>Ga0272449_1000120_pt1 | contig 103263 bp, 90 predicted proteins | sample YNPCB0241_FD_198679 | JGI IMG/M metagenome (GOLD analysis project Ga0272449, IMG submission 198679) | Hot spring sediment microbial communities from Yellowstone National Park, WY, United States - YNP-CB-024-1 | ecosystem: Environmental > Aquatic > Thermal springs > Hot (42-90C) > Sediment...
CCCGACGTTGACCTATGAAATAAATTACCAGGCCTCGGTGCGACTCGCCCAAATGGCGAAACAAGTAGGGGTGCGGCGCTTTATTTTTTCGTCTTCATGTAGTAATTACGGGGCAGCAGGTGATGACCTCTTAACTGAGGACTCTTCCTTTAACCCTGTAACTCCTTATGGACGATCAAAGGTTTTGGTTGAGCAAGAGGTGAGTCGGCTGGCCGATGCAACTTTTTGCCCGGTATTTCTGCGCAATGCAACGGCTTATGGCGTTTCACCATTTTTGCGGTTTGATTTAGTCTTGAATAATCTTGTGGCCTGGGCGGTGACCACTGGGCGGGTCTACCTAAAAAGTGATGGCAGCCCCTGGCGACCCATTGTACACATTGAGGATATTTCCCAGGCCTTTTGTGTCGCGTTAGAAGCATCTGAGGAGAAAGTTCACAATCAGGCTTTTAATGTTGGACGTACTGAGGAGAACTATCGCATTCGGGATCTGGCAGAGATTGTCACAGAAATCGTACCGGGAACACGGATCGAATATGCCCCTGATGCCGGCCCTGATAAGCGCAATTATCGAGTAGATTGTTCCAAAATCCAGCACGTACTACCCGAATTCAGACCCCAATGGAATGCACGTCGCGGGGCGCAGGAATTGCTAACAGCCTACCAGCAGGTTGGAATTCGGGTTGAAGATTTTGAGGGACCGCGTTTTAAGCGCATCGCCCACATTAAAGAACTGCTAGCACAGGGAAAGATTGATCCAAGTTTACGTTGGGTTGCCAAAGTTAATGCCTCAATCGTACTTTAGTGAAAAAACAGGACAATTTCTCATGACAACATCTCTTGATTCTCCTGCTAAAGAAGCCTGGGCTTCGCTATATCGAGTTGAAACAATTTGTCGGTCGTGTGGTTCACCATACTTGTTACCTGTTGTTCATTTTGGTGATACTCCGCTTGCGGATCGTCTTGTTAAACCCGAAACTGTGGACGACCCCGAACCTTTTGCACCACTGAACTTGGTTTTTTGTTCAGAATGCTCTTTGGTTCAAATTGATGTAACTGTAGATCCTGAGGTGTTGTTTGCACGAGATTACCCTTATTTTTCATCCGTTTCGCCAACGTTGCTCCGGCACTCTCGTGAAAATGCTCTGGAATTGATTGAGCATCGCGCTCTGGGAGCACAAAGCCTGGTTATAGAGCCAGCCAGCAACGATGGCTATATGTTACGCAATTTTGTGGAAAAGGGCATCCCGGTCCTGGGTATTGACCCGGCACCCGGGCCAGCCCAAGCTGCTCTCGCGGTAGGAATCCCAACCCTAAATACATTTTTCACTCTAACTCTTGCCCAGGATTTGGCTGGCAGAGGTCAGTATGCTGACGTGGTTATTGCCAATAATGTATTGGCACACGTCGCCGATCTAAACGGTTTCGTTGAAGGGATAGCCATTATTCTAAAGGACAACGGCGTTGCAGTGATGGAAATGCCTTATGTGGTGGATCTCATTACGAAGAATGAGTTCGATACCATCTATCACCAACATTTATGTTATTTCTCGGTTACAGCCTTAGATCATCTCTTCCGGCGACATGGGCTTTTCTTGAATGATGTACGCCACCTCTCCATTCATGGTGGATCTCTTCGTTTGTATGTGGAGAAACAAGAACAAGTTCAACCCGCTGTGCGAGAGTTGCTTAGAGAAGAGGCCGAGACGGCTTCAAAATATGAGTACTATCAGGCTTTTGCTGAACGCGTTGCTACGATCCGGGCCCAATTAACGAGTTTGCTTGGAACATTGAAATCATCCGGGATGCGGATAGCGGCATATGGAGCGGCGGCGAAAGCCACCACTCTACTTGCATACTGCCAAATCGATTCTAATTGGATTGCCTGGATTGCGGATTTGAATCCCTATAAACACGGTCGGTTAATGGGGGGGAATCACATTCCAATTGTTCCGGCGAGCCGATTATTGGAAGAAATGCCGGATTATGTTTTGCTACTCGTATGGAATTTTGCTGAAGAGGTGCTTCACCAACAAGCCGGATATCGCCAACGAGGGGGAAAATTTATTCTTCCAATACCTGACGTTCGAATCGTTTAGGGAAAAATCATGGCAATTATCTCTCCCCAGCGTTCTACCGCGGTCACTCGATTAGGCACGCATGAGTTGATTCATCAACCTTGCCCGGCATGTGGTAATGTGCCGCTGCGGGGTTTTTATGCGGTGCGAGGAGTGCCTGCCCACAGTGTTTTACGTTTAGAAAGCCGAGAAGAAGCGCTAACGTATCCCAAAGGGGATGTTCACTTGGCTTTTTGTTGGCAGTGTGGATTTATTACTAATGTTGCGTTTGACCCCAGATTGAACGCCTATTCTGAACGCTATGAAGAAACTCAGGCTTTTTCACCCACCTTTAATGCATTCAATCAGCGATTGGCAGAATATTTGGTTGATCGTTATGCCCTGCGAGATAAAACCATTTTGGAAATCGGCTGTGGAAAGGGTGACTTTCTTGCCCTTCTGTGCGAGATGGGTCAGAACCGTGGAATTGGGTTTGACCCGGCTTTTGTCCCTGAGCGAGCCCCCGAAGTAAAGCGCGGGCAGGTTACGTATGTGGCCGATTTCTATTCTGAGCACTATGGTGATATTGAAGCGGACTTTTATATCTGCAAAATGACCTTAGAACATATCCAATCAGTGGGTGAATTTGTGCGAATGGTGCGCAGGTCAGTTGGTGAGCGTCATGATACCGTGGTGTTTTTTCAAATCCCGGAAACCACTCGCATCCTTCAAAAGTTGGCCTTCTGGGATATTTATTACGAACATTGTTCTTATTTCACTCCCGGTTCATTGGGGCGGCTATTTCGGCGCAGTGGCTTCCAGGTCTTGGATTTATGGACGGATTTCGATGATCAGTATTTGATGATCGAGGCGCTTCCTTGGATTGGTGGAGCGCAAATGCCTCCATTATCGCAAGAAAATGATTTGGACACGCTTATTCCATTAACGGCTTATTTTTCGCAATCGGTGCCTCAGGTTCTCCAAAATTGGCGAAATCGCTTGCGAGAATATCGTCAGAATCACCAAAGAGTAGTGCTTTGGGGTGGGGGATCAAAGGCCGTTGCCTTCCTTACCACTTTGGGGCTGGAAGATGAAATCGCTTATGTTGTGGATGTAAACCCCTATAAAAAGAACACATTCATCGCTGGTAGCGGTCACTGGATTACAACACCAGAGCATTTATTGGTGGAACCGCCGGATGTGGTGATTGTTATGAATCCGGTGTATGCATCCGAGATTCAAACCATGCTGATTTCACAAGGTCTTAAATCGAAGTTAGTGCCTCTGAATGCTTAGATGGAAAGAAGGATAATTATGGTAATTCATCGAGTTATCGTAAAACCCACACTGCAATCCCAATGTCCTATTTGCAAGAATTCAAATGTTGAGGCTTTCTTTGAGATTAGTCACGTGCCGGTCCATTGTAATCTCATGTGGCCGAAGCGAGACGATGCTCTAAGTGCACCGCGTGGCGAGATCAAGTTGGGCTTTTGTCATCAATGTGGACATATTTTTAACATGACGTTTTCCTCAGATTTGATGCATTACTCGAAATGGTATGAAAATTCACTTCATTTTTCTTCACGGTTTCAAACGTATGCTCGCACCATGGCGGAGCGGCTTATAGATCGCTATGATTTACACAACAAGGAAATTATAGAAATTGGTAGTGGTAAAGGCGAGTTTCTGGAATTGTTATGTGAGTTGGGAAACAATCGGGGGATTGGCTTTGACCCCGGATACGTAGAGACGGGGGATATCCCGGCTACCCAACGAGTCATATTCATCCAGGATTATTACTCAGAGCAGTATGCACGCTACCAGGCTGATTTGATTTGCTGCCGCCAGACCCTGGAACATCTTTATCGCCCGGCGGAATTTGCCATGATGTTGCGGCGTAGTATTGGAGATCGAAAAACGATCGCCTTTTTTGAAGTTCCTAATGTGCTTTTCATGCTGCGGGCTCTTTCGGTGTGGGATGTTATTTACGAACACTATTCCTATTTTAGTAGTGGGTCATTGGCTTATCTCTTTACGACGAATGGTTTTCGAGTTCTTTCGGTTGAAGGCTCTTATGAAGGTCAATATCTTATCATGGAGGTTGAACCCGGTTCGGAAAATTTGTCGTCGAGGGTTCCAGAACCTCATGAATTATCGCAACTTTACCAAGATGTTCAGGCTTTCCAAAAACATTTTCAGAATAAGGTGACGTATTGGCAGCAACATTTAGGACATTTAAAAGCAGAGGGCAGGCGGATCGTGATTTGGGGAGCGGGATCAAAGGGGGTTACTTTTTTGAATGCTTTGGGGATAAAGGGCGAAGTCGAGTATGTGGTGGATATTAACCCTCGAAAGACCGGTATGTACATCGCCGGAAGTGGCCAGAGGATTGTGGATCCCTCTTTCTTAAAGATGTATCGTCCGGATGCCATCCTTATTATGAATCCCATATATGAAAGCGAAATTCGCGAACAAGCCCGCGCCCTTGATTTAGAGGCCGAGTATTTACTTGTTTAAACCTCAATAGGATCACATGAATATTTATTATGCCAACACCGACTACAAGCCGGGGGATACCCGCGGGCGAAATGCTCATATTCGTCAATTTATTCGTCATTCTATTGAACTGGGACATACCGTTTGGTTGGATGAGCCGGTAGAGCCACATTCTCATCTCCACGCTTTAGCCAAAGGACGCGTGGAGCGATGGTTAACCCTGCGTCAAATGGATGTGATCTATACGCGTTTGCAGGAAGTGCCGACGCTGAGTTGTCGTTACGCTGTTCCACCCCGTCGGTGGTGGTTAAACGGCGCAGTGCACGTGTGGGAATTCAACACTATTCCGGAATTCCATCGCGTGATGGGGCGCTCCGAGAAAGTGGTTCAGGATTCAATCGAACAATTCCGGAGGTATGGAAGCGGTTGTGATTTAGCGATTTGTGTGTCCGATGCACTGCAAAATTATGTCCAAACCAATTTAGGAATCAAAAACGCTGTGACGGTACCCAACGGGTCTGATGCAGAGCATTTTCGCCCTGATCTTGTCCCGGCTTTACCCCGAGATGCATCATTTAGAGTGGTATGGATTGGTAGTGCAGATCTGTCGTGGCATCACTTTGGATTGATGGTGGACACAGCTAAGCAGTTGTGGGATGAGCAACACCATGAGATCACGTTTCACGTTATTGGACATTCTTTTCCTATGGGTCAAACCCCACCCAATGTGATTTACCATGGCCCTAAACCCTATGAAGAACTTCCACATTGGTTGGCTGCGATGGATGTCGGTTTGGTGCTTTATCGCCCCGGTGTTGCGGATTACAACTCGCCCTTAAAACTTTTTGATTACATGGCCAGCGGTTTGGCTATTATCGCGACCCCCCAACCACAGGTCAATGTTGTAATGCAACAAATGGGGGCCATGGATTTTCTTGTGCCGTTCGATGATGCCACCTATCTTGTGGATCGGCTTATGTTGTTAGCATCGGATCGGACCAGGCGCTTATCTCTCGGGCAGAAAGCACGTCGTTTGGTTGTGGACTATTACAACTGGCGGCGGGTGACCAAAGAGATTTTTTCGCAAATTGACGACTTATTTGAGCAGAAGGTTTCGCATGACCGCCATAACTAACCTTCCGCCACCTCTCTCACATCAAAGGGGCTGGCCTTGGACTTCCGAAGAAGCGTTGATTTTTCCCTCTGTCATGCCCGGAGGACGCGAGTGGCCGCGAATTAGTGTAACCATACCAAGTTACAACCAGGGAAGGTATCTGGAAGCCACACTTCGCTCGTTGTTGCTTCAAGGGTATCCCGATTTGGAGATCCATGTAATAGATGGGGGAAGTGTAGATGAAACGCGATGGATACTTGAAGAATATGCGCCCTGGCTCAGTTCTTGGGTAAGTGAACCTGATCGAGGGCAAAGCCACGCCATAAATAAGGGGTGGGAACGGTCTACAGGAAATTTGATCACTTATTTGAACTCGGATGATTATTATCTACCTGGAGCCCTGCATTGGGCAGCAATGGCTTGGGGCTATGATCCATTTGTAGCCGTAGTAACCGGCGGGGTTTTGATGGTGGACCAGGAAGGGAGTGTATTGCAAGCACGCAAACCATTTTTGCGAGCCCAATCTCCGCTGGATCTTTCATTATTGGATATTGGAGCATGGTATCTTCCTCAGCAAGGCACGTTTTTTGTGAAGGCCTTCCTAAATGAGGCTGGCTGTTGGGTACGGGAAGATCTTCAATACACCATGGATAGAGAGTTGATGTATCGGATTTGCCGCTTGGGGAAGGTTGTGTTATTGGATCACCCTTTGGCGGCGGATCGGTTCCATACGGCTTCAAAGCGGGGTTCGCAGGTGTTGAAAATGTATCGCGAAGATGAGAAGGCGCTTTTGTACTGTGAGTGGGGAGATCAGCAGGCCAGAAGACGGCGAAAAAGAATTGCAAGAGCACGCAGGGGACAGGGGCATTGGCTCATGAGTTTGCGATCGCATTCTTTGTGGACAACGCTATGGCATCAGTTATGGGCAATTTATTATCGCCCGGCCTATTTTTGGAACACCACAGCAGGAAAAACCTTAATGAATGGTTGGCGCTTGATTCGCCCACATTCCAAATTCGCAAGATAGATCCACATGTTAAGTGAGGATAGGTTATGGATATCTGCGCTGTGATACCGGCGCGACTAGAGTCGAAGCGCCTACCGCGGAAGGTCTTGGCCGATATTCGGGGACAACCCATGTTATGGCATGTCTGGCAGCGCGCTAGGCAGAGCCGTTTGGTTGGGCAAGTTATTGTGGCTACTGATGCGGAAGAAATCTTGCACATGGTGAGAGGGTGGGGGGGAGAAGCCCGATTAACTAGCCCGGCATGCCAATCGGGGAGTGAGCGGATAGCATCTTTAGTGAGCACCATTGAGGCGGAATTTATTATCAATGTGCAAGGCGATGAGCCTTTGTTAGATCCTATCCTCTTGGATGAATTAGTACAAACCTGGTTGACTTTGAAATGTGACATTGTTACACCAGTGTATCGGATTTTAGACCTAAGTGATTTATTCAATCCCTCTGTTGTCAAAGTGGTTCGCAACCAGCAAGGTCGTGCACTATACTTTTCGCGCCAATCCATCCCATATGTTCGGGATTTACCCACAGATCGTTGGCTAGAGGCTGGTCCATTTTGGGGACATGTGGGTGTCTATGGTTTTCAGCGGACTGTCTTGGAATCTTATGCTTCTCTTCCGCTCTCGCTCTTAGAACAATCCGAGAAATTAGAACAATTGCGTTTTATGGAAGCGGGATACGAAATCTACACGGTGGAAACAAATTACCGCCCGATTGCCGTGGATACCTGGGAAGATTTAGAACGCGTGCGAGGGGTTTTCTCGCAGGAGGTCTAGGGGTAATGCTGATGGAAAAGCAGGCTGAATGGTTAGGAGTGGCGCAGTCCGTAATGGAAAATGAGGCCAAGGCTATTCAATTTGCGGCTACCCATTTGGATGGCAATTTATCACGGGCAGTTGAGATCATTTTGAGTCACTCTGGCAAAGTGGTAGTAAGCGGTATAGGTAAATCCGGACATGTGGCACAAAAAATAGCTGCCACACTTTGCAGTACCGGGACACCAGCAGTTTTTCTCCACGCAGCCGAGGCGGTTCACGGCGATCTGGGGGTTTACACACCCGGCGATCCCACCATCCTGGTTTCTAAAAGTGGAAGCAGTGAAGAACTGATCCGGTTGACACCCATCTTGCGTCAATTCCGTTCGGCATTGATCGCTATTGTCGGTAACCTAGAGTCTCACCTAGCACACGAGGCCGACGTGGTGTTAGATGCGCGAATACCACGGGAAGCGGATCCACTTGGTATTGTCCCTACTGCCAGCGCTGTAGTTGCCTTAGCCTTAGGAGATGCCTTAGCGGCAGCATTAATGATGGCGCGCCAGTTTACCGAACAGGATTTTGTTCGATTTCATCCAGCGGGACAACTGGGGCGTAATCTGTATTTACGCGTGGGTGATGTTATGCACCGATTTCAAGATATTGCGTGGGTCAAACCAGAGACCTCACTCAAAGAGGTGGTTATTGCAATGACTCAGCATCCTTTGGGTGCAGCATGTGTCGTGAGTGAAGATTATCGCTTGGTTGGGTTGATTACTGATGGGGATGTTCGACGCGCCTTACAGAAGTATGACGATATTCGTTCCCTGTGTGCCCGCGATATTATGACTCATAACCCGATCCGGATTACCCCAGACGTAACGTTGGGGCGGGCGGCGGAGATTATGGAGAATCGGCCCTCTCAAATTTCTGTCTTGCCTGTTGTGGAAGGGGAGGGCGGTGTTTGTTTGGGGTTGATTCGGCTTCACGATATTTATCTCGGTGCGAGGTAAACCATGGCCCATCCAAAAGTATTTGATATTAACCCGAAGACCCAAATCGGTGGAGATTATCCCTTGATTATCGCAGGACCCTGTGTTGTGGAATCGGCTGAAGTGGTCTTAGAGACTGCATATACCTTAAGAGAAATTACGCAACGGCTTGGTTTACCCTTTGTATTCAAATCTTCATATGATAAAGCCAACCGCACGTCCCACCGCTCATTTCGTAGCATTGGATTTGAATCCGCGTTGACAATCTTGGGCCGAGTGCGAGAAGAAGTAGGGGTTCCAGTATTAACCGATGTACACGAAACCGGTCAAGTGAGCGCCGTCATGGAGGTGGCAGATATTTTACAAATACCGGCGTTTCTATGTCGCCAAACCGACTTGATTCAGACTGTTGCCCATAGTGGACGGGTGGTCAACATCAAAAAAGGGCAGTTCATGGCACCAGATGACATGCGGTTTGCTGTCGAGAAGGTCACCGATACGGGAAACCAGCGGGTGTTTTTAACCGAACGCGGAAGCAGTTTCGGTTACCACAATCTCGTTGTAGATATGCGTTCATTGGTGATCATGCGTCAGTTTGCGCCAGTAGTTTTTGACTTGACGCATAGCGTTCAAATACCAGGGGGCATGAGTGGGCGCTCGGGCGGACAACGTGAATTTGCGCCATATTTGGCGCGGGCTGCTGCAGCAGTAGGGGTGGATGGATTTTTTATGGAAACACACCCGAATCCCGAAAAAGCCCTTAGCGATGGGCCAAATATGGTTCCCCTTAGCGATGTTGAACCTCTCTTAGAAAGTTTGTTACAAGTTTGGAAGGCTTCTCGTCCTTATTGGGAAGCGGTTTTCCTATCGTCTGCTGCATAGTACTTTCATTGGAGTAACGATTTATGCCTGAGATTGTGGTTCTAGGGGCAAGCGGTTTCTTTCACCACGCTGAGCCATTACGGCATCACTTTGGTGAGCGGATGGTGATCGAGGCGGATTATAGTCCAAGCAAGGTCGCTGCTTATCACCCAGATCTTGTGATTACTTTTGAGGCTAGCAATCCTCAACGTGGCTTGGTGGTGGCAGAGATGATGCGTCGCAACGTAGCAACCTTGCTTATCATGGATGGCATTCAGGAATGGCGCAATACCTGGTCCAGAATCAAGGGCGGAAATAAGCGACCGCTTAACCAACCTATCTTAACCCATAAAGTTGCCTGTTTGGGACGTTTAGACGCTCGCTTGTATGAGTCATGGGGAAATGTAGGTAAGTGTGAAATTGTTGGCGCGCCCCGGCTGGATGATCTTGTGATGGGTAATTATCCTATGCGTACCCAGCCAATAGAAGGTAGACCTTTACGTTTGCTGGTCATGACGGCTAGGACGCCCGGTTTTACACCTGAGGAACGTGAAATAACCCTTCAGTCGCTTAGAGATCTTCGTGATCATTTGAAACCCCGCAAAGATATTGAAGTGGTGTGGCGACTTTCAAAAGGGCTTCATCTTGAGTTAAGAGTCGAAAATACGTTCACATCAGCCACGGGGGAAGAGTTGCATCAATTGTTACCTCAGATGGACGCGGTAATCACCACGCCTTCTACTGCCCAATTGGAAGCCATGTTAGTTGGATTGCCTGTGGCGTTATTGAATTATCACCTGGTGCCCGTTTATACTCCAGCGGCTTGGGAGATTAAGTGTTCTGATCATATTGAGCCTGTTCTAAAAGACCTGTGCAACCCTCCATTTGAACGGATGCTCTATCAGGATTTTTGTTTACACGATGCTCTTGAGTGCCGTACCCCAGCCCTTCCCCGCTTGATTCAATTGGTTGAAACGATGATCAAGATCAGGAAAGAACAACATTCAAAAGGAACACCTCTCAGTTTCCCGGCCAGAATTCTCGATTCACCTGAATATTTTGTCTCTTGGCCGAGCGAAGCCTTTGATCTGGAACGGCTTTATCCTGACCATCCTGTGTTTCGTTTGCGAGAGGTAACTTTTCTGCAATCCGAACTTGATGCTGCTCTGATCACCATTGAGCAATTGAAGGAGCAGGTTAATACATTAACCCACCGCCTTCATCGGATTCCAGGCTATACCTGGCTAAGCCGTCTGGCCTTGAGTTTTCAAAGACGTTTTCATTTAGGTGGGCATTATCAGGTGTAAGGTGAAAGTACTGTTTGCTCATTACCGACCCGACATTGTCAGTGGTGCCGAGTATGCTTTAGTGGATACGGTAAAGTGGCTAGATCCACGACTGCAGGCTTTCATGCTGGTGCCCGGAGAAGGGCAATTGGCACATGCCTATCGCCAATTGAATTTACCGGTTTGGCCATTTCCAATCTCCACACCGCGCCGTCTTTTTCCGGGTTGGCATGAGATGCAATCTTTCTGGTTGGCTAGAAAACTCATCCGAGAAGATTTTCGGTTGGTCGTGTGCAATACATTTGCTGCCGCCAGTCGAGTCATGACTGGCGCCAAATGTGCAGGTCTACCTCTTGTGATCATCATACGAGATTATCTAAGAGATGTGCCCTTACACCGAAAAATTTTGCATCATGCCAGGGCTCTGGTGGCGATATCGCACGATATTGCGGGCGCTATCGCTCCGATGGCAAACGGAGTTCTAATTCATACTATTTACGATCCGATTGATGCAGAGGCTTGGCTGGCACGCGTACAGTCTCATTCGACGGATCCGCGTCGGCTTCCATTTTCGGGTAACCATCCGGTGGTTGGATGGGTAGGACGCTTAACCCCTTATAAACAGCCCGATCTTTTTATTCGCTCGATTCCAAGGATACTTGAACAAGTTCCTCAAGCACGTTTTGTCATTGTAGGCAGGGCGCAACCTTCTGAGCGAGATTACGAACAAGGCCTGCATTCACTGGCTACAACCTTAGGGGTTCAGGAGCATCTTTATTTTCTTGGGCTGCGAACGGATGTGGCGGAGTTAATGAGTGAAATGGACGTATTTTGCCTCACCTCACAGCGTGAACCGCTTGGTCGAGTGGTCCTAGAAGCTCAACTGGCGGGCTGTGCTGTGATTGTGCCGGATGTTGGAGGTGCAGCGGAGTTGGTTATAGAGGGTGTCAATGGCCTCAAATTTCACCCGCTGGGAGGGCAGGCCGCTGAGGAATTGGCCTCTAAAGTGGTGTTGTTACTAGATCATCCGGCGTTGCGTAAAACTATGGGGCAAGCAGGGAGAGAACATGTCCTAGCGACCTTCGCTCAACCCGGCATTGTAGCACCCCTTTCTCAGATGCTCTTGAGCCTTGCGGAAAACTAGGGGAGCTCTTTGTGGATGATACAAAACGTATTGCGATTGTTTATCGGTTGGACCGGCCAGGGGGTGTACAGTCGGTGGCGTTTGCTTTGATTCGTGGATTGAATCGGCGAGGAATTGTGCCCACAATCCTATGGGATGTTCCTCCAAATCCACATTTATTGCAAAGACAGCAATGCCAAGCCGAATTTGAGAGGATAAGGTTTCCCTTTCCCACTTACTGGATTGATCGGTTACCTAATACTTTTCGATATCTTACCTGGATCTTTAACACCATTTGTTATGAGGACATGAAGAGGAATTACCATTTTGCTTTTCTTTTTCACAACGGGTTTCTGGTGCCAGCAGGTATGCCACATGTCAGGTACTTAAGCGGCCCACCTTTACTTCCCCAATTAGAGCAAGACGGACGTGGATTGCGAGGTCTACCAATGCGTTTATTTCGTGCCGGATATCAGCGTGTTCTATCTAAACGATGGCCAGCCTATGAGTTTCATCGTCAAGATTGCTACGTGATTAATTCCCATTATACGGCGGGGCTATTTTACCAAGCTCATGGCGTGGAACTTCCAGTGGTTTATCCTCCGATTAACCTTGAAGAGTGGCATTTCGATCCAGGAGATTGGATGCAACGAATTTACGTTACCTTTTTTTCCCGCATCGTGGATTACAAGCGCCCAGATTGGATCTTCAGATTGGCTGAGGCTTTTCCCCAATGGCATTACTTGATTATGGGAGGGGTACCGCCCCATCGTGTCCCTTATTTGCGTTCCCTGCAAATGCAAGCCGAGCGAATGGGGATAGCCAACAGGGTGTCCTTTCTGCCTAACCCCTCGCATATGGAGGTAAAACAGACGTTGGCGCAGACGCGCTTTTACATCTTCCCTGCAGTGAATGAACATTTTGGTATGACTACGGTCGAAGCGATTGCTATGGGGGCAATTCCTTTTGTTCATGACTCGGGAGGCCAGAGGGAAATTGTGCCGTTAGAGGGGTTGCGATTTTCAGATGAAGCGTTTCTGGAGCGCTTCGGTAGTCTATGTCTAATGACTCAAGACGAATTAGAGGATACAAGATGTTACTTAAGAGGTCATATTAATCGGTTCTCCGAAAGCATTGCGGTTGACAAATTGTTGGGATATATGGATCAAAGTATGAGGGCTGTGTGAACGGAAAATTGATCCTTTTTTGGGATTTCGACGCTGAATGGGGGGCGGAACGATCGCGGTCCGGGGGCGGTCCGAAACCGTGGGGGGCTTTGGAGTTCAGTTGCACTGAAAGGCTGTTATGGGTGCTGGAGCAATTTGGTGTAAAGGCGTGTTTTGCAGTGGTTGGTGCCGTTGCGTTGCCGGGATCACGCCCATATCATGATCCGGGATTGATACGAGAAATTGCGGCCCAGGGACATGAGGTAGCCAGCCATGCCATGCACCATGAGTGGTTGCCTGGGGTAGGGAAAGGAAATCTACGTCAAATCATTCGGCAGAGTAAAGAAGCATTAGAAACATGCGTTTTGCAACCGGTAACCACCTTTGCTCCACCCTACAATCAGCCGTTTGATTTCTGGGAACGAGGCTCTATCAGCCTTTCAGAACGTCGTGAAGTGTCCCGTGATCGGGTGGATTTGGGTTTTCTTTGCCAAGTTTTGCAGGAAGAGGGATTCACGTTTTGCAGGGTGGCCTATAAACCATTAGGTGAAAGGTTGTTATCGTATCGGGGATACCGCAAGCACTTCTTTCCTAAGATTGAGATTATTCGAGGCATTACGACGTTGCGGGTCAATGCCTTTGGTTTTCGAACCGATACACTATATCTCATTGACCACGCAATAGAAGAAAACGGCTTTGTGGTCTGTTTTGCTCACCCCCATGCTTTATCCGGAAATGGTCCTCAAAGCGAGAGCCATCTTATTCCTTTCCTGGAGCGCGTTCAGGAATTGGTGAGTATAGGTAGATTGGAGGTCGTTTTACCTCGCACAATTATGTCTGTACCGCTTCACAAGAGTTAAAAGATATGCGTTTATGTGTGGTTTCCTTTAAGGAATGTTGGACGGATTCAACAGGACATTGGTATTCGAGTGGAGGATTCCCTCTCCAAATTAAAGCGTTGGCCTCATTGTTTGATCAAACCACTGTGATGATCACAAGGATAAAAGAGAGCGATGGTGGAATTGAACTTCCAGAAAATGCCAAGGTGGTGGTGTTGCCTTCACCGCAAGGGGAAGGTATGGAACGCAAATTAAATGTCTTGACACATGCTCCCATTTACCTTTCCAAAATGTGGCGAGAAATCCGAGAATCTCAAGTGGTCTATATTCCGTTGCCAGGTGATTTGCCGTTACTGGGGATGGGGGTGGCTGTAGGATTAAGAAAGCACTTAATTGTGCGCTATGGGGGATCTTGGGAGGTTAATGATCAGGCGACACTTGCCACGCGTTTTATGCGTTGGGCAATGCGTGTTTTAGCGGGGGGACGGAATCTCATGCTGGCCACAGGAATAGGGGACACCCCCCCTTCGCCAAACATGCATTGGTTATTTACTACGGCGCTTACGCGTGAGGAATTGGAGACGGTGATGCCAAACTTTGAGCGTGGTCTGAGTGCAGTGCCTCAGTTGGTATTTATAGGTCGTCTCTCTCCGGAAAAAGGACTGCCTTTTTTATTTGAGGCATTGAAAGCGCTTATCGAAGAAGGATTTCACCCTGTGCCACATCTAACTTTGATTGGAGAAGGCCCTCAACGGAACGCACTAGAAACCCTGGCCCGAATTATGGGGCTTTCAGACTATGTGGAGTTCACTGGGCAGTTGGATCGGAGGGAGTTATCTACACGCTTGCTTACCATGGATGTGGCCGTACAGCCCTCTTTGACAGAAGGGTTGAGCAAAGCCTGGCTCGATGCAATGGCCCATGGATTGCCCGTTATTGCCAGCGATGTTGGGATGGCAAGGAAAATTATCGGCCGGGACGGAGAGCGGGGTTGGTTGGTTCGACCGGGAGACGTGAGTAATCTAAAGTTCAAGTTGAGAGAAGTGCTCTCTTCACCCCTTCCTTGGTCACAGGTTCGAAAGCGTTGTCGGCAATTCGTTGAAGGGTTTACCCTTGAGGCGTGGGGCGACCAAATTGCTCGGTTATGTACCGAACAGTGGGGTTGGGCTTATAGCAATGGAAGGTTGCAATGGATGAAATCGTGACGTTGAGGCATACAGGTCAGAGAACTCGAAAGCTGAGAGCAGAGCACCTGAATTCAGAGGACTCTGTGACAGACTCTGTTGGCAAAATTGGACGTGTACTGTCTCTTCTGCTTCTGGTCGTTTGGGGTCTTAGTTTTGTTTGGGGATACTCGAATTCTGTCCTTATGCTTAATATCTTGGGGCTTCTGTTGGCTGTAATCGGTTTACGCTTTCCTGGTATTGGGCTTTTGGGTGTTGGATTACTTTGTACACTTGACCCGCTGACACGAAACTTGCTGTTAAGTGGTGGGCTATGGCGTTGGAATACATTGAATTACTGGTTGGTCATTGTTATTCTGTTAAATCTGCGATTAGTTTTGCGCTTGAATGATACCAATACGCGATGGCTCGAAGTCTTTTGGATTATTCTGGCTTTAATGTTACCCCTTAGCGTGTACTTGAATGATGGGTTGCAAGACCTTCTGAACGTTGGAGCAACCTTTGGGATTCTCATTTATTTTGTCAAAGCCTCGCGAGATTCCAGGGTTTATTACTGGCAAGGGATAATTAATGGCTTAGCAGGGGTTTTAGGAGGGCTCGCATTTTATCTGCAACTGGGCAATCTTCCCTACATCAATCCAAACTCTTGGGCTGCATTTCCAATGACCGCGATCTTTTCAATCGCGCTTGCATTGCCGGGTGCAGGAACAATAAGGCGGGGGCGTCCATTCCTGTTGTTGTTGGCAGCAATCAACATTATCTGGATTTTTCTCACCGGAAGTCGTGGCAGTTTATTGACGGCTTTGGTGGTTGTTGTCTTTTATATGATAGTTTTACGCAGTATTTCCTGGACGACGCTCTTTCTTGTTGTTGGAACTATTGCTGTTTTCTGGGCATCAAATTTACTATGGGAACGAGAAGCCTACGCACTGAATCGAATTCAGCGCCTTTTCGATCCTACATACTCGCTGGCAGAACGAACAAGCGGTCGCTCTGACATTGCGGCTACTGGCTTGAAAATATTCCAGGAACGCCCATTAGGAATTGGAACAGGTTCCTTTCGGGCCGGGGCCATTATGCTAAATATTCAGAATGGCGCAGCTCGTCCAGCCCATTCGGGATGGATCAAAACACTGGCAGAAAATGGTATTCAGGGAATTCTGATTATGGGAATTATGGTGGGGTCGTTTCTAATCAATGGTTGGTTGAGCCATGAACGCCATCGTTTTGCTGTCGGATTTTTAGTAACCGTGGTATTAGCAGTTTCGTTTGTCTCTAAAGAATTTCAAGGCAAAGATCTGTGGTATCTCGTTGCTGGTTCTATTCCTCTTTTGAATCCCCAACACATTGACGCCTATTTACTAGAACCTTCTAACACAGTAAGGCGAACAAAACGCCGAGGAACCAGATTGTTGTGAGCCCCTCCCCGGAAAAACTGCGTGTAGCCATTATTGCCGGCACTTTGGGGCACGGGGGTGCCGAAAAGCAACTTGTCTATTTGGCGAAAGCCTTAGCCCAAGCCGGTATCGAGGTGCGAGTTTATTGTTTAACACGAGGGGAACCTTATGAGGGAGTATTGCAAAAAGAAGGAATCTCAATTGATTGGTTTGGACAATTTGACCATCCAATCTTGCGAGTCTTTGCTTTGATCAACCTGTTCAGGGATTTTCGACCGCATTTTATTCACTCGGTACACTTTTATACGAATCTTTATGCTGCACTTGCTTCAAGGTTTAGCGGGGGAGTGGCAATTGGAAGCCTACGGAGTGATCTTGACTATGAATTGAGCGCTAACGGTTTTTGGGGGCCCTGGTTATTGCGATTACCTCATGTGATTGTGAGCAACTCGTACACAGCTCGTCAGCGGGCAATTCTATTTGGTTTAAATCCTGCTAAGGTTTTTGTGTTACCTAATGCAATTGACTTACAAGCCTATGACCGACAGGCCGCGCAGCCTTTCTCTTATCGCTTGCCTGAGGGACGAATTTGGGTTGCGACGGTTGCAAGATTGATCGAGGCTAAGCGTTTAGATCGTTTCTTGCGCATCTTATCGCGGGTTCGACAGCATATTCCTACCGTTGGGGGGATTATTGCTGGTGATGGAGGGCTTCGACAACATTTGGAGCGGCAGGCAATGGCTTTAGGGCTGATTCCCGATGGAGTCCAGTTTTTAGGCCATTGTGAGACTGTTCCTGCTCTTCTTTCTCATATAGATGTGTTTATGATGACCTCAGATCATGAGGGCTTTCCCAACGGTCTGTTGGAGGCTATGGCTGCGGGTTTACCCGTCGTTACAACCTCAGCAGGCGATGCCTCAAAAGTGATTCAAGATGGCATCAATGGATTTGTGATCCCAAGAGAAGATGAAGATGCATTTGTAGATAAAGTGATGTGGCTGGCTCAACACCCGCAATTGCGCCAAACCATGGGGGCAATGGGACGGCAAATGGTGGCAACCGCTTATAGTTACACCAATTTTGGGAAAAATGTGCTCGACTTGTATCAGCGAATCGCCTATTCCCTAAATCTTCCAAGAGTGGCCTTGTTGGTTAAAGCGTGAAAAAATGTTATTTGGAAATAAGTATCCTCGTTTGGGATTTGTGGGCCCTATGCTGGGAGGAAACCCGGGGTGGGTAACCAGCCAAGGTGAAATTCTGGCGGATTTTTTTGCTCGTGCAGGTTATTCGGTAAATCTTACCTCAACGCGTGTTAATCGTGTTCACCGTATTCTGGATACCGCCATTTCTATGCTTACCTGGAAAAAACAAGTGGACATTCTCCTAATCATGGTCTTTTCGGGGGCGGGTTTTGGTATTGCGGATATGGCAAGTTCTATTGGGCAACGGCTTGGTAAGCCAATCATTATGTGGCTTCATGGAGGGGCGTTGCCGCAGTTTAGTCAACGTTTTCCCCAATGGGTTCAGCGAGTTTTGGGCCGAGGCGCTGCTATTGTTTCGCCATCCCCGTATTTAGCCCACCATTTTGAAACCATGGGATTTGTAGTTCGTGTTATTCCTAATGTGCTCAACTTGTACGATTATCCATATCGTCATCGAGAAACCTGTTTGCCTCGCTTAATTTGGATGCGTACCTTTGAAGAATCCTACAATCCGGAACTGGCTATAGAAGTCGTTTCTCGTCTTAGATCCCACTGGCCGGAAATAGTCTTAACCATGGGGGGACAGGACCGTGGTTGGCTCAATGTGGTCAAGAATCGAATCCGTAAATTGGGTTTGGAATCCTATGTTCGCTTGACGGGATTTATGGATAGGGGGATCAAACAGCACGAATTTAACGCCCACGATATTTATCTCAGTACGACTCGGGTGGACAACACGCCGGTTAGCGTCATTGAAGCAGCCGCATTTGGCTTGCCCATCGTCGCTACCTCTGTGGGTGGCATCCCATTTATGTTGCGAGATGGCGAAACGGCTTTGCTTGTGGAAGATAACAACGCTGACGAAATGGCTTACGCTGTATCTCGGCTGATAAATGACCCGACTCTGTCCTCTCGGCTTTCAACGCAGGGGCGGAAAATGGCAGAAGCGTATGATTGGCAACCGGTGCGTTCAGACTGGGAAGACCTTTTCCGCGAAATGGCCGTAATGTGATCCTAATGTGATTCAAAGCGGTAACGTTTTTACCGAGGTTAACGGATGAATCGGCTATCCCTTTATCACAAACTTCCTTATCCCTTGAAGTCTTTGGCTGCTAGCCTTCATGGTTACCGTTTGCGATTCCGGCGCTATGGAAAGGATTCGGAACGTCTAGTAGAGGAAGCACTGGAACGTGAACGTTGGTCTTGGGAAGAATGGCGTTCCTGGCAACAGGCACATCTAGCCGAAATACTTGAACTGGCAGCGAAACAAGTACCTTATTACCGCGACTATTGGAATAAGCGGCGACAAAAGGGGGATCGGGCGTCTTGGGCTTACTTAGAAAACTGGCCGGTGCTTAAAAAGGATCCCTTGCGGAAATCCCCTAGGGCTTTTGTGGTTGAAGGAACAGATTTTCGCACGTTGATTGAAGAGCACACCAGCGGCACAACCGGCACACCTCTGACAATATGGCGCAATTTAGCGACCGAACGCCAATGGTATGCTCTTTATGAGGCTCGAGTTCGAAGGTGGAATGGGTTCTCGTACCGTGATCGTTGGGCCATTTTAGGTGCACAACCCATCATCCCTGTAACTCAACAGCACCCGCCGTTTTGGGTCTGGAATGCGGGGTTGAACCAACTTTATCTTTCTGCAATCCACATTAGCGAGACCTTTATATCCTCTTATGTTGAAGCGTTGTGGAAATACCGTGTGCGCTATCTTTTGGGGTACCCTTTTGCATTGGCGTTAATCGTTCGCTTGGCTGAGAAAGCAGGTTTGCCATTGCCCCAGTTAGATGCAGTGATTACAAACTCTGAAATATTGCTACCCGAGATTAGATCTATTCTATCGTATGGTTTTAGGGGCCGCGTGGTGGATACTTACGGAATGTCCGAAACTGTTGCTGCAGCCAGTGAGTGCAGGTTTGGTCATATGCATATCTGGCCGGATGCAGGAGTGATTGAAGTTTTAAGAGACGAAGAGGATAAACCGGTTGATAAAACCGAAACCGGTAGGTTAATCCTAACGGGATTGCTCAATCCAATTATGCCTTTGATCCGCTATGAAATCGGTGACCGAGGACGATGGTCTTCTGATACAACACCATGCGAATGTGGGCGACAAATGCCAGTCTTAGCTGAAATAAATGGGCGCATGGATGATGTGCTTTTATCCCCGGATGGGCGTTGCATAGATGCGGTTATTGCGGTTGTGTTTAAAGCGGATCTGCCTATTCGCGAGGCCCAAGTCATTCAGAAGGCTATAAATCTTTTGGAAATCCGAGTAGTTCCTGAAGCGGGATTTTCGAATCATGATGTTGATGTCCTCGTTAAGCGGGTTAAGAAAATATCGGGTGAGAACATGCATGTGGATGTTGTCGAGGTTGACGTGATCCCGCGTGGTCCGAATGGTAAGTTCCGCTTTATTGTTTCTCTGCTAGATCATTCCAGTCCTTTATCCCTGTAATCTTATTCAAATCCAAAGGAGTAACACAAGATGGCGGGTGACAAATACCCGTTTGTTTCTATTGTGATGCCGGTTAGGAATGAAAGACATTATATCCAGCAAAGTCTAGAGGCAGTATTGGCACAAGATTACCCTCGACAATGTATGGAAATCCTGATTGTAGATGGAATGTCCGAAGACGGGACACGAGAATACGTTTACGAACAACAGGGATGTGTTCCCAATTTACGTTTGTTGGACAATCCAGGAAAGATAGTGCCTGTGGGATTAAATATCGCTATTGCAAAAGCCAAGGGGGAAATCGTGGTTCGGGTGGATGGTCACTGTGTCATTGCTCCAGATTATGTACGGCGTTGCGTGGAATATTTAGAGCGAGAGCCTGTTGTGGGCGTTGGGGGACCGATGGAAACCATTGGTGAAACGCCCACTGCCAGAACCATTGCATTGGCAATGTCTTCGCCGTTTGGAGTAGGAAATTCGGCCTTTCGTGTACGAGTCAATGTGCATCGCTATGTGGATACAATTCCTTTCCCGGCTTATCGAATGAGCACGCTTCAAGCAGCAGGCCCATTTGACGAAACCCTGATCAGAAATCAGGATGACGAATACAACTATCGCCTGAGAGCAATGGGAGGAAAACTGCTCTTTGCTCCCGATGTGCGATCTAAATATTACAGCCGAAGTTCTTTGAGAGCACTTTGGAAGCAGTATTTTCAGTATGGTTTTTTCAAGGTGCGCGTGTTGCAAAAACATCCGGCACAATTTAGCCTACGCCAGTTTGTTCCGCCTGCTTTCGTTGGCGCGCTGCTGGTGGGATTAGTTTCATCGGTGTTCACTGTGCCAATGCGTTATTTCTTGTTGGGATTGATCCTGACTTATGGTGTAGTCAACCTCGGTGTGTCATTGCGCATTGCCATGCATCATGGTTGGGAACACCTGTTGCGCTTACCTCTCACCTTTGCTATTTTGCACATTGCCTATGGTTTGGGGTTTTGGACAGGACTTTTAACCCTGGGTTGGCGATTCTTAAAAACGGGCAAGATGTGAGGATGTGGTGTTTTGAAGGGCGCTTTATCTGGATCTGGAGGGGTGTTTCTAGGGCATGAAACCCTCAAGGGTGCGGAGGAAGAATATGGAAAAGATTGCTTATACCAGAGAGCCTGGTGATTCCGAGATTAAAGTCTGGTTTGCAGCCATGATGCGCTTTTTTGACGATGGGTTGCGGCGAGTTAGGGATATTGTCGTCTCAGCATTGGGGATGATCCTTCTGGCTCCCTTTTTCTTTCTCGTTGTATTTGTTATTCGACGCGATTCTCCCGGACCTATATTTTATAAGGGGCTTCGTGTGGGAAAGAACGGACGCCTCTTCAAGATCTTAAAGTTCCGCACCATGTATGAAAATTCCGCATCACTTAATGGTGCGCGAATTACAGCCAAGGACGATCCTAGAATCACCCCATTGGGGCGTTTCTTGAGAGATACAAAACTCAATGAACTACCCCAATTGTGGAACGTCTTTGTGGGGGATATGAGCCTGGTCGGCCCGCGGCCAGAAGATCCAGAAATTGCTTCCCACTGGCCGGAAGAAGTCCGGCGCGAAATACTCTCAGTGCGACCGGGGATCACTAGTCCGGCTTCTGTTCTGTATCGCAATGAAGAAGAGATGCTCCAATCTCGCAACGTTATGGAGCGCTACCTGTGGGACATTCTTCCCAGCAAACTGCGTTTAGATCAGTTATACGTAAGGAATCGTAGTCTCTGGACCGATTTTGATGTTCTGTTCTGGACGGCGGTGGTGTTGCTTCCCCGCCTTAAGAATTATGTCGTCCCAGAACATTTACTTTACTGGGGACCGTTAGCGCGCTTTCTGAACCGTTATTTCATTTGGTTTCTTGCCGATTTTGTGGTGGCATTTTTTGCCGTGGGTATTGCTGGTGTTTTGCGGCGGCTGAGCGGCCCATTGGATTTGGGTATCGAGTTATCGCTCGGAATTGCTTTCATTATCGCTACTATGTTTAGCCTGATTAACGCATTAACGGGCATAAATCGGGTTGAGTGGTCGCGCGCAAGCGCCGCCGAAGCGATGGATCTGGCAGTTTCAACGGGGTTGGTAACGTTGATTCTGTTTTTAGTCAACCTCTTTCTACCCGGCGGAACTTTACTGCCGCCCATTGTTCTGGTAGCAGCGGGAATGTTCGCTTATATCGGTTTTGTGGCGGTTCGGTACCAAAACCGATTAATCGGTGGCTTAGCCGAGCGTTGGTTGCAGGTAAGAGGGGATAAGGTCAAAACTTTAGGCGAACGGGTATTGATTGTTGGTGCAGGGCAAACAGCCCGGTTTGGTATTTGGTTGCTTCGTAATGGGGATCTGGCTCGAGCGTTTACGCCTGTTGGATTGATTGATGATAATCCACGCAAAATCGGGACAGTAGTGGATGGATTGCCCGTTATCGGCCGAACCGATCAGATTCCTGCTTTAGTAAAGCAGTATGATGTTGGACTAATCCTTTTTGCCATCAGCGATATTCGTCCGGAACATAGCGAGAGGATCTTGGCACTGTGTCGGCAACCAGATGCTCGTCTCATCTTAATGCCGGAAGTTCTGGATAGCCTAAAGGCTCACTTTCCTACTGATGGTCAAAGCCGAGAGGAATTGGCTGAAAAAGTGCTTAGAAATACCCTTTACGATCGCTTGACGGGCGCGTATAACCGGCAGCACTTTATGCGATTGCTTGACCGGGAAACGCAACGGGCACGGCGGTATCGTAATCCGCTTTCCCTAATTGTGATGACGGTGGATTATCTCTGGCCGGATGAGGCGACCCGTTCGGCGGCGATTACTGCCCAGATCCTTAAGGCAATCTCTGAGCGGGCTTTGCGTGATATTCGTGAGATTGATGCCATAGGGCGATTGGACGAGAAAATTTTTGGAATCCTCTTACCGGAAACTTCCATTGAGGGAGCTAACCTCGTGGCCGAACGCTTGCAGGTGCGCTTGTGTAGTGCTCCGGTTTGGACCGACCGTGGTCCGTTAGGGGTTGACGTGGTTATGGGCGTTGCGTGCCTGGATGGTTCTCTAGAGCAGGAAAGTGTTTTTGAGCGGGCATTTCAGGCCATGAAAATTGCAGCAGACTCGAGACCTCAATAGATGGCATGCTTGTGATTTATCTTCCGAGGAGAGTTCTTTGGATACAGAGACCGATTTCACAGGAAAAAAGATTTTGGTTACCGGAGCAGCAGGATTTATCGGTAGCCACTTGGTTGAACGGTTACAGACTTTGGGGGCAGATGTGAAAGCCTTTGTACGCTACACCTCGCGCGGTGATGAGGGGTGGTTGAGTGTCCTCCCGGTCGAACGAACACAATCCTTAGAAATCATATTCGGGGATTTGCGGGATCCAGATGCAGTGCGTCAGGCTGTTATTGGAACCCATATTGTTATTCACCTTGGGGCCTTAATTTCAATCCCTTATTCCTATCTTCATCCTTTCGAAGTTGCTCAGGTTAACCTTATGGGGACGCTTAATGTGTTGATCGCGTCCCGTGATGCTGGAGTTGAGCGGGTGATCCACACATCGAGCAGTGAGGTGTATGGTTCAGCGCAATATGTGCCCATTGATGAGCGGCATCCTTTGCAAGGGCAATCTCCATATTCTGCGAGCAAAATCGGGGCGGATATGTTGGCCGAGAGTTTTTACCGTGCCTACGATCTACCAGTTGTCACCATACGGCCTTTCAATACGTATGGCCCGCGGCAATCGGCTCGGGCTGTTATTCCTACCATAATCACCCAAGCGCTTACCCAGGATCGTGTTCGTCTGGGCAATCTTTCGACTCGCCGTGATTTTACCTATGTCACGGATACGGTTGAGGGGTTCGTGCGTGCGGTAATTGCGGATGGGGTGGAAGGGCAAGTCTTCAATTTGGGCACTGGTAATGAGGTGAGCATTGGTGAATTATGCCAGATGATCCTTGCTCAGATCGGGAGTAGTGCTCGACTTGCTCAGGATGAACAAAGACTGCGACCTGAAAAATCTGAGGTTGTCCGGTTGTTATCCGATAACCGTTTAGCGCGTGAACGTTTAGGGTGGGTGCCTAAAGTTTCGCTCAGTGATGGTCTTAGGGAAACTATTAACTGGATTAAGTCGAACCTTGGGCGATTTAGAACTGGACGTTACGAAATTTAATGCGATTGTTTTTCCCAAGTCTAATGATTGAATTTGGGGTAGAAAGGAGAACAGCATGAAGGCGGTCATTTTGGCTGGCGGCAAAGGTACACGCTTGGCACCCTATACAAAGATTCTCCCTAAACCATTAATGCCGGTCGGGGAAATGCCGATATTGGAAGTCATTGTACGCCAACTGGCTCGAGCGGGTGTAGGTGAGATCGTTTTGACAGTAGGACATCTTGCCGAGTTATTAAGGGCATTTTTTGGGGATGGTAGTCATTTTGGTTTGAAGATACGCTACAGTTATGAGGACCAGCCCTTAGGTACGGCGGGCCCTTTAGCCCTAGTTGATGGCTTGAACGAAACTTTTTTGGTTATGAATGGGGATGTACTTACTGATTTGAACATCCGTGATCTGATTCGATATCATAGGGAAATGGGTGCGAGTGCCACGATAGCCATGCATCAGAGAAAAGTGAAAATTGACCTCGGGGTTATCCTGTGTGATGGCGGAACACGGGTTGTAGGGTATATCGAGAAACCCACCTATGATTATCAGGTCAGTATGGGGGTTTATGTCTTTGAGCCGCGAGTGCTCGATTTCATCCCCCGGGGAAAGTATCTGGATTTCCCCAATTTGGTGCACAAGCTTTTGGGGGAAGGCGAGAAAGTGGTGGGATACCTTTTTGATGGTTATTGGCAGGATTTGGGGCGGCCAGATGACTATGAGCAAGCAACGGTGGACTTTAACAACTTACGCGAAAAATTTTTACCGGAGATGATGGAATGAGTATCTGGCGAATACCCTTGGCAGACATTGATTTAGGGGAAGAAGAAAAGACGGCGGTGCTTAAGGTCCTTGACCGGCGTTGGTTGACAATGGGAGAAGAAACCCAGCACTTTGAACAGGAATTTGCCGATTACATTGGCGCTACATTTGCGTGTGCGGTTAGCAATTGTACCGTGGCACTTCACCTAGCATGTTTGGCGCTAGGTCTCGGACCTGGTGATGAGGTTTTAGTTCCTTCATTAACTTTTGTGGCCACTGCGGCTGCCGTTCGTTATGTCGGTGCAACACCGCGCTTTGTGGAGATTACTTCGGAGAAGGATTTTACGATTTCTCCCCAGGACATTGTAAACCGTATTACCCCACGAACTCGCGCCATTATTGTAATGCATTATGGAGGCTTTATATGTGATATGCCTTCCATTTTGAATATTGCTCGGCAATATAACCTTTTTGTAATTGAGGATGCGGCTCACTCACCTGGTACCAGCCTGGAGGGACGAAAAGCCGGGATATGGGGCGATATAGGGTGTTTTTCGTTTTTTTCTAATAAGAATCTTTCCACGGGTGAAGGGGGAATGATTACGACACACCGTCAAGATATCGCCGAGAAGATCCGGTTATTGCGTTCTCATGGAATGACGGCCTTAACATGGGATCGTCATCACGGACATGCTTGGAGTTATGATGTAGTAGCGCTGGGGTATAACTATCGCTTGGATGAATTAAGAGCGGCAATAGGTAGGGTGCAATTGCGAAAACTGGATTCGAATAATCAGCATCGCGCAGAGTTGGTAGCGCACTATTGGGAAAGACTTCGTGAGCATTCGCCTGCAATTGAAGTGCCTTTTGAGGGTCATCCTGGCCAGTCTTCCTATCATTTGATGCCGATACTGTTACCGCATGGAACCTCTCGAGAACTCTTTATGGAAGGTATGAAACGGCGGGGAATTCAAACCAGTGTACATTACCCTCCTGTCCATCAATTCAGCGCTTATCAGGGGTTAGCGTTGTTTCAGGGGAATGGTTTACCCTTAACCGAATCGGTAGCCAATCGCGAAGTTACATTGCCACTCTATCCCATGCTAACGAAAACCCAGGTGGATGAGGTGGTTGAAGCAGTTTCTGAAGCCCTGGCTGAAGCACAATTCATTCCATAAATCCCTTTGGATTACAAGACACCAGAAAGAAGGATGCAATAATGCTACCTCGAGACTATTTGTTTTTAGCCAAGCGCTGGGCTTGGTTGTTGGGCGTTGGCGTTTTAATCGGCTTGATTGGGGGATTAATCTACAGCCTCGTTCAGGAACCCGTTTATCAAGCAACGACTAAGGTCATGGTTTTGGGGGCGCCTCAAAGCAACCTTAGCGATATCCTGAACCAGAATACCGAGTTGCTCTCTCAAACCTTTACCGAATTATTAGTTACACGGCCAGTATTAGAGGCCGCCTCTGAACGCTTAGGGTATTACATTAGCAGTAGTCAAGTTCGGGTTCAGCAAGTTCGTGGGGCTCAACTTATTCAGATCGTGGTCGAGGATAGCGATCCTCAAAAGGCGGCTGAAATTGCCAATACTCTTGTGACGGTTTTCCTGGAGCAGAATGCCAAGATTCAATCAAACCGGTTTTCGGCATCGGAAGAGAGTCTTCAAGCCCAAATTCAACAAGTGGAAGCACAAATTGCGGATTTGCAGAAGCAACTTGCCCAATCTTCAGAACAGTCTAGCGAAAAGCGACTTCAAGACGTGACAAATATTATCTCGGGGTTACAGGCCGAGATTAACCAATTGCAGGCAGATATTGTTCGTCTTGAGTCTGATCATGAAACGGTGTTGGGAGTTAATGCGCTGGGGCAACCCGCACGTGTTACACCGACGCTAACCGTAGATCAACAAATAGAACTTACTCAGAAGCGGAGCCGATTAGATGAATTAAAGTCATTGTTGAACATATATCAGCAAATCTATGTTAATCTGTCGTTTTCGCCTGCCAGTCAGAGCAGTCAAAATGGTACCAATAACCAGCTTCAAGCGGCGTTAGTCCTTTATCAGCAAATTTATGCCAATTTGCTGAGCAATTATGAGGCGATTCGCTTGGCACGATTGCAAAGCACCCCTGAAGTGGTTCAAGTAGAGGAGGCTCGAGTTCCGTCACGTCCAGTTCGACCTCAAACAGCCACGAATGTTCTTTTGGGTGGGATATTGGGTTTAATTTTGGCCGGAGGGATTGTTTTCCTGATCGAATATCTTGATGATTCGATTCGGAATGGCGAAACAGTAACTAAAAACTTAGACCTTCCAGTTTTAGGCTATATCAGTGAGATGAATGGGAAATTGCCTCGGGAGGATTATCCACCCCATGTAGTTGCTCAGCCAAGGTCACCGGTTACCGAGGCCTTTCGTTCTGTTCGCACCAACCTTGAATTTGTGGAAATCGATCGTCCGTTAAAAACATTGCTAATTGGAAGCCCGGGACCAGATGAAGGGAAAACAACCGTTGCGGTTAACCTGGCCATTGTGATGGCTCAAGGTGGTAATCGGGTTTTGTTGATGGATACCGATTTACGCCAACCGCAAGTGCATGAACGCCTGCGTTTATCCAACCGGCTGGGATTGAGTGATATCTTGCGTGAGCACAGTACTTTGGATGAAAGCCTGCATCATCTAACAACAGAGGGTATTGATGTTCTTACAAGTGGGACATTACCACCCAACCCGGCTGAAGTCCTTTCCTCAGAGCGAATGGCAACCCTCTTGAGTGAGGTGGCAACACGCTACGATAAAGTTATTCTAGATGGGCCACCCTTCTTAATCTCGGATGCCATTGTTTTGGCTTCACGAGTAGATGGAGTGTTGCTGACTCTTCGTGCCCGGAGCACATCACAAAGTGTAACACTAGAGGTGTTGGAACAATTAGATCGTGTGAAGGCGAGAGTGGTAGGAGCCGTGCTCAATCGCGTACAGGATTCTGTTTCAAATCATTACTACCATAACCTAAAGTCTTACGCCTATATTGCTAAAGAATCTGACGAATTAACCTTGCTCGAAGATTAGTATTGTACGGTGGGAGAAGCTCATGCCCCAGCCTATTTGCCCTTACCTTGGGCTTAAACGAGACCCAAGTACAGTATTGGAATTCCCAAGCGAGCGAAACCATTGCCACCACGCTCGACCAATAGCACCGGTCAACTTAAGGCATCAACGTTTGGCATGCTTGACCGATCGCTATGTTAATTGTCCCGTTTATCAACAGGCGAGAGAGCAATCCCTCCCCGAGGACTTATTATTGCCGAGTTTCAATCAAATACGCCAAAGATGGATCATCCTGGCGGTATTTGCGTTCCTGATTATCGGGGGATTAATTGCTGGAGGGATTAGTGCAACGAGGATAAACGGTGATAACGCCGTTCCCCAGACCGGTGGCACAAACAAAGTTGGAGAGGGTTCTCAAGACCTTTTACTTATAACCGAGGCGCTAAGTTTAACCAATGACGCCCTTTCTTCCCGAAGCAATCTGACACCGGTTCAAGGGACTCCGACCGAGTGCGTGCCCCCGGAAGGGTGGATAGCCTACTTGGTTAAGCCTACTGATTCTCTTTTACGACTGAGTTTGTTATATCGCACCAGTGTTGAGGTGTTGCAATCAGCCAATTGTCTCGAAGAACGTACCCTGATCCGTCCGGGTGAAATTCTTTATGTTCCTCCATCGCCTACACCAACCATCACATTCACCCGCACGCCCACCAGAACCCGAGTTCCGGTCTTGCTTAATAATCCCACATCGCCCTCACACGGTGAGAATCCACCTCCATTTGCACCAACATCTACTTTCACTGTTGTTCCTTCCAATACTTCCCGTCCAACGGCAACGTCAATTCCACCGACTGCAACTTCAACTCCTTTACCAACTCTTCCCCCACCCCCACCATCTCCGACTTTACCCCTCCCTACGCTTCCACCAACGGCGCCACCACCTGAACCCACACCCTCCCCGGCAGAGACATCTTCCCCCTAAAATTTTCAACTTGATTTTGAATATTTTGTTCGGGAGCAAGAATGCGTGAGATAAAATTCGGGCATCTCATATTATTTTTTTCATTGGCATTGATATTACCCTTGAATGCATCGTTGCAAATAAACCGGTATTTATCTGTGGTATGGCCTCTAAGTATTGAGGCTGATGAATCCGGTAATACTCCACCAGTCGCTTTTAATGACACTTATACTATTGAGGAAGATACCGTGCTGAGCGTATCTGCGGCAGGGGTCTTGGGTAATGACAGTGATGCTGATAGTGATCCGATCAGTGCTTTGATTGTTAATCCTCCTGGAAACGGGAGTCTGATTTTGAACATTGATGGGGGTTTCACTTACTCTCCAAATCCAAACTTTAATGGAACCGATACCTTCATGTACGTGGCGAATGATGGACAAGCAAATAGCAATGTGGCTGTTGTAACTATAACCATTACACCGGTGAACGATCCCCCCACGGCAAACCCGCAAGCAATAACCGTATCCGAAGACAGTAATGTAGGGATTTCTCTGATGGCTTTGGATGTAGATGGTGACTCGCTAACCTTCAGTATAGTGACTCAGCCAGCTCATGGGGTTTTGAGTGGTGCACTTCCAAATCCGATATATACCCCGAATTTGAATTACGATGGGCTGGATTCGTTCACGTTCAAGGTAAATGACGGATTAGTGGATAGCAACATAGCGACGGTTGATATTACGGTTACAGGGATCAACGATGCACCGGTAGCAATAAATGACGCCTATATGGTTAACGAGGATACAGTTCTGAACGTACTTGCTCCTGGTGTGTTGAGTAACGATCAAGATGTTGAGGGAGATGTTTTGAGTGTTCAACTGGTGAGTAATGTTGGCCATGGAGAACTGATCTTCAATACGAACGGCGGTTTTACCTATACGCCAACCGCCAATTACCATGGTACGGATTCATTTACTTATCGCGCTTATGATGGGCAGCTTTATTCGGGTGTGGCAGTAGTAACCATAACCATCAAAAATGTCAACGATCCTCCTGTTGCGCTGGATGATTCCTATATAGTGGCTGAAGATACGCTTTTAAATATCCCCGCTCCAGGGGTACTAAGCAACGATACTGATCCCGAGGGAGGGTTGCTAAGTGCAAGTAAAGTAAGTGATCCGACCTATGGCAGTCTGACTCTTAATGGTAATGGCGGGTTTACTTACTTACCGGCCTCGAATTTTTATGGTACAGATTCATTTACTTATGTCGCAAACGATGGTCAGGCGAATAGCGGTGTAGCAATGGTGAGCATCACGGTGACTCCGGTCAATGATCCGCCAGTTGCAAACCCCCAAGCGAAAACCGTGGCTGAGGATAGCAGTATCGCTATTGTTCTGACAGGCGCAGATGTAGATGGGGATACGCTGATGTTTACCATGGTGACCCAACCGGCTCATGGGACATTGAGCGGAATACCCCCAAGTTTGACGTACACACCCGATCTGAACTATAACGGCTTGGATTCGTTTACTTTCAAGTTAAATGATGGTCAGGTGGATAGTAATGTTGCCACCGTGAGTATCACCGTCACTCCGGTCAATGATGTGCCAATCGCGTTAAATGATGCCTATTCTATTAATGAGGATACGATTTTGAACGTTACTGCGCCGGGTATCTTGAGTAATGACCAAGATGTTGATGGCGATCCATTGAGCGTTTTGCTAGTGAATAACGTCGGTCATGGAACATTGACCCTCAATAGCAATGGTAGTTTTACCTATACCCCAGCTTCAGACTACTTTGGTTCGGATTCATTCACTTATCGTGCTTATGATGGTATTGCCTATTCCGCAATTGCAACAGTTATGCTAACCGTAAATCCAATCAATGATGCGCCAGTGGCTATAAATGATAGTGGTTATCGGGCAAATATTTTGGGCATCAACGTAGCGGCGCCGGGGGTTTTGGTAAACGATTCGGATAAAGATGGTGACCTTTTGGTGGTACGACTTGGGAGTGGACCACTCCATGGAGTACTTACTCTAAACAGCAACGGTGGTTTTATTTATATTCCAAACGCAAATTATCGCGGGACAGATTCATTCACCTATCAAGCCTATGATGGCAAGGCTTATTCTGCTGATGCGACGGTGACCATTGAAGTTGACTCAGTTCGCCCACAGCCACCAGATTGGATTCTGCCAGTAGGGAACAATGGCACTTATCTTATGCGTGAGGATACTGCTATTTTAGAGGTCACGATCTTCGATACCGATACAGATTATGTGCGTTTTCAATGGTGGAACGCCGAGAGGGAAAGATACGAAATTCTCGGTGAAGATACAGAGAGTCCTTTTTTGATTAATCTAAGTTTTAGCCGTTTACCGGTAAATCAATTGAGCCAGGTGTTTGCAGAAGTTTGGGATGATTTCGGAAACGTCTCACTTAACACGCTGAACGATGAGACTTACCTCCAAACTGTGCGACGAATTTTTATCTTTCCCACCACGTTTCGCAATCAAATCTATTTGCCGCTGATATCCAAATGAGAGGTTGGGGTATAATAATGTCCGTTCCCTATGCCCACACTCGAGCGACTTTCAATTGTTGTGCCCGTTTTCAACGAGGAAGAGAATCTGCCTCTCTTGCACCGGGCGATCTGTTCTGCCATGGAGGTTATCCCGTGGGCGTGGGAGGTTGTATTTGTCAATGACGGTAGCCAAGACCGCAGTGGGGAAGTGCTAGAATCTTTAGCACTTTCGGATCCAGACCATGTGCGGGTAGTTGAATTACGGCGTAATTTTGGGCAAACGGCCGCTATCGCCGCCGGAATAGATCATGCCTCGGGGGACGTAATTGTCCTAATGGATGCGGATCTGCAGAACGACCCCGCTGATATCCCGATGATGCTGGAGAAAATTCAAGAGGGGTTTGATGTCGTCAGTGGCTGGCGCGTGCATCGGAAAGATGCGTTTCTTACTCGTACCCTGCCCTCACGAATCGCCAACGGCTTGATTTCTTGGGTTACCGGTGTCCACTTACACGATTATGGTTGTACTCTAAAAGCCTATCGGCGTGAAGTGCTTACGGGGTTTAAACTCTACGGTGAGATGCATCGTTTTATTCCGGTTTATGCTCATGGCGTGGGGGCAAAGATTATCGAGGTGCCGGTTCGTCATCACCCGAGGCGGTTCGGAAGGGCAAAATATGGGCTTGAACGTACGCTCAAGGTGATCCTGGATTTATTTACAGTTAAATTTCTTAACAGTTATGCGAATAAACCGATTTACCTTTTCGGTGGCACGGGTGCGATTCTAATTCTTCTTAGTACGCTATTACTACTTTATCTTTTCATCCGCCGTGTCTTCTTCGGGATCGGCGTATTGACCTCGCCCTTCTTTCAAATGGCCACCATGATTGGGATTTTAGGATTCCAATCAATTTTGATGGGATTGATCGCTGAGTTGCTGGTGCGGACTTATCATGAGTCGCAAGGAAAGCCCACCTATACGATTCGGCGGATTATTCGTAATGGCATAGAGGAATCTGTCTCACTAAATAACACACGCTGAAACTGTTCAATTGCTTATGAAAAACAATAAAAGCGAACAACATCAACGCCAGTTTTTAGTCATCTCTTGGTCGCTTTGGTTGGTGTTTGTTTGGGGTTTGATTAATTGGGCTCAGGCCGTAAATGGTCTGGGCTTTTTTGTTGTGTCTTGGAAATGGCGGTTAGGGTTGGGGGCATGGATTGGCTTGGCGATTTTATGGGTGGGATTGTTGATAACTTCTTATTTTCAAGATGCAACGCCATCGCTGTGGTTACGGCAAACCTTAAGAGGATGGATAGTACGGATCGGTGGCTCGGTCGTTGCGCTAGGTTTTATAGCGTTTCCGGCAGTTGCCTTAAGTGGATGGTTACCACATCCCGAGGTTTGGGAACCCTTCCCAACACGGTTGATGTTGTTGTGTGTGAGTATCTTTTTCGGTGGAATGGGGATCTCGTTGGTAACAAAGGATGAAATTGGTTGGCTTGGATGGGTGGCAAGCGCTTTGGGGGTAGGCGTTGGGCTTATCTTGTTGCAATATCTACCTGGGATTAGTTCTTATCCTCTTTCTCTGGGTTGGTCTGAGGCAAGCCGTTATTATTATGGGTCGTTGTTCTTTGCCAAACGCATTTATGGTGTTTCCGTTCCTCTATCGCCGCTTCATCCGGCCCGTTATTTGCTTTTAGCCATTCCTTTCGCGTTTGGCAGTCTTCCGATATGGGCGCATCGGTTTTGGCAAGTTATTTTGTGGTTAGGAATGAGTTTCCTTACTTCAGCGGCTCTAGTTAGAAGGCTGCGAATTGAAAATCGCTTTGTGCGCTTTCTGGCCATTATTTGGGGTGCGTTGTTTTTATTGCAAGGGCCAGTATATTATCATCTAACACTATGTGTCATTCCCGTACTTTTGTTCTTTGACATCCAAAAACCTTGGCGCACGTTGGCTGTGGTCGTGATCTCTTCGCTTTGGGCAGGAATCTGTCGTGTTAATTGGTTTCCTGTGCCCGGTGCGTTGGCAATTCTCTTGTATATCCTTGAAAACCCTATCGGGAAACAGCCTTTTTATTGGTACTATAAGTGGCCCTTTATTTTTGGCACGTTTGGTATGGTCGCTGCCTTTGCTGCTCAAGCGGTGTATATAGCACTTTCTGGTCAACCCTCGTGGATGTATGAATCGACCTTCACCTCAGACCTACTTTGGTATCGTCTCTTTCCTAGCCCAACGTATCCGGTAGGGATTATTCGTGGTATTGTATGGGTCTCGTTGCCATTATGGATAATAATTGGTTTTAATGGATTCCGGAACTTTGCAAAGATTCGTGTTTGGCGGTGGTTAGGAATAGTTGCCATTTTGGGCGTTTTCTTTGCAGGTGGAATGGTGGTCAGTGTTAAGATTGGAGGGGGTAGTAATATTCATAACTTGGACGCGTATCTGGTGTTTCTAATGCTATTAGGGGCATACCTAGCAACCCATCGTATTATTGCAGATAGAGATTCTTTGCAAATATGGCGGCCTGTGCCTATCTTGTTATTGGTAGCGATCCTGCCGGTTGGATGGCACATGTATTTTGCGCACCCAATCATGAAACCCGATGAAAAGATTGCCTGGCAGGATGTTGAAATCCTTCGGGATTGGACTCAAAGAGCCACTGCTCAGGGGGGGAGGGTATTATTTATTAATCAGCGCCATTTGTTGACCTTTGGAATCGTGCGGGGGGTGCCGCTGGAGCCTGAGTATGAGTTGCTGGTATTGATGGAAATGGCAATGGCTAATAATTCTCGTTATCTTAACCGTTTCTACAATGATTTACAACATCATAGGTTTGACGTGATCGTTATTGGGACTCCCAATACACCGATAAAAGACCCGACAAAAGATGCGTTTGCAGAGGAGAATAACGCCTGGGTAGAAAGGGTGGTCTTACCATTGCTACAAAATTATAAAGTTGCACTTATCTTGCCTTCTGATGTTGCTTTGATGGTGCCGCGCACTGAGGACGGTGCCGATTCTCCGTAGATCACGGGCGGATAGTGTTGCGCCTAAGGCAAACTGTGGCTAAGTGGTCTTCATATGGGCATTCCCAGTCCGGGTCTTGACGGAGAGTCGTTATGAGGGCAGAATCGCGGGGGAAAATTACCCAACTGATTTGATAGTTATCCAACCAAAACTCCCATCCTTTATCCAGGGATAAGATCGTCTCATATATTCGAGTTAACTTCTCTCCATAGAAGTCGGTTTGACCATCTATAAAAACACGGTATTCTGGCCAAAGGCGGAATAGCAAATATCCCCCCCAAGGAAAGTAATTCATCATGTTTCCTTTGGGCGAATGGGTAGCAATCCAGTTTGTGGCTTGTACCGGGAATACATTGGGATCGAATTGATTGCGTTCTTTAAGCCAAGGAGACGATAAAGTTAGGCTAACGATGACTAACGATCCTAGGGTTGCCCAAATAGGGAATTTTATTTTGGCCTGCATGTCAAGTAACTGCCGTTCACGATTTTTCCAGGGGGTTTCGGCCAAGAAACTACTTAGTTGTTCGCTTAGGACAGGAGTAGCGACCAGGGCGTAAAGGGGGATGTTGCGTGCACTCGATAGTGCCAGTGCTGTCCATCCCACGACTAGCAAACGATGTGCTATGGGAATGGCCTGCTTCTGGGACATGGATAGCCACAGAGAAAGCAAAATCATCATTAGAAAAGGCCAAGTAGTGGGCGATTGGAAATTTGGAGGAAGGTACTCTTGCGTATGACTGATCAGGTAACGGTTTGTTACATATTCTAGACTGGTTCTCCAAAGTCGGATACCGACTGGATTGATCAATGTTGTAAGGAATAAGAGGATTCCAAGGCTGGAGAAGGTTGCCAATTGACTGCGGGTAAAGGGAATGTCTTTTCTTCCCTTAAGATGTTCCCAAAAGTATTCTGCCCAATAAGCCGCGAAACAGGCGAATCCGGCGATGAAAGCGCCATGGGTGTTTACCCAGATCAACATCAAAAGGAGAGGTTGCCAAAACGGAAGCGGATGTTTGAGACGAAATCGTTCCAACATTCCCAGCCAGATGGTTAGAAGAAGAAACGTAAACACGTGAGGACGGGCTAGAAAATGCAGGCTGGCAGCGGCGAAAGAAAGGAGACTCACTGCAAGAGAAGTGAGAGGGAGCTGGCTAGCTCTGAGCGCTTGGCGGTAAATTAATAGCCACGTGATGGCAATGATAACCCCGACGAGTAATGTAATACCAGGGAAGCCGGCCCATTGATGAACTAGGGCAAAAATTAATTGGGCTAACCATTCATGAGGGGTGAGTGGTTGCCCATGAAGTGTATGTGAGAACAAATCGCGTGTTGGTATCGTGTGTGAGGATAATATGTAAAAACCCAGAGTTAGATGCCGTCCCAAGTCGCCATCCTGATTCAACAGTCGCGTTCCGATGCCTATAACTCCAATCACGATGGCAAGATATAGAATTTCATCAAGTTTGGGTAATACAAAGAGGGGCAAACTTAGTTTCTTTGTTGACATAATAGGCAATAACGAAATGAGGACACGGGATTTACAAGAGCATACTAAAATTATCTCACAAGTTATGATTTCGCCAGATCAACAACGTGGAAGCATATGTTAGGTTGGGCTCTAATCCTCGGCTTTGTTTCAGGAAGTCTGCCCTTTTCGGTTTGGTTGGGCCAAATGTTTTTATCAAAGGATATCCGCCAAATCGGAGATGGCAATCCTGGCGCTACAAATGTTTTCCGAGCCGGTAGTTGGAAAGTTGGGGTCGTGAGTTTACTGTTGGATTATTTTAAAGGCGTTTTTCCAGCAATTATCTCTTATTGGGGCTGGAATATTCGGGATGAAAGGTTAATCTTGGTGATGATGGCTCCTTTACTTGGACATCAATTTTCACCTTTTTTGGGGTTTCGGGGTGGCAAGGGAGTGGCTACAACCTTCGGGGTTTGGACCGGGGTAACTTTATGGGAAGGTCCTGTTGTTCTAGGTTTCCTGCTAGCCATATTTTATTGCCTTCTTGATCATGATGCATGGTCGGTTATATTTGGCATGATTGGATTGCTTTTGTATTGGTTGGTAAAGGGGGCAACAGGAGAAATTTATGGTGCGGCATTGGCAAATCTGTTCTTTTTGTTGTGGACACATCGGATGGCACTGAACGGAAAGATTGGAGTAAAGTTCAGAAAAAAAGACCCCAATATTGGTTAAAGGCGATGAATCCAGAGTGGGTTATCCGTCCCTATCGTCCTGATGATCGCAAAGCCTTGTTCCGAATTGCGGGAGATACCGCTTTTTTCGGTAACCCCATTGAGGCTTACATGGAAGATCGGAAACTTTTTCTGGATGCTTTTTATGGCTACTACACTGATTACGAGCCCGAACAAGCCTGGGTGGCTGTTGCCGATGATCATGTGATTGGTTTTCTTGTCGGGAGCATAGACCCGAAAAAACATCGGAGAACAATGATGCTTAAGGTCACTCCCAAGTTAATAATGAGGCTTGTGCGAGGCGAATATCGAATTGGACCTAAATCTCGGAGATACTTACGTGAAGTTGTCTTGGCTTTTGCCCGAAGAGAGATACCGGGAGCCGATGAGACTATCTATCCCGCTCATCTTCACGTGAATGTAGATATCCATTGGCGCGGCTATGGCATTGGGAAGGGGCTTTTGATGACTTACCTAGGCCACTTACGCCGCCTTGGAGTACCGGGCGTTCATTTGCAAACGACTAATCTGAACCGGGCGGCGTGCCATGTATATGAGAGTCTTGGTTTTTCGCTTCTTGAGGCTCGCAAGACCCGCATGTGGGAGTGGATAATCAACGAAAAAGTCGAGAATCGGTGCTATGGTTTGCGATTGTAAAAAACAAGGCCAGCGAATATGCTGGCCTTGTCTGGTCTTTGTGATTCTACGGGATTATTGTTTTACAACAACATTGCTGGCTTGCAAACCCTTAGGGCCGCGCTCGATCGAGAACTCGACGACCTGACCCTCTTCAAGGGTGCGGTAGCCATCGCCGCGAATAGCAGAAAAATGAACAAAAACGTCATTTCCACCTTCGCGAGAGATGAAACCATAACCCTTACTTCCATTGAACCACTTGACCGTACCGATGTAACGTTCAGACATTGTATATTGCCTCCTTCAGGCTTAAAAAGGTATTAGGTGTTCAGCTTGTTCCATCGGAACGATCAAACAATTAGGCCCACGGAAATTCCGTGAGCCGCCGTTCTTATTCCGCGAACTTACTGGTTTCCTTGGTTTTGTTTATATCATGTGGTCACTTTTATGTCAAGGGTTTGGGTGAAAAAGATTCATTTAGGGGATGAACTACATAAGATTTTGCTTGCCATTATGCTAAAATTTCACAATTCCAAGTTGATGGAGTAATTCAAATGGAACGAACCGTCCCAAGTACGGCTTCAGGAGAAATTGCGCTTTATCTGCGTACGATTTATTCTCTGTTAAGGTCTACAGAAAAGGTGCAGATTCGGGCTTTAGAGGAAGTCCATCTGGCCACCAATTCCTCGCTTCACCCTGATGCGCGGAAGTCCACTCCTGACACTTCGGCCTTCATTTACAGTCTTCTCCGTTTACCGGAGTGTATTTCAGAGGTTCAGACGGTTATCTTAGGTCAAAGTTTGCAAGTATTTGCGCGACATGGTTATCCTGATGTTGACAAATGGCAGCAAGTTTCTGCTCGCGCCCGGCGTCGGAGATGCTATTTTAACCATCGAGATACTCTAGCGTGTTTGATCGCAAGTCGTTCAGATATTGATGACTTAATTCCCACCTTAACGGCCTTTCAAATAGAATGGAATAAACTTCATCAACTGCTGCAACGACGACCTGCAGATGTAAGTTGGGAGAGGTTAGTTAATGATCCGACTTTATCTCAAGCGTTGGCGAATTTATTGAAAATAAGCGAGGATGATCTGGAACGGCTACGGGCTGTATGGGGGACACGGTTTGCTGTGAATTTGCAGCGAATCGCTCATCGAACATGTAATATAAGCGTGCGTTTGCTCAGCGGGTCATTGACAGAATATCGGCGTGCTACACGCGCGTGGTGGGAAAATGTGGTGCGTGCGTATCCTGAATTACTGGAACGCCCGGTCTACTTTGTCTCTAGTAATACCCACAGTATGGCCAATTTACTTTCTGGATATGCCTTGGTCAAGCGTGAAGAACTAATTCGCTTTCTGTATCATGAGAATTATGCCGACTGGCTCGAAGAATGGCGAAATATTGAACAACGTCAATTGCAGGGCGAAGAAAACTTTTTATATTACATCCTCAAGAAATATCAACAAACTCCGAAAGGGCGTTATACACTTAAGGAGCAATTGGAACACGAAAAGGAGCGTGGAATATACCGTATTCCTAGTGAGAATTACTTCGATATCGAGGTTCAAGTTATTCGATTATCTGCGCTGAAAGAGAAAAATTTCGATCCTCGTATTCGTATAGGCAATATGGATTTCCTTGCACAAAGCAATGTACTTATCCTAAATATAGATTATCCTCTTGGCCTTGGGGCTTACAATCTCCTGAGCCTTATTGCTGAGTATATTGAACCCATCCTAGGGGTATATATCATGGGTAAGGCGGCTACTTTAAATGGTCGCTTAGGAGACGTGATGATCCCTAATGTGGTTCAAGATGAACATTCTCAAAATACTTACCTGTTTCAAAACTGCTTTAGTGCATCAGATGTCTCACCCCACCTGATCTTTGGCACTGTGTTAGATAACCAAAAAGCGGTGAGCGTCTTCGGCACCTTTTTACAAAATGCGCGAATTATGGATGTGGTCTATCGGGAAGGGTATACGGACATTGAAATGGAGGCTGGACCGTATCTTTCAGCCATTTATGAAATGACTCGTCCGAAGCGGCATCCCGTAAATGAGATTGTAAGTCTTTATAATCTTCCTTTTGATGTGGGTATTTTGCATTATGCATCAGATACCCCTTTAAGCAAAGGAAAGAATTTGGGCGCAGGAACGCTCTCCTATTTTGGCATGGATTCAACCTATGCAACAACCATTGCCATCATAAAGCGAATTTTTTCCAACGAACGAACACGACTTACTTAAAAACCAGAGCGGTCTCATTGAGAAGACCGCTCTGGAGCCAGGTGGCTATTTATCTAAGGCTCGAAGTTGGTCGCGCAGGCGCGCAGCGGTCTCACGGAAGGTTTCAAGTTTTTGGCGTTCTTTTTCGACAATTGGGGCTGGTGCTCGCTCGGCGAACGGGCTGGCTAATAAAGTTTCCAGTCGTGAAATTTGTTGTTCAACTTCTGCCAATTCTTTTTGCAAGCGCGCTCGTTCCTCCTCAAGGTCAATCAAATTGGCCAACGGAATATAAATTTCCACACCTCTTGCCACCAGACCAATCTCGTTACCGGATCGAGTGACCCGATTCTTGAGAATTTGCAATTCTTCGGCTGAAACTCCGGCGAGCGTGGCAATGATTTGTGATTGCTCATTTAGCATTTCAGCATGATCTCCTGCCACGATTAAGGCGGGTATTTTTCTGGCAGGGGGGACTTTCTTTTCGGTACGTACGTTACGGATAGCTCGGATGATGTCCTGTAATAATGTAAATTGTTCGGTTTTTTCCTCTTCCCAATCCTCGGGTGGTTGAGCCTCAGGCCAGCGCGCGATGATCAGCGCCTCAGCCCAACCCTCCCTGGGCGCAAGCAGATCGCTTTTCGATTGGGCGGCTTGTTTTAGATGCCCCCACAATGCTTCGGTAACAAAGGGGGTGAAAGGATGAAGTAATCTTAGGCACGTATCTAAGATGCGAACCAGGGTATATGCAGTATAGAAAGCCCGGTCACCTCCCTGTGCTAATTGGAGTTTGGCAATCTCGATGTACCAGTCAGCAAATTCTGACCAGAAGAAATCATAAATTTGGCGCCCGGCTTCACCAAATTGATAAGACTCAAACAACCGCTCAACTTCGCGCAATAAGTTTTGCAGACGTGCCCAAATCCATGAATCGGCCAACGTCCATTGTGGTGATGATTGGGGGCTTGAAGGGCATGTATCCAGCGCTCCAATGACGAACCTTCCGGCATTCCACACTTTATTGGCAAAATTCCGGTTTGCCTCAACCTTCTTGAGGCTTAGATTGATGTCATTTCCCGGGGTTGAGCCCACTAACAAAGTGAAGCGGAGCGCATCGGTGCCCATCTGATTCATGACCTCAAGAGGATCAATCACGTTCCCCTTGGTTTTGCTCATTTTTTGTCCGTGTTCGTCGCGAATCAAGCCATGTAAATAAACTGTGTGGAACGGTTCGCGGCCCGTAAACTCTAAGCCGAACATGATCATTCGGGCTACCCAGAAGAAGAGAATATCGTATCCGGTTTCCAAGACCGAAGTGGGATAGAAGTATTTATAATCAGGGGTCTCCTCCGGCCATCCTAAAGTGGAAAAGGGCCACAATCCTGATGAGAACCATGTGTCTAAGACATCTTCGTCCTGATGAATGTGCGGACTATTGCACGTAGCGCAGGATGTAGGATCTTCGCGGGCAACGGTCATAGCCCCACAATCATCGCAATACCAAACCGGAATCCGGTGTCCCCACCACAATTGACGACTGATGCACCAATCCTGGATGTTTTCCATCCAATTGTAGTAGATTTTGGTAAAGCGCTCGGGTATGATACGGATACGTCCTTCGCGTACGGCTTGTAGCGCGGCTTCAGCCAATGGTTTAATACGGACAAACCACTGTTCTGAGAGGCGAGGTTCGACGATTTCGCCTCCACGCTGAGAGCGAGGTACAGTGATCGTATATGGTTCTTCCTTGATGACCAAGCCGGCTGCACGCATGTCTTCCCAAAGTTTTTTACGGCATTCGAAGCGATCCAAGCCGGCATATGGCCCACCGGCTTCATTAATGCGAGCCTCTTCAGTCATGATATTGATAATTTCGAGATTATGGCGTAAGGCAATCTGGTAGTCATTAGGATCATGGGCAGGGGTGACTTTGAGGGCACCGGTGCCGAAACTGGGGTCTACATACGAGTCGGCGATAACCGGAATAAGACGCCCTAGAATGGGCACTCGAACCATACGACCCACAAAAGACGTGTAGCGCTCATCCTGAGGGTTAACTGCAACGGCGGTGTCCCCTAAAATGGTTTCAGGGCGAGTCGTAGCGACGGGAATGTAGGTATTGGGATCGTCAGCAAGCACATACTTGAAATAATAGAGGGTGCCGGGCTCTTCAGAATACTCTACTTCGAGATCCGAAACGGCGGTACGGAGACCTGGTGACCAATTGATCATCCGCAGACCGCGGTAGATTAACCCCTTTTCATACAAGCGTACGAAGGCTTCACGCACAGCGCGCGAAAGCCCTTCATCAAGAGTGAAGCGCTCGCGGCTCCAGTCACAAGAAGCACCCAAACGGCGAATTTGACGGGTAATAATACCACCGTACTTTTCCTTCCATGCCCAAACCCGCTTGAGAAAGGCCTCGCGTCCGAGGTGTTCGCGGCGTAATCCTTCTTTAGCCAGTTCACGCTCAACTAAAAGCTGGGTTGCAATTCCAGCGTGGTCGGTACCAGGAACCCAAAGGGTGGGTTCCCCCTTCATACGGTGGTAGCGGATCATCAAATCTTCCATGGCCACGAACATAGCATGGCCAAGATGGAGTTCACCCGTTACGTTTGGCGGGGGGATGCTGATCACGAACGGTTTATGGGAGGGGTCAAAATTGGGTAAATTCGGGTCGTTCCATGGTTTGAAATAACCCCGTTCCTCCCACCAGTTGTAAAGCGGCTCCTCAATGGCAGAAAAGTCATACGTTTTGGGTAAGTTGTAACCAGACATGCGCACCTCTTGGGGTCAAGATTCTGAAAATCTAAACTTAATGAAAAACCTTTCCTCCTCATATGAGGACGAAAGGTTTCCTTCCGCGGTACCACCTCATTTCGCTGGTGTATGACCAACGCACTTTCCCGGACGTTCATCCGGTTTTCGCGATAACGGGCTCACCCGTGCCGGTCTACTCTCCCTGGTCGGGATTTCTTCGGCCATCATGCCGGACGACTTCAGTCAGGTCCACTCTGCAGAGGTTCTCAGCCAATGACCTCTTTTTCTGTCAGGGGTTGCCCAACCTACTCCTTCCGGCGGTTTTAATATTGAACTTGCCCCGATTATACAGAGAAGCCCAAGAGATGTCAAATCGGGAAATGCCTTTTATAATGTGAGGTGGCAAACGTTTGGAGTTAGGGAGAACAAATTTGCGAAATAAACATTTGCTTACCGTAATAGTTTTTAGTTTGCTTTTTCTTATTGCTTGTTCATCGGTTACCCGTGAAGATGGTTCAATCAATGTGTCTGATGTAAATACCGTACCATCCCGTACGGATACCGTTGAGCCCACACCTTCTATTACACCTGAACCCACCTCTACCCTTACACTGACACCGACGTTAACTTCGTCAATTACCATTACTCCGACAATTACTAATACTCCAACACCATCGGCAACATCTACCCTCACGTTTACCCCCACGTTTGATTTTCCTGATGTTGTCGTGAAAATGCAAGCACATTGTCGCTACGGTCCAGCGCGGGCATTTCTTCATGCGGCTGATCTCTATCCGGGAGATCATGGGACAGTACGAGGGCGATTTCGGTATAGTGCCTGGTTATATGTTAAATTCGATAAACTCAATTACTTTTGCTGGGTTTCCCCCTCTGTGGTGGATGTGACCGGGGATGTTACTAGGGTCTACTTCACCGAACCACGCTTGCCCGGCCCAAGTGTCTTATATCCACCACCGAGTGATGTTCAGGCAATTCGGGATGGGACTCAGGTAACAGTATCTTGGCGCCGTGTGCCAATGACCGAAGATGATGATCGTGGGTATATGTTGGATGTATTCGTTTGCCAGCAGGGCAACCTGGTCTGGTGGCCTGTTGCGCTATCGGATCAAAATCAGACCAGTTACACATTTACGGATGAGCCTGGGTGTTCCCAACCCTCGGGCGGGGTACTTTATACCGTTGAGAAGCACGGTTACTCTCATCCCGTTGCGATTCCTTGGCCTGCGCCATAGGGTGGATCGGTTTGAAAAGTGTGTTTGTAATATCAATAGCCATAACTTCAACCCGTTGATGGTCAGGAGAAAACAAAACGCCCCACTCGTTCGGACAAATTCGAGTGGGGCGGGGTAAATTGCTAGCCTGATCGCTTACAATCCTTTACGGCGGCGGCCTTCAGCATCCGCAGCTTTTAATGCCATGAAAACGGATTGGGGTGCCATTTCCCCTAGTTCGTTGAATATGGTTTCGCCAGGAGCACAGGCTTTTTCGGCTGCACGCATTAGATCGTCATCGCTGACATTCTCAAGACCAATTTCAGCCAGGGTTGTTGGTAATCCAACAGCCTCACAGAAAGCGTAAACCTCATTAATGGTTTCGGGGGTTTTTCCGGTAAGGAATAAGGAGGTAAGAGTACCGATTGCCACCTTTTCACCGTGGAAATAATGATGGGTGGGCTCTAAGACGGTGAGACCATTGTGGATGGCATGGGCTGCAGCCAATCCACCCGACTCAAATCCTAAACCGCTGAGGAGAGTGTTGGCTTCAACCACTTTTTCGAAAGCAGGGGTTACAACGCCAGCGTGGTTAGCGGTCACAGCCTGAACGCCATAGGTCAGCAGAGTTTCGTAACAGAGTCGGGCTAAAGCATAAGCGGTCATTGAGCCAAGGCGCCCAGTCATATTGGGGGCACGCTTAATCTGGCAGGATTCGGCTTCAAACCAGGTGGCCAATGCGTCGCCCATTCCGCTGATCAGGAAGCGTGCCGGGGCTTTTACAATGATGCGAGTGTCTACCAGGACGACGTTGGGATTACTGGGCAAGAAGAGGTAGCGCTTGAATTGACCCTCTGGCGTATAAATAACCGAAAGTGCACTGCATGGGGCGTCGGTTGAAGCGATGGTAGGAACAATGATAACCGGGAGTCCCAGGAAATGTGCTACAGCCTTGGCGGTATCAAGTGTTTTACCACCTCCTATTCCAATGACAACCTGAGCCTCGAAACTTTGGCCTACCGTTACTAAACGCCCGATTTCTTCATCCGAGCATTCTCCACCAAACTTTTCAACATGGGTGTTGATGTGACTTTGAAGTAAAGGAAGTAGTTCGGGAAGGATCGCTTTGTGAACGAATGGGTCGGCCAATAACAAAGCCTTGGATCCCAGCCGAGCACTTTCATCACCCAAGTATTCCAAGGCATTATAGCCTTGTACATAACGTCCAGGGAAAATTGTGGTTGTAATCATTTTCGGGTACCTCCTAAAATTTAGTGATAAATTTCACAATTAGGATTCTAGCATGTTGTTACAAATTTCACAAATAATAAATCAAAACGATTATCATTGAAATAGGGTGACTTTTATCATGATATGGCCGATCCTATTATCGTTGCACGCCGCGTCGCATGAGCAGTAGATAAAGACCGAAAACAATAATTGCAATTGAGCCAGTGTTGCCGAGCAGGGTAGGGGCTGCGGAGGGATTGCTGGCGATATAGAGTGAAAGCCCTGCGATGCCGAGCACACCGGCTGGAATAAGGGGCCACCAGAGGGCGCTCGATCTGATTATTCGACTTGATAAAGAAATCAGAACCCAGCCGAACGCAAACCAAAGCAAAAATAAACCAATTGCCGACAACGTTGGTTCTACATTTATACGGCTCAAAAGAGCATACATCCCAGGGCCGAGTCCTAGGCAGAGTCCACCTGGGATTAACCAGCCAATAGCGTGACTTCGGACGCCTAATGCAATGAACACGATTCCACTAGCAATCGAAACTAAAAAAGCAAAATCACTTACTCTGGCGGGAGTGATAAGAACCACATAGGCAATAGCAGCACTCATTACTGTGAAGATAAATGCCCAACCGGCCGACCGGGTAAAGAACCAAGGGGTAAGTATCCCAATAATAAGGCCACTTAGTGTAAGACCAACAGCAATCACGCCAAGCCAGGTTGAGAAGGTAGAGGGAAGAGTAGCAACAAGTGAATAACTCATCCCGGCTATCCCGACCCCAAACAAGAAAGCGCTTATGGCCCAAGACGATAGATAACGGGCCCATAAAGACCATCCCCCCAACAAGAGACCACTTGTAATCAATGCCAACCACCGAAGATGGTTTGGCCATAAGTAAGGATCCGCGAGGATTAAGGATCCGGCAATAATAAGGATTGAACCAATGGCTACTTGCCAAGGCGGCGGATAAAACTTCTTTTTTTCGGTGATTGGGTTTTCGTTCATGTTTGAGGAACCAGGTAAAATGTTTATATGGTTACCAACTAAGTTTATGCGTTTTTCAATCTACTGAGAGAGCCACTTAAGTCACAATTAAGAGGTGTTCAGGGAAGTATGCCCAACTCTCGTCCACGGATAACTGCCTGAAGGCGGTCCTTTACATTTAGTTTGGAAAGAATATTGGAAAGATGATTTTTTACCGTCCCTTCCGAAATAAAGAGACGTTCCGCGATCTCTTTATTGGAGATACCTGTGGCAACTAATCGCAAAACCTCGATTTCACGCGGCGAAAGGATATTCTCGGTGCCGGCGGGATGAGGGGCAGTACGTGGCAAGCGTGAAAACTCAGCCACCACTTTGGCCGTTATTGACGGTAGAAGAAAATATTCACCTCTTGCAGCTGAGCGAATTGCCTCAAATAATTTCTCAGAGGAAACGTCTTTGAGTAAATAGCCAATTGCACCAGCGCGGAGACCCTCGAAAACATCTTCATCGTCATCGAAGGTCGTGAGAACAATAACATTGCAATCGGGGTGCAGGCTACGAATACGTCGGGTGGCTTGAACACCATCCAATACAGGCATTCGTAAGTCCATCAAGATAACCTGGGGTCGAAGCAGATGTGCTAGCCGAATGGCTTCTTCCCCATTACTTGCTTCTCCCACGACCTCAAATTCGGGGCGGGAATTTAAGAGCGTTTTTAGCCCTTCTCGAAAGAGAGCCTGATCATCCACTAACATGATTTTTATTTTGGCCATAATTTACCTCGGTAGGTAATACCATACGAATAGAGAAGCCCTGACCCTCTACGGATTGGATATCTAGTTGGCCGTTGAGCTGTGCCACACGCTCGCGCATTCCCAGCAATCCGAACCCATTTTGCGTCGAGGCTACTCCCCCAATACCATTGTCCTGAATCGTTAGGCAAATCTCTGTGGGCGATTCGAAGTTTAGGGTAACTCGGAGCTCGGTAGCATGGGAATGCTTAAGGGTATTGTTCAATCCTTCTTGGACTGCCCGCAATAATGTCAGAGCAACTTGAGGCGAGACAGAGTGTGGAGTGCCAATGATGTTAAGAGTGGTTTTAATCCCACTACTATTCCCTGCATCTAAGATTTGTTGTATCTGGGGGATTAACGGGCCTTCTGCCAAGGGGGCTCGGAGTGCTGCTACAGATTGGCGCACATCGTGCAAAGCGTGTTGGGTTAGAACTTCGGCTTTGTTGAGTAAGTCAACCGCTTTCTGAGGATCTCGTTCCAGGACGGCTTGGGCGGCGCGAATTTGGATATTAATCGCTGTTAGATGGTGACCTAAACCGTCATGGATCTCACGGGCAAGGCGGTTGCGTTCGCGGGTTATGGCTAACTCTTCGGCTTGAAGGGCGTACTGACGTAACCTTTGATTCGCGTTTTCAAGATCATGCACTAATTGCTGTACTTCTCGCTTAGCCTTTTCCTCATTCAGGGCCATTTGGGTAAATACCAGGATAAAGATTTGTCCTGCAAGAAAGACGGGGGCATTTGCCCATGCAATTTGCCAACCGCCCCCAACAAGGACGATTAGAAAGGCATAACTGATGAGAAGCAAAGCATTGATGATTTGTCGCCAGACCCCCTGTAATAAGATGACACTGTGGCCTACAAGTGGAAGAAGGGCTAGAAAATCAAACCCACTTTGTCCATCAAGAAAAACCAACCCCATGCCTAGGGGAATCTGGATTAAGAAATATAAGATGCGATAGGATATCTCGGTATGGGCGAGTGCTATTTGGTATCCGTAGATCCCTATTCCCAAGTAAATTACCCCAATGACCAGCGTCGCAGTTAGGAGAGGGATGGAAATCTCCTGAACTGTGCTTAGCATAGTGAAAAAAGCAGCCAGCACCATGACCGAGAAGGCCAAATGAATTCCACTGCCTGCGAAAATAGATTGCTGGTTGTCTTTTGTCATCGTAATTCAATTATAAAACGTATGCCCCCGTAACTTCTTGCATATTGAGAAAATAGGCCTTAGGTATGACCCCAATCCCATTTTCTGGTCAACATGAGCGTTTACACTCAAATTAGATGCTTTGTCGGGAGGGATTGGTTGTGAAAGCACTTCTGATATATCCAGAATTTCCAAACACCTTTTGGAGTTTTAAATATGCGCTACGATTTATCGGAAAGAAAGCTTCCTCGCCACCGTTGGGATTGTTGACCGTTGCATCTATGCTTCCTGAGGAATGGCCAAAGCGATTGGTTGATATGAATGTTGAGCCTCTAACTGACGATGCTATTGCTTGGGCTGATTTGGTGATGATTTCGGCCATGGTTGTGCAGCGATCTTCCGCAAAGGAGGTCATAGAGCGTTGCAAACAGGCCGGAAAACGCGTCGTGGCTGGAGGTCCGCTCTTTTCGGCAGAATGGTCAAAGTTTCCGGATGTTGATCATCTAGTACTTGGGGAAGGCGAGATTACGGTGCCTCAATTCTTAGAGGATCTTGATAGGGGGAATCCCCAACCCCTTTATCGGGCTAACACTTATGCGGATTTGAGCACAACGCTTATCCCCGCGTGGAAATTGGCTAAGGTTTCTGCCTATGACTCATTGAGTATCCAATATTCTCGTGGCTGTCCATATAACTGTGAGTTTTGTAATGTGACCGCGCTTTTTGGGCATCGTCCGCGGACAAAAAATCCCGATCAAATTATTGCAGAGTTAGATGCTATGTATTATGGCTTGGGATGGCGACGAAATATCTTCTTTGTGGATGATAACTTTATCGGAGATCGTCGTCACGTTAAGGAAGAAGTTTTGCCGGCTTTGATCACTTGGCGCAAGGGAAAAGCGGGATGTCCCTTCATTACTGAGGCTTCGATAAATTTAGCCGACGATCCGGAACTTATCGCCATGATGCGCGAAGCAGGATTTGTGTCTGTGTTTGTTGGGATCGAAACACCTTTAGAAGAAAGTCTGAGCGAATGTCATAAATCGCACAATTTGCGCCGAGATTTATTGGCCAGTGTGCGCCGCTTGCAACGAGCGGGCATACAAGTAATGGGTGGCTTTATCGTGGGTTTTGACCACGATCCACCCTCCGTTTTTGAACGACAAGTGGAGTTCATCCAAAGTAGCGGTATTGTCACGGCTATGGTGGGAATGCTACAAGCTCCTTACGGCACGCCGTTACACGAGCGATTAGCCGCCGAAGGACGCCTGCAATTCGAAATCAGTGGTGATAACACAGACGGAAGTACCAATATCATTCCCAAGATGGGTTTGACGCAGTTGCGTGAAGGCTATCAACGTATATTAAGAGATATATATAGCCCTCGCGGTTTTTATGAGCGGGTTAGAAATTTCTTGGATCAATACGAACCGCCTCGGATAAGTACTCCAATAAGAGGAGAGGAAATCAAGGCTTTCTTTAAGGCGATTTGGGAATTGGGAGTTAAAGGTAGAGAACGACGAGAATTCTGGTCGTTATTACTTCACTCACTGATAAAGTATCCTCAGAAATTTGTTCATGCGATAACCTTAGCCATTTATGGATTTCATTTTCGACAAGTAAGTCAGGGAATAAATGAGATCAAATAATCTGATTATGTCCAAGATAAGAGCAAACTTCTGAGGTGGTGTTCTAATGTCTTAAAGGAGTAATGCTTAAGACCTAGATGATAATTGTGTTCAGTCATTTCTTCAGACAAGTCTGGATGGGTTAGGATCTGTTCGACCCGTTTAACGGTACGATCCGTGATAAAACCATCGAACTCGATAGTGCGGAAACCCTTGGGTTTGATATCATAAGCATAGATTGAGTAGTTGTTGATAAGAATAGGACGGCGAAAGTACACGGCTTCCAGGAAGGCATTACCAAAGCCCTCAAAAGTAGAGGGATAAGTGACCAAATCTGCTTGCGGATAAACATCCCAAAGGGTATAGATTTTGCGGCCATCGGGTGTTTGACCACGCTGGTCGCGGATAACGTCGGAGACGAAATTAACCGCAACCTTGAGTGTATGTGCCAGCCAGCGGATGTGTTGCTCATAATCGTGCCCTTCGTCCCCACTGGCATGAGAAATGATTAGGCGAGCCTTTAGACCCAAACGATGGACAAGTTCGATAGCATGCTCGATGCCCTTACGTTGAACTACACGAGTGGGTTGGAGAAAGAAGTATTCATCGTCGCGAATGCCTAAGTCTTGGCGTAAATATTTCGTGTAGTCATTATCTATAATCGGCGGATGCGCAAAATCCATTACATTCGGAACCAAAACCGAAGCTATGCCTGTTCGATGCGCTAATTGATGGGACGCAGATGAATTTATAACCACATGCCTAATAAAGGGGAGGTTAGGGGGGAAGGCCTGATTTAGATAGTCCCAGACACAATTTACCATAAACCGCGTGCGTTCCCAAAAGAAATCATGATGATGAGCAATCGTGGGAATTCCCGATTCGGCAATAAGTTCGCATAGGGCCAACCCCAGGGGAAGGTTCATGGGAATAGCCAGAGCATTTTCAACAATCAATACGTCAATCCGGAATTGCGTGATGAAACGTTTCAAATGGCCCTTTAAGTAACGTTTCATTTGTGAGATTTCTCTTGTTAGGGTAGGCGGGCGGATTCGCTGTCCAAATGCAATGTTGTTAATCTTGGCGATATCGGGATGACGAAATGAAGCCTCTGGAACAATATAGGCGGAATCCGTTGAGCGATTAGATTCCCCAGCAAAAAAGAAACAAGTATGTCCCATTTGTTCCAATACGGTAACCCACTTTTCGCTTTCCAGCGAGACCCCATCGGTGCCTGCAAAACGGGTGGAAACAAAGCCTAAATTTTTCATGATCCCTCCACAAAACATGCCTCACAGATACACCTTTGTTATTACCTCGTTACACTTATGGCGCCGGAAGTGGGTGAGACGGATAACATCCAAGTATCCGTAGCATGGGTGCAAACTCATGTAGATTTTCCAAAGCCCGCTCAACGACGTTATTGGCTGTGGAACCTAAAAAATCAACATAAAAAAGATATTCACCCGGTCTGCCGATCATTGGGCGCGACTCAATTTTGGCCAAATCAATTTCGCGAAGGGCAAAAACGGCCAACGCGCGGAATAAGGCGCCTGGGCGGTTGATTAGCGTGAATACGATGGACGTTTTTGCTTGGAAGTGTGGGGGATCAATGGGCTCACGATCAAGGATTAAGAAGCGCGTAAAGTTAGCCGTATGATCTTCAAGACCTTCGGCAAGAATCTTCATATTATAGACTTCGGCGGCGCGCCGCGAAGCAATAGCCGCTACAGTAGGATCAGATTGGTGGCTTAAAAGACGCACGGCTCCGGCTGTATCGTAAACTGGTTCAATATGAGAGATACCCATTCGCTTTAAGGTTTCACGGCATTGAGCCAACGCTTGAGGATGACTAATCACCTTTTGCAAATCCTTAATCTTTGCGCCTGGCAAGCCGATCAAGCAGTGCTGGATCCTCAAGTGATACTCGCCAACGATATGTAGCGAGTGGGACAAAAGGAGGTCATAATTCTGATGCACACTGCCTGCCAAGGAATTTTCGATAGGAATAATCCCTTGATGTGCGATTCCATGTTCGACGGCCTCGAACACGGCTTCAAACGATTCGCATGGCAAGGTCTCAATTTGAGAACCGAAATATTCAATAGCCGCGCTTTCAGAATAGGCACCGTGTTCACCTTGAAAGGCTATTATTTTCATGATGACTATATCTCTGGTTGCTAAAAATCAGGATCAATTTCCCTTTACCCAATCTGCAACGAGCGTTTGGTATTTGACCGGCTCAAACTCAACAAACCGATATGTGGCCACCTGCTTGAGAAAATAAGGGTCGCGTGAAAAATAATCACGAAGTTGGTCTTCGCTCTCGGCACGGGCAATAACAATACCACCGATGCGGGGATTAATTGGTCCAGACATTAGAAGCATCCCGCTATCGTAGCCTTCCTGCAGAAAGGCACGATGCTCAGGCACGATGGGGGCTATTTGCTCAAAAGGGAGGGTGTAGGTAATTTCGATCAAAAAGTGTTTCATCGTTTTACTCCTAGCAGGGAGGTTGAGCTTGTTTTCGTTCAGCCAATAGGTCAAGCAGAGCCATGAGTCCATAGAGATAAGAACGCCATCCCAAACCACTAATTTGGCCCACACATACCGGGGCTATTAGGGATTTATGCCGGAATGATTCACGAGCATAAATGTTAGAGATATGGACTTCGATAGCCGGTTTACCGAGCGCCGCCAAGGTATCCCTGAGGGCTACGCTGGTATGGGTAAACCCGCCCGCATTGATTAATAGGCCGTCCAACCAGTCCATGTTGGCAATAATGTGGTCAATAATCTGCCCCTCTGAATTGCTCTGGAAGATTCGCAGGATGGCGTTACGATTTTTCGCATAGTCAATCAATCTCCCATTAATCCAATCCAAATCAAAACCACCATAAACACCAGGCTCACGCCTCCCCAACAAACCCAAATTCGGGCCATGTACCACCAAAACATGAAAGCAATGATCAGCCTGCATGAACTGCCTCCCTATGAGAAGAGATAGCCTGCTTAATTAGCCGGTCGTCAACACCGGACACCAAATCCACTTTCCCAATCTGATACGGTAGGGCCCAACGCAATTTACCCTGCCGATGTTTTTTATCGTATCGAATGACACTTAATATGCGATCCCCGTCTTCCAGTAGGGGATGATAGACTGGAAGCGTCCATCGGTTAATGAGGTCAATAATACGCTCAGCTTCCATAGAGGATAGAATACCGAGTTGCTCTGCCAACTTGGACTCCACTGCCATTCCAACGCTCACCGCTTCGCCGTGACGAATTGTGTAACCACTGAGCGTTTCCAAGGCATGACCAATTGTATGCCCAAAATTCAAAATAGCCCTAAGCCCATTTTCATATGGATCAGCCTGTACGACATTTACTTTAACCGCGACAGCGCGAAGGAGCAAATTTTCATCCATCCAAAAACCCTGAGGCCCCCTCTCCAACCAAGAAAAAAGGAGTGGATCTGCGATAACCGCATGCTTAATAACTTCAGCCATCCCCGAAAGGAATTCCGATCTTGGTAATGTATCCAAATACTCCGGATCTACCAACACCGCCAAGGGGCGCTTAAAAGTGCCAATTAAGTTTTTTCCCTTGGGAAGATCGAGCCCGGTTTTCCCGCCAATGCTGGCGTCTACCATTGCCAACAAAGAAGTGGGAATTTGGATAAGCGGCAAACCACGCATATACGTGGATGCCACAAATCCAACAATGTCCCCGATCACCCCTCCTCCTAGGGCAATAACCAGATCACCGCGATCTATGTGTGCTTCCAGCAATCGGTCATATAAGTCTGCAACGGTCTCGAGATTCTTATACTCCTCACCATCAGGAATGGCAATTAAATAGGGTGTATAACCAAACCTCCTCAGCTCAGCTATCAAGGGTTCGCCATGGAGTGCGGCTATAGTATGGTTTGAGATCACTGCAATACGTACAGTATTTGAAAGACCAAACGAATTGAGAAGTATGTCAAGTAAGGAAAACAATCTCCTTCCCACCAAGATTTTGCAAACTCCATCCGGATAACTCAAATCTACGATAGAAGCACTAACTAAACCAATGATGGTGTCTGCTATCTGCTGAGGCGATTTACTTGAAGTATCCACTTGCCAGAAAATCTTGCGATAAACTTCGCGGCGTCTCTCCCAAAGCTCAACCAGAGTTCTCTTGGGATCATCGTTCGTTAACAAAGGACGATAAGCCACTTCCTTATCATTTAGGCGCCGCTGGAGCACTTCAAGATCACAAGTCAAACACACCACAGTTCCAGACTGCTCACACAACTTTCGATTATCATCGCTCAAAAGCGTTCCTCCCCCGGTTGCCAGCACCACCTCATTCTGACTGAGAATCTCGCGTAACACTTGAGACTCAATCTCCCGAAAGGCCGCTTCTCCTTTTTGTGCAAATATCTCCGTTATGTTTTGACCCATACGATGACATATTGCTTCATCCAGATCTATAAACGGTAATCCCATCTTTGCGGCCACAAGTCTGCCAACCGTCGTCTTTCCCGTGCCCATGAACCCAGTCAAAATGATGCGTTGAGTCATCGCTTCATCTCCTCTAAACTGTCACCCCCCAATTTATCCACCAAGGCCTCCGCCAGCACCCACGCTAACATGGCTTCCCCAATAACCGAAGCCGCCGGTACCGCACAGATATCAGAGCGCTGATAAACCGGAGCGGCCGCACGGCCATTAACAATATCCACAGATTGAGAGGGAGTACCAGTTGTAGCAATGGGCTTCATAGCTGCCCTAACCACGATCGGATTGCCATTGCTCATACCCCCTTCGATACCCCCAGCGCGGTTAGTAAAACGTGTAACCCCTCCATTTGAATCGAGAAATAGGTCATCATGCACTTGTGTACCTGGCAAACTTGCATTTTCAAACGCAGGGCCTATCTCAACCCCTTTTATAGCCTGGATTGATAACATCGCCATGGCGATCCGAGCATCCAACCTGCGATCCCAATGCACATGTGAACCCAAACCAACCGGCACATTAACAGCCTGAACCTCAAAAATACCCCCCAGAGTATCTTTATTGCGCCGGGCCTCATCTATTGCCATCTTCATACGTTCTCCATCCTCTGAATTAGGGCAGCGAACGTCACTGGCTTCCGCTTCTGCCCACAATTCTGGATAAGGACGCGAGGGAATATTGGCTACTACAGATCCTATCTGACACACATAACTTCCGACCATAATACCAAACTGGGCTAGCAATTGTTTGGCAATCGCTCCCACGGCAACACGAGCCGCCGTTTCCCTGGCACTTGCGCGTTCTAGAATTGGCCGGGCATCATCAAAGCGATACTTAATCATCCCTGCATAATCGGCATGCCCTGGCCGAGGTACGGTTAGCGGTTCTAAAAGTCCTTGCTCCCACTTCTCTTTCCAGTTTGCCCAATCCCGATTTTCTATTCGAAGCGCCAAAGGTGCACCAGTGGTGATCTTATTGATAACCCCGCTGAGAATTTCCACCCGATCTTGCTCAATCTTCATGCGGTGGCTACGGCCATATCCTCTTTGACGCCGCGAAAGTTCAAGGTTGATTTGATCCAAATCAATCGGCAAACCTGCTGGCAAACCCTCGATAATGGCCAACAAACAAGGCCCGTGAGACTCACCGGCTGTGAGAAACCTCAGCATACCCCACCTCCATACGTTGAATAGCCTCTAAACAGGCGCTACGCATAATCTCTATCGGCGCATCTACACCACACCAAGTACGAAACGATAGCGCCCCTTGATGCACCAGCATATCTAAGCCATTAATCCCAACCGCACCTGCTTTTTCCGCGCGTTTGAGCAAAGAAGTCTTAGGTGGATTGTAGATCAGATCAATGACCAGCCAATGCGCTGGAAAACGAAATGAGTCGGGAAGGGGCGAAACATTCACTTCTGGCCACGTGCCTAACGGCGTGGCATTTATCAACAACGACACATTTTCGGCCCAAGCCAGCCAATTTACATCTTGGAACAATATGAGGTCAAAAATGGTGCGAAAATCCCAGCGCTCAATTTCTTTCAGCAAGGTTTGACCCCGTTCTAAATGACGCGCCACGAAGGAAACTGCCCGGAAACCGATCTTGCAAAGTGCATAAGCCACCGCTCGCGCTGCACCTCCCGTCCCCAAAATAACGGCATGCTCGTGAGGGACTTGTTCTAGGTAGGAAGATGTGGCCTGTAAAAAACCTTCGACATCGGTGTTATCACCATACAGCCATCTTTTCCCATTGGCCGGATCTTCCCGAACCATAACGGTATTAACCGCACCCAGCACCTTTGCAACCTCGCTCATTTCATCTAAATACCGAATGATGGCTTGTTTATAAGGGGCCGTCACATTGAATCCTCTAACACCTAGTGCACGCAACCCTCGAATAGCCTCCTCCAAGTAATGAGGCGGAAACGGAAAAGCCAAATAGACCCAATTGAGACCTACATGAGCAAACGCAGCGTTTTGCATTGAAGGCGAAAAGCTGTGTTGCAATGGCCAACCAACAATCCCTACGATCTGGGTCTGTGCGTCAATTTTCGACATAGGTTGCTCCTAGGTTTTGCATAATGGTCAAGAAGCCGGGGAATGAATCTGCCGCACAATCAAGGTCGTCTATCACCGTTTCTCCTTCTGCCACCAAACCAGCCACAAAGAGACTCATAGCCAGACGATGATCGCCGTGACTGCTCACTGGCGCACCCCTTAGTTGGGTGGGGCCCCAAATCTCAAAACCATCCGGTCTCTCTTCGATACGAGCACCGAGCCTTTTCAATTCCTGGACTACGGTAGCAATGCGATCCGTCTCTTTGACCCTTAATTCTGCAGCATCATGAACAACTGTTCGTCCCCGTGCTTGAGTCGCCAGAACGGCTAAGATAGGAAACTCATCAATCATCCGCACCACTAAATCACCTCCAACCTCTACGGCTTCTAACGGACTGGTTCGCACCTCAAGATCAGCCACCGGCTCGTTGGCCATCAAGCGCTCATTTTCGATCCGTATTTCTGCACCCATTTGACATAAAGCATCTAACAACCCGGTCCGCGTTGGGTTTATTCCAACATTCTTGATCCTGACATGGGATTGAGGCAGAAGTAAAGCCGCAGCCAACACGAAAGCTGCTGAAGAAAAGTCTCCTGGAACATTGATCTCCAGAGAAGATAAGGGGTGCAAGGGGGGAATCAGGGTAATTTCACGAACACCGTCAGAATCGCAGGCTTTGAGGTCAACCCCCATAGCTCTCAGCATACGCTCGGTATGGTCGCGGGCAGGGGCTGTTTCAAGGATTGTGGTTGGCGAATCGGCATGCAGGGCCGCAAGCAAGATAGCGCTTTTCACTTGAGCACTGGGCACATCCAGCACCAAGCGCGCACCATGGAGCAAGTGTTTCCCGACAATGACGATAGGCGCGTGTCCATCTGTCGTATAGATAGATGCCCCCATTTGTCGCAAGGGTTTGGCCACGCGTTCCATGGGCCGCCGAAGCAACTGCTCTTCACCAGTGAGAGTGCTCTCAAAAGGTTGAGCCACTAATAACCCTGCCAACAAGCGCATGGTGGTTCCAGAGCGAATACAATTTATCGGAGTTCCAGGAGCATGAAACCCTTTCAATCCCTTTCCGTGAACCACGGCGGTGTGCGGTTCGGGCATCCTTACCTCAACCCCTAGGTCGCGTAAGGCACCTGCTGTTGCCAGACAATCACCACTCGGTAGAAAGTTAGAAACTGTGGTTGTTCCTTGAGCCATTGCCCCTAGAAGCAAGGCGCGATGAGAAATGGATTTATCTCCAGGTAGATAAACTGTACCTTCTAAACCCGAACACGAGCAAACACGAACCGGACTCATTGGAGATGCCTCCTTCGTTCTTCACGGGCGTATTCCAACCAGGTCTTAAGTCGTGCCTCATCTTCACTTTCTAAGATCCGAATAAGATCGTTCATGGTTTGCGCAAACGTCTTCACACTTCTAAGGATATTAGGGCGATTGGTCTGCAAGATGTCCAACATCATTTGAACATCTGAGCCAGCCAGACGAGAGGTATCTCGAAACCCACTGGCAACCAGGTGCCATAAAAAGTTATCCGGGTCTGTCATCTGAGAGGCCGCAGCAACCAGGGTACAGGCTACAAGGTAAGGCAAGTGACTGCTTGTGGCAACCAAACGGTCATGCGTTGCAGCATCCAGAAGCTTAGGACGAGCACCAATAGACCGGACAAGTTGGATTGCTAGACCCAAAGCCCGAGGTGATGTCTTCTCCGTTGGGACGAGAACGAAAAGGCGATCTCGAAATAGAGCCGCATCCGCATTACGAGCACCGGATACCTCTCGTCCACACAACGGATGACCACCAATGGCTTCTACACCCGCAGGCAAATGTTCCATTTTTTCACAGATACGCGCTTTAGTGCTTCCCAGGTCAATGACTATGGTGCCGGGCCTTAAAAATTGCGAGATGGTTTCTAAGAGGGTCAGGATCGTCCGAACTGGCGTGGCTAAAACAATGACATCGGATTGGGAAACGGCTTCTTCCAACCTCTGATCACCGCGATCAATCCAACCCTGAGCGTAGCACCAGTGAAGAGCGTCTGGATCTTGATCTACGCCCAAAATCCGATGACAGTGAGGCCTTAAAGCCGCCGCAAGTGATGCGCCCATTAACCCCAACCCAATGATGGTAAAGTCTGTTTCGGCCAGAGACTTCATAGCGAACGACCTACGGCCTGGGCTACAGGGGCAAGATTGCGCATAAGTGCATTAAAGCGCTCTGGGGTTAAGGATTGCGCACCATCCGAAAGGGCTTGATCAGGGTGCGGATGTACCTCAATGATCAACCCATCTGCCCCGGCTGCGACAGCCGCTCGCGAGACCGGTTCAACCAACTCCCAGCGCCCGGTGCCGTGACTGGGGTCAATAAACACGGGCAAATGCGAGAGCATCTTAAGCGCCGGCGCGGCATTGATATCCAGGGTGTTGCGGGTGTAGTTCTCAAACGTGCGTATTCCCCGCTCACATAAGATCACGCGGTGATTACCGTGGGTGAGGATGTATTCGGCCGACATGAGCAGTTCTTCCAGGGTTGAGGACATCCCACGCTTAAGCAAAACAGGTTTTTGGGATTCACCCACCGCGTGAAGCAAGGGGAAATTTTGCATATTACGTGCCCCAATTTGCAGGATGTCGGCATATTCGGCGACCAGCGGAAGGGTTTGGATATCCATCACTTCGGTTACAACTGGCAGCCCGGTGATCTCGCTGGCTTCTTTGAGAAACCTTAAACCTTCTTCGCCTAATCCCTGAAACGAATAGGGTGAGGTACGTGGTTTGTAAGCTCCACCACGTAGCATATGGGCACCCGCCTCTTTGACTCTTTGGGCTGCTTCAAGGATTTGCTCCCGACTCTCAACCGCACAGGGACCGGCGATCACCACAACACGTTCACCCCCAACTCTGATGCCATTAATCTCAAAAACCGTATCCTCCGGATGGAATTCTCGCGAAGCCAGTTTATAAGGCTTTAGCACCGGGAGGAGTTTATCTACACCCTCCATATGCACCAGTTGATCCTTATTGATAATACGGTCATCTCCAATGACCCCCAAAATGGTGACCTCGGTACCTCGGGAAAAGTGCACCTTAAGCCCGTAGGATTCAATTCGCTGAGCCACTTTCTGAATCTGTTCCTCAGAAGCATTGGGTTTCATAACGACAATCATCGCGCTCCTCCTTTCAATTCAATTTTTGTTTACTACTCGACCCCGGCCCAGTCAGGGCGCAGGGATTGTGCCTGTTCCAAATAAACATGATGAGGGGGAAAAGATAGTGTGGCGTGAATCAATACACGCAAGCAATGGGTTAAACTGTTTTCCACAGCCATTTCCTGCAGGCATAACATAGGAACTTGTGACCATCCCATTTCCCGCACAGCCTGTGCCGGGTAGACCGCGTTCAGATCCGGCGTAGCAGAGAAGATGATGGAAACAACATTTTCGGGTGAAAGACGATTCTTTTCGATGAGTGCACTCATCAAACGATGGGTGGAAGACAAAATGGCTTCGGGGGTATTCTCTCGACAAGTGATTGCGCCACGAATTGCGACCAAGTTCATAAACACTGCCTCCGGATATAAAACAAATGACGTGGAGCAGGTTGCTCCACGTCATTCTTTACCAATTCAGGGGTTGCCTCTTTCTACCACTACCTACGGCCAACCACCTTCTTGGAGCAACCTGCTCCTAGGAGGGGCCCAATAAAAGTAGTAATAGAAAAAGGCAAACCGTGACATAAGGGGTGAATTGATTCTCAGGTGTAGAATTGCGGGCTATATTAATCACTTACCTCAAATCTGTCAAGGTTTGGGGGCTGCGTAAATGGAATCCAGAAAATTGTTAGACAAATTTTTACACCACTTCCACAAAATTGGGGTATGATAATATATAAGCCCACCAGGTATGAACTCGTTCAGGGCCACACCAATTCCAAGATTTCCCAGACTGTGAGGTTCCCCAATGAACACCTATAAACGCGTCCATAATTTCAATCCCGGTCCTTCGGTCCTGCCGGTGCCGGTTTTGGAGCAAGCACAGCGAGAGATGCTCGACTATCAGGGCACCGGTATGTCGGTAATGGAAATGTCTCACCGTTCTAAAGAGTTTGAGGCCATCATCCAAACTGCCGAAGCCGATCTGCGCGAACTTATGGGAATTCCCCAAAACTACAAGGTCATGTTCTTGCAGGGTGGAGCGTCATTGCAGTTCGCTATGGTGGCGATGAACTTGCGGCCAGCTGGTGCTTCTGCTGATTACATTGTGACCGGCGCTTGGAGCCGTACCGCGCTCAAAGAGGCGCAGAAATTGGGCAACACGCGTGTGGTTTTTAACGGGGAAAGCGAAAACTTCACCCGATTACCCGAGGACAGTGAACTTTCATTTGATCCCAACGCCGCCTACGTTCACTTTTGCCACAACGAAACCATCCATGGCGTTGAGTTCAAACGAGAACCGACTGTGCCCGAGGGAGTCCCTTTAGTATGCGACATGTCATCCGATTTCTTAAGTCAACCGATTGACGTCAGCAAATACGGCGTTATTTACGCCGGCGCTCAGAAAAATGCCGGTCCCGCTGGCGTCACGATTGTGATTGTGCGAGAGGATCTACTCGCCCGGGTACCGGAAAAACTGCCGGTGATGCTAGATTATAAGGTGCTGGCAGAAAGCGGATCACTCCATAACACGCCGCCTTGCTACGCCATATATATCACCGGTTTAGTCCTGAAATGGCTGAAAGGCTTGGGTGGTGTATCAAAAATGTACGAAATTAACCGCCAGAAAGCCGATATGGTATATAAAGTGATTGATGAAAGCGGTGGCTTCTACCGTGGTCATGCGCGTCCCGAGGCACGCTCCATCATGAACATCCCCTTCCGCTTGCCCAGTGAAGAGTTGGAGGAAATCTTCGTCAAGGAAGCCAAAAAGGCCGACTTGATCGGGCTGAAGGGTCACCGTTCCGTTGGTGGCTTGCGGGCTTCACTTTATAATGCGCTTCCGTTAGAGTCCGCTCGTGCACTGGTGGACTTTATGAAGGACTTCCAACAGCGATACGGATAAACACAATAGGCAAAAACTTCCCCAAGCCCCTTGCTTCCATTATGGCAGGGGGCTTGGGTTTTAGCGCTTTACTGCGATCAAGGTCCCATCACCAGCAGGGTAAATGTGTGCTACAACGCGAGGGTCATTGGCAACCATACGATTAAAATCCCGTATGGCGTCAATAACAGGGCCATGGAAGGGCAGGGCAACACTACCCCCCCACAGCGCATTATGGAACGCGATCACCCCGCCGGAGGGGACCAGATTTAGGGCGCAGTCATAATAATAGGGATAGCCCTCTTTATCAGCATCTATGAAAACAAAGTCAAACGGCCCCCAACGCGCTGCCTTGGAGAGCAAGCGCTTGGCTTCACCTTCAAGAAGGAGAATTTGGCCTGCCAGGCCTGCCCGCTCAAAATTTTGTCGGGCTAATGCCGCATGTCGAGCCGACTTCTCAATAGTGACCACAATTCCATCTGATGGAAGCGCGCGTGCGATCCACAGCGTGCTGTAACCGGCCAGCGTTCCGATTTCCAGTACGTGGTGTGCTCGGCATAAACGCACCAGCAAACTCAGAAATGCACCTTCCTCCGGAGTAATGGCAACATCCGGAAGCCCCTGCTCGATCAGACTTTCACGTACCCAGCGCAAAATTTCATCTTCTTGGGCAAAAAGATGGGCAATATACTCATGAATGTCATGGGAATCCGGGGTTGTTTGGGGCATCACTTTACTCAGTGGGGGAGAATCATTTTCATTTCAGAATTGGGTATCTTCACTATGTTTGGATTATACAATGATCCTAAATCTATACGTTCTTGACCATATGGTAAATGCCCAATGGGGTAACTTATGAAGATTAGCCCAAATTCTTGTGATGACTTACACGTGACAAAAAGCACAAACTTGTTGTATACATGATTAGTCAACGTTGAGGCGAGGAGGTAGCGTATGCTTTATGCACTGGTAGGGGTGGGGGCGTTAGGCTGTGCTGTTGCAGCAGTCACATCGAAACGCATGTTGATCTCCGCCATTTGGTTAGCCCTAGCAAGTGCGTTGGTTGCTTTAGATATGTATCTGTTAGGAGCGCCCTTCATTGCTGTCATTGAACTGAGCGTGGGGGCGGGGCTAGTTACCGTGCTCTTTGTTTTTGCGATTAACCTAACCGGAGACGAGGCACTTCCGGTCGCGAATTCCGTGTTCAAGTGGCTTGCTCTGACTTTGATCCTAGCCTGCAGTGGTATTACCGCCTATTTGGTATTCCCGCGTTCATTACTGTCCCCATCCAATCCCGAGACCTTGCCATTACTCACGATTTTTTGGGATCTACGGCGTCTGGATACCTGGCTACAGGCTTTCCTCATTTTCGCCGGAGCGCTTACAGTTTTGGGGCTTTTCCGCTCAGCCTCACATGAATCGGCTAAAAAGGAGGAATAATCCGATGAATTACCCTGATGGGATCATCGTTGCCCTGACCATATTGGGTTTGGTCGGGATTGGGATTTATGCCATCATTGTCTCGCGTAATCTGATCAAAATTGTGGTCGGAATGCAAATTATGGTCAAGGGCGTACTATTAGCTTTCGTGCTCGCCGGGCGAGTCAGCGGTAACATTGGACTAGGCCAAAGCCTAGCACTCACCGTTATCGTTGTGGATACCATTGTTGCGGTTGTCGCCTTAGCGCTTACGGTTCAAGTGCACAAGCGTTTTGGAAGCCTCGATCCCCAAGCCTTAACCACATTGCGGAGGTGATTGCGGTGCCCAACTGGTTACTCCTCCTTCCCATTGGCGTCCCCTGGTTGGGATGCATCGGCGTTTGGATGGTAGGAGATCGCCGCCCCAAATTCCAGCATAGTCTAGCGGTTTTCTTCTCAGTGCTGTCCGCTGGCGCCGGCTTGATGTTGATTCCGTATAGCACACAGCGACTTACCCTGATGCTCCCCCTCGGCGGTGTTTTTGACGACTTTCGTTTAGCCACCGATGGATTAGGCGTTTTTCTGGCTGTGGTCGCTACGGTGATTGGCTCGCTGGCCGTTATCTTCTCTGTGGATTACATGCATGGTGAGCATTCATTGGGACGATATTACGCCTTTGTCCTTTTCTTTATCGGTTCGATGGTTGGGTTGGTGCTAACCACCAGTCTACTTTGGATGTTTGTATTCTGGGAACTTACTGCGCTGTGCTCTTATGCCCTGATCGCATTTCACAATGACGACCCCAAGGCTGTCCGCGGTGGAATCAAGGCACTGATCATGACTCAATTTGGCGGACTGGGATTGCTCTTTGGCGCCCTTTTACTATATACCTATACCGGAAGTTATGAGATTAATTCATTTCTGAGTAATCCTGGCGTTCTCCCGGCCTCGGTGCTAAATTGGATGGCCTTCGGTTTCTTGATCGCCGCGGCGGCAAAATCTGCCCAATTTCCGTTTCAAACCTGGTTACCGGACGCCATGGAAGCCCCAACGCCGATAAGTGCGCTCATCCATGCGGCAACGATGGTCAATGCCGGTGTTTACTTACTGGCTCGGTTTTATCCGGCGTTCGAGGCGGTGCCAGGTTGGAAACTAGCCGTTATGATTGTAGGAATGCTATCGGCCCTTCTCGCAGCCCTAATGGCATTGGTGGCCTTTGATTTGAAGCGCGTCCTGGCTTACTCCACCGTAAGCCAGTTGGGTTTTATGGTATATGCGGTGGGTGCTGGAGGGGTCTTTGCTAGTCAGTTCCATCTTATGAGTCATTCTGTCTTCAAGGCACTGCTCTTTTTGGGTGCAGGTGCAGTCATTCATGCTTTAGGTACCCGGGACATGCGCGAGATGGGGGGGCTGGGCAAGAGGATGCCCTTTACCCGGACAGTGTTTATCTTAGGCGCGCTTGCCTTGGCAGGTCTCCCTATCTTTAACGGTTTTTGGAGTAAGGAATTGATCCTTGAGATTGGGCTTGGGCATGGTAACCCATCTTGGATCGCCGCGTTAATGATTTTGAGTGCGGGCCTAACAGCAGCCTATACCCTGCGCATGGTCATCTTGGTTTTCTATGGTCAAGCCAGGAGAGATCATCATGTTCACGATGCCGGGAATGCCATGAAAACCGCCCTATTTCCTCTTGCAGTTGGCTCACTGAGCACCTGGCTTCTGTTAGGGCCGTTCTACCAGGCTCTGAAAACCAGCTTGCCGTTCCATAAATTCGAGTTTGATGAAACTTGGCTTCACATGGCAGAGTCCGTTCATTCCACTATTGGAATGACCTTGGAAGTAGGGTTAGAGGTTTTACGCCAGCCCTTTACCTACATAGTACTGCTGGTGGTCATACTCGGAGGAGTATCTTGGTTGGGACGGAAGCGATTAAGTGTGCTTATTGCGACCTTCAAAGGCGTGGAACAGGCGGCGCAAAGCGCCTTTGGATTCGATGCCATCAATGACGCTATTGTGAAATCCGTTCAAAAAACCGGTGAAGCCCTACGAGTCACACAAACCGGATATCTAGCATGGAACGTTTTGGCGGTTCTATTGGGTTGGCTGGTGGTCCTTATCCTGACCTTGCTGGGGAGGATCGGCTAAATGGATGCTAGCATGGCTGTAATAGGATTCTTAACCCTGCCGTTTATTGGAGCACCCCTCGCATACCTTGGGGATCGTATCCTCTTACGCCGTGGGTCAAACCCGCGCCTTGGCCAATGGATCACCCTAATCATATTATTGGTGTGTTTGCTTGGCCTAATTGTCTTTTGGACGCAAAATCCCGCAGGGGATTCTTTGTGGATATGGGTTGGATCTATTGTACTGCACTGGGATGGACTGTCATTTCTGTTAGCCTTTACTGTTATTTTATTGGCAACTTTGGTGGCTTTATTTTCTGGCCCTTATATTCGCGACGAAAAAGCCCAGGATAAGTATTTTTCACTGCTTCTGCTTATGGTCGGCGCCATCATTGGACTTGGTTCAGCCAATGACCTATTCAACCTCTGGATCTGGTTTGAACTGATGGCGGTTAGCACCTATCTTTTAGTGGCTTTTTATCCCCAAGAGCAGGGCTCGCTAGAAGCAGGTGTCAAGTACCTGGTACAGAGTGCCGTCGGATCGGTACTGATCCTCCTCGCCATTGCCATCACTTATGCCTATGCTGGGACGCTTCAACTGGATGGTATACGCGCCCGATTTGTTGAACTCAATCCTGCGCTTATCGGAAGCGGGGTATTGTTTATTATCGGCTTTGGGGTCAAGGCTGCACTCGTGCCAATGCATACTTGGCTTCCTGATGCTCATGCCCAAGCGCCCAGTGGGATCAGCGCCATGCTTTCGGGGATCGTTATTGAAGCCGGGCTAGTAGCCATGTTGCGTGCGATCTTTGCACTGGGTACAGAAGCCACTTGGTGGGGTGTGCTATTGATGGGGTTCGGTGCGATCAACATGTTCTTAGGAAATCTGTTGGCACTTCGGCAACAGCAAATCAAGCGATTGCTGGCTTTTTCCAGTGTGGCTCAAGTAGGCTATATGTTGGCGGGTATAGGTGTTGGATTAGCCTATCATCAACCCATAGCCATTGCCGGCGGAATGTTCCACCTTTTCACCCACGCCCTCATGAAAGGATTAGCCTTTCTAGCCGTAGGAGCACTTCTGTATGCCTTGGTTATTAGTCAACACCAGCATACACCACTGACGCTCGATGATGTTAGAGGAGCAGCACGCCGCTACCCACTGGTCAGTTTAACCCTTGCAATTGCTCTGTTAGGACTGGGAGGATTGCCCCCCATGGCCGGTTTTATGTCCAAGTGGCAAATCCTAGTAGGTGGTTTCATGAGCCAGTCCGGCGCTTCGATTGCTCTAATGGTCTTTGCAGGATTAAATAGCGTCTTATCACTGGGATATTACGCTCCCATTGTAAACCGGCTTTACCAGCAATCTCCCTCTGAAGTTGTGGAGAAAGGTGGGCACATCCCAGGGCTCATGGTATTGCCGTTAATCATCCTCGGTTTGGGTATTCTATTACTGGGCTTGGTTCCCTCATTAATGAATCCCATCAATGAATGGGCCGCGTCAAGTCTAATGGGATTGGGCATACGCTAATCAGGGAGAAGGCTCATGGATATTTTGTTGACTCCCCCTCTCGCTTTTCTAATTTATCTGGTGGTCTCTTTGGGAATTTTGGCATTGGGCAAACTTCTCGCCCCGCCTGAAAAACACTCATCGCTCAAAGACAGTCCCTATGCCAGCGGTGAGGAAGCGGAATTGAGTTTTGCCGCACCGGGATATTCGCCTTTCTTTCTGATCGCGTTCTTCTTTGCCGTGGTTCATTTGGGTGTTCTGATCATTGGTACCGGGGACTTCTCGCCCCGGATATTACCTTATCTTATCGGTGTGTTATTGACTTTGCTGGCAGTTATATTGGGCTAGGAATAGTCATAAAGGAGCAAAGAGATGAGTGAGAAAAAAGAATCACGCTTTTTGGACAAGATACGAACCTGGGCCAGAGTAAATTCTCCCTGGGCACTGCACTACAACAGCGGTTCCTGTAACGGTTGTGATATCGAGATCCTGGCCACTCTGACTCCGCGCTATGATGTGGAACGATTTGGTATTAAGTTGCAAGGTAGTCCACGTCACGCGGATGTATTAATCTGCACCGGGCCGGTAACCCTGCAATCGCGGGACCGTTTGCTTCGCATTTATGAACAAATGCCAGAACCCAAATTTGTGGTGGTCGTGGGTTCATGCGGGATTTCTGGGGGGGTCTTCCAAGGATGCTATAACGTCCTGGGAGGGATTGAAAAAGTTATTCCGGTTGATATGTATATTCCGGGTTGCCCTCCTAAACCAGAAGCGATTATTTTTGGTATCGTGCAACTGCTCGAAGCCCTGAAAACAGGGCGCAAACCCGATTCAATGGCCTCTTTACCGCAACCAGCATTCGAAACGGCGGGAGGAACACAATGAACCAAGAAGGAACCCAGGATGCGCTTCTGAAACAGGCGCTAGATGTGATCCGTCCATGGGTTAAAGAGGAACACAACCCCCAACCCAACCGCCTGGATGTGGTGATCGGACGTGAGGATCTGTTGGCAGTGGTTGAGGCACTTAAGAATGCCCGCTGGGGTTACCTAAGCGCTATCACCGGCTTGGATCGTCCATCTACACCGCCACCCGAATCCGTAGAGAACCAGGAAGGCACAATTGAAGTGTTATATCACTTTTGTGAGAAAGATAAAGTCCTGACTCTGCGCGTTAGTGTTCCTTATAATGATGCCTCTCTCCCATCAATTTGCAATATTCTACCTTCGGCGACCTTATTTGAACGCGAATTAAGCGAGATGTTTGGCATCAGCATCATAGGAACACCGGATCCTAGCCGGTTGCTTCTTCCGGATAGTTGGCCTAGCGGGGTTTACCCCTTGCGAAAATCGTTTAGCGGCTTTTCAGAGGTTACGGAGGCGCAAAAATGAGCGGCGAGAGATTTGTTATTCCAATCGGCCCCCAGCATCCGGCACTAAAGGAACCAAGTCATTTTGAGATTTTTGTGGATGGTGAGCAAGTTACAGGGGCTACCTTGCGCCTAGGATATGTCCACCGCGGAATCGAAAAAGGGGCGGAGCAACGTACCTGGACGCAAAACCTCTACCTCATGGAACGCATCTGTGGCATCTGTTCTCATGTTCACGCACTGGCTTTTGCGCAAGGGGTTGAAGCCCTGGCAGGGGTACAGGCACCACCCCGAGCCCGTGCTATTCGGCAGGTCATTGCCGAATTGGAACGCCTTCACAGCCATCTGCTCTGGTTGGGGGTTGCTGCCCATGAGGCCGGGTTCGATGCGTTGTTCATGTATAGTTGGCGAGACCGCGAAGTCGTTATGGACTTGCTGGAATTGGTAAGCGGCAACCGAGTCAACTACTCGGCCAATTTGCTCGGCGGTGTGAAGTTTGATATCACGGCTGAACAAAAAGTTCGCATCTTGGATGGGTTAAACTTTATCGAGGAACGGGTACATTACTATTTGGGTGTGGTCAATACTGATGAAACCTTTCTCGGACGAACTCGCGGGGTTGGATTGCTTTCTCGTGAAGAAGCCGAACGCTTAGGCGCTGTTGGTCCTACTGCACGGGCATCCGGTGTAACGCGAGATGTGCGAGTGGATGCTCCATATGCCGCTTATTCTGAGTTCCCGGTGAAAATGGTGGTAAGCCAACAAGGGGACTTGCAAGCGCGCTTTGTTGTTCGCCTGGATGAGTGTTTTGAGAGCATCCGCGTTATCCGTGAGATTCTAAACAATATGCCGGAAAGCGAACTGGTTGTAAGAATGCCGCGACGTATTCCAGCCGGCGAGGTGGTTAGCCGCGTTGAAGCGCCACGGGGAGAATTGTTCTATTTCATTGTCAGCGGCGGCGGGGATAAACCCGAGCGGGTCAAAGTGCGCACACCCAGCCTGGCCAACTGGGGTACAGTATTGGCGACCGCCCCCGGCCATAAACTGGCTGACATCCCTATGTTGGTAGCCGGAATTGATCCTTGTTTCTCGTGCAATGACCGATGATGCCAAACCTGTTGTTTACGGAGTAGCCATCCTATGACCCTGAGTTTGCACCCTTTGGTGATTCTACTGATTTTTCCAGGCGGGTTGTTCCTGATCCTGGCTGGTTTGGCCTATGAGTATGTGGATCGAAAACTGGTAGCGCGATTCCAAAACCGCATCGGGCCACGGTGGTTCCAGCCCCTCGCAGATCTGGTCAAACTTCTTTCCAAGGAAGAAATCGTTCCCCAGGGTGTTCAGCGAGGGTTGTTTTATCTCTTGCCTCTTTTTGCCCTTGCTTCTGCACTAACTGCCGCGCTCTATGTGCCAATGGTGGGCCTAAAACCCGCTTATACCTTTCAAGGGGATCTCATCGTAACAATTTATTTGCTCAGTGTGCTAACTTTAAGCATGGGGCTCGCCGGAGCGAGTACAGTAGATCGTTTTGCGCTAGTGGGTGCCACCCGAACGTTGACACAGTTATTCTCATATGAGGCACCTTTCATGCTAGCGCTGTTAGGACCGGCCATTGCGGCACAATCCTGGCAAATTGGTAACATAAACGAGTTCGCTGGACAGAACCTATGGATGCTGGTTGCTCAACCCATCGGATTCTTGGTCGCTTTAGTAGGCTTGATGGGTAAGTTAGAACTCCCTCCCTTTGATGCCCCCGAAGCCGAAACAGAAATCGTTGCAGGTGCTCTGACCGAGTATAGTGGGCGGGGTTTAGCCTTATTTCGCTTGGGAAAAGACATCGAACTAGTCATTGGATTAACATTAGTGGCGGCGTTTTATTTGGGTGGATTGCATTCGCCTTTTGATTTTATCCTCAAAACCTTGGGATTGCTTCTCGCTGTCGCTTTGATGCAAACCCTGTTTGCACGCCTGCGTATTGACCAGGTGGTCGGGCTGTGGTGGCGTATCGGAACCATCTTGGCGGTAATACAACTGATTGCCATCATCGCCGGGCGTTATTTAGGGACTTTGATATTCTAGAGGTGTGACATGACTATCGGCAGCATGTTCGGCGACGTCTTCCGCTCGTTATTCAAGAAGCCTGTCACAGAGCGCTATCCGTTTCAACGCCCTTGGGTTCCAGAGCGCCTGCGCGCAAAAGTAGTGTGGAATCCAGAGAACTGCTCGGGTTGCCAACTCTGTGTTAAAGACTGCCCGGCCAATGCGCTAGAACTTATTGTTGTGGATAAGGCCAGCAAACGATTTGTAATGCGTTATCACGCCGATCGTTGTATTTACTGTGCGCAATGCATCGAGAGTTGTCGCTTTAAGTGCCTGGGATTTTCCACCGAGGAGTGGGAACTTGCCTCAGCCAACAAGACGCCTTTCGAGGTGATGTACGGGAGAGACGAGGACATTCAGTTCCTGCTCGAACGCGCCGCTCAGGCGTGCTCTGAACAACCTGTGGAGTGCGGAGAGGCAAAGTAACTAGCCGGACCTAAACTGGGCAAGTGGAATCCCCTCTACTTGCTCGCAAGATTTTTGGCAAAGAACTTTCATACAAACTCTGCTCGCAGATTTGACCCCGTAGATTCTACGGGGTCAAATCTGTAATTTTCACGGTCCTTTGTCGTCTCAAAAACCCCAAGTTTATACGCTTAAAAACGACGATCTGAACCTCTATGATAAATACGGGAATGTAAAAACACCATCCCGTTGGGAGGTTCCTATCCTTGTCTACCTCGATCTCGTATTCCCCACCTCCGTTGATTTCTTTGCGTGGTATTACAAAGTCTTTCCCAGGGGTGCTGGCGAATGATGCCATTGACCTTGATGTTTATCCGGGAGAAATTCACGCTCTTCTAGGCGAAAATGGGGCCGGCAAGAGCACACTGATGAAAATCCTTTATGGATTTTACCGAGCCGATGCGGGACAGATTCTTTTTGAGGGCAAGCCAGTTGCCATTCGATCACCACAGGATGCAATACGGCTCCATATTGGAATGGTTTTTCAGGATTTCTCCCTCATTCCTGCATTTAGCGTCGCCGAGAACATAGCCTTGTTCTTATCCGATCTCAAGGCCATCCCGGATATGCAGGAGATAAATCGTCTCATCCGCAACCTCTCTAGCCGTTATGGCATGGATATTACCCCTGAAGCCTTGGTGGCGCACCTTTCCATCGGCGAACAACAGAAAGTTGAAATCCTAAAATTGCTGATATCAAAGGCGCGTATCTTGATTCTAGATGAACCAACTCGTGTGCTAGCCCCCCACGAAGTTGATGCACTTTTTCGGGTTTTAGACAATCTCCGCAAAGAGGGATATACCATCCTATTAATCACTCATAAAATGAAAGAAGTGTTCGCATGCGCCGATCGCATCACCATCCTACGGGGTGGGCGAGTCATGGGAACGTTACTGCGATCAGAAGCAGACGAGAAGAAATTAATCTCGCTCATGTTTGGAAAGGAATTAGCAGACGTTGTCCCAGTGCGAGAGCGAAAACAACACAACGAACCACCACTATTAGATCTACATGGGGTGGAAACTCGCAGTAACGGAATGGGTGTGAGCCTTAAGGATATACACCTCAAAATTTATCCTGGCGAAATTGTGGGTGTTGCAGGGGTTTCCGGTAATGGGCAAAGAGAACTTTGCGATCTAATTTTAGGAATGATCCCATGTGCAAAAGGGCGGAAATACCTTTTTGGAAAGGACGTCACTCATTTAGCTGTTCCCCAAATTCGCCGCAGTGGGGTGGGATTTATCCCAGAAAATCCCCTTACCATGGCAGTCGTGCCATTCATGACCGTCCTTGAAAATATTGTGATGACCCAAACATACCGTTATATCCGTTGGGGCGGGCTTGGCATTGACTGGTTGAGACTTCGCAGCGATGTCGAAGCCGCTATGGCCAAGATGGGTTTCTTGTTTTCCCTCTTCGTTCCAGTACATCCTGAAACGTGCTACAGAAACCGAATTAATTTCAGCCATTTATACGGTACGACGGGGTGATCTCTACGTTGATCCTAAAATGATCCGGGTTTTATTCACTGAACCAAGTGGATCCAAAAAGCCAATGCAAATTGAACAAGAACCGCTTTCGCCGAGAGAAAAAGAAGTATTATGTCTGATTGTGCAAGGGTACACCAACCGCCAAATCGGTGAAATATTACATATCAGCGTTCGTACCGTTGAAGGTCACCGCGCAAATATATCGGCAAAATTGGGGTTGCATAGTCGGGTGGAATTCGTACGTTATGCCCGTGAACATGGATTGATTGATTAGCGCGCTTATCGTAATGGGTTTGATTAAAGGATGTAATCGGTTATAAATCAACAAGATCAGTTGTCTAGACCATACGCAAAAATAAACTAGAGAGGGCTTCTGATGGTCGAGCAGGATGCTAGAATGCCCAATGGGTAGAGAACGGGTAAATCAAGGTCAAGGGTAATTCTGGCAAGGCAATTTATTTCGTATAGTTTTATTACAGCAAACGCGGGATTAGAAGCCTATGGAAGTTGCGTAGCGGTGTTTTACGCCTATCATTTTCGGCATAAATAATGATGTAACCCCTAAAAAATATGGCTGGCGCGTTCACGGAAAGAACAAACAAAAATCTATCGATCCAAACGCCGAGCGTCGATAGATATTAGAATCAAAAGCAGTCAAAAAGATTAGAATGTTGTTGTTTCTGTTATAGATTCTGATTTGTATAAATAATCAGAATTTATATTGATACCTCAAGCAGTCTATAACCTAGTAACAGACCAGTGCATGATGAACAGGGGATTTAATCGCCAAAGCCCAATCAAGTGCATATGTTCCCGCTGCATAAAAACACCCACACCGCTAATCCAGAAATGACCATGGTGCAGAGACTCTGCTTTGGAGCCCGCTTGTCGAAAATCTATTAAGCCGCTATGGTGTACCTATACTCTCGTGCGCAAATCGCCACTGGTTTTTAATCCTCAGCATCCCAAACCCGTAATAATCTCTAATTCTAAGAATAGGAGTGCCGCAGAACTACCCCTTAAGGGATCCGGCCAGCAGACCGCGCAAGAAATAACGTCCTGCGAGAATATAAACCAATAAAGGTGGGAGCGCGGTCAAGAGCGATCCTGCCATTTGGACATTCCAAGCAATGATTTGGCTTCCGGCCATGTTGTTCAAAGCCACTGTAATAGGCCAATCCTTATTCCCCGTTAAGACTACCGCAAATAAGAAGTCATTCCAGGCAGATGTAAATTGCCAGATAAGCACTACGACAAAACTTGGGATAGAGATTGGGAGCAAAATGTGCCGATAAATCTTCAACATATCTGCGCCATCAATTTTCGCTGCTTCCAGTAACTCTTGGGGCAAACTGGCGTAATAATTACGAAATGTCAGAGTGGTGATAGGAATGCCATAAATGATGTGGGTTAAGGTTAATCCCAATAACCCCTTGAGCCCAACAGCATTCATAAATTGTACCAGAGGGATGAGAATGCTCTGATAAGGGATAAACATTCCAAAAAGGATAAAGGGGAAAACCAGATCGGCGCCCCTGAATTTCCACTTAGCGAAGATATACCCATTTAAAGAACCCAATGCTGACGATAACACTGCCGCAGGAATCACCATGGCAAAACTGTTCCACAGCGACGGCGCAAGTTTGGAATAGGCTTCGACAAAGTTGTCAAAGTGGATGCCGCGAGGCAGATTCCACATGGTTCTCAAATCCACCTCGGCAAAACTCTTGAAACTGGTTACCAGCATCACGTAGAGCGGAATGAGATAAAAGATTGCCATAAAGATAAGAGGAACATATAGAAAGTTCTTGCTTAAGCGCCGTGTTTTCATTTGAACGACTCGTTCTTCAAGGTATAGACAATGTAAGGGATAATTAGGACAGCTACGCTGATCAGAAGCAAAATGCTAATCGCTGCTCCGCGTCCATAAAAGAGCCCATCAAATGTAGTTTGCCACATGTAAATGGCAGGCACATCAAGCGGGAGCTGTTTACCGGCGATCGCGATGATAAGATCAAAGACTTTAAGGGACATGTGCCCAAGGATGATCAGAGCACTCAAGGTGATCGGCGTAAGAAGTGGCAAAACGACAAATCGGTAGATCTGTACTTCGCTGGCCCCATCAATCTGTGCTGCTTCACGCAACTCATGAGGAATAGCACGCAGTCCTGCTAAATATAAGGCCATCGTATAACCTGACATTTGCCAGATGGCCGCTAGTGCCACCGCCGCAATTCCCCAGGTTGGTGTAGTATGCCAAGCATTTTGAAGAAAATCGAGGTGGAGATATGAAAACAGGAGATTAAAACCGCTGGTGCGACTGCCGGTTGCCGGGTTCATAAGCCAGCGCCAAACCACACCGGTCACAATATAGGAGATTGCCATCGGAAAGAGAAACAGACTGCGAAAGAAACCCTCGCCTTTAAGTCCCTGGTCGAGGAGAACAGCCAGAAGAAAACCCAGCAAGATACTGCCCACAACGAAAACGCCGGTAAAAATAACGGTATTGCGGATATCAACCGCAAAGCGCGGATCAGAGAATAGGTTGATGTAATTTGTCAATCCATTCCACGAGTAATCCGGATTGAGCCCCTTCCACTTACTTAAGGATACACGAACTGTCCAGCCTATGAATACATAGATAAATATCAACACCGCCAAAATGGACGGTGAAACGAGCAAAACGGAGAGGACACGATCTTTGTCTTTAATAAGCTTGCGCATATTCAGGACCTGTATCCAGTTTTTCAAGGGGTGAGGGCTTTTATTTGCAGTTCCCTCACCCCTCATTATCATTTTACCTACTTACAGGGGCCAGAACTCTTGCAAGCCGCGACCAATGCGGCCTGGAAGTTGTTAACGTTGCCATCCTGGACAAAGAGACCAAGTGCAGTATCAATTTCAGACTTCCAGGAGTCGTTTGCAACGACACCGTGTGTAAGAGAACCCACCACAGTGTTAGTCGCCCAATCGTTCATGGCCGACTGGAGGTATTCTCCAAAGAGGCTCTTGTCACAATCGGTGCGCGCGCAAATTGAGCCCTTAACCGGGTTAAAGGCTTCTTGCCCGGCTTTAGAACCGGCTACCTTAAGCCATGCAATGGCACCATCGGGGTGCGGAGCGCCAGCGGCAAGGACAAAGGAATCCGACAGGAACTGGAAAGTTCCCGATGTGCCTGGGACCGGAGCCCAGCCATAGTCAACCTGTGGGGTTTTGCCCAACTCGCGAAAATATCCTTCAGCCCAGTCGCCCATGACGTTGAACGCAGCGTCGCCATTAACGACGAGTTGCGAAGCGTCCTGCCATGAGAGCGAAGCCGAATCGGAATTGGCATAGGTCAAGAGTTTCGCAAAGTTCTCTAATGCCACCTTAACTTCTGGACTCCCCCAGTCCGTTTTCCCGCTCCACAACCCATTGTAAGCCTCAGGGCCAAGGGTACCGAGCAAGACTGTTTCGAGCAGATGCATCTTCGTCCACTGCTCACCAAGTGCCAAGGGAGTTACACCGGCGGCCTTGAGTGCATCCATGGCAGCAAACCACTCGTCTATCGTGGTTGGAACATTGATGTTATGATCCTTCAAGATCTTGGGGTTATACCACAGCACATTGGCGCGATGGATGTTGACCGGTACAGAGTAAATCTTCCCATCCTGGGAAATGAGCGGGATAAGGGTTTCCGGCATTACCTTGAGCCAACCCTCTGACTCGTAGAGGTCATTCAGTGGCAGGATTTGGTTACCAGCAACATAGGTGCCGATCAGTTCCTGCCCAGCATGACCCTGCCAGGAATCAGGTGGATCTCCCGCTTGCAGACGGGAAGCCAATACCGCACGCGCGTTTGTGCCGGCCCCACCGGCTACAGCGGCGTTGATAAATTCAATGTCAGGATACTGTGCCTTGAAGACCTTGATCATGGCTTCGAGGCCAGCCGCCTCACCACCTCCCGTCCACCAAGAGAAGACCTCAACCTGTTGTTTGCCACCGCTGGGCTGCGTGGCAGGACTAGTCGGTTGAGCAGCTTCCTCAGTAGCCACTGGCTGTTGGGCTGGCGTTGCAGTCGGCGTTGAGCCACAAGCCGTAAGGACGACCGAGAGGATTACAAATAGCCCCAAGAGGGTCAGGCTAAACCGTTTCATTTCTTTCCTCCTTCTTCTATCCAAAAAGTGGTAGTTAAAAGTGACCACAGGACAGGGGTTGGGTTATTATATAGGCGAAGCACCTCCTTGCCTTTGAGAATAACAGGGGTTACACTTCAATTTACCCTATCTCCAATGAATTCACAATCACTCTTCGGACATTCGTCGGACATCAAATGGTCATGAAACGCGAGATGTTTATCACCTTGTTCAAGGATCTGATCTCCCATCTGTATGATGTCACAGTCATAGAGACCCACCCCTTGTCTCAGCACTTTCCTATAGATAAGATTTCGGATTCTTCAACATGCCGCGCAGAGGCTATACAGAAGTTAATCCTTCAAGAAATAGAATTGCTCCGCCCGCCTGGCAAGGAACCACAGCCTCAATCACCTGAATGGCGGCCTTATCTGATTCTTCATAAGCGATATGTGTTAGGCGAGAGCCCTCGTGATATTGCCAGTGCTTTATATATTGGCGACCGTCAATTTCGGCGTGACCACAGCCGGGCACTCCAAGCACTAAGTTCACGAATTTGGGAACGTTATTTCATCAGCGGGGCTGTGGATGCAACTATTGAGCCCTCCTCTAACTCCGAAGATGACTTTATTCTCCACCTCGAAAGGCTTGACCTTTCAGAAGTAGTGAAAAGTCTGGAGGGTATCCTGGTCCAGCGTTTTCGAACTGAGCGACTTCGTCTTGATCTCAAAATTCCCTCTCGCCCCATAACCGTCTCAGCGGATCGGGTACTACTTCGTCAAATCCTATTGAGTTTGGTCAATTATGGGTTGCAACTCTGTGCTGGGAATAGCCTTGGGCTGTGGCTGGAGAGCCAACCCGACAGAAACGTCATTCACATTAATTTTGAGACCGATGAACAATGGGAACTTAACCGAGAGGAAGGGAAGGATTTGCTAAATTATGTTCGCTCTTGGGCGCAGCGAATGAACGTTCAGATAGACGAACGTTATCCGCTACCTGGGCAAAAAGGGAATGTTTCTCTAAGACTAATGTTTGCCTCTGTCCAACACCGCATAATCCTTATAGTAGACGATCAGGTTACCGCGCTAAGGATGTTCGAACGTTACTTGAGCCATACCGGCATTGAGGTCATTGGAATCACAAATCCTGAACAGACCTTAGAGGTGGCTAGAAAAGTGCAACCGAATCTGATCATCTTAGATGTCATGATGCCGCGCTTGGATGGTTGGGAAGTGCTCCAAGCCTTACAGTTAAACCCCAAGACGAGTAAAATCCCGATCCTTGTCTGCTCGGCTTGGGATGAACCGGAGTTGGCATATTCACTGGGAGCAGCAGCATTTCTCAAGAAGCCTATTCTCCAAAGACAGCTTCTCGACGTCCTATATCAACTTAATCTGCTCGATTAGGAGCCTAATATGCCTTGGCTACAAAGTATCTCCGGCGAGGATTCGGATTTTGCAGACTTGGTTAAGTCCACTGCGCGTAATCTAATTTTCACTTTAGGCGGCTTGTACTTATGTTGGCATATCATTGCAACGCTGGGATTTCCCCAAATCTTCAATCCAAGCATTTGGATAATATCCGTCTTTATGCTTGGCCTGGTATGGTTCAGTCTATACCTGCTCGAACGAAACTACCTTCTTTCCCAAACAATTTGGTTGTTGGGGTTAAGTGTTGGAATCCTGATTGCCTTTTACTTATACCATCAGCCTGCTACCCTCTTTCTTTTCATGCTCTTACCGCTCATCGCCGTGGTAACTTTGGGGGTGGTGGGAATGTTTGTAGCCGACTTGGGAATTGCGCTCATCGTCTTGATGCTCCCCCGCTTTTTTCCCGTTCCAGAAGGCTATACCCTGGCACTTATCATTGGCGGAATATTTATCAGTCTGTTCGGGTGGGCTCTTTCAAGCAACCTTATCGAGGCTCTTGATTCGGCCTACTACCATTACACCGAAGCCCGCCGGCTATTGGAAGAAACTCGCGAACACCGTGCCGAATTAAGCCGTGTTCTCAAAGAAATGAACCATGCTAATTATCAGTTGGAGCGCCTCAATGAGATGCTTGCTTTTGCTCGGGCCCAAGCCGAGGAAGCCAGGGAAGCGCGCAATCACTTTGTCTTAGCCGTCAGCCATGAATTACGCAGTCCACTAAATTTCATTATCGGTTTTAGCGATTTAATGGTTAATTCCCCAACCACTTATGCCCCCCTGGAAAGTTGGCCCGCCGGCCTGTATGATGACATTCGGGAGATTTACAACTCCAGCAAGCATCTCATGCGCCTGATTAACGATATTCTCGATATGGGTAAAATTGACGCTCGACAAATGACCCTTTTTCGAGAGAAGGCCCACCTGGATCAGATTATTGCTGAAGTGCATCAAATGGTATCCAGCGCATTTGAGGAAAAAGGATTGTGGATAAAGCTTGAGATTCCGCCTGATCTACCGCCCGTTTTCGTGGATACAACCCGCATTCGACAAGTACTACTCAATTTATTCAATAATGCACTGCGTTTTACCGATCAAGGGGGTGTCACGTTGCGGGTCGAAAAACTGGAAGATTCATTGCGCGTAAACGTCATCGATACCGGCGTGGGAATTGCACCGGAAGATTTGCCGAAAGTTTTTACTGAGTTTCGCCAGGTCGGTGAGGAAAACTGGCGCAGGCGATCAGGTACCGGATTGGGGCTCTATATCAGCCGGCGATTTGTTGAATTGCACGGAGGCAAAATGGGGGTTGAAAGTCGCCTGGGAGAAGGAAGCCGCTTTTACTTTACCCTTCCGCTCGTGGCGCCTCCTGATGAACTCATCCCTGTTGCTACAGGCGGTTACCGTCCTGTGCCGACACAGGATAACAAGTTCGTGTTGTTTGTTGCCCCTGCTCACGAACAGGTTCAAACGATCCGCCAGACACTGGATGAATACGTCATTCAAGAGATCACCGACATTGCTTCGCTTCCTGCGCAAGTGGAACAGCTCTATCCACGTGCTGTATTAATTGCATCCCAAGCCGGGTCTATATCCCCTCAATGTCTTCCCTACGAGTTACCCGTAATCAGAATCCACCTTCCCCATCTCGCCTCTCAAATTGGTTCTATCCACTCCTATCTTCTAAAGCCCATCTCTCGGCATGCATTATTGGATACCCTAACATCATTAGGGGCCCATGTCCGCTCGATTCTTGTGGTTGACGACGATCCCGCAATGGTTCAGTTTATTACAAAAGCGATCCGATCTGTTCAATTAGACAAGACCGAACCAGCCTACCGCCTATTCAGCGCACTTAGCGGCGACGAAGCCTTCAAAATTTTAGCCGAATATCCCATTGATGCCGTGTTGCTCGATTTAGAATTGCCAGACATTCATGGTTGGGATTGGCTGGCAAAACTACGTCAAACCCCTGCTTTTGCCAACTTGCCCGTGGTGATTATTTCCGCAGAAGAGAAACCAGAGGCAACCATTTCACCAGATGGTAACGTCCTCGAATTAAGCCTCCCTCGCCCCTTAACCATGCATGAAACGCGCGAAATACTGCGCGTTATTTTGAACACTATTTTGCCCCGCTACCCTAGAGCAACGCTGTCCACTGATCTTATAGATCAACATTAAGCAATCACTGCCACCTCAAAAAACATTCTCGAGTTAAATTAAGGCAAAAACGCTTGATTTTTCATTTCAAATATGTCATAATCAATCGTGTATAATCATATTCGATAACGAACGCTCGTTTTGTGCTTTCTTGGTAACGTTCTAGATCAAATTCTTCTGTCCCCTCAAAACTCACTGATGCTAGATGCTCATTTACATGCTCTTTCACCAATCCCTTTCTGGCCATTAGATAACCCCGAACTTTTCCCAACCTCATAACACCGGAAGCCCCTAAGCCCCCTATCAGGAAGGTTGTCATGACAAAAATCACATTTATTGGCGCCGGCAGTCTTGAATTCACAACGAGCCTTGTGCGGGATATTCTCACCTTTCCTCGGCTGCAAAACGCAACGCTTGCGCTTATGGATATCAATGCTGAGCGATTGGAATTCGCCGAGCAAGCGGTGCGAAAAATCATCACGGCAGGTCATTATCCGGCCACAGTGGAGGCCACTCTCAACCGCGCCGAAGCCCTAAAAGATGCCGACGTAGTGCTCACAACCATCTTAGTGGGCTCAACCGACGTATGGCGCCATGACATTGAGATACCCAAGAAGTATGGGGTTGATATCAATGTTGGCGATACCCGCGGCCCAAGCGGTATTTTTCGCTTTTTGCGCACATTGCCCCCAATGCTCGATATTGTGCGCGACATGGAACGCCTTTGTCCCAAAGCCGTGTTACTCAATTACACCAACCCCATGGCTATGTTGTGTGGGGCCCTACAGCGTCAGACTTTTATCCCGGTAACAGGGCTTTGCCATAGCGTTCAGGGCACGGCCAAAATGCTGGCCGAGTGGATCGGAGCGCCATTTGACGAAATTACCTACACTTGCGCGGGGATAAATCATCAAGCCTTCTTCCTAAAGTACGAATGGAACGGAGAAGATGCCTATCCCCTTATTCGTAAAGCCATTACCGAACGCCCTGAGATTTACAACCAGGAGCAAGTGCGCAATGAGATGTTTCTACACCTCGATTATTACCCCACCGAGTCAAGTGGGCATAATTCGGAATATAACCCCTGGTTCCGCAAACGCCCCGACTTGATCGAAAAGTACTGCACCCATGGTACGGGTTGGAATCCCGGCGAGTATGCTTATATCCTTAAAGAATATCAAAAAACCGAACTCACATGGAAAGACCGCGTTCGAGCAGAACTCGCGCGCGAATTAACGCCCGAGGATTTGAAACGTGGTGATGAATATGCCGCATATATCATCAATGCGCTAATGGGCGGTGAACCCTTTGGCTTCAACGGAAATGTACCCAACACTCATTTGATCACAAACCTACCATATGGAGCTTGCGTTGAAGTTCCTGTGTACGTGGATAAGGGGGGCTTCCATCCCATCCATGTAGGTGCTCTGCCCCCTCAACTGGTAGCGCTTATTCACACCAATGTGATGGTAGAAGAGATGGCTATTGAAGCTGCGCTCACCGGAAACGCTCGATTGGTTATGCAGGCCTGCCTCCATGATCCCCTAACCGCTGCAGTCCTCTCCATGGAAGAAATCAAAACCATGGTCAAGGAAATGTTTGTCCAAAATCGCGCGTACTTGCCTCAATTTTCCAAGATTGATGTCGAGTAGATAGTAATGCTTCTGGAACACTACCGTCCTCGCCCTAAATTGGTAACCAAAACTACACCGGTTCTCCATCCTCGCTATCCGGTGGTTGATGCACACAATCATCTGGCCGACCCGTTCGGTGGCGGTTGGGATAAAAAACCTCTCACTCAATTGCTGGATATTCTGGATGAGGCAGGCGTGCGGGTCTATGTTGATTTGGATGGCGGTTGGGGCGAAGACATCCTTAACACCCATCTTGACCTCTTCAAAGCCCGTGCTCCCGAACGCTTTCGTGTCTTCGGGGGTGTGGATTGGAGTAAATGGCCTGAACTGGGCAACCGCTTTCCCGATTGGGCGGCCAGAAGCCTACGCGCCCAAAAAGAACGGGGGGCCGAAGGGCTCAAGATATGGAAGCTGTTTGGCCTACAAGTACGCGACCACGAAGGAAAGTTGGTAAAAGTAGATGATCCACGGCTGGATATCATCTGGGAAACCGCAGCGGATTTGAACCTGCCGGTGCTTATCCATGTTGCCGACCCGGTAGCCTTTTTTGATCCCGTTGATGAGACCAACGAGCGCTGGGAAGAACTCCATCAGCATCCAGATTGGGTTTTTACCAGCCCCCCTTATCCTCCATTCATTGAGATTTTAGAAGCCCTTTACCGTTTGGTCAAAACACACCCGCGCACCCTATTTACTGGTGCTCATGTGGGCTGTTATGCTGAAAACCTTGCCTGGGTTGGCAAGATGCTTGATGACTGTCCCAATTACTATATTGATATCGCCGCACGAATTGGCGAACTAGGGCGACAACCGTATTCGGCGCGGCGTTTCTTTATCCAATACCAGGATCGTATCCTTTTCGGTAGTGACTTGGGCCCTGATTTAGAGGCTTATCGCATCTATTACCGCTTCTTAGAAACCGATGATGAATATTTCAATTACAACCCCGGAGATATTCCGCTCCAGGGACGTTGGTTTATCTATGGCATTTATCTCCCTGACGAGGTACTGGCAAAGGTTTATCACCAAAATGCCCAGGAGGTGCTCGGAATCCCCAAATTGCCCTGACTCACAATCCGGTATCCGATTCTAATTTCCAGGAAGGAGAGATGAAGATGAAACGCAATCCCTTGACTCTAATCACAATTCTCATGTTGGTGTTCGCGGTTGCCTTCTCGGCGTGTGCTCCGGCTGCTACCCCTACCCCACCACCTCCAACTGCGACCTCACCAATCGCTGAGCCTACCACACCACCAACGGTGCCCCCTCAACCCGTTCAGGAGAAAATCACGGTGATTTTCCCCCGACATGAGGCTGATATTGTCGGCGCTTTCGAAGCTCGCGTGCGCGAATTTGAAAAGACGACCGGGATTAAAGTCGAACTAATCCAAAGTGACTGGGATTCGGTCGCTGACCGTGTAATCCCCGAAATGGCAACCGGGGGTAGTGCTTACGACGTGGTTGAATTTGATAACGGCTGGGTAGCCGAGTGGTGTGGAGCAGGATGGGTTACTCCCCTTAATGATTTCATGCCGGAAGGTTTCACCAAAGGCATGATTCCCGGCCTAGTAGATCTATTCTCCTGCCCGGACGGGAAACTTTACGGCGTGGTTTGGAACAATGACACGCGCTTCTTCTATTACAACGCTGCCAAGTTGGAGGCTGCCGGTTACGCACAACCGCCTCGTACCTGGCAAGAGTTTAAAGAGATTAGCCTGGCTGCCAAGGACAAGGGCGTGGTCCAATATGGTATGGCACCCTCTTGGAATCAGGAATGGGCACTGGCCAATGAGTTTCATTTTTGGACCTACACCTTTGGTGGCAAAATTGTGGACGAACAAGGATGCTTTGAGTTTAACAAGGATCCCAATACCCTGGCTGCGCTTCAGTTTATGATTGACGCACTTAAAGAGGGCGTAGCCAATCCTGCCGGCTTAACTTACGACCAGGCCACCGCTCAAGATGCTTTCCTCAAAGGTGACACGTTATTCTTGCCCCAAGGTATTGCGGGTTTGATGGCTTATACCCAGGACCCCAATATCTCAAAAGTGGCGGGGCAAGTTAAGGTCGGCCTTGTCCCCGGCGCCACCCCTGATCTAAGTGCAACGCTCACCTTACCTGAAGCCTATGCCATTCCCGCAAACTCTAAACATAAAGAAGCGGCCTGGAAATTTATCCAGTTTATGACCAGTCGGGAGACAAATAAAATACTTGCCCAGGAAATCGGCCTATTGCCCATTTGGACCGATCTCTATACCGATCCCGACCTTCTGGCCAAATATCCCTTCTGGGCTGACTTCCAGGCACAATTGTCAACGGCGCGGGGCCTTTCTAAGTTAACCTGGTACGGGGATTTTGTGGATGTAACCATTGCCGAAGTGCATAAAGCCTTGGCGGGTGAGCAAACCGCCCAGCAGGCCCTTGATAATATGGCCAAGGGTTTGGCTCAATTTGAGTGTCAGCCGTAATTTTGAAAAACGGGGGACAAGATGCCCGGGCATCTTGTCCCCCGCTCCACAAGGGTGAGCACACTGACTATGCAGATAAGATCTCGTTCACGATCTCTAGCAGACAACCCACAATTACTCGGCTTACTGCTAACCTTGCCGGCGCTGATAGCCATTCTGGCAGTGGTTTTGATCCCCATTTTCAGTTCTTTCCTGCTGAGTCTGCAGCAAAAAGATCTTTCACGCCCCCAATATGATGCTTTTATTGGCTTTAAAAACTACCTGACTTTGCTGCGCGATTCGCGTTATCTCAACTCGCTTTGGGTTACCTTTCGTTTCAGCCTAACCTCGGTCATCCTGGAAGTGATACTTGGGGTGAGTATTGCCCTCGTCCTTAACCAACGCTTTGTTGGGCGAGGCTTTGTAAGGGGCTTAATGATTCTGCCATGGGCGATGCCTTCAATCGTCAATGCCGCCATGTGGAAATGGATCTACAATGCCGACTATGGCGCTCTGAACGCATTACTTACCCAACTGCATCTTATTGATAGTTATCGTGTTTGGCTAGCCGATCCAACCTGGGCAACGATACTGATTATCCTCGCAAACGTTTGGAAAGAGACACCCTTTACGGTCATCCTGGTCCTGGCTGCGCTCCAAGCCATCCCTGAAGATCTCTATGAAGCAGCCCGAGTGGATGGCGCATCCGCCTGGCGTTCGTTTTGGCATATCACACTTCCCCTCATCAGCCCGGTGCTCATGGTTGCTGCAATGTTGCAATTCATCTGGGGCTTTCAGACCTTCGAACTCGTTTATGTGACGACTGGCGGTGGACCATTCAGTACCACAGAATTAACCACCTTGAGAATTTACGCAACGACGTTCCGATCTTTGCGTTTTGGATATGGCGCCGCCATGGCCTATTTGACCAGTCTGGTCATTCTAATTCCGGCAGTTTTCTATGTTCGCTCCGCTTATCGTCGCGTTGTGGAGATGTAGTTATGCGTGCTTCCCTGAAACACTTGATGCCACGGCTATTGCTCTACATTCTGGTTGTAATTATTGTGGTATGGACGATTGCGCCTTATTTATGGCTCATCATTTCATCCTTTTCTTCCAAACTTGACTTGCTGACCGTGCCTCTACGTTGGATTCCCTCCCGTCCTACGTTGGAAAATTACCGTTCGCTGTTTTTTGAATACGGGGGAGAAAGTGTCAATGTTCGGTTGTTCATCAAATCCTTAACCAATTCTGTCATCATCTCGCTGAGTACCATGGGGATTGCAACCATTTTAGGGGTCTTGGCAGCCTATGCCATTGCCCGCTTACGTTTCCGTGGCAATCAGGGAATGATTCTGACCATGATGTCCATTCAATTAATTCCCCCCATTATTTTGGTCATCCCTCTTTATATGATTATGCGCCAGGCAAAATTACTGGATACCCACCTTGGTCTTATTATCGTGGATTTGAGTATTGCCCTGCCTTTGGTTATCTGGCTGATGCGCAGTTATTTTGCCTCTATCCCCTCAGAATTAGAGGATGCCGCCCGTATAGACGGATGCACGTATCTTGATGCCCTTTTTAGGATAGTGCTCCCCCTTTCCGGGCCGGGATTGGTGAGCGTAATGATCTTCGCCTTTATTGCGTCTTGGAATGAATACCTTTACGCGTTCATCTATACGAATATTAATGCCAAAACCTTACCCGTATTGATCGGAGAGTTTAGTACCAAACTCGGACTCGAATACCTGAAAATTGCTGCGGCGGGAGTCTTGGCCAGTTTACCCCCTGTGTTTTTAGCGTTGATCTTTCAGCGTTTCATCATCCGTGGCTTAACCGCCGGCGCAATCAAGTGAGCAAACCGCGGAAAAGGGAGATATGGGTAGTATGAACGTCAATTTTGGCAATTTGGGCTTTGAATTTGATAATAAGGCTACGATATCCTTGTTTTATAAAGAGAAGTTAGTAAGCAAACTTTTCCCTCTGGTGGAGCCCCCTGATCAATTCCCGTTAGATTCACCGGTAAAAACCTCTTTTCAAGGTCCAGTTGCGCTTTCGGCCTCGCTGGGAGAAGGGCTTCGATATACAGTTGAGATGTCATTCGAGCATAATTTGGTCTGCCTTTCCTATATTGAATATTATCCCCACTGGCAAGACAATGTCTTCTTACGCTGGCGGTTCGAAAATCGTGGTAATGTTCCCGTAGAGATTCATCGCCTTAGTCTTCCCCGGCTGATAATCCCGCGCCCAACCCCCAAAAGGGTATGGACATTCCAGGGGGCAGCCGTTCAATGGGGGCAGGATTTCGCATTTGAACTACCCACAACCTTCTATCGAGACAACTTTCTGGGACACCTTCAAGATGGTGAAGGGGGTGGTATCCCGCTGGTGGATTTTTGGACCCCCGACTTGGGAATTGCGCTGGGACATCTTGAAACCGTTTCTCAACCTTGGTATATGCCCGTTGAAGCTAGCGACGACCAGATCACTGCATCTTTACAAAGGCGCGGTAATGTCCTTCTCGAACCTGGAAGCGGTTTGGAAAGTCCATACACCGTGCTAATGATTCATCACGGTGATTTCTTTGAGCCTGTAGCGCGGTATCGTGAAATGATGAAATTACGGGGTGTCATACCAGCCCAACCCTCATCTGAAGATTTTGAACCCGCCTGGTGCTCATGGGGCTACGAATTTGATGTTCGTCCGGAAGAAATTGAAGGGATATTACCTATGCTCACCCGTTTGGGAATTCGCTGGGTGACCCTGGATGACCGCTGGTTTGATCATTACGGGGATTGGAACCCGCGGCAAGATACCTTTCCAGGCGGGGACGAGGGAATGAAAAACCTGGTAGATAGGATCCACCAAACAGGGTTAAAGGCCCAATTATGGTGGTATCCGCTTTGTGCTGAGGACGGGCATGGGCAATGGGACACATTGACCTATGGCTATTCCCAAATATTTCGGGAGCACCCGGATTGGGTGGTGCTGAATCCTGATGGGTCTATCGCTCGTAACAACCGCCATTTGGCCATGCTTTGCCCCGCATTACCCGAAGTTCAAAACTATACCCTCAAGCTGGTCAAACGCTTTATCGGTGAATGGGGATTTGACGGCTTCAAACTGGATAATATTTACACGATGGCCTTGTGCTATAACCCTGCTCATGGTCATCAGAGACCAGAAGAATCGGTGCGAGCCTTCGGTAGTCTTTATCGCCAAATTCTCGCCGAAAGTCAGCGGTTACGTCCGCAGGCTGTGATTCAAATCTGCCCGTGCGGTACACCGCTCACTTTTGACCTCATCTCTGCTACTACACAAACGGTCACCGCTGATCCCACCTCCAGTTATCAGGTGCGCCAAAGGATTAAGTTCTATAAGGCGCTCATGGGACCCCAAGCCGCGGTATTTGCCGATCACGTTGAACTTACGGACGGCGGCATGGATTTTGCGTCTCAAATTGGTGCGGGCGGAGTGCCCGGTACAAAATTTGTCTGGCCTGAGCAGCCTGAAACCATGGCGCGGTTGCGAGAAGTCTGGTTGCTTACCTCAGAGAAGGAAGGGGTATGGGAAAAATGGTTTCAAATTTACAACGAACACCGACCCGCTGAGGGCGAATATCTCAATCTTTACGATATGACTTTTGATTATCCGGAGAGCCATGTTATCCGCAAAGGAGAACGCTTTTATTTTGCTTTCTTTGCGCCCATTTTCAAGGGAGAAGTCGAGTTCAGAGGCTTAGATGCCAAATTATATCGGCTAGTGGATTACGTCAATGGTCGTAATGTTGGGGTCATTCATGGGGAAAACCCCGTTCTTCACATTGAGTTCGAGCAATCACTCCTGGTGGTTGCAATTCCTCAAAATCCTTGACCGCAAAGGGAGTTCTATGAAACCGGGTGACTTTACATATCACGAAATAACGACACAAACCGAAGCCTGGGTCGAGGCACTTGATGTCGTCGAGCGTTCCAGCGCAGATTTGAGGGCTCTTTTCAACTCTCGCTACAGCCAAGTTATCTTTACTGGATGTGGCTCAACCTATTACCTTTCTCAAGCCGCTGCAGCCCTCTTTCAAGAGTGCACTGGCCGAATCGCTCGCGCCGTTCCTGCCGGTGAATTACTACTCAACGAGCGAACGGTTTTATCCAGCAATACAAATGAACCCACCTTACTAATTGCAATCAGCCGGTCTGGTGCCACCACTGAAACTCTGCGAGCCGTGGAGCACTTTAAAACCCATCATAACGGCAAAGTCCTGGTTATCACCAATTATGCTGACCGTCCACTGCCCCGGTTGGCCGATCTTCCTTTGGTCATAGAAAAAGGCCAGGAAGAAAGTGTGGCTCAAACACGCTCGTTTGCTTCTATGTATGTTGCAGCAGTTGCAGCAAGTCTTCTCGCTGGAGAATATCACGCGGAACGCTCAGCCATGTACCAACTCGCCGAGAAGGGGCAGACATTGTTAAGGGTTCACGCCCCCCTGGCTCAAGAAGTGGGTGAAAACTTGAGTTATGATCGCTTCTACTTCCTGGGTAGCGGCATACGTTACGGCCTTGCCTGTGAGGCAAACTTGAAGATGAAAGAAATGACCCTTACCCATAGTGAGCCTTTTCATTTCTTGGAATTCCGCCATGGCCCAATGTCCATGGTCGGTGGTCATACTGTAGTTGTGGGTCTGCTGTCCGAATCCAACTTTCCACATGAATGGGCGGTGTTAGAAGAGATGCGCAATTTAGGAGCCAAGGTTCTTGCCTTGGCGGAGCACGGTGAAAAAGTTAACGTTCAGTTTCACAGCCAACTCCCCGAAATAGCCTATGGCGTACTTTACCTACCCGTATTACAACTTATGGCATACCACCGTGCATTGGCCAAAGGGTTGGATCCAGACCGCCCCACTCACTTGAGCGCTGTGGTTGAACTTGATACGCTCTAGAAAGGAGGTCAACCCCAAGATATTAGTCACTCGCTTCTATCATGTGATTCACGATCTTTTTCTTTTCCAAACCAGAGGAATGGAGGAAACCATGAGAAAAACAGCCCTGTTCCTGACCCTTCTCTTAGCGTTATCTGTAATTTTGAGCGCGTGTGCTGGGGGTGCACCAACGGCTACGCCAGCACAAGCCTCGCCCACCTCAGCGCCGGTTGAGGTAACATCTCCCCCCTCGGAAGGGAAAATCCAATTGCGGATGATGATGTGGGGTGCACCCGAGGAGCTGGACATCTGGAAGCAAATTGTAGCCGACTTTCAATCGGCTAACCCCAACATTAGCGTAAGTGTTGAGGTCTCTGAATGGGAGTCCTACTGGACAAAACTAAAAACGCTTCTGGCGGCAGGGACTCCCCCGGATATCTTCGCCATTGATGCTCCCTACTACTTAGACTATCAGACCCGCGGAGTGTTGCTCAATTTACAACCTTATCTCGATGCCAATCCCCATGTACTCGACGATGTCTATCCTCAGACCCTAAAGGCCTATCAAACCGCTGAGGGCTATTTTGGCCTCCCACGTGACTTTCAAACCATCGTCGTCTTTTACAATAAGGACATGTTCGATGCTGCAGGGATTCCATATCCCTCACCGGATTGGACCTATGATGACTTTCGCGCTACTGCCAAAGCCCTCACTCTAGACAAGGATAAAGATGGGGTCATTGACCAATATGGCTACGCTACCGATTTGTGGGATATGGAACTATTCTGGAGTGAGGCGATCTGGGCGTTTGGGGGTGAGATCATCAGCCCTGATCATACTAAGACCCTTATTGGCAGTCCCGAAGCCCGCAAGGCTTGGCAATTTATCTATGACATGATGTTTGTAGATAAATCCATGCCCGATTCCACTACCGCGGCCCAATATGGAGGTGATCTCTTCCAGGCCGGTAAGGCGGCGATGACCACCATCGGTCACTGGGCTGTTCCGGGATATGCAGAAGCGGGCTTGAATTTTGATGTAGTACCCATGCCTGTTGGTCCAGCCGGTCGTGCAACCAGCGTTAACAGCGCAGGTTTTGTCATTGCGAAAGCCACGAAATACCCTGATGCAGCATGGAAGTTCCTTGAATTTGTGATTAGCCCCCCTGCACAAACGCGATTGGCAGAACTTGGCTTTGCCTGCCCCGTGCTCAAGTCGGTTGCAGAAAGTCCGGCTTTCCTGGAGCAAAAGATCAAGATTAACCATAAAGTTTTCCTCGACTCACTTGAGTTTGCCCACATGAAACCAGTTTTCAAAGGCTATGATGAGTGGGCATCGGTTATTGGCGATGGCATGGCGCCGATTTGGGCGGGCGAGGAGGCAGATCTCAACGCCATTCTGGATGAGATCATTCCTCAAGCCGATGAGGTTTTGCAGCAATATAATCCGTAAAAACCACATGGATTTGAGGGGCTTCTTCAACTGTCAGGGAAGCCCCTCCTCAATAAGGCATCAGGAGAAAATTTATGGAAGCAGGGATCAAGCCCCTTGGCCGAGAAAAGGTATGGTTGTGGATTCTCCTAGCCCCCACCCTCTTTGGGTTGGTGTTTAGTGCATTTGGTGCGTTATTGGCTACACTTGGTCTTTCGTTTACCGAATGGGATCTCTTCACGTCTCCAAAATGGGTGGGCTTTAGCAATTACATTACTCTATTTACAGACAAGCGGTTTTTGCGCGCATTGGCAAACACTGCACAGTTCGCGGCGCTTTATGTTCCAGGCGTCGTCATCATTTCCTTGTTCGTCGCGGTTTTAATGAATCGAGCCATTAAGGGGATCTCGCTATATCGGACAATGTACTACTTACCGGTAGTAACCTCGGCTGTAGCCACGGCGTTGGTTTGGAACATGATATACGGAAAGGACACAGGGGTTCTGAACTACATCTTAAAACAATTGGGGATGCAGCCGGTATGCTGGCTATGCGCCGATCGCGCCATGCTCTCAGTCGTAATCGTCAATATCTGGGGCGCTATTGGTGAAGGTATGATTATCTTTCTGGCCGGACTCACAGCGATCCCAAAGGAATACTATGAAGCCTCAGAAATAGATGGGGCAGGCCGCTTTCAGCAGTTCTTTAGGATTACGTTACCGTTGATCACGCCAAGCATTTTCTTTCAAACTCTGATTTCCACAATCAATGCCTTTCAAGCCTTTGACTATATTTACATGTTGACACGCAGAGGCCAAGGAGATAGTTCTATCCCGGTTGTCGTTTTCTCGATATACCGCAACGCCTGGCACTTCAACAAATATGGCGTAGCAAGTGCCCAAGCCATTGAACTTACATTAATCGTGGCTGCGCTGATGGCTGTCTACTTATGGGCGGAGAAAAAATTCGTCGTGTACGAGTAGGTTTGCGAGGCAGAATGATGAACAATAAGAAAATTGAGAAAGCCATATTGGATATTGTGACCTATCTTCTCCTCTCGTTGGGCGCCGTTATTATGGTGACACCTTTTTTATGGATGATCGCCACATCGTTCAAGCGCCCAGCCGATCAATTTACTATGACTCTGATTCCTAACCCAGCCACGCTAGATAATTATCGCAGTTTATTTAATGTGGATCTGAATTTTCCTCTGATGTTCGCGAACAGTACAGTGATCTCTCTACTCGTGACCATTGGGCAGCTATTAACCTGTTCAATGGCCGCATTTTGTTTTGCAGTGGTCAAATTCAGGGGACGAGAAGCTCTTTTTGCTGCATTGCTGGCCACTCTGCTTATTCCATTTCATGTAACGTTGATTCCTAACTTCATCATTTTTAAATGGCTGGGACTGACTGGCACCAGTGTGCCGATTTGGTTGCCGGCCTTTTGGGGCGGTGCATTTGGAACTTTTCTGATTCGGCAGTATTTTCTTACCATCCCCCGCGACTTGGTGGATGCAGCCCGTGTAGATGGCGCCTCGCTTCTTCAAATATTTTGGCGCGTTTATCTCCCCTTGGCCAAACCCGCCTTGGCGGCTCTGGCGATTTTTACCTTCCAGGGTGCCTGGAATGACTTGCTTCATCCGCTGATCTATATGCCTGCGGCACCCAATACGACGCTAACCGTAGGACTGGCATTTTTCCAACAGCAGATGGTATTAGGAGGAAAGTTCACCATTCTGATGGCCGGTGCATTTATCAGCATTCTTCCTTTGCTTCTGGTGTTCTTTTTCGCCCAGAGGTATTTTATCCAGGGGATTGCCCTGACCGGTGTTAAGCGTTAACCAGATAAGATCTAGTCTTCTCTCAACAGCCACACGATTAATCTCTGCGGGCCATGCACACCTAAGGTAACCGTAAGTTCGATATCGGCTGTACGACTTGGACCGGTGATTAAAACTAAATAATGATGAGCCTTTGCCTCCTCGAGGACCTGGTAGAGGTCTGGTCTTAATGCAGCGGGTGTCGCAATGGCTAAATGAACTCGTGGGAGCAATGAAACCACCCTTGGTTTATCTTTTCTGGAGTATAAACCAAGGGTTCCGGTTTCTGGGAGCATAAAATCCACTTCGGTGATTCCTAAGTCGCATTGAGCAATGTCATACTTCGAGGCACTGGGCGGCTCAACATCCACTCCTAAGGCTCGTAAATGAGAAGCAATTTGTAACCGCTGCAGCAACGGCGTTTCCCAAATTGTCGCTTTGAAAATTCTCTCGCCGTGCACCAGCGCTTCAAGGTGAGGCTTTATATCTCCAAGCGTTACCTCGAACCCATTTGCAGAAAGACGGTTAAGTTCATTGAAAAAGAGTTGCGCTTCGGCATCTAGAGAGCCTTGGGTGCGAAATGGTGAGATCGTAGGATAACCTGTTGCCTCTCCTCGGGTATGGTTCAATGCATCGCGAATGGCTTGGAGTACTTTCGTACGGCTCATTGGTCGTTCCCTTTGGACTTAAGTTCTCGACGAGACCACCAAGCACGAAAATCGTTTGAAAAGCGTGGTAAAGGTCGTACCTGTGTCCAACGATTGAAAGGGAAGGGCATCCTGGTCAACCATCCTCGATCCTCAAACCGATTAAACACTCCAAGAAAGCGACTACCGAAACGATAAAGCCATGGGTTGGAGAGGACCCCAGAGGCAAAAGCGGCCATAAGCCGAAGATATCCCGGTATGGAAGAGGGGATACCCCCATTACCCTCAACCACACGTTGGCGTAGGTGTCTTAGAATTGTGGGGATGGGGATTTTAACCGGACACACATCAGCGCAAGCTCCGCACAACGTGGAAGCAAAAGGCAGTTCACGTGCCACCTTAGGACCCAATATTTGTGGTGTGAAGATCGCACCAATTGGTCCAGAGATAAACCAACCATAGGCAAAGCCGCCCACGTTTTGATACACTGGACAAGTATTCGCACATGCACCACAGCGAATGCACTTCAAAACTTGGCGACCAATAGGGTCTTTAAGGATTTTTGATCTTCCATTGTCAAGAAGGATGAGGTGAAACTCCTTTGGGCCAAACTCTCCTTCCTCGCGACGAGGACCACTAATAAACTGAATATAAGTTGAGAGTTTTTGACCTGTTGCCGACCGCGTAAGCAATTTCAACAAAACCGAAAGTGCCTTCCAGTCGGGTACAACCTTATCAATTCCCACTACGGCTACATGCACGTCAGGGAGCGTTGTGCACATCCGACCGTTTCCCTCGTTAGTTACCATCACCAATGTGCCTGTTTCGGCAACCAGAAAATTGGCGCCTGAAATTCCCATTGTGGCGGATAAGAATCGCTCACGCAAAACTTGTCGCGCTACCTGAGTGAGTTTATTGGGATCGGCCGGCACTTCAATGCCCAACTTCTGGCTGAAAAGCGCGGCGATTTCCTCCTTTCTCATATGCACAGCAGGTACAATAATGTGAGATGGGCCACTTCCCGCCAATTGGATAATATATTCACCTAAATCGGTCTCTACAACACGGATATTCTCGGATTCAAGCGCTTCATTTAAACCAATCTCTTCGGTGGCCATTGACTTGGCTTTCACCGCCAATGCCACCCGATGTGATTTAGCAATCTTTAATACCGCCTCACGCGCTTCATCGGCTGTGCTCGCCCAATAGACATGTCCCCCTTGATTTTGTACGGCTAGCTCAAGGCGTTCGAGATAATGGTCAAGGTTTTCTATGGTGTGGAGACGAATTGCCGATCCCAATTCACGTAATTGTTCCCATTGAGGAAAATCCGCGATAACTGCAGCACGGTTGGTTGCAAACCTTTGTGTCGCTTGGCGTACGGCTTGAGGTATCCCTTCTGGGACATGTTGCGTATATTCGCCAAAATGGATATATGCTGGTTGAGATACGCTCATAAGGCCCCCTCTGTTGAGGCTAGGATATCAATAATGTGTATCGCACGCACCTTTGAACCGGCTTTACGTAACCCACCTGCAATGTTCATCAAGCATCCGGGCTCTGTGATTACTACCGTATCAGCGCCGGATGCGATAATGTTACGCACTTTGTTTTCCATCATCGCCTGGCTGACCATGGGGTAGGTTACCGAGAATGCCCCGCCGAACCCACAGCACACCTCTTCTTCATTCAAGGGAACGAGCTCTAGACCACGCACGTGCGAAAGAAGCACCTTTGCCTCAGCCTTTAAGCCCATCTCGCGTAACCCATGGCAAGAGGCGTGATAGGTCACGCGGTGAGGATAACTTGCTCCAACATCGGCAACTTGAAGTACCCGGACCAGAAACTCAGTAAACTCAAAGGTCCGGTGAGCTACTTCCATGGCTAAAGCATGCTCATATGTGCCTTCGGGAAAAAGTTCGGGATAATGGTGCCGCACCATGGCCACACAAGACGCTGATGGAGCCACAATTGGCGCCTTGTGTTGACCGAAAACTTCGAGAAAGTGACGCGCGATTGGCCGCGTTTGCTCGTTGAATCCATTGTTATACAATGGTTGACCACAACACGTCTGTCCTGCGGGAAAGAGAGGTTGCACTCCCACCCGCTCTAAAACTTTCACCATATTTTTCAAGGTGGTAGAAAAGAACTGATCTCCCAAACAGGTGATAAAGAGTTGCACATGTGATGGGTACATCTCACAATGCCCGCTCTTAGAACTTGGAATAAGAGTCGCTCATCTTGCGATATTCGATAAAGGGCTCATTGATGATCTTGGCATAGAGCGCAATCTGGCATGCCTCTTCCAAAACGGTAGACCAGAAAAATGCTTCATCCAGCGTTTGACCAATTGCAAAGCTTCCGTGGCCGCGCAACATGATAATCTTGTAATCCTTCAGTGCGTTGGCAACTTTATTGGCCATCTCTGGCGTCCCGGAGGCAAATTCCTCAGTCACAACCGGAACCTTTTTAAGCAAGTAAGAGGCTTCGTTATCAATCGGAACAATCTCATCCCGTGATAGCGAAAACGCAATGGCAGCGCGCGGATGGCAGTGAATGATGGCTAACGCTGGCGTGGCTTTGTAAATGGCTCGATGTACAATCAGTTCAGTTGATGCCAAAGCCACACCGCTATCATTCTTTTCCAGGCCGGTTTCCACTAAATCGTGAGGTTTAAGGTTACCCAACATAGCGCCGCGTCGCTTGATAATAATCCGATCGCCCAAACGCACGCTCATATTCCCGCCATGGGAAGAAATCATATTTGCCACGTATAAATCTCGCCCAATATCGCGAAACATCTCGTAAATTCGAGGATCAACCATAACCCAATCTCCTAGTTCAGATCATCGAGTTCTAATTCGGCCAACTTACGCGGCGTTGGAACACCATGCTCATCCCAGCCCCGTGCACGGTAATATTCTTTCAACATCGGCTCGAGGTGAACTACCCACCCCTGGGAAGGACCTTCTTGGGGCGCCTCGGTGAGCAAGCGCGGCGGCAATGTATCATCCTTTTCAGTAAAGCCCTCGCGTAGATTATAAAGACGTTCCAGATTCCACACTCGTTCGCCTACCCGAATCAGGTCGCCCGTGGCATAATGGATGCCCGTTACCGCCGAGAGCACACGTGCAAAGTACTCCTCTGCCACTCCCAGATTAGTGAACTTGCACAACACTAAGGAATCAATCGCCGCCGAGACGTTCTGATGTAAAATCACAAAACTGGCTTTTCCCTGGACCTGAAAACGATCAATCAGTTTGGGAATTCCTAAAACCTCAACGCCAACCATATTGCCGCGCATATGACAGCCGCCACGATTTGAGGTGGCATAGAGTAACCCCTGGCCCTGCATGCCACGCGGATCGTAGGCGGGCATCTCCAAGCCCTTGACCGACATCGAGAGTTCAGGGTGTCCATACTTGGTTGCTAAACGCAAACTTCCATCTGCCAGTTCTGCGCCAATATCTCGGCGGTAAGCCATTTGCTCAAGCGTTGGAGCGAGTAAATCAGCCCGTCCAAATCGCAGATCCGAATCCAAATAGCCCTTCTCACTTAATTCCATCGCGCAGGCAATGGTTGAACCAGCCGATATCGTATCCATGCCGAGATCATTGCATAACGTATTGGCTTCAATAATCGCGGCCAAGTCATCTATCCCACATTGGGCGCCAAAAGCCCAAATTGTTTCAAATTCCGGACCTTCTCCTTGGACCTTCTCGGTGCGACTCACCCGGGTGCATGCAATTGGACAAGCCCAACAAGCTTCATTCTTGACCAGGTACTTCTCGGTAAGTTCTTCTCCCGAGATCGCTTCCGCCCCTTCAAATTGAACCTGTTGATGATTGCGAGTGGCTAATGCTCCAATACTGTTCATGATATTAACGAGAACGGCCGTCCCAAACTCGGGGAGGGCTTGACTGGTTAGAGGGCTAGCCGCTAATAATTTACGAGTTTCGTAGAGCATGAATTTGAAACGTTCCTGATCTTCTATCTGCGGCTTCTCGCTTCCTTCAACCACAATGGCTTTCAAGTTTTTAGACCCCATTACTGCACCCGGACCGCCTCGCGCCAAAGCACGCTGACGGTCTACCATGATGGAAGCAATCCGACTCAGATTTTCTCCAGCCGGGCCAATACACAGAACATTACGCCGGTGATTATTCTGGCCTAACTGATCGGTGACCTCAAAAACCCGTTTTCCCCATAACCCCGTTGCATCATGGAATGTAATAACATCTCGCTTGATCTCAATCCAAACCGGTTGCGATGCTTTGCCACGAATAATCATGGCATCGTAACCGGCCTTTTTGAACTGCATCCCCCAGAACCCGCCGGCATTGGCATCTAAAATCGTGCCGGTCAGGGGGCTTTTGGTACTGACAGAGAAACGATTACTGGTTTGATAACCGGTTGCCGTTAGAGGTCCGGTTGTAAAAATTAACACATTTTGAGTGGAAAGTGGATCCACGTCCGGTCCAACAAGATCCCATAATAATCGCGCACCTAAACCGCGTCCACCCACAAACAAACGTGCGATATTTGAATCCAGTGCATAGGTCTTATAGGTCTGTGTTGTCAAATCAATATCCAAAACCTTACCAACCCAACCACCCATTTTTAGGATCTCCTTCGTTAAGTCAAAAAATCTTCTCTGTGCGAGATGGCTATCATCCTCGTTGGGAAAGCACACGCCTTTCGTAGTCCTTAATAACCTCCATGAAACCTATTCCCACAGGAACACCTGTAGAGAGCAGGTAATAATCCCAAACAGCGTTTGAGGGGAGGGATTTGATTTCCTCTAAAAGGGCAAGCCGCTGCGTATAATCGCCCTCCTGCTCAACGGCTTTTAGTAAATTTATTGGTTCAAGTAAAGCGTTAAGTAAGGCTCGCAACACGTTACGCGCGCCAATCGTCCACGCCGCTACACGATTGATGCTAGCATCGAAGTAATCCAGACCAATGTGGACACGCTCCAGAACGTTGTTGCGGACAATTTCCTGGAGAATGGCTTGCAGATCTTCGGTGTAGGTTACCACATGGTCGCTGTCCCAACGTACTCCCCGGCTCAAATGCAACAATAAATGATCTAGATACAACAGAAGAGAAGAAATTTTATCCGCAATATTCTCGGTGGGATGAAAATGCCCGGTATCCAGGGTTAAGAGAATGCCACGGGTAATGGCGTAACCAGTATAGAACTCCATGGAGCCAGTAACGTAACTTTCGGAACCAATTCCGAACAACTTGGGTTCAACCGCGTCCAGGTTATAGCGAGGATCTATGGGCTCACGTAAGATCGCATCTAGAGAATCGCGAAGCAGGAAACGCGGAGTAAAGCGGTCAACCGGGGTATCTTTATAGCCATCGGGAATCCAAATATTGGTTATACAAGGGGATCCCAACTCCCGCCCAAAGTACTCCCCAATTTTACGGCAAGCGATACAGTGTTCAATCCAAAACTCCCGAATTGACCGATCGGGGTGCGATAACGTAAAGCCATCGGCGGCTTTAGGATGTGAAAAACACGTGGGATTAAAATCCACACCCTGGCAGTGAGTCTTAGCCCAATCTTTCCAAGCAGCAAAGTGTTCTGGAAGCAGTTCGTTGCGCTCAACCCGCTTACCGCCCGTTTCAGCGTAGATGGCGTGCAGGTTCAAGCGATGTCGCCCGGGTAACAACTTAAACACCACTTCCAAATCCTGGCGCAGTTCATCGGCGTTGCGAGCCTTACCCGGATAATTTCCGGTCGCCGCAATGCCGCCGCTTAATTCCCCGTCTGGTTGCTCAAAGCCTCCCACGTCATCCCCCTGCCAGCAGTGGAGACTGATGGGAACAGACTTCATTCGTTCAATTGCCCGATCTGTATCTACACCCAGGGCAATATAGCGTTCACGAGCAATTTCATATGCTTGAAGGATGTGTTTCTCGTCCACTTTAAGGCCCATAAGTCCCTCATGCTATTTAAAGATGGTTTGCTGTACACCAAAAGCTGTACAAATCGCACGTATTTCTTCCAAAGATAGACCGTTGCCCTGCTCACCGACGGTTAAATTCATGTACTCGTAACGGGCTGCAGTTTCAGCATATTCAATGCGATCAGAGGCGCGTTTTACAGAGACATCCGAACGCGCCATGACACCATGTTTTGCCCATATGACGATCCGGTGGGTTCGCAAAGCCTCTACCGTGGCGCTCATTAACTCTGCCGATCCCGGCACATGGAACGGAACAAAGCCAATCCCTTCCGGTAACTGCACAATGGTTTCTGGTTGCCAGCGCAAGAGATGGCGATTCAAGTAACCGACATCGTTGTAGCGCGGAATGTGACTTAGAAAAGTCAAATACGGGGGTTGGGCGTGAACGATAGCGTGAAAATTAGTTCCAGTTCGAAGAACCTGATCATAATGCACAGCCAGGTGAGAGTTGAACTCGCTCGTTAGGCGCTGGAAAAGGCGTGTATAAGAGGTGTAAAGAGTTCCCGTTCGTCCGTCTTCATTCACGATCAGACAACCGATATTTGAGACAGGATCCTCGATGATCTCACGTAAGCGCCGTCCTGACCCGGTAACCAGGAACACGGCCCCGGCTAATTCAGGCACGGACTGAGGTAATTCGATCGGTTCAATCAGGGGAAAATAGCGTCGAGGTTCAATCGGCCATCGTACACAGATGGAGATATTGCCTGCCGAACCTTCACTGGCATCAATCTCGGACAAGCGTTTTCCAACCTTTCCCATTGCGGTAAGCAATTCATCAAGATCCGGAAACGGAGGTTCAAGCATAGTTCCCTACCAGTTGACATAACAAGTTATACGGCTTATTCCAATCCTCGGATGCCATAGGTAGATAGATCTCCGGGGAGAACGAAGATCGGACAAACGCCCTCCCTTCAGTCACGTTCTTAAGGTGCCCGAGTCCAATTGCCTGCATGAGGGCGTTCCCAATAGAGGTGGCTTCACTAGGACCGGCAATAACACGACATCCGGTTGCATCGGCAGTGAATTGGTTAAGCAACCGATTCTTAGTGCCGCCTCCAACGATATAGATCGTATCTAATCTCTTTCCGATCAAACATTCTAGCCGCTCAATAACCCAACGATACTTTAGAGCGATGCTTTCCAATACCACCCGAATCATCTCGCCGTGATCTTGAGGAGGTGTTTGTCCGGTTCGAACACAATAGTCAACAATCCGGTTGGGCATATCACCGGGATAAAGGAACTCAGGATAATCAGGATCTATAACTGCAACAAAAGGACGAGCCTGGCTTGCCAGACGGGTAATCTCCTCATAATCCAACGACAAACCTTGGGATACCCAGGTACGACGGCACTCCTGAACCAGCCACAGTCCCATCACATTCTTGGATAGTCGCCAAGTATTTTCGACTCCACCCTCATTGGTAAAGTTGTAACGCAATGCATCGTTGGTGACAACAGGATGATCTATTTCCGCCCCCACGATAGACCATGTCCCGGAACTGATCCAAGCGAAGCCGGATTCAGGTGCCGGCACTGCCGCTACTGCCGAACCGGTATCATGCGTGGCGGGCAAAACCACCTTCAGGTTATGACAACCGGTTTCCTCTGCGACACTTGGAAGAACATCCCCGAGAACTGTCCCGGGTGAAGATACCGACTGAAAAATGGAAATCGGGATCCCCAGTCGTTCGAGAACAGGGATCGCCCATGATTTTTTCTGGGGATCGTAACACTGGGTGGTTGTTGCGTTGGTAAATTCGTTCGTAATAATGCCGCTCAGCCAATAATGGAATAAATCTGGGATCATAAGAAAAGTCTGGGCAATTTTTAACCAGGGTGAATCCTGGTTCACCATAGCCAATAACTGATAAAGCGAGTTAATCGGCATAAATTGTATGCCGGTATGAGCGAAAATTTCTTCCCGAGGCATGCGCTGAAAAGTAACCTCTAGCATGCCGTTCGTGCGTGCATCGCGATAATGATAGGGATTGCCGATTAAGTTCCCCTGACGGTCCAACAGCGCAAAATCCACCCCCCACGTATCTACCCCAATACTGTTTATTTGCACCCCGTATTTTCTGCTAAGTGCAATTCCTGCTTTGATCTCACTCCATAAATGCAAGACATCCCAATGAAGTCCTCCGGGCAAGCGAACCGGGCCGTTGCCAAAACGATGGATTTCTTCTAGTGTCAGCCGCCCATCGCTTAGGGTGGCCAGCATGACCCTTCCGCTTTCTGCTCCCAAATCTACCGCGAGATAATGATAACCTTCTACTCCCATTCTTGTACCTCGGCACCTAATCCAGATGGAAAATTTCGGTCAATTCCTCAAACATTTCATCCGGGCGAGCGTTATTGGGTGATTCAAAATAAGGCGCCATGAACTGCTGCCAGCGCGTATTAACCTCACGGGCTGCCATCTTTGCCTGAGCAGCCGCTAGGCTCTCCTCAGTTTCAAAATACCCGAAAAGAAGACCATCTTCACGAATGAATAAAGAGTAATTGTGCCATCCAGACTCCCGTAGGGCTTGCAACATCTCAGGCCACACGTGTTTATGATGCTCGATGTATTCATCCATCTTGTCTTTTTTTACCTTGAGGACAAAAGCCACACGTTTCATGGTAGTTTCCTCCTAAAGTTTGGGGTATCACCCCTTGTGGGGCGATACCCCTTTGGATCAAAGGTCAACTAGAAGTCAAATTGGTCAATGTTGTTGGCATCGAACACAGTGGGTGGACCAAGCAGAACCGAACCATCGTCCAAAACAGTGTACTCGCCCAGTTTGCCGGCCGTAAATTTCTCACCTGGTTTCCCCTGAATCTTGCCGGTGGCCAGAGCATCCAGCGCGTAGATGGCCAGGTACCCCAGGTCGGCCGGATTCCAGAGTGCAAACTTGGGAGCGGCACCGCTCTTGACATACTCACGCATTTGATTGGGGGTACCCAAACCAGTCACAAACACTTTTCCAACCAGTCCCTGATCTTGGACAGCCCGTGCAGAAGCCGCGATACCCACCGTAGTCGGGGCGATGATGACTTTCAGATCAGGATAGGTCTTGAAGAGGCCCAAGGCTTCGTTATAACTCTTCTCATCCTGGTCATCACCGTAAACCACGGTCACCAGTTCTAGCTTGGAATACTCGGGCTTCTTGAGTTCTTCCTTCATCAGGGCGATCCAAGTATTCTGATTCGGGGCAGTCGAGGTCGCGCTGAGAATAGCAATCTTGCCACCTTCTGGACCGGCCAGCTCAGCCGCCATTTGGATCTGCACAGCCGCAATTCCCGCTGCATCAGCCTGATTAATGTGTAGGATGCGTCCTTCAGGCGCAATGGCGGAGTCCCACGACACTACCGGGATACCCGCATCAATGGCGGCTTTGCCGGTCGGCGCCAGTGCATCTGCATCATTCGCAGAAATTGCCAAACCACTTACTTTTTGAGCGATCAAAGAATTGATCAACGTGATCTGCTCAGTGGCATCTGCTACCGCCGAACCCTGGTAAAGCACCGTCACGCCCAGCTCCTTGGCGGCTTCCTGAGCGCCCTTATTGGCGGTATCAAAATAAGGATTACCCAAGTTCTTAGGTACTAGAACGTAAGTATGAGCCGCCTCGACAGGGGGTTGGGTTGCCGCTGGAGGTTGAGTTGCCTCTGCTGGTGGTTGAGTTGCAGCTGGCGGTTGGGTCGGCGCCGGGGTAGCTGCAGGCGCGCAGGCTCCCAAAACCATCGCAAAGATGGTCAGTACCAGGGTAAGAACTGACAGATTTCGCTTCATCTTGCTTTCCTCCTTCTGGAATTCGAATTTAGAGATTGCCATTCATAGAACTTAGGAAGAACCGTTGATTTCGTTGCCAATAATCACCTCCTCTCAAATATCCTAGCAAATGGTTAGCAGGCGCAGGCCTGCAAACCTTCCACGAATTAGATTATCCGCCCGCCAAAATTGGAGCGCGCGACCAGAAGAAGAAGGCGAAGAAAAGGGCAAAAGCTAAAAATACACTCACAGCATAGAAGAAGGTCTTGCGGGAAAATGTAAATTTACGCCCAACTTGCCCAGAGACCCGGGGCAATAGGATGGAAAAGATAAGGAGTAAGCCAATGGCGATGCCCTGCACTTGTCCCTGAATATTCAACAGACCCATTCCGAATTTCATCAACCCAATCAAGATGAGGGAAAGCACAGCTCCAACCATCGTCCCGACACCCCCGTTAATATCCACTCCTCCTAAGACCACTGCAGTGATGACCGAAAGTTCCATCCCTGTTGCAATATCCGGGCGGGTGCTGCCAAAACGCGCCGCCATAATCAACGCTGCTAGCGCTGACATGAAGCCCGATAATGTGAAAATAGTGATTTTGATCCGATCTACCGGAATTCCCGAATACCTGGCGGCTTTTTCATTATTCCCAATCGCAAAAAGATGGCGGCCAAAAGCAGTCTTGTGCAATACCAAGCCAAAAATGACCGCTAGAATAGCGAACAACGCCACCGAAAAGGGAATCAGCGTGCCAGGTAGCTTTCCTTGTCCTAGGTAAGTAAAGGATGCCGGATAACCACGTGCCGCCTGATCACCTAAGAGGACATATGCCATTCCTCGAAAGAAAGCATAGGTTCCAAGCGTAACAACCAGCGCCGGTAACTTGAGTTTGGCAATCAGTGTTCCATTTAGTAATCCCCCCAGTGTACCTAGGATAAGAGCGGCCAATGCGGCAATCCAAATGTTTACGCCATTATTAAATAACCATCCCATGAAAGAGGCGCACATCCCTAGGTTAGAAGCCACGGAGAGATCAATATTGCCGGTAATGATGATGTATGTCATGGCCAACATCATCAGACCCATTTCCATGAAGTCGGAAGATGTGCGCGAAAGATTTTGGGCATTCAAAAAGAAGGGTGAAAGTTTAGCATTTAGAAGGGTAACGACCAGAATTAGGGCAACAAGCATCCATTCCCAGCGCTGCAACCTTGCCCAAATGGAGCGGCGCGGGGGTTTAGCACTTAATGTGAATGTGGTAGATACTGCATGAGGTGATTCTAGCGATTCCATTAGCGTGCGCTCCTCTGCATCTCGCGTGAGATCAGGTTATCCACAACCACAGCAGTCAAAATAAGTAGACCCTGGATGGCTAACTGCTAGAACGGTGAGATCCGGATCAGGGTTAATGCGTTTTGGATAATTCCCAGAAGCAAAGCCCCTAATAGGACACCTGGGACTGTTCCCACACCGCCGCTGATACTCACACCTCCCACAACCGAGGCGGC
>Ga0272449_1000121_pt1 | contig 102744 bp, 103 predicted proteins | sample YNPCB0241_FD_198679 | JGI IMG/M metagenome (GOLD analysis project Ga0272449, IMG submission 198679) | Hot spring sediment microbial communities from Yellowstone National Park, WY, United States - YNP-CB-024-1 | ecosystem: Environmental > Aquatic > Thermal springs > Hot (42-90C) > Sediment...
CTCTTAAACCAAACGTTGGCGAAAACCGCGGCCCGTGGTATACGGGGGTTAATCCGAGCCCGGCGAATGAAAGGCCCGCCCTTTTTTGAGGGCGGGCCGCAACGTGAAACGCTGTGCTCCTCACTCCCGGCGCAGGTCGATACTGTACTTCTGTATAATCTCCGGCTTGGGAGGTTTGGTCAGCAGCGAAATAATGATGAATACGATGAAGGAAACGAAGATCCAGTAACACTGATGGAAGGTGGCAATCTTCCAGCCGAAGGCTTTGTTAAGGAAGAACCAGTGTGGGCTCTTCAGTACGTTTTTGGCGTACAGCCAGGAGTACAGCGTAAGCGGCAGGAAGATGATCACCGAAGCGTAGGTCGCGGTCCTGGTGGCCCGGTCCCACCAGATGCCCAGTATCAGCGGCGGACCTATGGTGGCGATGATGACCACAAAGGCCCAACCCGAGAGGTCCAGCACCAGGGCGGGCGGCTTGACCGCGATCAGCGTGCAGATTACCAGCACGATGATGGACCACATCCGCAGCACGGCCACGGGGTTTTCCTGGGCCCACTTGCTCTTGAAGATCTTGGTCATCCAGTCGCGGCCGAGGATGACGTTCATGACCACCAGCCAACCGGCCGTGGTGGACATGGCGATGCTCAAGCCGCCGGCCACCAGAACGCCCATCAACCAGGGGCTCCCCAGGGCCTCCACGGTGGCGATCATGGAATAGTCCGTAGCCGCCGCCGCGGTGGTCCCGTACATCTTCTGAATTCCGGCCAGCAGCTGCACCGCGTTCTTGGCACCCAACTGCTGCATCAGCGGGTGCAGGGTCTCGAGAACGACGCGCGCCGCGCTGCCGATGATGATCAGGCCCCAGTACATGGCGCCGCCGAAGACCACGGACCAGAAGATGGCCCGCCGGGCCGCTTTCAGGTCCATGGCGGTGAAGAAGCGCACCACCGTGTAGGGCATGGTGGCAAATCCGTAGTGCCACACGAAGAACACGCTGACCATCCCGGTCCAGCTGGCCATCAGCGGGTGCGAAAAGCCCAGCTGCGAGTGGGGCGGCAGCCAGAACTTGGGGTTATTCTGGTAGATGGCGTTGCCCAGCTCGCTGAGGCCGCCGAAGTGGGTGATGATGGCTAGGGCGGCGACCACGGCTGCGACGGCCATCATGACTCCCTGGAAGGCGTTGGACCAGGTAGTGGCCACCATGCCGCCCAGGTAGACGTAGAACAGCACGACCGCCGAGGCGATGATGAGGGACCAGACGTACGGGATCTTAAGGATGGCCATCATGAAGAGGGCCGTACCGATGGTGGAGAGGATAACGTACAGGAAACCCGCGAAAATTACCGGAATGCTGATCAGAATCCGCATCCCGACCTGGTCGTCGTAGCGGTCGCAATAGTAATCGGTAAAGGAAACCGGCGCGTACTTGCGGAGCGGCGCCGCCGTTAGCAGGGCCGCGATGGGCATGCCCAGGATGATGGAAATCAGCGCCCACCAGAAGGGGTAACCGATGATGAAAATGAACGCCGGTAGCCCCAGGAAGCTGGCCGGGCTCAGGTAGGTGGAGGCCAGGGCCGCGCCGTTGACCACCGGCCCCACCTGGCGGCCGGCCACCATGTAATCCGTGGCGCTCAAGGCGGCCTTGCGCGTCCACCAGCCGATGGCGAACATGATCACGAAATAGATTACGGCAAAGGTAACGACAATGGGATTAGCACCCACGGTCTAGGCCCCCTTTTTGCTCTCGTCTGTGGTCGCACCCGCTTCCTGGCGCTTCTTTTCGGCCTGCTCCGGCACGTAGTACCACAGCCAGGCCAGAAAAAGGCTGACGATGTAAAGCATGAAAATATTGTTGTAAATAAAGGGTGCGGGTACGCCAAAGATGGTAACGTGGTAGGTGGAGGTGGGCGTCAGGATCTCCCACAGTATAAAGATAGCCGACAGGCCGTACATGATGGCCAGCCCCACCCAGAAGATGGGGTGCATCCCCTTGAACAAAGGACATCAACCTCCTTCCCGTATCACTAAACGAGCTCCGGGCAGTCTTTATCCAGGCCCTAGAAAGCCATCACCCCCTGGAGGCAAAACGAACTTGGCGGTACCAATATAATTGCAATAGCCGGTCGGGCCTGCAATTTTATAACCCCCAACGGGCCTTTTGGCCGGTCGAGCAGTCGTATGGCCAGCCAAACCGCTCGACCCGCCCTGGGTGGCCCGCGGACATGGTAGCCCGTCAGCATGTTAATTGAAATTTACATGTCCATGTCACTTACAGCGCCGGGACGTGAAGAGGCGGTAATGCAGTTCGGAGAAGAGAAACATGGTGGTAAAGGGCACGGCCAGTCCCACAAAGGCACCCAGCAGGAGATTGCGGGAGAGATCCAGTCCGGCCTTGTAGAGCAAAAGGTTGACCCCCACGCCGGCCAGAAAGTAGGGCATGTACAGCCGGCTTTTGCGGTAGGCCTTTTCCCAGTTAATCATGTCCTCTTCGGACTTGAACTCCAGCCGGTACTTCCGGTGCCCGCGGGTGATTTCCAGGACGTACTTTTTCTTCTCCTCGGCCAAGGAAGGGACCCTCACTTTCCGAAATCTTACGACATCCTTTCAAAAAGTATACCATAAAAAAGGTCCCTGAAACGGGACCTTATGCACCGAGGATCTCTTTTATTCTCGCCAGGCACCTTTCCGTGAGGGCCTCGGCCACCTCCCAGGAGGTGGCGTCGGTGTACACCCGGCACACCGGCTCTTCGGGGTCCGGCAGCACCAGGGTCCAGCCCTGGGGGTGGTATATCTTCACCCCTTCGACGAGTTCCACGCCGTGGGGGGCGGGCTGTTCGGCCAGCTCGCGGATGACCCGGCCCCTGGCGCCCCAGGAAACGGGTACGGCCTCCTGCTTCCGGTACAGCGGTGGCAATTGGGCCAGCAGCCGGCCCAAGGTCGCTCCTTCGCGCCGCAGCGCACCCACAACGGTAGCCAGCGCGGCCAGGGCGTCGCAGTAGAGGAACGTGCGGGGCCACGGCGCCTCGCCGCCTCCGAACTCGGCGAGCAGGCGGCCCAGCCACTCCGCGGGCGGCGTCTTGGTGCGGATGACCCGGGTTCCGTGGGCCCCCGCCAGGGTCTCCAGGGCCGCGGGGGCCGTGACCGGCACCACCAGCGGGCCGCCCCACACCTTCAGGGAGACCAGGCTCAGGAGGGCCAGCAGCAGGTCGCCCGCGATCACCCGTCCCTCCTCGTCCACCAGGACCAGTTCCTCGCCCCCGCCCCCGATGGCGGCCCCCAGGAGGGCCCCGGTCTGCGCCACCAGGCGCGCCAGTTCGGGCATCGGCCCGGCGGGGTCTGCCCCGACCGGTTGCCGCGGGATGTTCTCGGCCGTCAGGCCCAGCCCAGCCACCAGCCGGGGTATCAAAGCTCCCAGGGTGGACGGGTCGTAGGCCAACACCAGATGGCCCGGTCTTTCCCCGGGCCGCCGCGGCTCCGTTCCCCCCACCAGGGCCCGCAGGTAACCCTCGACCACCAGGGGCGCCGGCTCCACCTCGTGCAGCTCGGCCGGCGCGGCCCGCCGGACGTCTCCCCGCGCCAGGGCCGCTTCCACCTTGCGCTGCAGGTCCCTGTTTATGTTCACGCCCCGGCCGTCGGTAAAGATTACAACGTACCGGCCCGGCCGGCGCTCGTCCCGCCGTACGTGAATGCCGCCGCGGCAGGCCAGGGTGCGGACCCCGAAGCGGTGCAGGGGCACGATACCGATGCCCAGGTCCACGACCCGGACCCCTGCCGCCTGCAGCCCGCACGCGCAGGCGGTCCTTAAGAGGCGGGCGAAAAGGTCCGCGTCGCCGCTCACGGCCACGCGGGCGCCGGCTCCCAACAGAGCCCCGAAGGCCGCGGCCACCCGCACGGCCATTTCGGGCGTGAGGTCGCTGTTGGCCTCGCCCGCGATGCCCTCGTTTCCGAAGAGCCGCCGGGGGGCCCGGGTGCCCCAGACCACACTGTAGTTGACCACGGTCCCGGCCTCGACCAGCTTGCCCGGCCAGAGCTTCACGTCGGGCTTGACCACGGCCCCCTCGCCGACGACGGAATCGTCGCCGATGACCGTGCCCTCGTAAACGTGGGCCCCGGCGCGCACCTCCACCCCCCGGCCCAGCACCGTGCCCCGCAGGGCCGCGCCCTCGCCCACCCGCACCCCCTCCCAGAGCACACTGCGCTTCACGGTGGCGCGGACGCCGATGCGGCATCCGGGACCCACCACGGTGTGGGGCTCCAGCACCGCCCCTTTGGCCACCGTGCATCCCCGACCCAGAAGCACCGGCCCCTTGATCACGGCCTCGGGGTGAACTTCCGCTTCCTCCCCGACCCATACGCCCGGCGCCACCTCCCGGTGCGCCAGGTTGATTTTCACCCTCCCTTCCAGTACGGCGCGGTGGGCTTCCAAATACTGATATAAATCTCCGATATCACACCAATACCCCTCGATTACCACGCCGTAAAGGGGCCGCCCCTCCGCCAGCAATCGCGGGAAGAGGTCCCTGCTGAAGTCGAAGGGCCGCCCCGCGGGCACGTATTCCAGCACCCGCGGCTCCAGGACGTAAATGCCTGTATTGACGGTATCGCTGAAGACCTCCCCCCAGCCGGGCTTTTCTAAAAACTGCCGGATGCGCCCGTCCGGCGCGGTGATGACCACTCCGTACTCCAGGGGGCAATCCACCCGCGCCAGGACCAGGGTGGCCCAGGCACCCCTTTCGCGGTGGAAGGCCACGGCCCGTCCCAGGTCCAGGTCCGTCAGGGCGTCGCCGCTGATGACAAGAAACGTTTCGTCCAAGAAAGGGGCCGCGTTTTTCACGCCGCCGGCCGTACCCAGGGGCTCGGTTTCTGTGAAATAGGTCAGGCGCAGGCCGAATTTACCGCCGGAACCGAAGTGCTCCCTGACGGCCTCCGGGAGGTACTGGAGGGTAACGGCCACCTCCCGAAAGCCGTGCCGCGCCAGCAATTCCAGAATGTGCTCCATGACCGGACGGTTGGCCACGGGCACCATGGGTTTGGGGATCCCGCAGGTAAGGGGCCGGAGGCGGGAACCCTCACCGCCCGCCATGAGTACCGCCTTCAAGGCACGCACCATCCCCCTCCAGTTTCTACGTACCGGAGGCGGCCGGACGCCGCGAACCGCCCGCCCGCACCACGCCACCGGCGGCGACCACCCCCGTGCCCCGCAACGCATGCGGTGGCGAACCCCGAACCTGAGCACCGGGCCACCGGTGGCGGCCACCCTGGCACACCAACCCGAAAAACAATAGGCACGTGGTGGCCCCGCAGCCGGGGGCGATGGCACAGACCGGCCGCATGCCCCCTTTCAGCTCCAGCGGTGCGTAACAGAAGAGGAGGCGGGTCACGAGGGAATAATCCACCACTTTGGGACCCAGGCTGTCGGGTGTGGCGTGCCAGTTGCCCAGTCCGCAGGCGGACTTGCCTCACCAGGACCTCCCCGGCACCCACAGTTGTTGCAGGCGGCCCAGGAAGCGGGCGCTGCGCTCGCGCTCCTGCCGCCACGGGGTGTGCAGGTAGGCCTGCCACACTTCCCGGTAGACTTCCCCGGTCAGCCTGGCCGCGCGCTCCCACGTGAACTCGCGCTGCACCCGGCGGTAGGCCCTCTCCCGCAAGACGAGGGCCAGCCCCGGGTCGCGCAAGATCCGTAGCACGTTGTGGGCCAGGGAGCGGGGGTTGTCGGCGTAGGCCTTGAGCCCGTTCACCTCGTGCTCTACGATTTCGGTGAACCCTCCGGTGTCGCTCACCACCACCGGAGTGCGCGCCGCCATGGCCTCCAGGGCCACCATCCCGAAGGGCTCGTACAGGCTGGGAAAAACGGCCACGTCGGCCCAGTGGTAGAGGGCGTTTCTGGTTTCCCGGTCGACGTAGCCCGTAAAGTAAACCCGTGGCGCCAGGCCCAGGCTTTCGGCCAGTCCCCTCAGTTCCCGCTCGTAAGGGCCCTGGCCGGCAATAATGAATTTTGTGCGCGGATATGCGGCCAGGATCATGGGCGCGGCGGCCAGCAGTACCTGTACTCCCTTTTCCCGCACCAGCCGGCCCACGTAGAAAACGATTTTCTCGTCGGGGGCTGCGAAGTAATCGCGCTTCACCCGGCCGGGCCGGTACCTAAATTCCTCCGGGTCCACGCCGTTGGGAATGACACGCAGCTTGTCGGCCGGCAGGTTGAAGACAGACCTGAGCTGTCCTTCCATGAACCGGCTGCAGCACAGCACCCGCCAGGCCTCGAAGGTGAGCCACCATTCGACGTCGCTGATGTGGCGCTGGACCTCGTTGTGCAGGCCGTTGTGCCTGCCGTATTCCGTGGCGTGCATGGTGGCCACCAGGGGCAGGCGGCGGGCGTGCTTAAGGGCCCGCGCCGCGTAGGCCACCAGCCAGTCGTGGGCGTGGACGATCTGCACGCCTTCGAGCACGTCGGGCAGGGAAAGGGCCCTTTCCAGCAGGGCTACGTTGAGCTGGGCCACCCAGGTGACGAAATCCGGCGCCGACACGCGGTAAGGGAGCACACGATAAACGTGTGTGTTGTGCCGCCGTTCGTATGACGGCAGTTCCGCGGACCCGCGGGTAATAACGTGGACCTCCACCCCTTCACGGCCCAGGGCCCGGGAAAGGTCGTAGACGTGCTGGCCGAGGCCGCCGACGTTATGGGGAGGGTATTCCCACGACAGCATCAGGACCCGCACGGGATGACGCTCCTTTGGATAAAAATCCCTACCGTGTTGCTTCCCCGGTAGGGATTTTGTTTTCAGAGACGGCCTTCGTGGATCAGGTAGCTCCAGTTTCGTCCTTCGTTGTTGTCCCATCGGCCCCGGTCGTCCCGAAAACAGAAGTTCAGGTAGCCGCGTCCGGTTACCTCCAGGGTCTTCACCCACCCCCACCCGGTACGCGACATGCGCAGGTCCCTCACGTCTTCCCAGGAACGGGGGTCACCGTAGCCCAGGTGGAGGTACACCTGCCCGGCCCCTTCCCTGGCCAGGGGCCCGTGGTACAGGATCGTGATTTCCTCGCCGCTTGTGATGGGCGTGGGGTCCACCACGACGCCGCCCGGATGGTCGGCTTCGGCCATGGCCTGGTACCTGGCCTCGCCGGTCCCGAAGTTGGAACGAAATACCATTTTCTCAGCCTCCCCGGTTTAATCCCTCCGGTCCACAATGAATTATTTTCCCTGACCAGGAGGTTTATACGGGAAAACGGAGAAAATCGGACTTGCGGCTTGCCCCGTGTTTTGCCGAAAATTTTGCCACAGGGCCCCCGAAACACAATCCCGCCCGCCGGCGGGAGTCCGGTGGTTGGCCCGGGCTTTTTCGTTAGGCCCGATCCAATCCAAATTTGCGGTGCAGGGCCCGCACCGCCCTTTCGGCCTCGCCGGTCCGGATGACGCAGGAGACCTTGATTTCAGAGGTGCTGATCATTTCGATGTTGATGCCCTCCTCGGCCAGGGCCTCGAACATCAACGCCGCCACGCCGGGTTTGCTGATCATCCCGGCCCCCACGATGGAGACCTTGGCCACCTCGTCGTCGTGGGTGTAGCCCCGGGCCCCGATCTCGGCCACCACGCGTTCCACCACGGCCAGGGCGCGCGCCAGGTCCGTGCGCCCTACGGTGAAGCTGATGTCGGCCACCCCGCTGCGCGTGGAACTCTGGATGATCATGTCCACGTTTATGTTCTCGTCGGCCAGGGCTTTGAAAATGTGCCGGGCCATGCCCGGCCGGTCCGGCACGTCGAAGATACCGATTTTGGCCACGTTCAGGTCGTGGGCCACTCCGGTGACCACCAGGGACTTCTCCAAAGCGGTCTCCTCCTTGAGCAGGGTACCGGTATGCTCGTTGAAAGTGCACCGCACGTGCAGCGGAATACCGTAAAGTTTGGCCAGCTCCACGGCCCGGGGGTGCAGCACCACCGCGCCCAGGCAGGCCAGTTCCAACATCTCGTCGTGGGAGATCGCCGACAGCTTGCGCGCCGCAGGGACGATACGCGGATCCGCGGTATACACGCCGTCCACGTCGGTGTAGATTTCGCAGAGGTCCGCCCCCAGGGCCGCGGCCAGGGCCACGGCCGTGGTGTCGGAGCCGCCGCGGCCCAGGGTGGTGATCTCGTTGTCGCTCGTCACCCCCTGGAACCCGGCCACCACCGGGATGCGGCCCGCGGCCAGTTCTGCCTGCAGCCTGGCGGTGTCCACCTTCTGAATGCGCGCCTTGGTGTGCACCTCGTCCGTCAGTATCCCCACCTGGCCCCCGGTGAGGGAGACGGCCTCCTCCCCCAGGTCCCGGATGGCCATGGCCAGCAGGGCTATGGACACCTGTTCACCCGTGGCCATGATCATGTCCATTTCCCGGTCCGGGGGGTTGGCGCTTACCTGATGCGCCAACTCGATGAGGTGGTCCGTGGTATCGCCCATGGCCGAAACCACCACCACCACCCGGTGGCCCTGGCGTTTCGTTTCGACCACGCGTCCGGCCACCCGCCGTATGCGTTCCGGCGTGGCCACCGAACTCCCGCCGTATTTCTGCACGATCAGCATCTGCAGTCTCCCGCCTCCTACTTGCGTTCCAGGGCCCGCGCCCCGACCGGACACGGGTTGAGGATGAACACGCGGGTCGGGATCCCGCTCTGCCGGAAGGTGTCCCGCATGACCCGCGCGATGAGCTCAAAGTTGGCGTCCGCGATGGCCACCACGGCCGGGCCCGCACCGCTGAGGGCCACGCCGCGGGCCCCGGCCAGGCGCGCGGCCGCCACCACCTTCTTGACTCCCGGCATGAGGTTGAACCGGAAACACTGGTGCAGGCGGTCCTCCATGGCCGTGCCCAAGAGGCCCAGTTCGCCCTGCAGCAGGGCCGCCACCAGCAGCGCCGCGCGGCCGACGTTGAACACCGCGTCCTGGAAGTTCACCTGCTTGGGCAGCACCTCCCGGGCCGTGCGGGTGGCGAGGCGCAGTTCGGGCACGGCCACCACGGCCTTGAGCCCGGGCGGCGGCGTGACGCGCACGTACTTCACTTCCCCGTCCGCCACGGCCGCCACCACCAGCCCGCCCAGGAGGGCCGCGGCCACGTTGTCGGGATGCCCCTCCATCTGGCAGGCCAGGGCCAGCAACTGGCGGACCGAAAGCTGGCGGCCCACCAGCACGTTGGCGGCCACAATGCCCCCCACCACGGCCGCGGCACTGCCGCCCAGACCCCGGGCCACGGGAATGTTGTTGATAATGCGGATGCGCAGGCCGGCCGGGGCCCGGTCCACCTGGCGGAATACGGCCCGCGCGGCCTGGTAAACCAGGTTGCGCTCGTCGCGGGGGATCTCCGCCACCCCTTCTCCCGAGACCTCGATGAAGAGTCCGCCGGCCAGGGGGGCGAGCTCCACGGTGGTGTAGAGTTCCCAGGCAATGCCCAGACAATCGAAGCCGGGACCCAGGTTGGCACTGGTGGCCGGAACCTGTACGCGCACCAGGGACAAAACTGTTGACCTCCTCGGAAACCGCCTAGGGACCCGGTTCCAGAACGACCCTCTCGATGGCCGCAATCTCCGGTTCCACCACCACCGGCGCGTCGGCGCCCTTGAGGGCCGTGTCCGGGTCCTTCAGGCCGTGTCCCGTAAGCACGCAGACCACCCGACCGCCGCCCGCAAAATACCCCTCTCCGGCCAGCTTGAGGATGCCGGCCGCGCCGGCGGCCGAGGCGGGCTCCACGAACAGCCCCTCCTCCTCGGCCAGCAGCCGCCAGGCCGCCAGGATCTCCTCGTCCGTGACGGCCTCGATCCTCCCCCTGGACTCCCGCACCGCGGCCAGGGCCCCCTGCCAGCTGGCCGGGTTGCCGATCCTGATGGCCGTGGCCACGGTTTCGGGCTTTTCCACCGGCCTACCCAGCACGATGGGCGCGGCCCCGGCGGCCTGAAAACCGAGCATTCTGGGCCGGGACGCGATCCTGCCGCACCGGTAGTACTCGTTGAACCCCTTCCAGTAGGCCGTGATGTTGCCGGCGTTGCCCACGGGAATGGCCAGGTAGTCGGGCGGCCCGCCCAAGGCGTCGCAGACCTCGAAGGCCGCGGTCTTCTGGCCCTCAATGCGGTGGGGATTGAGGGAATTGACCAGGGTTATGGGGTGCCGCGCGGCGATTTCCCGCACCAGCCGGAGGGCCTGGTCGAAATTCCCGTTCACGGCCACAACCCGGGCCCCGTAAATCAGGGCCTGGGCCAGCTTTCCCAGGGCGATCTTCCCCTCCGGGACGAGCACCACGCACCTCAGACCCGCCCTTGCCGCGTAGGCCGCGGCCGAAGCCGACGTGTTGCCGGTGGAGGCGCAGATCACGGCCCGGCTGCCCTCCTCGAGGGCCTTGGCCACGGCCACCACCATGCCGCGGTCCTTGAAGGACCCCGTGGGATTGGCCCCCTCGAACTTCAGGTAGACCTCGGTCCCCAGACGGCGGCTGAAGTACCGGGCCGGGATGAGGGGGGTATTCCCCTCCCGCAACGTCAAAGGCGGGGTGGCGTCCGTCACGGGCAGAAACTCCCGGTAGGCCGCCAGCACCCCGGGCCAGACCATCACTCCTCCTCCCCTTCTACGCGGATTACATTGGCCACCTGCTTGACCACCGGCAGCCCTTCCACCACCGCCATGGCCGCGCGCAGAGAGCCCTCGGCCACGCGGTGGGTAACCAGGACGATCTCGGCCAGTTCGCCGATGGTGTTCTTCTGGATCACAGAGGCCAGGCTCACCCGGTGGTCCCCGAAGCCCTTGGCGATGGCGGCCAGCACACCGGCGCGGTCGTCCACCAGCAGCCTGATGTAGTAGCGGCTTTCCACCAGGGGCATGGGCTTGACGGGCTTGTTCTCGAAGCAGGTGCAACCGATCATGCCCGCTACGCCGCGGGTAATGTCGCGGGCCGCGTCGATGATGTCGGCCACCACGGCGCTGGCCGTGGGCAATTCCCCGGCGCCGCGGCCGTAGAACATGGTCTCCCCCACCGCGTCGCCCCGCACGAAAACGGCGTTGAAAACGTCGTTGACGGCCGCGAGGGGATGCCGGCAGGGAAGCAAAACCGGATGCACCCGGACCTCGATGCCCTCGGGGGTCTCCTTGCCCAGGGCCAGCAGCTTGATGACGTAACCCAGTTCCCGCGCGTACCGGATGTCCTCCGGCGCGATGCGCGCGATGCCCTCCACGTAGACCTCTTCCAGGGGAATGCGGGAATTGAAGGCGATGGAGGCCAGAATGGCCAGCTTGCGCGCGGCGTCGTGCCCCTCCACGTCCGCGGCCGGGTCCGCCTCGGCGTAGCCGAGCCGCTGGGCCTCGGCCAGGGCGGTCTGAAAGCTCACCCCCTCACGGCTCATCCTGGTAAGAATATAGTTCGTGGTGCCGTTCACGATACCCATAATCTGATGGATCCGGTTGGCCGCCAGGCTCGCCTTGAGGGTGCGGATGATGGGTATGCCGCCCGCCACGCTGGCCTCGAAGAAAAGGTCGCACCCGTACCGCTCGGCCGCGGCGAAAAGTTCCCGTCCGTGCTCGGCCACCATATCCTTGTTGGCCGTGACCACGCTCTTGCCCCGGCGCAAAGCCTCCAGCACGTAATCCAGGGCGGGCCGCACCCCGCCCATGACCTCCACCACCACCTGCACCCCCGGATCCGCGATCACGTCCTCGGCCCGAGTGGTCAGCAGGCCCGCGGGAAGGTCGAGTCCCCGCGGTTTGTACGGGTCGCGCACCAGCACGCGGCGCACCCGCACGGAGGTCCCGGCCCGCGCGGCGATGAGGGCCGCGTTCTGCTCCAGAAGACGGTAGACGCCCCGCCCGACGGTCCCCAGCCCCAGGAGGCCCACTCCGATCTCGCCCGCCACACTCTCCTCTCCCTCTCTCCCGACCCCGGGGAACCTGCCGGCGGCAAGTCATCCGGGACGGTGGTCAGTAAATGATTATATCACTGTGCGCTAACCTGCGGCAAGTGAATTCCCGGAAATATCCCGGGGGGACCGGGGAGGCCGGAGAGCATGCGGCAGATCGGCGGGCTGGGGGATTATTCCGGACATCGCCCGCGTTCCCGAGGAACGGCGGCTGTTTTCCCAAATGACCGTACTCGAAAATCTCGAGATCGGCGCCTTACCGCCCTAAGCCAAAAAAAAAGAAAACAGCGCCCGGAACGGGTCTTCTCCCTTTTCCCGGTGCTCCGGAATGCGCGCGCCGGCCGGTGCCTTGAGCGGGGGCCGGCAGGAGATGCTGGCCATCGGCCAAGGGCTCGCGTCCCTGCCCCGGCTGCTCACGCTCAACCAGCCCTCCCTGAGCCTGGTGCCCGTGCTGGTGAAGCACCGGCCCGGCTAAATGATAATGCAGATCAGCCCGCCGCCGCCCTCGTTGACGATGCGCTGCAGGGTCTCCTGGAGCTTCACCTGGGCGTTTTCGGGCATGCGGTGCAGCTTGTTCTGGATTCCCTCCCGCACAAGGTCGTGGAGGGACTTGCCGAAAATCTCCGACTGCCAGATGCGCTTGGGGTCCTCCTCGAATTCGTTGAGCATGTAGCGCACCAGTTCCTCGCACTGCTTCTCGGTGCCGATGATGGGCGTGATCTCGGTGGTGATGTCGGCGCGGATGATGTGCAGAGAGGGCGCGCTGGCCTTTAGTCTGACGCCGAACCGGCTGCCCTGGCGGATGAGCTCGGGCTCCTCCAGGTTCATCTCGTCCAGGCGCGGGGTCACCACGCCGTAGCCCGTCTCCCGCACTTCCTGCAGGGCCACGGCCACCTTGTCGTACTCGCGCTTGGCCACCGCCAGATCCCGCATCAGGCGCAGGAGCTGGTGCTCGCCCTCCACCGGCATGCCCACCTCTTCCCCGAGCACCTGATAGAACAGGGCGGGCCGGGCCGCAATCTCGATGGACGCGGTGCCGGTGCCCATGTCCACCTGCTGGAGGCTCACCTGCTGGACCACGTCGTACTGACCCAGGGCCTCCACGGCGGGGCCGATGTCGCGCAGGCGCCGCACGTGGCGCACCGTTTCTTCGACGACCTCTTCGAACCGCCGGCGCAGCCAGTGGTCCGCCGCCAGTTCCTCCACCCAGAGGGGCAGCGCGATGTTGACCTCGTGTACCGGGAACTCGTAGAGCACCTCCTCCAGCAGCCGCAGGATGTCCTGCTGGCTCATCTGGAGGCAGTCCACGGGCAGAACCGGCACGTCGTACCTGGCCTGCAGCTCGGCCGCCAGCTCCCGGGTGGCCGGATCCTGGGGATGGGTGCTGTTGAGGACCACGACGAAGGGCTTGTTGAGATCTTTCAGCTCCTCGATGACCCGCTCCTCGGCCTCCACGTAGTTCTCGCGCGGGATCTCGCCGATGCTCCCGTCCGTGGTCAGGACCACCCCGATGGTGGAGTGCTCGGAGATTACCTTCCGGGTGCCGAGTTCCGCCGCCTCCTGAAAGGGAATGGGCTCCTCGTACCAGGGCGTGGTGACCATGCGCGGTCCCTCTTCCTCCTCGTAGCCCAGGGCCCCTTCCACCCTGTATCCCACACAGTCCACCAGCCTGACCTTGACCTTCAGGCCGGGGCTGACCTGCACTTCCACGGCCTCGTTGGGCACGAACTTGGGCTCCGTGGTCATGACGGTTTTGCCAGCGCCGCTCTGGGGCAGTTCGTCGCGGGCGCGCTCACGGTCGTAGATGTTCTTGATATTGGGAATTACAAGCAGTTCCATAAAGCGCTTGATAAAGGTGGACTTGCCGGTCCTGACGCCCCCCACCACCCCGACGTAGATATCGCCGCCGGTCCTTTCGGCAATATCCCGGAAGATATCGGCCCTCTCCATAAACCATCCCCCTACCGAGAATTTTTTCCAGTCGTCCGCCCTTATACATATATATGAAGGGGGCGTCCCAAATAATGTCGCGGCCCGGTTGACCAGCCGGCGCTTCCGGCGCTAAAATGGTGAAAGCCTGCCCGCGCGGGCAGGCCTCCTATTACCCACGGTAGAGGTGACAGAATGCCGGTAGCGAGCAAGGTGCGTCAGTATCTCGAACGGGCCTCGTGGATCCGGAAAATGTTCGAAGAAGGGGAGCGCCTCAAGGCCCTCTACGGCCCGGACCGGGTCTTCGACTTCAGCCTGGGCAATCCCATGCTGGAACCGCCACCCGCCTTCCGCGAGACCCTGCTGGATATCCTGCGCCACCCGGTGCCCGGGATGCACGGCTACATGAGCAACGCCGGCTACGCGGAGACACGCCGGGCCGTGGCCGAATACCTGGCCCGGGAAACGGGAGTGCCGCTCACGGAAAACCACATCGTCATGACCTGCGGCGCCGGAGGGGCCCTCAACGTGGCCCTGAAGGCCCTCCTGGACCCGGGGGACGAGGTCGTCATCCTGGCGCCCTACTTCGTGGAATACAGGTTCTACATCGACAACCACGGCGGCGTGCCGGTGGAGGTGCCCACCGGCCCGGACTTCCTGCCGGACCTCGAGGCCCTGGACCGGGCCATCGGCCCCCGCACCAGGGCCCTGATACTGAACTCGCCCAACAACCCCACGGGTGTGGTCTACGGACCGGAAGTGCTGGCCGCCCTGGGCGAACTGCTGGCGGCCAAGGAAGCCGAGCTGGGCCGCCCCATTTTCGTCCTCTCCGACGAACCCTACGCCCGCATCGTTTACGACGGCCTGCGCACACCCTGTGTATTTCATTATATCCGCAACAGCATAGTTGCGAATTCCTACAGCAAGGACCTCTCCCTGGCCGGCGAAAGGATCGGCTATCTGGCCGTGAACCCGCAGGTGGAAAACTGCGAGCTCCTCGTGGAGGCCCTGGTCTTCGCCAACCGCGTCCTGGGGTTCGTAAACGCCCCGGCCCTGATGCAGCGCGTGGTGGCCCGCATCCAGGGCGCCCTGGTCGACGTCGCCGCATACCAGCGGCGCCGCGACGTACTGTACGGCCACCTCACGGCCCTGGGGTTCGAGGTGGTCAAACCCCAGGGGGCCTTTTACCTGTTTCCCAAATCGCCCCTGCCCGACGACGTGGCCTTCGTGAACCTGGCCCGGGAGCACCGCATCCTGGTGGTGCCGGGCAGCGGCTTCGGCCGGCCCGGCCACTTCCGGCTGGCCTACTGCGTGCCCATGGCAACCATCGAGAACTCCCTGCCCGCCTTCGCGGACCTGGCCCGGGCCGCGGGACTGCGCTAGGCCGGCGGGCCTCCCATGGGTGGTTTTTTGCCGGCCACGGAACAGCGGGGGTACCAGCGGGCCGGCGGCCAAAAGGTCGCGGCGCCCCTGCCGGTTGTTCGCGCGCCGCGGGCGTGCTATAATGCCGGTAAGCCAGAACCCTTCGCGAAGGGGGGGTGCGGATGGACCTCCCGAAGCGAGAAGTTGCCGCCGGCGACCTGACCTACGAGGAATACCGCCTTTTTCCCGACGACGGCCGACGGCACGAGCTTATCGGAGGGGAACATCACGTGACGCCGTCGCCGACTGCGGTCCACCAGCGTTTCCTGCGCAAGCTGGGCCGCATTCTGGACGAGTTCGTAACCGCGCACGCGCTGGGAGAAGTTTTCTTTGCGCCACTAGACGTGGTGCTGTCCCGGCGCGACGTGGTGCAGCCGGACCTCATCTTCATCAGCAACGCCAGACTGGGCCGGCTGACGCGGGAAAACGTGCGGGGCGCGCCGGACCTGGTAGTGGAGGTGGTGTCCGAAGCGTCGCGACAAACGGACCGGAAGCTCAAGCGCGCCCTCTACGAGAAGTACGACGTGGTGGAGTACTGGGTGGCGGACCCCGAACTGCGCATCCTGGAGGTTTTCCGGCGGGACGAGGCCAACCGCCTGGCCAAGGTGGCCGAGTTCGAGGACGCCGGCACGCTTGTCACGCCCCTGTTGCCCGGCCTGGAGATCGACCTCGCCGCCCTCTGGTAAGCGGCCCTTTTAATCGCTAATAGCCCTGCGCGGCCAGCTGCTCCTGATAATCGTACGCGATTCTGCTAATGCGGGCGATGTCGGCAAAGGCCTGGTCCAGGTCCCGAATGTTCTTGGACATCACCACCAGGATGTAGGGCCGCGAACCGTATACCACCCCCGCGTCGTTGGCCACACCCTCGATGTCGCCCTCCTTGTGGGCCACCGTGATCCTTTCGGGCAGCTCCCCCGGGAGGCCGACGTGGTAGATGGGGTTGGCCATGTCGTCCAGCAGCCGCCGGCCCAGTTCGGGGTGCTGCTCGTAGAAGTCCAGGACCGCCTGGATGTAGAGCCCCATGTCCCGGGCCGTGCTGATGTTCTGGCCGTTGGGGAAGACCGTTTCGCCGCCCAGGCTGCGCATGAAGGCCGCAATGTTGTCGCGGCCCAGGTAGCGCATCAGCATCCGGTTGGCGATGTTGTCGCTGATGGTGATGGACAGGTTGGCCAGCACCCGCAGCGAGAACTTATCCCCGTCGCGCGCCGAAAACTGGAGCACCCCGGCCCCGTCCTGATAGTCGGTCCGGCTGTTGTAGGCGATCTTCTCCTGCCAGTCGACCTGCCCTTTGGCGGCGAGGGTGTTCAGGTACAGCACCACCGGAACCTTCACCAGGCTGGCCGCGTGAATGGGCTCCCGTTCGTTGATGCCGAAACTCCGGCCCGAGATGAGGTCCTTGAAATAAATGCCGAAGGTGGCCGGCTTGCCGGCGATGTAGTCGTTGATCTGCCGCTTCAGGGGTTCGTAGTCCGGAATCCGGCCCTGCGGCACGTCCAGCCTCTGCCCGGGATAGATGGTGTCGCCCCGGAGGTTGTTCACCAGCCGCAGGTCGTTCACGGTCACCCCGAATTTGCGTGCGATGGCCCACAGGGAGTCGCCCGGCCGCACGTAATAGGTTTTGGCCAGGGCGCAGGCCGCGGGGAACAGCACCGCCAGCAGGATAACCGCCAGAATCAAGAATTTTTGCCTTAGAGACACCGTAACCCTCCTCGCGGTTAATATGGCCGTCCGTTACAACACCATAACAGAAGGCCGGCGTCGGTACAAGCCGAAAAGTATACCTCTGCTGGCTTTCTGTGACACGGCCGGTGCCGCGGGCGCGCGCCCGGCCCGCGGCATCCCGGACCGCCGGCGGGTCCGCGGGCCCGCTCTCTCCCGGGAACGCGACCCCGGCGGACTCCGCCCCCCGGGCGGGCCATCCGCGCGGGGAGACCGTTCCCCGGCCCTGTGTCCGGAAGCCAGGAGCGCACCTGTCCACCATCATTTACAAGCTTGGATTACTCTTGACATGCCGCCGGTCGCCCCCCGCCCCTACCGCTCCCGTATCCGCGTGGTATTAAATTTGCAAGGAAAAATATTGCGATATTAGTTTCCGGGAGGGGAGCGGTTTGAAGACAGGTGCCGAGTATATGGAAAGTTTGAAAAATTTGAAACCGCGCATTTTCCTGGGGGGCCGTCAGGTGGGCCTTCTGGAGAACCCCACCACCATGACGGTGGTGCGCGCCAACGCCAGGGTCTACGACCTGGCCCACGAGCCGGAATTCGCCGACGTCATGACGGCCGATTCGCCCTACATCGGCCGCAAGGTCAATCGTAACCTCCATATCGCAAGGAACACGGAAGACCTCGAGCGGCGGGCCGACATGGCCATTCTCACGGCCCAGAAGCTGGGCACGTGCAACTACCGCTGCGTGGGGGCCGACGTGCTGAACGCCCTGGCCAGCGTGACCTGGGAGCTGGAAAGGGACACCGGGACCCCCTATCACCAGCGCTTCGTCAAATACCTCACCTACCTGCAGGAAAACGACCTGGCGGTGAGCGGGGCCGTCACCGACGCCAAGGGGGACCGCAGCAAGCGCCCGCCCCAGCAGGAGGATCTGGACGTCCACGTGCGGGTGGTGGACAGGACCTCCGATGGGATCGTGGTGCGGGGCGCCAAGGTGAGCCAGAGCGGGGCCATCGCGGCCCACGAGACCGTGGTCATTCCCGGCATGGCCATGCGGCCCGGAGAAGAGGACTTCGCCGTGGCCTTTGCCTTCCCCAACGGCGCGCCGGGCGTGACCTACATCTGCCAGTACAGCCCCTTTACCGCCGAACGGGAGCTGATGCCGGAAAAGTACCTGGGCAATCCCCTCTACGGGGTGCGGGAAACCTCCGTGATCGTCTTCGATAACGTGTTCATCCCGTGGGAGCGGGTTTTCCTGTGCGGCGAGGTCCGGTACACGGGGAGCCTTATTTCTCGCTTCGCCAAGATCCACCGCATGAACTGCGGCGGGGCCTGCAAGGTGGGATTCGCGGACCTGATCATCGGCGCGGCCCAGCTGGCCGCCGAGTACACCGGGGTGGATAAAGTACCCCACATCATTGACAAAATCACGGAAATGATCTGCCTCAGCGAGACCTGCCACGCCTGCGCCATCGCCGCGGCCGTCAAGGGCCGGGAAGAGCCGCCGGGATCGGGCGTCTTTCTACCGGACGACGTATTCGGCAACGTGGCCAAATTGAACGTGGCCCACGGCTTCTGGGAGATCATAAAGTGGGCCGGCGACATCGCGGGCGGCCTGGTGGTCACCATGCCCTCCGAGAAGGAGCTGGAAAATCCCGAAAGCGGTCCCCTGGTACGCAAGTTCCTCAAAGCGGCCGCCCCGGCCGAACACCGCTTGCGCCTTGTCAAGTTTCTCCAAAACTGGACCGCCGGGCTCCACGGTCCCGGCACCTGGCACGGCGCCGGCTCCCCCCAGGCCCAGCGCATGGCCCTCTACCGCCTCACGGACCTGGAGGCCAAGAAGCGCCTGGCCCGGGAGCTGGCCGGCCTGGAGTAGCCCACACCCGACGAGTCGCCCCCATCATAAAAGCCCGCCTCCCGATAAGGCGGGCTTTTGGTCCCAGCACAGGTATAAGCCTGTGCCTTTTAGGCTCCAGCATCCCCATGGAATTCGGTGCCTTTGACCCGCACGGGAATACCGGCCACGAGGAGATAGACTTCGTCGGCCCGGGCGGCCAGGAGGCGGTTGGCCCAACCCAGGGCGTCGCGGTATAGGCGCGCCAGGGCGTTGTCCGGCACCACGCCCAGGCCCACTTCGTTGGACACCAGGATGTACCGTGCCGGGTGGTATTCCATTGCATCCAGCAGTTTCCCGATCTCGCGGCGCACCGCGTCGAGGGCCGTCTTGGCCTCCGCCACCCCGAAGGCGCCCGACGCGGGCAGAGAGGCCAGGAGCACGTTGGACACCAGCATGGTGACGCAGTCGACGAGCACCGTCGCTTCCCCGCCGTACTCAGCGGTCAGAAGGTAGCCCACCCCACGGGGGGCCTCCAGCACCCGCCAGGACCGCGGCCGCTGCCGACGGTGGGCCTCGATCCGGGCGCGCATCTCCTCGTCCCCCGGCTCCGCCGTGGCCACGAAAAGCACCGGCCCGCCGGTCCGGAGCGCCAGTTCCACGGCAAAGTCGCTCTTACCGCTACGGGCCCCGCCCAGAACGAGGGTCAATCCCTTGCTCATCTCCACGCTTTCGTCAGACGGAGGCATGGCCATTCGGACTTCCCGGCACCTCGCAAGCCAGTCGTCGTGGGTCGTTGCCGGCTGGCCGAGGCCGGCCAAGGCCGTAGCGGGTATCCGCAGCTGACGTCCCAAGCGCAAACCCTTCAACTCGCCCGTACGCACTGGAACATTATATAACCCCGTGTCCGCTGTGTGAATTAATGAGACCTGCAGTCCTCACAAGGAGTGGAACGGTAATCAGGGTCGCGGTTTCCACGACCTCGCAAACGGCCCCGTAGACGTCGCCCGTAAGGCCGCCCAGGCGGGCGCTCATCCAGCGGCCCAGGCCGAGGGTCACGACCCCCGCCAGACCCACGGCCCCCGCGGCCGTGCCGGCGGGCAGGAGGGCCAGAGCCGGAGCGGCCGCGAAGGCCGTGGCGACGACCAGGGCCGGCCACCGCGCCCCTTCCTTGAAGTGATAGCCCAGGCCCGACTGCCCGCGGGCGTAGGGAAAGGCAAATAGCGCCAGCACCATGGCCCAGCGGCCCAGCACCGGTGCCAGGACCAGCGCCGGGAGGGCCGCCGCGGCTTCGAGGGCGGACAAGGCCGCGGCCTTCACCAGCAGGAGGCAGGCCACCCCCACGACCCCGAAGGCCCCGGTGGCCGTGTCGGCCATGATGGCCAGGCGCCGCTCCCGGGTGGTGCCGGCCAGGCCGTCGCAGGTGTCGGCCAGGCCGTCCAGGTGCAGCCCGCCCGTAAGGAGCACCAGCAGCACCGTCAGCAGGGCGCCGCGCACCGGGTCGGGTAGGCCGGCGGCCTCCAGCCCGCGGTAAGCCCCCCAGAGCACCAGGCCGAACAGGCCGCCCACCACGGGGAAGAAGGGCACCGCCGCGGCGAGGTCTTCGGGCTCGGGGGCCCGACCCCGGGCCGCCGGCAGCACCGAGAGCATACCCAGGGCGGCGACCAGGCCCCGACAGACCCGCAAGTTCTACCTCTCCTCCGCCCGGGACACCCCGGCCTCGGCGAAGGTGGCCATTTCGGTCTGGACCTTGCAGGCCGCGGCCACCAGGGACATGCCCAGGCAGGCCCCGGTTCCCTCTCCCAGGCGCATGCTGAGGTTCAGCAGGGGTTCCAGTCCCAGGTGCCGCAGCAGCAGGGCGTGGCCGGGCTCGGCCGAAAGGTGACCGGCGATCATGTACTCCCGCGCCAGGGGCGCCAGCCCTCGGGCGATGAGGGCTCCGGCCCCGGAGATGAAGCCGTCGATGACCACGGGAATGCAGCGGGCCGCGCAGGCCAGGATCACGCCGGCGATGGCCCCTATTTCGAAGCCCCCGACCTTGGCCAGCACGTCCAGGGGATCACCGGGGTCGGGCCGGTTGACCTCCAGGGCCCGCGCTATGACGGCCCGTTTGTGGGCCAGTCCCGCGTCGTCCAGACCGGTGCCCCGGCCGGTCACGGCCTCTACCGGCTCTCCGGTCAGGGCCGCGCAGACCGCGCTACTGGCCGTGGTGTTGCCGATGCCCATGTCGCCGGTGGCGGCCAGGTCCAGGCCCGCGGCCAGCTCGGCCTCCACCACCTCGATACCCGCCTCCACGGCCGCCACGGCCTGCTCCCGGGTCATGGCCGGACCGCGTGCCATGTTGGCCGTTCCGGGCGCGATCTTCTTCTGGAGCGCGCCGGTTTCGCCCTTCACGCCCACGTCCACCACAATGACGCGGGCCCCCACGTGCCGGGCCAGCACGTTGATGCCCGCCCCGCCGCGCAGGAAGTTGGCCACCATCTGTACGGTGACCTCCTGGGGGTAGAGGCTCACGCCCTCCTCCACCACCCCGTGGTCCGCGGCCATGACGAAGACCGCCATCTTCTCCAGGCGCGGCTGCACCTGACCCGTGATGCCCGCCACCTTTACGGCCAGCTCCTCCAGCCGGCCCAGGCTGCCCAGGGGCTTGGTGAGGTTGTCCTGACGCTCCCGGGCCGCCCGCATGACCGCCTCGTCCGGGGGCCGAATGGCCCCTACGGTGCGCGCCAGCAAACTCAAGGTTTTCGCCTCCCAGCTATGCGCTCCGAAGAGCTGTTTCCTACCGGCGGGGTCTACCCGTCCGGGATGGGCCCGGAGGGGCAAACCCCGGGCGTTTCACCGGCGGCGCAGGCCACGAACCGTCGCGCCGCCTCGGGATGTCCCGCGAAGTGAAAATGAACGAAAGAAGCCAGCACGTTGCGGTAAACCATGCCCTCCCGGTCCTCGGTGCCGTCGGACCGCACGAGCCGGAAGGCCGCCGGCCAGCCGCCTTCCGGGATGAGCCGCGAATAGTGAAACACGTGGCCCCGCAGGGCGGTTCCGCAGGCGCCCAGGCAGGTGTCCCGCAGGGCCACCGCCGTCACGTAACCGCAGCGCTGTAGGCGCCGGGTGAAGACCGCCGCGGCCGGAACGACACCGACCATAGGATACGAGCGCCCGTCCACCTCCAGGGAGCGGCAGAGGTACATCAGGCCGCCGCACTCGGCCAGAACGGGGATTCCCGCCCCGACCGCGGCGCGGACCTCCGTCCTGAGGGCCCTGTTTTCCGCCAGTTGCCCGGCAAAGACCTCGGGGAACCCGCCCCCGATGTATATGCCCCGGGTGTCGGAGGGCAGCGATGCGTCGGCGAGGGGGCTGAAAAAGGCCAGGCGCGCCCCGGCGGCCTCCAGAGCCTCCAGGTTTTCGGGGTAGTAAAAGTGAAAGGCCCGATCACGGGCCACGGCGATGAGCGGCCCCTCGGGCGACCGGGTGGGCCCCAGGAAGGGAAAGGGGGCCTGCGACCGGTCTGTACCATCGCCCCCAAGGCAAGTACGGTCCGGGGCCGGCATCCCGCCTTCCCCCTCCGGGGGGCCGGCGGACACCGCCAGCTCCAGGATGCGGTCCAGGTCCAGGCCCGCTTTAACCGCCTGCCGCACGCGGGCCAGCCAGGGCCCCGGATCCGGGTGCTCGCTCACCGGCAGCAGCCCCAGGTGGCGCTCCGGCAGCTCCAGACCGGGGTCGTGCTCCAGGTGGCCCAGCACCGGGACACCGGTCCGGCCCTCCACGGCCTCCCTGATGCGCGCCGCGTGCCTGGCGCCGCCCGTCCTGGTCAGTACCACGCCGGCCAGCCTCACCTCCCGGTCCAGAGACCGGTAGCCCTCCACCAGGGCCGCGGCGCTGGCCGCCAGGCCCCGGGCATTGAGCACCAGGAGCACGGGAGCCCGCAGGATCTTGGCCACGTGGGCCGTGCTGCCCCAGGTGGAGGCCCCCAGCCCGTCGTAGAGCCCCATCACGCCTTCGACCACGGCCAGGTCCGCTCCCCGCATGCCCCGCACCAAGGCCGGTGCCAGGTTCTCCTCCCCCATGAGCCAGAGGTCCAGGTTGCGGCCCGGCCGGCCGGTCACCGAGGCGTAAAAGCCCGGGTCAATGTAGTCCGGACCGACCTTGAAGCCCTGGACCTTGAAGCCCCTGGCCGCGTACGCCGCCATGAGGCCCACGGCCACCGTGGTCTTGCCCGCCCCGCTGGCCGGGCCGGCGATGACCACGCGCGGATAAGGTCCCCTCACCGCAGCTTCTCCTCCCACAAGCGCAGCAGGGCGTTGACGATGGCCGCCGCCACCGTGCTGCCGCCCTTGGTGCCGCGCACCACCACCCAGGGCACGTCGCGCTCCATGAGGGCCTCCTTGGCCTCGGCCGCGCCTACGAAGCCCACGGGCGTGGCCACCACCAGGGCCGGGCGCACGCCCTGGTCCATCATTTCCAGGAGACCGAAGAGGGCCGTGGGCGCGTTCCCTACGGCCACCACGCTGCCGGCCAATAGCGGTCGGCAGGCGCGGATCCCGGCCAGGGCCCGCGTGATGCCCAGACAGCGGGCCTCCTCCGCCACCCCCGGCCGCTCCACGGCCACGAGGACCTCACCCTCGTAGCCGGTGATGCCCGCGGCCACCATCTTCACGTCGCAGATCAGCCTGGCACCGTACTCGAAGGCCAGCAGGCCTGCGGCCACGGCCAGAGGGTGCACTGCCAGCAGCTCGGCAAAGCCCGGATCCCCGGTGGCGTGCACCACCCTCTTAAGGATGGCCAGGGCGTCCCCGGAAAAGGAGCGGGCAAAGGGGGCCAGAAGCCGGTCCACCACGGCCCGGCTGCGGGCCTCGATTTCTTCCGGGTGGGCGACGTAAGACATGTCAGACAGCCTCCCTGATGCGGTCGAGTACCACGGCGAGGATGCGCGGGTCGAATCCCAGGTGGCCGGCGAGCCGGATTTCGACCTCCGGGTGGGCAGCGCGCAGCCTCTCGATCTCGGCCGGAATGTCCCGCCGCAGGTGCAGCCCGTCCGTCAGAAAGACGGGCGCCACCACCAGACGCCGGACCCCCCGGTCCACAAGGGTCCGCACCGCGCCGGCCAGGTCCTGCCGCAGGGACTTGGGATTCATGAAGGCCGGCTCGACGTGGGCGACGCCCAGCTCCGCGCGCACCATCTCCGCCATGCGGATCAGGAACTGGTTGGCCTCGTCCACGGCCGCCCGACTGCCGTGGCCCAGGAGGACCACCCCTTCGATGGTCAAGTTCTCCCTCCTCGTTTTTGGTTTTGGGCGTACCATTGTACCCCGGGGTGCCGCGCCGGTGCGGCCTTTCCGGAAGCAAAACGGCTCACCAGCGGTAGCCGCGGGGCGTGATCATGCGCCCCTGCGCCACGTAGGTTTGGGAGTTGCCCACGATGACCGTGGTGCCCATGTCCACGGGGTAGGCCAGCATGCCGGCCAGGTCCGTGACCACGGTCTCCTCGTCTGGGCGGCCGGCGTGGCGCACGATGCCCACGGGGGTTTCGGGTCGTCGTCTGCGCAGCAGTATTTCCCGCGCCCGGGCCAGCTGCCAGTCGCGCCTGCTGCTCGCCGGGTTGTAAAGCACGAGTACGAAGTCCGCCGCGGCCGCGGCCTCCAGGCGGGCGGCGATGACCTCCCAGGGCGTGAGGAGGTCGCTGAGGCTGATGACGGCGAAGTCGTGCATCAGGGGCGCGCCCAGCAGGGCCGCCGCGGCCGTGGCCGCCGTGACGCCCGGCACCACCGTCACCAGGTCGAGCACGCCCGCCTCCCCGGCCGCCTCGAGCACCGGACCGGCCATGCCGTAAACCCCGGGGTCCCCACCCGAGACCACGGCCACGCGGCGCCCGGTGCGGGCCCGCGACACGGCCTCCCGGGCGCGGGCCACCTCCTCCCGCATCCCGGCCCACACCACCTCCTTGCCTTCCAGCAGGAGAACGATCTGTTCCAGGTAGGTGCGGTACCCCACCACCACTTCGGCCCCCGCGATGGTCTCCCGCGCCCGAGGGGTCAGGTCCGCCGGGCCGCCCGGCCCGATGCCCACTACGGCCAGGGAGCCCGGGCCAGGGCCACCGTCACGCCGCGGGACACCCTCTTGGGGAGCGCCAGCTCCCGGGTGCCCGCCGCCAGCATGGCCGCCAGTTCGCATACGTTCGCCACTCCCACCGTGCGTCTGACGAAGGCGTTTTCCGCCACCGAGCCCGGGGGTAGCGCGCGGGAGAAGGCCGCCAGTTCCCGGGCCGGGTAAAACCGCGGCTCGGCCCCCAGCAGGCGGGCCGCCTCCAGCAGCCCGGGCTCGTCGCGCTTGCGCTCGACGGTCGCGAGCACGCCGACGGTCTCCAGGGCCAGGCCGCAAACCCCCGCCGTCTCCCGCAGGACCTCCAGGATCTCCCCGGCCGCAGTGCCCCGCCGGCACCCCACGCCCGCCACCCAGCGGCGCGGCCGCAAAAAAAGGTGGGGTCCCGGCGGCGGGGCCACGGCCCGGTCCGTCACCACCACCAGGGCCGCGTAGCCTCCGGGCCAGGGGTTGTGCGGAGCCCAGTCCCGGACCAACACCTCCGGCGGCCAGGGGTAGGCCACGCGCGGCAGGTCCCGGTCCCACAGCACGGTCACGGGGTCCCCCCGCACCAGGGCTCCGGCCACCCGCGCCAGGTTGGCCCGCGGTCCCAGGTGGCACCGGTAGCGGCGGGCGAAGACGTCGACGGCCGGCCGGCCCAGCACTTCGCTGGCCGTGGTGACCACGGGTTGCGCCCCGAGCGCCCCGGCCACCCGCTCGGCCAGCTCGTTGGCACCCCGGTGGTGCCCCCCCAGCAGGCTGACCGCGAAGCGCCCGGCCTCGTCCACCACCACCACGGCGGGATCGGCGAACTTGTCCCGCAAATGGGGGGCCACCAGGCGCACGGCGATGCCCACGGCCATGACGAAAACGACGGCATCGTGGCCGGAGAACAGCTCCCCCACCAGTCCGCGCAGAGAGGTAAAGGGCACCCCCAGGCCCAGGGCCGCGGGCGCGTGGATTTGGTCTTCCGGCAGCAGCCTCCTCGCCAGCTCCCAGCCACGCCTGCTGAGCACCACCGCTGCCATCCGCACTATTCCGCCTCCCGGACAGGGCCGTTTCGCCTCGGGGCATCGCCGGCCTCCGCCGGGTCCCGCGTGCCGGAATCGCCCGGCGGCGGCCCGGTGCCCCCGGGGGCCGCTTCGGCCCCGCCGGTTCCGTGCGCGCAAGACCGCCCCGCGCGGTAGCCGTGGGTGAAATCCGTGCTGTAAAGGCGACAGGCGACCGCCGAAGCCCTCAGGAACTCGCCCACCAGGATCAGGGCCGTGCGGTTTATGCCGGCCTCCTTGACCCGTGCCGCGATGTCCTCCAGGGTGCCCAGGACCACGCGCTCGTCGGGCCAGGACACGCGCTCCACCACGGCCACCGGTGTGGAGGCCGGATACCCCTGCCGCAGCTCCTCCACCACGCGGTCGATCATGTGCACGCTCAGGAAGAGGCAGAGGCTCGCCCGGTGCCGCGCCAGCTCGGCCAGTTTTTCCGTGGCCGGCACCGGGGTACGGCCCTCCAGCCGCGTCAGGATCACGGTCTGGCTGGTGCCGGGAAGGGTGTACTCCCGCCGTAGGGCCGCAGCCGCCGCCAGGAAGGAGCTCACGCCGGGCACCACCTCCGAGGGGATCCCGAGCCGCTCCAGGGCCTCGATCTGCTCCCGCACCGCGCCGTAGAGGCCGGGATCCCCGCTGTGCAGGCGCACCACCGTGAGCCCCGCCCGCCAGGCCCGGGCCATGAGGTCCACCATCTCCTCCAGAATCAGGCCCGAGCTGTCGTGGAGTTCGGCCCCGGCCCGGACGTACCGCAAAAGCTCGGGGTTGATGAGGGAGCCCGCGTAGACCACCACGTCCGCCGCGGCCAGGAGCCGGGCCGCTTTAAGGGTCAGGAGCTCCGGGTCTCCGGGGCCCGCACCTACGAAGTAAACCGGCCTCATCTCTTCACCACCAGCAGGGAAAGGTAATCGCCCTCCCCCGCTCCGGTCGGAGACCCCAGGCGCTCGCCGGGGAGCCCGCAGCGCGTGGCGAGCACGGCCCGCTTGTCCAGGCCCAGCTCCTTCAGGATCTCCTTCAGCCGCGCGAGGTGGCGGCCTACCTTGAGGATCACGGTACAGCTGAACTCCTCCAGCACCCGACGTAAGGACTCCGGCTCCTCGGCCCCCGAGACCACGGCCAGCCTTTCGTCGCCCTGCACCAGGGGCAGGTTTAACCGGGCGGCGCACGCGCTCACCGAGGTCACGCCCGGCACGGTCACGACCGTCACCTCCGGCAAGAGGCGGGTAAGTTCGTCAAGCAGAAGAAAATAGGTGCTGTAGAACGTGGGGTCGCCCAGGGTCACGAAGGCCACGTCCCGGCCGCGCCGCAAATATCCGGCCGCGGTCCGGGCGGCCTCCCGCCAGGCCTCGGCCAGCCGCGCGGGGTCCCGGGTCATGGGAAAGTGGAGTTCCACCGTCTCCTTGTCCGCCACCGCCGACCCCAGCACCCGGGCCACGATCTCCAGGGCTAGGCTCTCCCCCTCCTGGCGCGACTTGGGGGCGAGAATCACCGGTACTTCCTTCAGGATCTTCAGGGCCTTCAGCGTGATGAGCTCGGGGTCCCCGGGCCCCACGCCGAGACCGTACAGGGTGGGCATGAATCCGCTACTCCCTTTCAGGTCGTTGGCCACACTACCGGGTGTGACCGACGGTGCTCGCAGGCCTCACCCGCACTTGTCGGCCACGAAGACGTAAACCGGGTTCAGGCTGCGCCACACGGTGAGGGGCCGCCCGGGCACGGCCCTGGCCACGCCGATGTGCACCGCCTCCGTCAGGCAGCCGTGCTCCGCGAACCAGGCGGCCGCCGCGGCAAGGGTCTCGAGGGTCACCGCGACCAGGACCAGCCGCCCCTCCGGCGCCAGGGCCCGCCAGGCCGCCTCCAGCACGGCCCCGACCCGGCCGCCCGCGCCGCCCACGAATACCCGGTCTGGCCGCGGCAATCCGGTCAGGGCCTCGGGCGCGGTTCCGGGGACCACCCTGAGGTTGGTCACGCCGAAGGCCCGCGCGTTCTCCTCGATGAGGCGGCACCGCTCCGGGTCCTTTTCCACGGCCCAGACTTCGCCCGCCGGGGCCAGCAGGGCCGCCTCCACCGCCACCGAGCCCAGGCCCGCCCCCACGTCCCACAGGGTGCCGTCGTGCCGCAGGCGCAGCTTGGCCAGGACCACGGCCCGGATTTCCTCTTTGGTGAGCAGGGTGCTCGCCCCGAACCAGTGGTCCGGGATGCCCGGCGTCACGAAGGGCCAGTTTTTCTCAGGGGGCCGCATCCAGGATCACCAGCACCGCGTTGTCGAAGGTTTCCCTGCAGGCCGCCAGTTCCTCGAGCCGGCCCCGCCACACGCGCTCGTGCTTTAGGGAGAGGTTGTTCAGCACGAAGGCGGGCCTGTGGCCCAGGCCCCGGGCCGCCAGGTACGCGGCCACGGCCGCCGGCGAGTGCCGCGGGTCCGTAAGCACCGCCACCTTCGGGTGCCCGGCCACCGCCCGGGCCAGTTCCTCCCCCGGGCCCCGCCCGTGCACGGTGAGAATGCGCGCGTCCTCCCAGGGCAGTCCCAGCCGGGCAAAGGCCAGCTGCACCGCACTGATGCCGGGAACCACCTTCACGGGCCGTCCGGGCAGGCGCCTCGTGATGGAGCCCAGCAGGCTGTAGACCCCGGGGTCCCCCGAGACCAGCAGCGCCACCGGCTCGTTCCCGGCGCGGGCCGCCAGCCGTTCTATGAGCGGTTCCAGGGGGCCCTTGAGCTCCACGGTCTCGCGGCCGGGCCGCGCGAAAAAGGCCAGGGTCTCGGCCCTGCCGGCCAGCACCCGGGCCCCGGCGATGACCCGCCGGGCCGCGGGTACCAGGTAGTCGGGGCTCCCCGGCCCCACGCCCACGACGTAGAGTCCGGGTTCCGGCGCGGGCCGCACCGGGTCCGGCAGCCGCACGCCCAGGCGCCCGGCAATGGCCGCGGCCCCGGAGTCGCGGCCCAGGACGTTTCCGGCCCGGTCCACGAGCACCACGCCCACCGCCAGCCGTTCCTCCACGAAGGAGCGGGCCCGTGCTGCGGCCCGTTCGGCCGCGTCGTCGATGACCTCCAGAAGGGCTTCGCGCTTCAATACCTCCAGCGCGGCCTCGGCCGTGACGCAGTCCAGTATTTCTGCCACCACCTCCGCGCCGGCGCCCCGCGCCGCGGCCAGGGCCGCCAGGGTTTCCAGGCGCGCGTCGGCCACGCGGCTGTGGGTGTTAAAGCACCCCGCAGCCAGCTTGACCAGTTTGCCGTGGTAGCCGAAGAGGAGCACCCCGGTCGCGCCTTCTTCCGCGCAGGCCCTTAGGACGTGCCCCACGAAGTTGGCCGTCTGCACCACGGCCGCAGGCGGAAACCCGTAGCGCTCCACCGCAACCCTCTCTCCGGTGCGTGCCGGGACCAGCACCAGGGTGCGGTGCCCCGAGGCCACGGCCACTTTGACCTGGCAGACCAGGGATTCCTTCCAGGCTTCCTCGGACATGGGCTCCACGATACCGGTGGTCCCCAGGATGGAAATGCCCCCCACGATACCCAGGCGCGGGTTGAAGGTACGGCGCGCCACCTCCTCGCCGCCGGGAACGCTAAAAGCGATGCGCACGCCCCGGCCGGGGGGCAGCACCGCCCCGACCTCCCGCCGGATGACCTCCCGCGGCACCGGGTTGATGGCCGGCTCGCCCACCGGCACCGCCAGGCCCGGCTTCGTCACCACCCCGACGCCCGGGCCCCCTGCCAGGTGGATGCCCTCCGGAGCCGGCCGCGCCTCGGCGCAGATGCGCAGGCCGTGGGTCACGTCAGGATCGTCGCCGGCGTCCTTCACCACGCAGGCGCGCGACCAGTCCTTTCCGCGCTCCACCCCGCACAGGGGCAAAACCAGCTTCACCCCCCGGGGCGTCGTCACCTCGACGGCCTCGCCGGCGCTACCAGTGAAGAGCAGCAGGGTGGCGGCCTTGGCCGCGGCCGCGGCGCACATGCCCGTGGTGTAGCCCCGCCGCAAGGTCCCTCGCGACAATCCGCACCCTCCCCCAGGCCCGCACACCCCGGTGGGCCGCAATCCTCTCCCGTCCGCGCGCCCCGCCGGAACCCCGGCCCCCTATACCGCCGCGGAAAAAGCCGTCCACAGGCGGCGTGTGTCGGACCGCCGCGAATCTCGCCGGCCCGCAGGTGCCGGTATCAGATGGCCTTCCGGAGCAGGATTCCCGGCCGCAAGCGATGACTTGGGGTGTACCGACCCCTTTCAGACCTCGGACCGGGGAGCCGCCGCGCCCGCCGCCGGCAGCAGGCCGAAGAGTTGCTCCCGGTTCCGCGGCACCGGCGCGTCGGGCCGTACCAGCCCGCGGCCTACCAGTTCCCGGTACACCGCCACCACCCAGGGGGCCGCCAGGTCCGCCCGCCGCAGGAGGTCCTCGTCGAGAAAAATCTCGGTAGGGTTACCCTCCCCCACGACCTGCCCGTCTTTCAGCACCACGACCCGGTCCGCCCAAGAGTAGGCCAGGTCCACGTCCTGGGTGGCGATGAGCACCGTGCCGCTCCGGCAGGCGATGCGGTCCAGCAACTCCATCAGCCCCGCGCTCTGCCGGGGGTCCAGGCCCGCCGTGGGCTCGTCGCAGATCAGTACCCGCGGCCCCATGGCCAGCACGCCGGCCACGCAGACGCGCTTCTTCTGCCCGTAGCTCAGGTAATGGGTGGGCCGGTCCGCCAGGTCCTCGGCGTCCGTGGCCCGCAGGGCCTCCCGCACCCGGCGCCGCACTTCCTCGGGGGTGAGCCCCAGGTTCACGGGCCCGAAGGAAACCTCCTCGAAAACGCTGGCGCAGAACAGCTGGCTGTCGGGGTCCTGGAAGACCATGCCCACCTGGCGCCGCAGCTCGCCCAGGGATCTGCGGTCGTACCGGATTTCCCTGCCGGCAAAGCGCACCGTACCGGAACGGGGCCGCAGGATCCCGTTGAAGTGGAGGAAAAGGGTGGTCTTACCCGCGCCGTTGGGGCCCAGCACCGCCACTTTGCTCCCCTCGGGCACCCTCAGGGTCACGCCGCGCAGGGCGCGGGTGCCGTCCGGATAGGTGTAGTGGACGTCCAGGGCCTCAAGGATGGGCCCGGACATGACCGCCACCCCCGGTCAGCACCCACGAGGCCAGCAACCCGAGGGCCAGGCACCCTACGGCTAGCCTGTATTTCCACGATGGCCGGTGTGCCGGACCCACCACGTCCAGGGACCCGGTGTACCCCCGGGCCGAAAGGGCCGTGAACAGCATGAGCGCCCGGTGGTGCGCCCTGACAAAGAGGACGCTTACGAGCAGGCCCAGGGACCGCAAGGCCCGGCCGTAGGAGGCGTACCCGCCACGCGCCGTTTGGGAGACGTAAACGGAACCCGCCGTCTCCAGAAGCACAAAGAGGTAGCGGTAGACCAGGCCCATTAACTCGAGCAGCAGGCCCGGCAAGCCCAGCCGCCGCAACAGGTGCAATATCTCGGTGACGGGCGTGGTCAGGGCCAGGAAATAAAGGCCGGAGAGGGCCCCCAGGCATCTGGCCAGCAGGTACAGGGCCTGCCACACGCCGGCCCGGTCCAACCCCAGGAAGAGCGCCCCCACCCGCACGCCCCAGAGGAGCCCCTCCCCCTCCGGGCCCACCTTCAGGGCCACGGCGGGCAGTCCCAGGACCAGGAAGCCGGAACCCACCGCCACCAGGCGAAGGTAGTAGCGCCAGGGGATCCCGGCCCAGAGCACCGTGACGCCCGCCATCACCGCCAGGACCAGCAAAGGGGCGACCGGCGGTGCACCCACCAGGGAGACCAGCAGGGCCGTACCGGCCAGGCACACCTTTTCGGCCGGGTGGATCCTTCGCAGGCGGTTGCAGTAGGCGTAACGGTCGATGTGCAACATGGGCCCTCAGTCCGGTTGCCCGCTCCCCGGCAGGCTCTCCCGCGAGACGGCCCGGCGTCCCTGCTGCAGGCCTCTCACGTACCCCAGGTAGTAGAAGACGAAGGCGCTCCCCAGGGCGGCCTGCAGCGCGAACAGCAGGCTCTCGACCTCGGGGCTGGGCGGTTCCCACAGGGGTTGCACCCACGGCCGGTAGTCGGGCCGGAGCTCGGCCACCACCTCTTCGGCCTTACCGTCGGCACCGGCGAACTCGGCCCCGGGCCGCACCCAGAAGGGGAGGACGATCAGGACCCCCACCAGCAAGAGTAACAGTACGTTCCTGCCCATCCGCCCTACCTCCCGTCACCTAGGGTATCGCAATCCGCGCCGTTTCTCCACACCCGCATTAGACGACTACGTTGTGGCCCGGCGGCCCCAGCGCCGCGGGTCCCCCGGCCCCGTGGGCGAGGCGGAGTTGTCACCCGGCGACCCGGGGCTCGAGTCCGCGGCCCTTACCGCCCCTCCCGCGGCAGCACGGCGAGCTCTTCGAGTTCGGTCCTGCTGTGGGCCACCAGCAGATTGAAGACCACCAGGGTCAGCAGGCCCTCGCTCACGGCCAGGGGCACCTGCGTGACCGCGAAAACGCCCATGAACTTTACCAGGGAAAACCAGATGCCGGCCTCCGAAGGAAAGGCCAGGGCCAGCTGCAGGGAGGTGGTGACGTAGGTGAGGAGGTTCCCCAGCAGGGCCGCCAGGAACACGGCCAGCCACAGAGGCCCACCTGCACGCCGCACCGCCCGGTAGGCGCCGTAGGCCACCAGGGGCCCCACCACGGCCATGGAAAAGGTGTTGGCCCCGAGGGTACTCAGGCCCCCGTGGGCCAGCAGGAGGGCCTGGAAAAGCAACACGATACAGCCCAGCACGCTCATGGCCGTGGGCCCGAAGAGCACGGCTCCCAGGCCCACGCCCGTGGGATGAGAGCAGCTGCCCGTCACCGAAGGCAACTTCAGGGCCGAGAGGACGAAGGCGAAGGCACCCGCCAGACCCAGGAGCATCTTCAGGCGCGGGTCCGCCTGGGTGCGGCGGCGGATGGAGCGCAGGCCCAGGACCACGAAGGGCAGGGCCAGCGCGTACCAGAAGAGGCACCAGCCCGGCGGCAGGAACCCCTCCATGATGTGCATGGCGTGGGCGGGCCGGGCCGCGCCGAACGAGAGCAGGACGACGAAAACGGATAACGCCACCGGTCGACCGGACATACCCATCTCCCTTCCCCAAGGGGGTCTTCCCACGGCGGAAGTTTCAGCGTCGCGGCGTTGCGCGGCGCGGCCCAAAGTAATACCCCCGGCCTCCGGTGGGACCGGGGGTAGATGTGCCGGCCATAACCAGCGTACCCCCTTTCCCGCGAAAGTCACGGTACGCCACGCCGGGGCAGGTCTCCTGGCTTCCGGATCATCACCCTGCGCGCCTTCCCGGCCCGAGGGCCAGTGGCTTGGCGCCGCCCCTTCTCGGAGCCGCGCCCTGCGAAGGGCTCGCCGGTTACAGTGGCGGGGCCGCGCAGGATTCGCACCTGCTTCCCTATTCTCCCCTTTTGGGGGCACCCCGGCGTCTTTATGCAGTTCCGCCCAATTATACCACTCGTCTAACCGAACGGTCAACCAAAACCTCACGGCCCGAGGGGGTCCCAGGGAGCACGGCCGTGCCCGGCGGAGGTCTGCCGTGCCGTAGGGACGGTACCGCCGCGCACCACCTCGGCCACCGCGCTCAAAAGCCGCCGGCATTCCTCCAGCGGACGGGCCGCAATGCGCACGTACGCGGGCAGGCCGAAGGAGGCGCAGTCCCGCACCAGGATGCCCCGCCGCAACAGGGCCTCCCGGAAAAGCCGGCCGTCGCCGACCTCCACCAGGAAGAAGTTGGACCGGGAGGGCAGGGCACGCAGGCCGAGGGCCTCCAGGCCGCCGCGCAGGACCCCCAGGACCTCCCGCACCAGGCGCCGCGACCTTTCCAGGTAGCCCTCGCTCTTCAGGGCCAGGATCCCGGCGCGCTGGGCCAGGGCGTTGACGTTCCAGGGCGGGGCCACCTTGGCCAGGGCCGTGACGGCTTCGCGCGGCGCCACCACGTAGCCGAGCCGCAGGCCCGCCAGGGCGTAGTCCTTGGTCATGGAGCGCAGGATCATCAGATTGCCCGCCGGGAGCAGTGAGGTCGAGGGCCAGGCGCCCTCCACAAAGTTGACGTAGGCCTCGTCCAGGACCACCAGCCCGGGGGCCGCCGCGAGAATGGCGGACACTTCGTCGCGTTGCAGGTAGTGGCCGGTGGGATTGTTGGGTTGGCACAGGAAAATCAGGCGCGGCTGGTGGCGCCTGACGAGGGCCAGCACCTCCTCGATGTCGGGAGCGAACTCCCGTTCGGCCGCGCCCCGGCACGCCACCACCGTGGCCCCCATCAAACGGCAGGAGTAAGCGTATTCTCCGAACGTGGGTTCCAGGACCAGGGCCCGGTCACCCGGACCGAGGTAGGCGATGGAAATGAGCCGGATCAGTTCCGCGGCCCCGTTGCCCACGAAGACCTCCTCCGGCGTGACGCCGCGGGCACGGGCCAGGGCGTGGCGCAGCTCTTCGGCCGCGGGGTCCGGGTAGCGCTCCACGGACGCGGCCAGCAGTTCCGCCGGGTCGAACGGCGGTCCCAAAGGATTGGTGTTACTGCTGAAATCCAGGACCGTGCGCGGATCCACGCCGTAGGACCTCAACTCCGCGGGCCTGATGCCCCCGTGGACGCAAGAATCCAGCAACTCGACCTCCGGCCTGGGACGCGGCCCCATATTCACCGACCCCCAACCAATAGCAAACCGGCGAGCACGACCCAGAGGACCGCGGCCACCCCGGCCAGCGACAGGGCCGCCGCGCTGTGGGCCGCCGCGGGCGGCCCCGCGCCTTCGTTCAGCCGGTAGTGGCCGGGCTTGCTCAGCTCCACGCCCAGAGCCCCGGCCATGGCGGCCATGGGCCAGCCGGCGTTGGGGCTTTCCGTGCGCCGGCGGTCCCGCCACATGCCGCGCCAGGCCCCCGCCGCGTCCCGCCGCAATAGCCAAGCCGCGGCCACGATGAGCAGGCCCGTGAGCCGGGCCGGAACGAAGTTGAGCAGGTCGTCCAACCGCGCCGCGAACTTGCCCAGATACTCGTACGCGCCGCGGTAGCCGAACATGGCGTCCGCCGTGTTGATTACCCGGTAGCACATCGCGCCGGGGACACCGCACAGCAGGAAATAGAAGGTGGGCGCCACGAAACTGTCGCACGTGTTCTCGGCCAGCGATTCGATGGCGGCGGCCCTCACGGCGGGCGCGTCCAGGGAGGCCGTCTCCCGGCTCACCAGGGCCCGCAACTCTTCCCGCGCGGCCGGCAGGTCGTCGCGAGCCAGAAGCCCCTCCACCCGCCGCACGGCCGCGAAGAGGCCGCGCAGCGCGAACGCGGGCTTGAGCACGAGTGCCCCCACCACCACGTACACCGCGGGCCCCGCGACCCGCGCCCAGTGGAGGGTGGCCCACGCGGCGCCGGCGAACAGGGCCGCGACCAGCAGGACCATGAAGGCCCCGTACAGGAACGGGCCGGCGCGTCCCCGGGGGGCGCCGGCCTCCAGCCGCCCCAGAACCCGCCCCATCCACACCACCGGGTGCACCCGCGGGGGCGGCTCGCCCAGGGCCAGATCCAGGGCCACGGCCAGAGCCAGGACCGCGAGTTCGGCACCGCCCTCGCCCATTAACGCTCTCCTCCCGGAGCCCGGCTACAGGCCCAGCCACCCGTAAACCAGGTCGAGCCTCAGCCGCCGGCGCACCACGGCGGCCAGGCGGTCGAAGGCCTCCTCCTTGGCAGCCGCAAAGGAAAAACGCGCGGGCAGGGGCTCCAGGCCCCGCCGGCGCCGGAGGGCGTTAAGCCACCCCCGCCGGAAACCGTCGGCCTCGAAGAGGCCGTGCAGGTAGGTGCCCCAGACCGTACCGTCCCGGTTCAGCGCCCCCTCGGGGGTCCCGTCGGAGCAGGCGAAGACCGGCCTGACACCCGGCTCCCCTACGGTCTCTCCGGCGTGGATCTCGTAGCCCCTCACCGCTTCGCCGCGCACCTCGCCCAGCAATCCCGCCCCGGCTACCACCGTGGCCGCGGTGCGGCGGGTGATCTTGCCCCGCCGGAAGACCGTGACGGTGTCCAGCAAACCCAGCCCGGCCACGAAGGGTATGCCCTCCTGGCTGCCCACCGGGTCGTGCAGCTCCCGCCCCAGCATCTGGTAGCCGCCGCAGATGCCCACCACCAAGCCGCCCTCTGCGGCAAAACTCTTTATGGCCTCGGCCCAGCCGCTCTCGTAGAGGTAGAGCAGGTCGCGCGTGGTGTTCTTGGTGCCCGGCAAAAACAACACGTCCGGACGGCCCAGGCCGGCGGGATGCACCACGTAGCGCACGGCCACGTCCGGCTCGCCCCGTAAGGGCTCGAAATCGGTGAAATTGGCGATGTAGGGCAGCCGCACCACGGCCAGGTCCAGTTCGGCGCGGGGGTTGACCCGCCATTCGGCCAAGCTCACCGAATCCTCGGGCTCCACGCCCAAATCCGCCAGGTAGGGCAGCACGCCCAGCACCGCGCAACCGGTGCGCGCTTCCAGAAAATCGAGTCCCGGCGTAAGCAGGTCCTCGTCGCCCCGGAACTTGTTGATCACCAGGCCCTTCACGCGGCGCCGCTCCTCGGGCTCCAGCAACTCGATGGTGCCCACCAGGGAGGCGAAGACCCCGCCGCGGTCGATGTCCGCCACCAGGATGACCGGGGCGTCGGCCAGGGCCGCCACCCGCATGTTGGCCAGGTCCCGACCGCGCAGGTTGATCTCCGCCGGGCTGCCCGCCCCCTCGATGACGATGACGTCGTGGTCCGCGGCCAGGCGCGCGAAGGACTCCCGCACCGCCTCCCACAGGGGGACCAGGCAACCGTCACGGTAGTCGGCGGCACGCACGTCGGCCCAGGGCCGCCCGCGCAGCACCACCTGGGACACCGTGTCGCCCTTGGGCTTGAGGAGGATGGGGTTCATGTCCACGGTGGCCTCCACCCCGGCGGCCTCGGCCTGCACCCCCTGGGCGCGGCCGATCTCGCCCCCGTCGGCCGTCACGTAGGCGTTCAGGGACATGTTCTGAGCCTTAAAGGGCGCCACCCGGATCCCGTCCTGCCTGAAGATGCGGCACAGCGCCGTGCAAAGGACGCTCTTGCCGGCGTGGGAAGTGGTGCCCTGAACCATGACGGCCTTCGCGGCCACGACTGCCTCCTCCGGTTTCCCTAACCCCGCCCGGCCAGGGCCGCGTCCACCGCGGCCCGGAGTTCCCGGGCCGCCCGCGCCACGTCCTCGGCCGCCACCACCGCCGACACCACGGCCACGCCCGCCGCCCCGCGGCGTATGGCCTCGGCCGCGTTGTCGGGCCCGATGCCGCCGATGGCCACCACCGGAATCCTCACGGCCCGCGCGATGGCCTCCAGAACCTTCGGGCCCAGGGGCGGCACGTCGCTTATTTTCGTGGTGGTGGGGAACACGGCCGAGGTGCCGAGGTAGTCCGCGCCCCCGGCCTCGGCCTCCCGGGCCTGGTGCTCGTCCTGCACCGTGATGCCGATGAGGCGCTCCGGCCCCATTATGCGGCGCGCGTCGGCCAGGGGCAGGTCCTCCTGGCCCAGGTGCACCCCGTCGGCCTCCACGGCCAGGGCCACGTCCACCCGGTCGTTGACGAAGAAGAGCACGCCCGCCTCCCTGGTGACGGCGCGCAAGGCCCGGCCCACGGCCACCAGCTCCCTTGCGGGCCAGTCCTTGCCCCGGAGCTGGATGGCCGTGGCGCCGCCCGCGATGGCGGCCCGCACCACTTCCTCCTCGCTGCGGCCCCGGCTCAGCCCCCGGTCCGTCACCACGTACAGCCGCAGGCGCTCGGCCAGCCGCTCCCTCACGCGGCCACCTCCCCTATGCGCGCGCCGCGGACCAGTTCGTCCGGCTGCAGGCGGTACAGCGCGTCCAGCAGGTGCACCTGGAAGCTCCCCGGGCCCTCGGCCCGGGCCGCGGCCAGCTCCGCGGCGTACCCGAAGTAGGCCAGGGCCGCCGCCGCGGCCAGCACCCGGTCCTCCTCCACGGCGCGAAAGGCGCCGATGACCGCCGTGGCCATGCAGCCCGTGCCGGTGACCGCGGTGAGCAGGGGGTGGCCGTTGTGTACCTCGAGGGTCCGCCGGCCGTCGCTCACGTAGTCCACCGGCCCGGTAGCCGCAACCACCGTGCCCAGCCGCTCCGCGATCCGCCGCGTGACCTCGGCCGGATTTTCGGGCCCGGCCGCGGCCTCCACGCCTTTGACCGCGGCCTCGTAGCCGCCCACGATGGCCACCTCGGCCGCGTTGCCCCGCAGCACGTCCACCTTCACCTCGGCCAGGATGCGCGCCGCGCTCGAGGTGCGCAAACCCGTGGCGCCGGCGCCTACGGGGTCGAGCACCACCGGGACACCGATCCGGTTTGCCTCCTGCCCGGCCGCAATCATGGACTCCACCAGGGCCGGGGTGAGGGTGCCGATGTTCAGCACCAGGCACCGGGCCAGGCGCACCATCTCACGCACCTCTTCCGGCGCGTGGGCCATCACGGGCGAGGCCCCCACCGCCAGGGTGGTGTTGGCCGTGAGATTGGTGACCACCAGGTTGGTGATGTGGTGCACCAGGGGCCGCGCGGCCCGGATGCGGGCCAGAATTTCGCCGGCCTTCTCCCTCCACTCCACGGTTTGCTCGCTCCTTCCCGCCGCGTGCGACGAAATTTGGCTGGATTATAGCAGGACTGGTGCCGCGAAGTCAACGGGATTGCAGCGCACCACCCTGCTGCCCGTTTGTCGGGGTGCGGCCGTATCGTGCCAAAGCAGGCCGCAATAGCCCGGTGGGGACGATAGGCCGGGCGCAGGCCCCCGAAAGAGCCCGCAGGTAAAAACGTAGGGAAGACCGTGTGGGCAAAGCACGGGGGACGCTTTTCCGACTGAGAAACGGCCTCAGGGTCCCCGCAGGTGGTCGTAACCCGCGGGCTCCAGCGCTCGCACCGTACCGCCCCCCCCGACCAGGGTCACTCCCCTTTCCGCCGGCACCACCTCGCCGATGAAGGTGAGGGGGGTGCCGGTGGCCGCCACGGCCTTCCGCAGCCTTTCTTCGCTTCCCGGAGCGCAGGTGAGCAGCAGCTCGTAGTCCTCCCCGCCCGCCAGGGCCCACGCCAGGGGGTCTGCGCCCAGCAGCCGCGCCACCTCGCGCGTGGCCGAAGCCACGGGAATGGCCTCGGCGTAGATGACCATCCCCACCCCGCTTTCACGTGCGATGTGGTTGGCCTCGCTGGCCAGGCCGTCGCTGATGTCGATCATGGCCGTTACCAGCCCGGTGGCGGTAAGCTCCGCTGCCTCGCGTAGCCTCGGCACCGGTTCCAGGTGGGCCCGCACCACGCTCCTCACGGCCCCGTCCTCTCCGGCGGCGCCGACAAAGGCTTCGGGACGGCGTTCTTTCTGGCGCAGCAGCCAGTGCAGGCCGGCCGCCGAGGCCCCGAGGTGACCCGTGACGGCCACCAGGTCGCCCGGCCGCGCCCCGGACCTGGTGAGCGGTGCGGCCACGCGTCCCAGCACGGCCACGTCCACAATCAGCCCGCCGGGGGAACGTACGGTGTCGCCGCCCACGATCCCGACCCCGCAGGTTTCGGCCATGGCCACCATGCCCCGGTAAAGTTCCTCCACGAAGTCCTCGTCTACCTGCCCGCTCAAGCCGAGGGAAACCAGGGCAAAGAGCGGTTCGCCCCCCATGGCGGCAATGTCGCTCAGGTTGACGGCCAGGGCCTTGCGCCCGAGCTGCCAGGGCGTGATGAAGGAGAGGTCGAAGTGTACCCCCTCCACCAGCATGTCAACGGTGGCCAGCAGCCGTCCACCGGCGAACTCCAGGACCGCGGTGTCGTCGCCGATACCCCGCAACACGCCGGGGCCCGGTCCTCCCACCAGGCCGGCTATGCGGCGTATGAGCCCCAATTCTCCGCCCGCGAAGCGCACGGTCTTCCTCCTTCGCAGCGGCCCCGCCCCCGAGACGAACCGGATTACCGGCCCGCCGTTGCCCACGCCACTCGCAACCCGACGGTAGCCCGCCCGGCGGTTTGCCCGTTTCTTACCGGGATTCCCAGTGCGGTCGGGGGCCCTCGGCCGTTCCGGGACGCCGGAACAACCCCCTTAGCGACGTCAACCCGGTCCGGCGGGATCTCCGGGCGGAGGGCTTAGGGCACTCCGATCCATCAGACGGCCTGCCGCCGCGTGGTTCGGGGGACGGTGGCCCCTGCCCAAGGCCGGTGCGTGGCGGATGGCCAGGGCCGTGAACTCCCTGGCCAGCACCAGGGCCGCCGGCACGTCCAGGCCCCGGGCCAGCCCCGCGGTGAGGGCTGCGCTGAAGGTGCAGCCGGTGCCGTGAACCGTAACGGGAAACCGCGGGCCGCGCAGCTCGAGCCAGTCCCTTCCGTCGTAGGCCAGGTCCACCGGGTCGCCCTCCAGGTGCCCGCCCTTGATGACCACCCAGGAAGGCCCCAGCTCGCGCAAACGCCTTGCCGCCTCCCGCATGTCCTCCAGAGTGCAGACCTCCCGTCCCAGCAGGATGCCGGCCTCGGCCAGATTGGGGGTGACTACCAGAGCCAGGGGCAGCAGTTCTCGAGCCAGAACCCGCTGCCCCTCCTCGGTCAAGAGCGGGTGCCCGCCCTTGGCGTGCATTACCGGGTCCACCACCAGCCTGGGGACCCGGTACTCGCGAAGGAGGGCGGCCACCGTGGCCGCCACCGTCGCGGTGCCCAGCATGCCCGTCTTGACCGCGTCCGCGCCGATGTCGTCCATCACGGCCCGGAACTGGACCGCCACCGTTTCCGGCGACAGTTCCTGCACGGCCACCACGCCCCGGGTATTCTGGGCCGTCACGGCCGTGAGCACGCTGGCGCCGTAAACCCCCAGGGCCGTGAAGGTCTTGAGGTCCGCCTGGATGCCCGCCCCGCCGCCGCTGTCGGAACCGGCAATGGTAAGGGCCCTGGGCACCGGTTTTTTGTTCGCCCCGCCGCCGTTGGGGGCCGCATACGAGCCCCACGTACCCAAGAACGTCGTCGCCCCCGCCCGCCCGGCCAGCGTCCCGTCCCGCCTGATGGCTTCCGCGAGCCAGGCGGGGCAGGCGTCCAGGTCCACGAGGTCTACGTCAAATTCGGTAAGAGCGTTGAGCTGTCTCTCGCGCCACGCCCTGGCGTAGTCCGAAAACGCAGCCTCGTCCATGGTTCAGTCTCCCGCTCGCCGAGACACGCCGTCTCCGGTGTTACCCCCATCATACAGGGTGTGTCCGGGCTGCGTCAATCACCCGTACGGACGGCCCGAAGGGTGGTCGAAAAAAAGGCCGGTTAGCCCTCCGGCCGGAAAAGCGGTAATCGGCTACGCGGATTCGGAAGACGCCCCCAGGCCGGCCACGCTATACGCGTAGTAGTCCCCCCGCAGAAACGTCTCCCGCAAGGACCCGTACTTGCGCAGAGTGGCTATGCGGCGCATCACCCTGACCGCAGGTATGCCGGTGACCCGGGCGATTTCGGGCACGGTTAAAGGCTCCCCCGGGGCCAGGGCCGCGAGAATCTTGCGCTTTTCCGTCTGGGCCTCCCTAACCCCCTGCAGCCGCGCCGAAGGCACCGGCCCCAGCCTGGCCCGCATGGCGTTCACCGTCAATTGCTGGCGCATGTTCACCCTCTCCTTCCCCAGCTATGGCCGCCTCGACCATGGCGGCCAGCTGTTCTGTCGTGTAGCCGCACACCGCCAGGGCCCCCTCCGGGCACACGGCGGCGCAAGATCCGCAACCCTTGCACATGGCCGCTTCGACCACGACCCGTCTCTCGGAGGCCACCAGCGTGAGCGCTCCGTAATCGCACTCCGGCAGGCACACCCCGCATCCCGTACACCTGGTCGCGTCCACGCGGGCCAGGAAGGGATCCCGCTCCACCTGGGCCCTGGAAAGCAGGATGGCCGCCTTGGCCGCGGCCGCCGAGGCCGAGCAGGCCGTTTCGGTGAGGTCCTTGGGCCCCTGGACGGTCCCGGCTACAAAAACGCCGTCCAGCGGCATCTCCACCGGCCGTAGCTTGGGGTGCACCTCCAGCAGGAAGCCGTCCTCGCCCAAGGGTAATTTCATTCTGGCAGCCAGGTCCGCCGCCCCGGGGCCGGGCACCATGCCCGTGGCCAGCACCACCAGGTCTGCCGGAATCTCGATTTCCTCGCCGAAGGTAAGCTGGTCCCGCACCCGCACCATCAAGGTATCCCCTTCCGGCACCACCACCGGAGGCTCCTCGGCCGCGTAGCGCAGGAAGAGCACGCCGGCCAGGCCGGCCCGCTCGTACAGGAACTCGGCGTTACGCGCGTAGGTACGGATGTCGCGGTAAAGGTGATACACGTTGGCCTGCGGCAGCCGCCGCTTCAGCTCCAGTTCGGCGGCCAGGCTCGCGGAGCAGCAGCAACGCGAGCAATAGGTGTTCACCTTCTCTTCGTTGCGCGGCGTCTGCCGGCTCCCCACGCAGGAGATGACCACCACGTTGCGGATTTCGCGGTTCCCCAGGCGCAATGCGCCCCGGGTGGGCCCGTAGGGCGAAAACAGGCGCACCAGCTGGGGTAAGGTGATGACGTTGGGATGCAGGCCGTAGCCGTATTCGCCCCTGGCCGGCTCGTAGGGGACGAAACCGGTGGCGACGACGAGGGCCCCCACCCGCAGCTCGAACCCGCGGGGGGACTCCTCCAGGTACACCGCGCCCTCGGGGCACACCACCACGCACGCGCCACAGTGCGTACAGGCCTCGGGGTCTACGGCGTAGCGGGGCGGCCAGGCCTCCGGGTAAGGCAGGTATACGGCTTTGCGCGTTCCCAGCCCGTAATTGAAGGGGTCCGGCACCGTCACCGGACACACGTCCGCGCACCGGCCGCAGGAGGTACAGGCCTCTGAAACGCACCGCGGCTTCTGCGCCAGCCGCACGGTCCAGTTGCCCACCACGCCCTCCACGGCCTCCACCGTAGTCCCGGTGTAAATGCGCACCCGGGGGTGGCGCACCACACGGCCCAGCAGGTCCCCGAGCAGGGCCAGGGGGTCCTCGTCGGTGGGGTAGACCCTGTACAGCTGCGCCAAGCGCCCGCCCAGAAAGGGCGTCGCCTCGACCAGATGGACGGCGAATCCCCTTTCGGCCAGGTCCAGGGTGGTCCTCAGCCCCGCGGCCCCGCCCCCGATTACCAGCACTTCCGGTACCACCGGCAGTTTCAGGGACTCCAGGGGCTCCAGCAGCCTCGCCTTGGCCACGGCCATGCGAATGAGGGCCCCGGCCTTCTCAGTGGCCCGCTCCGGCTCGGCCCCGTGGGCCCAGCTGCACTGCTCCCGCACGTTAGCGTGCTCGAACAGGTAGGGGTTCAGTCCGGCCCGCGCCAGGGCCTTCCGGAAGGTATTTTCGTGGAGGCGCGGCGAGCAGGAGGCCACCACCACCCGGTTCACCTTCCCGGCCCTGATGTCTTCCTCGATCAGGGCCTGGCCGGGGTTGGAGCACATGAAGGGATAGTGCCGGGATACGGCCACGCCCTCCAGACGCGCCGCATACGCGGTAACCTTTTCCACGTCCACCACGTCGGAGATGTTGCCGCCGCAGTGGCAGACGTACACACCCACCCTCGCTTCTTCCACTCCACTCAACCCCCGTTCAAACCCGTCAGGTAGGCCGCCGCCCGCATGGCCGCGGCCCCCGCCTGCATCACCGTGTCCACGATGTCCTTGGGCGCCTCGGCCACCCCGGCCACGAAGACCCCCGGCACCCCGGTACTCACGGGATCGAGTTTCGGAGAAGGCGTCTCGACAAAGCCGAACTCATCGACCGCCAGGTCCGGAAAGAGTACCCGCGGGTCGACCTGGGGCCGCAAGCCCAAGGCCAGCACCACCAGTTCGTACTCCTCCTCCACGATGCCGTTGGTCTCGCCCATCACTTCGGCCCGCAACACCAGGTTGCCGTCCGGCTTTTCGGTGATGCGGGCCACCCGGCCCTTGCGGAAGCGCACGCCCGTGGCCACGGCCCGCCGGTAAAATTCCTCGTAGCCCTTGCCGAAGGCCCGGATGTCCATGTAGTAGACGTCCACCTGAACCCGCCGCAGGTTCAATATTATCGACTGGGCCTGACGCACGGTGTACATGCAGCACACGCGCGAGCAGTAGGGCAGGCCGAGAGATGCGTTGCGCGTGCGGGAGCCCACACACAGGATGAAGGCGATGCGCCGGGGGATCTTTCCGTCGGAGGGCCGCACCACCGCGCCGTAGGGGCTGTTGGCCACCAGCAGGCGGTCCACCGTGAGGGCCGGAATGACGTTGGCAAACTGGCCGCCCCCGAACTGCTCTAGCCGGGTGGTGTCGAAGAACCCGAAACCGGTGGCCAGCACCACGGCCCCGACTTCGAGTTCTATTTGCTCCTCGACCTGGGTGAAGTTGACGGCTTTCGTGGGGCACTTACGCTCGCAGGCTCCGCACAGGATGCAGCTCTCCAGGTCCACCACCGCGACCTTAGGTACAGCCTGGGCGAAGGGAATGTATATCGCTTTACGCATGCCGAGGCCGTTCTCAAACTCGCTGGGCACGTCCACGGGGCATGCCTTTTCGCACACGCCGCAGCCCACGCAAGCCCCCTCGTCCACGTACCTGGGTTTTTTCAGGATCTTGACGCCGAAGATCTTGTCCTCCCGCCGCGCCTCCTGCACCGTGGCATAGGTGAGCAGGGAAATTAAAGGATGGTTGGCCACGGCCACCATCTTGGGTGTGAAGATGCAGCTCGGGCAGTCCAGGGTGGGGAAGACCTTCTGCAATTGGATCATCCGGCCGCCCACGCTGGGTTCCTTCTCTACCAGGTACACGTGGAACCCCTGGTCCGCCAGGTCCAAGGCCGCCTGCACGCCGGCGATACCACCGCCCACCACCAGTACGCTGCGCAGCGCGTCCGTCACGTCCCTCGCCTCCCGCATGCTCCGTAGTCCACCGCCGTGAGTCGCCAGGCGCTAGGTGATTGACGATTCAGATTTGCGCGACGACAGGCTTCACCAGCCTTTCTCCGGGGGTACCCTAAGACGCCCGTTTGTAAGGAGTTGGGCCCAGAAGTTTTAGCAACTCGGTCATTTCGCGGGTAACCTGTAGAAAAACGTTGGTGCAGATGCTGCAAATGGCCTCCACCCGTAACCGGTCCGCCTCCAGGCCCATCTCCCGCAGCCTGGGTTCCAGGCGCTTCATCCGCTCCCTGGTGCGCTCCACCCCGCGGTAGGGGCAGTCCTGGGGATAGCAGGTGGCCACGATGATCCCGTCCACGCCCTTCCGGAAGGCGTCCAGAATGAGCTCCGGCGGAATCATGGAGCAGCACCGCACCCGGACGATCCTGACATTGGGCGGGTAGGAAAGTCTGGCCAGCCCGACGGTATCGGCGCAGGGGTAGCTGCACTGCTCCTCCGCGAACATCAGAATCAGGGGTTCGTATTCTCCTTCGCCTTCCATGTCCAGGACTTCTTCGCCGCTCACGCCCTTCACCGCCCCGGCACCGGATTCGCTTCAGCCTGCGTTTCGAAAACACAACCCACTCTATTCGCTATCTCTAGCTAGAGAAAACCCGAAGGGAAAATGAAAGCCCGCCCGGCGGGCGTTACCTGCTCCGGCCTTGCAAAAGCATAGCGGAAACTTTTTTTAGTACAATTGTAATCTCCGCGGCCCCGGCTGTCAAGACCTTCGCTGGCCACTTCTGGCAGGAGGCCGGTGGGCGGCCGGAAAGGGAGGCGGACGGGGTCGACCGGTCCTGCCCGGAGCGCGCGGGCGTCCGCCGCCTCTGAGGTCCCTCGCCTCTGGCGCGGCCCCACGAAAAGGGTGCGGCGCTCGCACCCGATCTTATATCCGCTCCGCCGCCACCCTCTCCGCCGGCACTTCCCGGCGCGCGCGGTAGACGTAGACCGCCAGGCCCCGATAGACCGCGTGGGCGAACTTGCTGTACGGCGCGGCGAGGATCAGCAGCGCCACCACGACCAGGTGGAAGCCGTAAAGCACGTAGCTGGCGAGGGGCAGTCCGGCGTAAGCCGTGGCCTCGAGCACCAGCCCGGAAAGTCCCGCCAGGAGCACCAGTTGCAGAAAGATCCAGTCGGTGTGGTGGCTGTAGCCCTCTTTCCCGGTGAGGCGCCGCCAGGTCGCCACTGAGGCGCCCGCGACGAGGGCCACGCCTCCCACCGTTCCGAGGGCCCGGACCGCCAACGGTACCATCTCCGGCGCCCCGCCCGGGTTGAAAACAAAGGCCAGCGCCGTGGTCAGGGCCAGCAGGAGGAACCCGTTCACCATGGCCGTATGCATAAGCCACATTTTCTTGTCTGCGCACTTCTGGTACCGCTGTTGCAATACCACTTCATAGATGAAAGTACGGAAAAATCCCGCCCAACTGAACTTCACAGGTGTCGCCCCGCAGAGATGGCGATACATGCGCCAAAGGTTCAGGGCAACGGTGCCGAGAACGAAGGCGCCCAGGCTCAAACCTACGACATCGATGAGGGGGGTGGGAAGAAAGAGACTCAACCGTACCGCCTCGCGGTCCACGGGTCCGTGAAAGAAAAGGATTCCGATGGTGAAAAATGCCGCGGCCGCAAGGTAAAAGAAAAAGGCAAAGGCTTGGGATGTGTAAAGCTTGGCGGTGAGCTTGGTCCAGCTGTATTTGGTGATGGCCCAGCGCCGCAGCGCCATCAGCAACTCTCCGGGGTCCGCCTCGCGTAAGCACATCGGGGTACATTCGTTGCAGCGGTAACAAAGCCAGAGGCCCGGGCTCTGCAATATCTTTTCCGTGGCCCCCAGCTGGGCATAGCGGATGATCTGGCGCGGGTAAAAGGGGTCGCTTTCGGCCAGGGGGCAACTGGCCGAACAGTTCCCGCAGTTGAAGCAGGCCCGCGCCCGCGCCGCCCCCAACCGGATGAGTTCCTCCATGAATGCGGGGTTCGGCACCAGGGCCATACTTCTCCCGTCCTTTCCCGTGAACCGGGTAAGCCGGCCGGCCTGATACAGTGCCGGTCGGCCTTTTTCTGTAATTCTACCGTCGGCGGAACGCGGTTTTAGTAGAATTGTAATAGACGGGACGCCGCGCTGTCAAGCAACTTTTGGCGGCGACGTCCGCAGCACGGCATGGAGACCCGGAACGGCCGCCGGGGGCCTCCGGGCCGGCCGGTCCCGCGCGGGCGAAACCATTGGGCGGCGGGACCCCTTGACAACGGGCGGCAAATATCGTATCATACAGCTAAGTGTATGCCACATATAGATGGCAAACGCAGAAAGGAGGGAAAGGACCATGTGCTGCATGCCGCATCTTCACCACGGACACTACCCCACGCCCTACGGGTGGTGCTGCCAGCCCCCGCGCACCGGGCCCGGAACCAGGGAGGCGGAAATCGCCTGGCTGGAGGCCTACGTCAAGCACCTTCAGGCCCAGATCGCCTGGGCGGAGCAGCGCATCAAGGAACTCAAGGAAGGTTCGCCGGGGACCTGAGGCCGCCGGCCGTGCAGGGCGGACCGGCGAAGGCAGCGGCGGGGTGGCGAGGCCCGGAGGTTCCGCGCGTGCCCGCGCAGGATAAACACCTGCGGTAAGGCGCGAGGCGCGCCCCGGGCTCGCCCGTCTTACGGGCGGAACAAAGGGGTGCGCGAGGCATTACGGGAGACATTGGCACTATCGTCACTCCCACGCCGGTCCGTGCACACCAACAGCGGGATACGGCCAATTCTTGCGGCAGGTGACGTGCGGTGTTCAGCCTGGCCCTTTACCTGACGACCCTCGCGGTCCTGGTTATCTCCTCCCGCCGGGACCGGGCCAGGACGGCACGGCCCTGGCCGTGCCCTGGCGTTCCTGCGCGGGCCTGTTCCCCGGCATGCTGGGCATACTGGAACTGGTGGGGCTACTGCTGGCCGTGGTGCCCAACACCGTCCTCACGGGCCTGTTCGCGGGCCACGGGCCCGGACGGCGCTGCGGCACGGCCCGACCGAAGGTCGGCTAGAAAGGAAGTGGGTACTTTGTGCCGCGAAGGACACACAAGACACGGGCACGGTTCCCGCTGCTGCGTGAGCGCGCCGCTGGAGAGGTTCGTCCAGCCCTGCCTTTTGCTCTTGCTGCGGCGCCGGCCGGCCCACGGCTACGAGCTGATGCAGAGCCTGGCGGAGTTCGGCTTCGGCGAAGGAGAAGTCGACCCGGCCACGGTCTACCGGAACCTGAGGCGTCTGGAGGAAGAGGGCTTCGTGGTCTCGCGGTGGGAAACGGGCGGCGGGGGACCGGCCCGCCGGCTCTATCAGCTTACCCGCGAGGGAGAGGAGTTGCTGCACGCCTGGGCCGCGGCGGTGGAGCAGAACCGTCGCCGGCTGGAGCACTTCCTGGCCCGCTACCGCGAGGAAACCGCTCCGGTTGAGGGCCGGCCCGGGCCAGAAGACTCCTCGTAAGCGGGTGCCCGGGATTTGCCATCACCTCTACGATGCGGCCTTCGAGCGTCACGGTGACCCGGTCGCTCACCTTGCGGGCCACGGCCAGGTCGTGGATAACGAAAAGGACCTTTTCGTCCCCCGGTGGCCTCACGGGAACCCTCACGGCAGCACCTCGTCCACGGCTACTTCCAGGCCCGGCAGAAGCTCGGAAGAGGCGACGCTCCCCGTACCGTACCTGCCCGCCAGTTCAAAACCCTTTTCTTTGAGCGTGTAAATCTCAATGGTTTTCCTATCGGGATCCACGAGCCAGTACTCCCTCACGCCGGCCAGGGCATACTCCTTTCTTTTTTCGCCCCTGTCGGCGCGCCTTGTTCCCGGCGACGTTACCTCCACCACCAGGTCCGGAACCTCGCAGAACCGCTCCTTAATGCGTTCGCGGTGCTCTTTCGCCACGAAGAAGAGGTCCGGTTCCCGGATGTTGCCCGGCCACAGCCGCACCGGAAGGGGCGCCAGATAGACCCTGCCGGCATCCCGTTTCTCCGCAAACGCGTGGAGCTTGAGAAACAACCTCTGCACGATCTCCTGATGTACCGGGGTTGGGTGGGGAGGCATCACCAGTTTCCCCTCGGAAAGCTCGATCAACCTGTTGGTATCGGGCAGAGAAAAGTAATCCTCTTCGGTCCATTCACCCTGGGGAGGAAACAGTTTGGCAATTTCTCCTACGTAGCCCATCTCTCATCCCGCCTTAACTGAAAGGGCACTCACCATCATTCTAACACCCACCCGCCCGGCCCACCAGGCGGGCCAGGTCCTCCGCCAGAACCTCCAGCCTGCCCCCGAAGGCGCCCGGGTCCAGGGCCTCGCCCACCAGGTTGGCCCGCATTACCGGCGCGGCGTAATCCAGGGCCTCCCACACGGGTACCCCGCGCTCCTCCAGTGCGCGCCGCAGGAAGGGACCGGTATCCGCGTCGACCCTGTTCAGCAGCGCGGCAAAGGGCTTTTTCGCCTCCGCCGCCAGCCGCCTGGCCTTCTCGGCCAGGACCACGGCCTCGTGAGAGGGGTCCACCACCAGCAGCACGAAGTCGACCCCCTCCAGCACGCCCCGCCCGAAGTGCTCCACGCCGGCCTCGGTGTCCACCAGGACCCACTCGCCCTCGGCCACGGTGAGGTGTTTCAAGAACTCCCGGGCCACGGCCCCCATGGGACAGGCGCACCCCTCCATGGCCCGCTCGATCTTCCCCACCCGCACCAGGCCCACCGGCCCGTCCCGGCTGACGCACGCGGCGGGCAGGTCCTCAACACAAAAAGGGGCCGCGAAGAAGGGCACCCGCTCCGTGCGCTCCTGCCGCAGGGAGGCCAGCAGCCGCTCCCGCACCGCGGCCCTCCCGCCCAAATAATCCAGCAAACCCTGGTTCGGCGGTGCCAGGCCCAGCATCCTTTCCAGGCCCGGGTTGGACTCGTCCGCATCCACTACCAGCACCCGGAAGGACCGCGCCAGGGTCCGGGCCAGGAGCGCCACCACCGTGCTCTTGCCGCTGCCGCCCCGCCCGCTGATCAGCAATTTGGGCACGCCATCTACCTCCCGGAATCGAATTGCGTTATTGCGGACCGTTATTTCCCTAACCGAAGGCCTGCTTCAGGGCGCCCAGGGCCCGCTCCACTTTCCTGGGCGCGTCCGGGACTTCGGCCTCCACGGCGGCCGCCGCCTCCCGGACCGCGTCCGCCACCCCCTCCGGCAGACCGCCCGCCACGGCCAGGTAGGAGGAGAGGCGCCTCTCGAGTTGCACCCGGAGCCGCTCATGTGGTGGCAGCCCCAGGTAGTCGGCAACGGTTTTCAGGAGCCGCGGCTTGTCTTCGGGCAGGCGACCCTCTACTTCCCACAGCAGGTTAAACATGTGGTCGCTCGTGAGGTAGGAGCGGCAGTCAAGGTGTTCTATCAGCAGGCCGATTTCGGCCACCACTTCGTCCTCGGAGAGGGGTTCGAACTCTCCCGCCTGCACCTGCTCGTAAAGGGGGGTACCCGGGTAGGGCACAAGGCTCCTCAGCCTGATGAAGTCGGGCCCGATGGCGTTGAGAACGCGGGCCGTCTCCAGGGCGTGTCGCTCGGAAAACCTCCTTCCTCCCAGGCCGGGCATCACGTAGAGGCTCACGCTCATGCCGGCCTCACGCGCTTTACGGCCCGCCAGAATGAGTTCCTCCGCCCTGACTCCTTTTTGTACCTGCGCCAGGACCTCGTCGCAGCCCGACTCGAGCCCGATGTGCAGCCGCACCAGACCGGCCTCGCGTAAGATCCGCAGTTCTTCCGGGGATTTGCGGACAACGGTTTTGGCCCGGGCGTAGGAGGTCACCCTGGCCACCCGGGGAAAACTTTCCCTGAGATGGGCCAGAATCCGGCACAGGTCCTCCGTCGCGGCCTGGAGGGCATCGGCGTCCTGCAGGAACACGGTCCTGCCGCCGGAGGCCAGCCAGTTGGCCACGTTGACCAGGCTCTGGATGCGGCGCTGAGCCAGCTCCGCGTCACCGCACCGGCGGCCGTACAGTTCAGGGTTACCGTTGATCAGGGCCGCCACCACTTCCCGGCCGACTTCGCCGGCCAGACCCAGACGCCACGAGGCGGCCCTTATTTCGTTCACCAGGGCCTTCACGACCTCCAGATCCTCTATTACCTCCTCCGCGCGGCGCCGGGAATAGCGCTCCCCTTTGTAGGTGCGGCAAAAAGTACAGCGGTTCCAGGGACAGTTGCGCGTCACGCGCAGCAACAGCGAGCAATCCCGCCCCTCGTTCGGCGGCCGGATGGGGCCCATCTCGTGCCAGCCCCTGCCGATGCGCTCGGTTTTCATTCTGTAGGGCACCCCGTTTTAAGGCAGAACCGGCACGGCTCCGGCAGGGTCCCCCTCTTCAAGGCCCGGCGGAAGGAGCGGTAGTCCCAGCCGCGCCAGACCTCCGCCAATGTTCTCTCTCCAATATTACCAAAAATCAGGGGAGCGTGGAACCGGCCCGCGGGGATGTCGTAAATCTTGACCGGCTCCGCCACCGGCAGGCCCAGGTACACGCAGGGCGCCACGCTCCCGTCCACGGTTACAAACAACGCGCGATACGGGTTTTCGGCGCACCGCCCCGCCGGCCCGTTGCCCAGGTAATGGTAAACCGGCAGGCCCTGCCGGCCCAGATCTTCCAGCAGCCTCCGGGCCGCGGCCAGACCGCCTTCGTCCAGGCGCAGGCTCTCGGCGCGCAAGTCCTCGGCGCAGACGAAATCCAGCGTGCTGACCACCACCGCATCCACGGACACGCGGCGCAACAACTCCGGAAGACGCGCACACGATTCCAGGCCGGAGCGCAGGAGCATGTACGCCACGTGAATGGCCGGCCTGGTGAGCCCGCGCCGCAGCCTTTCCGCGGCCAGGCGCTCCATGGCGTCCAGCACCCTGGCCAGGATAGTACCCCGGCGCACCCGGTCGTGGTAGGCATCCCCTCCCGCCAAGGAAAAGGCAATCACGTCGAGGCCGCTGTCGAACAGGGCCGGGACGCTCTCGTCGCCCAGAAGCATGCCGTTGGTGGTCGTGCCCACCCGGCAACCGGCCCCCTTGGCCAGGCGCACCAGGGAAAAGAAATCCCGATGCAGCAGCGGTTCGCCCCAGCCCTGCAAGAATACAAGCCCGGTTCTTCTGAAGGCGGGTACCAGTCGCCGAAACGTAGCCGGGTCCATATCCCGGCCACGCCACACGTTACGGTAAACCGTACGCGGACAGTAGGAACACTCCGCGGTGCAGCGGGTGGTGACCTCCACCTGGATCCAGTCCCACGAACGCAGAGCCAACCAGCGCATGTTCACCCTCGCCCTGAGGGGTGCCGTGCGTGCGCCGCAAAGCCTTCGCTTCGGCGCGCACCAGGTTGTCCGGCAGTTCGGGCTGCACCAGGTCCAGGTCGTGCTTACCGGTCTTGACCCTGGTCGGAAATCCCGAACCCGCGCGAACCGGCCACCCCAAAACAGTTACCGGAAGAATAATCACGCTGGTTGTTGTCTTTTTACGCTTGATGTGATTCTCCTTCCGCTCGGAGAAGAGAATTCTCGCAGGGTAAAGACCCGCCCGCGTGACAGACCGGGCCAAAGCGCTCGCCCTAACTTCTTCACCGCGCGCTGCAGCTCCTTTACCGAAGGCCCGCAAGGCCCCCTCCCCATGGCACACCCAGGCCCCCGGCCAGCGCCGGGGGAAAGGCTCTCTTGCCGATGCCGTGCGCCCCGGTGATTCCGATGCGCAGGGATCGTCCCCGCCTCTCCGAAAGCGTCCAGACAAAAAGCGGGCATCCCCACCTGTCAGGCCGCCGTTTTGAAGCAGCCCGCGCGCTCCCTCCATTTCAGCCGTGACCCCCCGGTTCCTAAATGTGAAGCCGCACCCCCGGCACAACATCCTTCTGGACAGAGGCATGTCCAATACCGCTCCACCTACCGGCAGCGCCGGATAGCCCAGTTTTCCCAAATGTTCCGCAGGTTCACAAGGAATCACTCCCCGTTACAAAGGCCATTTTTCCACACATTGAATCACGGCCGCTTTCTTGCCCCCGCGCTTACCCTCCAGGAGAAGATGGTCAGCGAAGCCGATGAGCCGTTCCAGGTCGCGGTCGTCCTTGATGAAAAAGCGTCTCGCAATTGCCCCACCCATGCTGATGGAAATATTCGGACCCGGTTCTGCTCCAGGAGTCAGCGCAGAGCAAAGTGAGGTAAAGATACGTCGGGCAAGAGCGTTAAACTCTTCCGGCTGACTAACGAAAAAGAACAGGACAAATTCATCACCCCCGTACCGTCCCACAAGATCATCTTTCCTTACTTGATGTCTCAACAACTCCCCTACTTTTTTCAGAACCATATCGCCCACCGGATGGCCGTAAGTGTCGTTTATGGTTTTGAAATTATCCACGTCCATCATCAAAACGGCCACGTAGGAAAATTTTCCTTCCGCTTTCCCGATCAGGTACAAACACCGCTCCATAAAGGACCTGCGGTTTAAAACGCCCGTAAGGGGGTCGTAGCTGGCGAGCCATTCCAGCTGCCGCCGGGCCTGGTGGAGGAGTTCGTTTTTCTCCTCTAGTTCTTTGATTTTCCGTTCCAATTCGGACAAAGTCTCTCGTACACGTAAGGCCATGCGGTTGAACGAAGAGGCAATTTCGGCCAGCTCGCGAGTACGACCTGCAAAGCCTTCCTCATTTTTCGCCGGATCGAAGCGAGACAAGCGCTCGGCCAGATTTTTCAAGGGATATACCACCTGTCCCGCGGCCAGAGGGTAAACGAGAACGGACAGAAATATCAGCAGGATAAGCGTACCGCCGAGAGAAACACACAATTGCCGCAAAGGTTCCTCCACGAACCCACCCACCGAAGCGCAAATCCTCACCCTGAGGGTGGTTCCCGGGACCGGTGCCACGGCCTCCAGGTTTTCCCTTAACCCAAAGGCCTTAAGTAAGAGCCTGTCCCCGGGGGAGGGTCGCTCCTCTTTTCCGGCCAAATAAAGGACGGCACCGCTACCGTCTTCCAGGTAAATGGCCGGCGTTTCCCTGAGCCGTAGTCTGGGCTGGTAACCAAATCCAAAAAGGAGTTTGGGAGCAAAAATTTGCGGGGGGTCCGGCTCCACCGCCAACAAAGGCCCGAGTTCGGCCGGGTCTATCCTTTTCACCAGCCTGCCTTTGCTGGCCACAATTCCATCTTCCTGGACGGAGAAGAAAAACCCATTTTCTCCCAGGATATGCTTTAGGGAAAGTGAAATAATCCGGCTTTCGTCCAAAGCCATCTGGGTCAGGTATCTGTTGGCCCAAGCAACGGTCTGTAAGGTAAGGTACTTGGCCGTGGCATAAATAACCAGTAGGGTGGGAATTAAAGCAAGGGTAAAGAACCACAGGGTAAATATTTGAACTATACTGCGCTTTTTCGCAGTGCCTGACATCAAGCCTTTTCCTCCCTGATGGAGGAGAGAAGAATCCGCGCTTTTGCAAACAGGTAGGGATCCAGTTTGTGGCCTGCCATTTGGGCCATGATTTCAAGGGCTTGCCCTGAGCTCAAGGGAGCCCGGTATGGTCGGGGAGAGGTTAGAGCGTCAAACACGTCGGCCAGGGCTAAGATTCTCGCCTCCAAGGGAATGCTGGTGCCTTCCAGACCCTCAGGGTAGCCCGTGCCATCCCAGGCCTCGTGATGCGCTCTGACCGCAGGGAGGATATCCTTCAGGCCCCGCATTCCGCGGCACCTGCTTTCCACCAGTTCAAAGCTCCACAGGGGGTGTCGCACTATCATTTTCCATTCGCTTCCCAGCAAAGGGCCGGGCTTCTCCAAAATATCACGGGACACCAGAAGTTTGCCCACGTCATGCAAGGCTCCGACGCAAAATAGAACGCGGGGCCTGCCGAGCCCGAGCAGCCGGCTCAACAGGAAGGCATACCTGGCCGTGCGCACGCTGTGCACCAGCAGTTCCGGAACCTCGGCAAGCTCGGGAAACAGGTCAAAAAAGGGCGACACCGATGGCAACAAAACCCTTTCGCCGAGCGGTAGAACGGGCATAAAATCACCCCAAAAGTTAAGGCCACGAAGACTCCTCTCCAGAGGTTGGATTGCCAGCCTTCGTGGCCTTATCCGCCCATATTCCCTTGCACGCGTTACTCTGACACCGCCTCAAATGTCAGGCGGGCACCGAAACAGGGGTCGGTACTTACCCAGGGTAGGGAACACCACCCCCTTATCCCCTCTCGGAATACTAAAGGCCCCACCCCCCTCCGGGAGGGAACGGGGCCTTCGTGGCCACGGCTTCTGCTCCGGGTATCGATCAGATCCGTATAACCCTCGGTCTGCCGTAATAGTAGCACACCCTTGGGCCACGGTCAAGGCTCGGGCACCGCCGTTTATATCAGGCGAGCGAGGTGGTGCGGCGACCCGCCCGCACGCGCTTAACCCAGGCCCACGGCCTTCCCCACCCGGAAGATCAGCACCGCCACCGCCCATCCCGGGACCAACGTATAGGCCGCGGCAAAGAGGGCCCAGCGCCACCCGAGCTCCCTCCGGATGGCGCCGATGGTGGCCGCACACGGGACGTAAAGGACTCACTTCACCGCCTTCTCCCAGCACTCCGGGCACAACCACCGTTCCCGAAGCATCCGGACGTACTCCTCGGTGGTTTCCTCGCCGCAGGCCGCGCAGACCCGCATGCTCAGCACCAGAGGTGCGCGCCGGAAGGGGCCCCTTGCCGGGGTGATGACGAAAAGCTCCTCGTCGGCCGCGTTGAGCAGGTAATCCATCAGGGGCTGCTGGCGCCGGTAAAACTCCGCCCTGGCTTCTGCGCCGGCGGTGCCGTTCGCCACCTCCTCCATGAGGGCCACGAAATCGGGGCCCGGCCGCGTAAGGATGCCGGGCCTCAAACTCACGCGCACGCCCGCATCGGTGCCCAGGCGCCCCAGAACCAGCACGTACTTGCCGGTGGGACGCACGAGCAGGTTACGGTTACCCACCGTGCACCGGCAAACGGCCTGCACGGCGTCGACGGCGCAGGTATTGTTGCCCACCACGGCCAGCAGCCCCCCGTGCTCGTGGTCCGTTACCCCCAGGCGCGCCATGGCCGCGCGGGCCGCGCGGTAGCCCACCGCCAGGAGACAGCAGGCGTGCCCGTGCAACTTGACGGCGTCGCTCCAACCTTTCACAGTACTTCCCCCTCCTCTAAGTAATAGAAAATCGCCGGACGGACGCGCCGGATTTTCATCTTCCGGTGGTGACGCACACTACGCGATTCGGCTCGCCCCTAAACCGGAGGCCCCCGGCGAGCCCCCTGTTCTTCCTCCTGCCCCGCGTACCCCAGCAGGACGAACCCCAGCACCGCCAGGGAGATGCAAAAGGTGGGCGGCAGGTACCACCACCAGTAACCGTTGACCACCGCGCCGTGCGAAAAGGCGTGATGCAGCATCATCCCCCAGCTCTTCTGCGTCGGATCGCCCAGGCCCAGAAAGCTTATTCCCGCTTCGGTGAGCATGGCGCCGGCCACGGTGAGCGAAGCCTTGGCAAAGACTACCTCCGCGGTATTGGGCAGCACGTGCCGGAACATGACGTAGAAACTCCCCGCCCCCAGCGCGCGGGCACTTTTGACAAAGGGCATCTCCCGCACCTGCAGCACCCTGGAGCGCACCACCCGCGCCGTGCCCGCCCAGCTCAAGAGGGTAATGGCGATGATGATGTTCCAGATACTGGGCTTGAGGTAGGCCACCAGCACAATGACCAGGGGCAGGGTGGGAATGAGGAGGAAAACATCGGCCAGACGCATCAGCGCTTCATCGACCACACCGCGCAGGTAGCCGGCCAGAAGCCCTACGGCAGTACCGATACCGGTAGCCAGAAAAGCTGCCAGAAAGCCGATCATCAGAGAGATGCGGGTACCGTAAATCAGCTCGCTCAAAAGGTCCTGGCCAATGTCATTCGTACCCAGCGGGTGCCCTTTTACCGGGGGTAAGTAAGGGGTGCCCAGCGCCCACGGATTATGGGGAGATAAAAGAGGAGCAAAAACGGCCAGCATGGAGAAAAAGCATAGGATGACAAAGCCTGCCATCGCCATCTTGCCCTTGCGCCCCACAGAGAAGAGGTTTTGAACGGCTCCGGCAGCCATTCTGCCCCTAAGCAACGGCTTCACCTTCTTTGATCCGGGGGTCAATTAGGGCGTAAAGCACGTCGGCCACGAAATTGGCCAGCATAACGCAGATGGTCAGGATCAGGAAACACCCCTGGAGCATGGGATAATCACGGGCCATGACCGAGTCGTAGATCAAAGTGCCCATTCCCGGCCAGGAGAAGACGATTTCCACCAGCAGCGCCCCGGCCAGTAGAAAGCCAAAGTCCAAAGCGACCACCGTCACGAGCGGCGGCAGGGCGTTGCGGAAAACGTGGCCAAACAGAACCCGCATTTCTCCCAAACCTTTGGCCAGCGCGGTCAAGACGTACTCGCCGGTCCTGGCCTGAGCCACCGCATTCCGCATGATCAGATAATTGTAGGCGGTATTATGGATAATCAGGACGGTCAAGGGCAGGCACATGTGCCACAAAATGTCAATAAACCTCCAAACGCCAAAAACGTTTCCGCTGACCACCCCGCCCAGGGGGAAGAGGTCCAGGTAAAAGGCAAAGATTAAGACCAGAAGCATCCCAAAGCAGTACGTGGGAAGGGTGTAGAAAAACAAAGACAGGGGGGTAAGGATTATATCCGGCTGCTGTCCCTTCCTCCAGCCGCAGAGCGCGCCCAGGTAGGCCCCCAGACAGGCGGAGATGATGATGGCCGGCAGCAGCAACGCAAAAGTCCACTTCAGGCGAAAACCGATCACCTTGAAGACGGGCTGCCCGTACCGGTAGGACCAGCCAAACTCTCCCCTTAGGCAATTGGCAAGGTAAGCATAATACTGGGCGGGCAAAGGCTTGTCCAGGCCGTATTCCGCCTTTAATTTTTCCAGGGCTTCAGGTTCATGCACGTAAAGGTAGTGGTAACTTTCTTCACCTAAAAGGTGAATTAAAGGGTCCCCGGGCATGAAACGCACCAGGAAAAAGTTTAAAGTTATGATTAAAAGAAAGGCCACCACGTACCGGCCGAGCCTGGATAAAAGGTATAATTTTTGCATGTCTACTCCTCATACCAGATAACCGCATCTTTGTACCAGCATTTGATCCGCAAAGCTCCGTCGAAGCACAAGGTGAACTCGCTCCTCGGTCCGGCCCAAGGCACCCGCACAAGTTTGCCCATCCCCTACCCCTAAACCCCTCCCGCCGGGGGCGGTAGGAAATCATCCTGGAACCGCTCCACCTGACCCTCCCCTTGACAGGGGAGGGTCAGGTCCGCCTTCATTTAATTGCCGCACTTCTCATTTCTGTTCCACAGGCTCCAGGCTGAACCAGGAAAAGTGGTTGGCCAGTCCTCCTTCAATCATATGCACCTGCCACCCCTTCCAGTTGGCCCGGTAAGGATAGACCATATCCGTCCAGCAAAGGGCGATGGCTGGCAGGTCTCTGGCGTAGAGCTCCTGCAACTTGCGGTTCAGCACACGGATCCTGGCCCTATCGGTAGTGCTCATTATCTCGTCGCAGGTGCTCTTAAATTCCTGGTTGTCGTAGTTATGGAGCACGCCGGCGCCTGTTCTTCTTGGGTCGAAATAGCCCGAGCCGTAGCTGGCGTGCATGAGCATGCCCCAGGGAGTGGTCCGGAAGAAAACCAGGTCATAATCCTTCTTGTCTTTTAAACTGATCCAGGTGTTTTGATCCACGGTTTTTAGCCTGACCTTGAGGCCCACTTCCTCCAGATACCTCTTAACGAGCTCCAGGATCCGCTGTTCCTCAGCGGTGTTCCTGCCCAGCAAAAGAAGTTCCAGGTCTCCCCCGTCCGGGCGCTTCCTAAAGTCGTCCGCTCCTTTGTTCAGCCCCAGCGAGTCAAGGATTCTATTCGCTTCTGCCGGGTCGTACTTCAGCTTCGGCAACTGGTCGTGGTAATCGGGCATGGTGGGTGGGACGAATCCGCCGGTCGGTACCGTTCCGTAGCGGCTGAAACCGTACTCATTGATCTGGGCATAGTTTATGGCGTAACTGACCGCCTGCCTAAACTCTTTGGTATTCATCGGGAACCTCTCCAGATTAAAGCCCAAGGCGGCTGGTATCCCGATATGTGTGTGAGTCAAGAACCTTATCTCCGGGGACTTCATCAAGGCCGGCAGGCACGGGTAATCATAACCGCTGGCGTAGTTGTAATACGCGTCAACTTCTCCCTTCGACAGGGCCATGGTCAGGGCGTCCATGTTACCGTAAATGCGGTACTCCACGCGTTCAACTCTAGGGGCGCCTTTGTAATAATTCTGATTCGCCTTGAAGGTGACGATTTTCGCTTCCGGATCGAACTTTTCAAACACATACGGGCCGCTGCCCACAACGGCATCCTGGCCGGTGTACTTCAAGGGGTCGTCCACCTTGCTCCAAACGTGCTTCGGCACCAGGCGTAAAACCATGGCTTCCGTCAGGAACGTCCCGTAAGGTATTTTCAAATTTACTTCCACTGCGTTGCCCTCGGTCTTGACGCTCTCCAAAACGGCTTTCAGCCAGCCGGTTTGCGGGTTTTTTTCAGCGTAATACTCGAGAGAAAACTTTACGTCCTCCGGCGTTATGGGAGTGCCGTCATGCCAGGTCGCGCCGTCACGCAGATAAAACTTCCACTTCTTGCCATCCGCCGAGCTTTCCCAGCTTTTGGCCAGGCCGGGCACATAATTCAACTGGGGATCGAATCTCACCAGTGTTTCATGGGTCATGATCATGGCCAGTATGCCGTACCAGTAATCCTGGAATAAATTAGTCGTTTTTATATCTCTGGTCGTACCAAAGCGCAAAGTTTTAACCGTGGCAGGCGCGGCCGTCCCGCCGCCACCGCCGCCTCCGCCACCGCCGGACGGCGTGGTTGACGGCTGCTCGGCCACCTCTTCCGTGGGCTTCTCCGCCTCCTTGGCGGGTGCCGCCCCCGCTCCGGTGACCACGCTCACCAAGCGGGTAGTCGCGTCCCACGCCACCTGGGCCCCCAGGGCCTCGCTCACAAACCGCAGCGGCACCAGAGTCCGGCCCCGCACGATCCTGGCCGGTACGTCCAGCGTCACCGGCCGGTCGTTCACGTACGCCACGTTGCTCCCGATGCTCAGCCTTACCGTCACGTCGCCTTTGACCGCCGTGACGGTTTGGGTCTCACCGTTCCACTGCACTTGCGCCCCCAGGGCCTCGAACAGCGCACGCAGGGGAACCAGGGTCCTGCCCTGCTCTATCATCGGCGGCACGTCGAAGGTCAGGTATTTGCCGTCCACCTGCACCTTGACTTCGCCCGCCGGCGTGGTCACGCTCACCAGGCGGGTGGCCGCGTCCCACGCCACCTGGGCCCCCAGGGTCTCGCTCACGAAGCGCACCGGGACCAGGGTCCGGCCCCGCACGATCTTGGCCGGCACGTCCAGCGTCACGGGCCGGTCGTTGACGTACGCCACGTTGCTCCCTACGGTCAGCCTTACCGTCACGTCGCCTTTGACCGCCGTGACGGTTTGGGTCTCACCGTTCCACTGCACTTGCGCCCCCAGGGCCTCGAACAGGGCACGCAGGGGAACCAGGGTCCTGCCCTCCTCGATCATCGGCGGCACGTCGAAGCTCAAGTACCTGCCGTCCACCTGGACCCTTATGTCCTGTTCCTCCGGGCCCGCCTGGGCGACCAGAATCTCGGCCGGGTCCGGAGGCGCCGCTCCGGTGGATGAGGGCACGAGGGACCCGGCGATAAACAGGCCCGCCGCCAGGGCCACGACCAGTAGCGCCGCCATAAGCCTATTCCACCGCTCCATGGGCCAGACAACCTCCTCCTTTGAGATTTTTCACCAATACGGCACCGGCAGTCAGAAGAGGCCGCCGAGCAGAGGAAAGGGTAGTGGGGGTTTAACTGGAACAGCCTCTTTCTCACCTCCCCAAAGACAAAAACCACGAAGGCCTCTACCGCCCTTCGCGGCGGCAAGCAAACCTTCGTGGTTTGGGTTTCCTCATAGGTTGTCCTGGAGCTTGACCTTTACCCTTTCGCAGGGTAGCTTTTCGTGAAAATTTTATCGAATCCTGGGGATCCTGTCAATCCGAACTTTGGTTCTTTATTGGCAAATTGGCATAACTTATCTTTCCGCCCGCCTCCTGACCCGCCCGCCGACGTGCCTGACCGCGGCCACGATGAGCAGGATGATTACGCCGGCCAGGGGCAAGAACGCGGGTGGCACCTTTGCCAGTCCCGGGGGCCGCGCGACTTCGACTTCGTAGGCCTTCCCCGGGGGTATTTCACGCTTTGCGGCCTGCTCCCCGCCCGGGCCGGGGCCCTGGCCCTTTGCGTCCGGTTCGGGCGCTTCCCCGGGCTTCACGGGCTCAACCGGGGCCCCCCGAGTCGCTTCGGCCCTTTCTTCGGTCCCCGGTGGGGAAGGTGTGGCTTTTTCCAGATAGCTCCTGGCCCAGGCGGTGATTTCGGGGTTTTCCCGGTACCAGCTGCATTTCTCGCCGTAGGCGGCCGTCAGCTGCAGCCAGGCGATGGCCAGTTCCCTCAGGGCCGCCTCGTCGGGGTGCCAGTAACCCTTTTGCGCCGCGGCTATCAGGGTCCCCACAAACCTGATCAGGAGGCAGGGGTTGGACCGGATGATTTTCTGCCTGGCGCTCACGGCCTCCCGGTACATACCGTAGGCCCCCTCCCACATCCACTCCCGCACCACCCGGGGGACCGTTACCTGCCATCCCCAAAGGTTGCTGACGAAGCCGAAACCCTTTTCCGGATTCGCTTCCACCCACCGCGGGTCGAAGTACTTCGTGCTGAGCTCTTCGGTAAGGTATTCGGAGAGGGTTTGGATCTGCCAGGCGGGGCCACCGATGATGAACATCTCAGATTGTTTCCCCTGTTTTTCCAGGCTCAGGAGGAGCCCCCCGCAGTAATCGTAGCTCACCGTGTTGTCCAGCAATCCGTACAGTTCGGTGTTCCGGCTGTGGAAAGCGAATTCTACGTCCTTCAGCTGCTCCCGGAAAAGGGGGACGTTTTCTTCCCCCCAGGTGTCCTCTCCGTAGGTATGGCCGAGCTGCTCCGCGTACAAAGCGGCCAGCCCTTCCCTGCCCCCCTTAATGTGCTCGCCGATGCCGGCCCCGTACCCGCCGGGGGGAGGCCCGAAAATCCTGGCCGCGGCCAGCCTCCCGGCCACCCACGGGCTCTTGCCGGCCGCCAGGTATTCTTTGGCCAGCCTCACCCAGTGGCCGGCCACGAAATTCTGCTCCAGGGGCTCCTCCCCTTTTGACGATAGGCCCGCCATACCCGGAGTCAGAAGCGCCGCCTCGAGTGCTTCCTTCAGTTCCGGATGGTTTCTCGCAATCTCGTGGTAGGAGGCCGCCAGGGCCAGCCTGAAGGCCCGGTCCATCAAAACCACGGCCGGCTCAAAGTTGTCCCTGAACAGGCCGCTGATGATGACCACCGCGTCCAGGCGGGGCCTGGCCAGCTCCTGCGGCGGGATCAGTTCCAGGCCCCTGACTTCGCCCTCCCGGTCCCATACCGGCCTCACGCCGACCAGGCTCAGAACAAAGGAGACCATCACCCCTTCGTCCCGCGCCGTTTCCCCGCACCAGACCAGAGCGGCCACCTTGCCGGGTAAGCGTCCCTCCCGGGCGCGAATGCCGGCCACGGCGGCTTCCGCCAGCTCCCTCCCTTTCTCCCAGGCGGCCCGGCCGGGAGAGCCCTCCGCCGCTCCGGCCACGGCCGGAAGGCAGGCCCGGAAAAACGCCAGCAGGGTCAGCATCAGGATGGCCTTCTTCATCTTTTCCTCCTCTCGAGCAGGAAGCCCGCCAGGCCCAGGAACACCATGGCAGCCACGCCCAGCAGGGCCAGCACCGGGATGTGACCCCTTCCCCTGGGTTTCCTTTCCTCCACCTCGTAGGCCGTTATCCTGCGCTCCCCGCCCGGACCTTCCTCCGCAGGTGCCACCTGGGGCGGGGTGCGGGAGGCCGTCTCGACGCTCGGTGCCGTCGGGACCGGACTGCTCTGGGTGGCGGCCGCAGGCTCTGCGGGCACAAGCGGCTGTGTTGGGACCTCTTCGGCGGCCGGCGGGAGCAGGTCGGGGGTCTCCCACGTCAGGCGCCATTCCAGTTCCTGAAGCGGGAGCAGTTCCGGCTCCCGCGGTATCTCTACGGGTTTCGGGGGCTTGGGCACTTCGGGGTCCTTTGGCAGCCTGGGTGCTTCGGGTTTCGGCTGGCTTCCGCCCGAAGGCCGGGGCGGCTGGGGCCTGGGAACCTCGATCTCCTGCTCCGTGACCTGGCCTATCCTTTTCAGCAGCTCGTTCAGAAGGGAAGGATCGATGTAGCCGAGCGCCCACTCCAGCAGGTCCAGGTCCTCGCAGACGGGGCAGAGGGCGGGTTCCATCTGGATGATGAGTTTGGCCCAGAGTTCGGCCAGTTGCTTCAGGGTTTCTTCGTCCACCTGCCAGAAGCCCTTCTTGGCCGCCACCATCATGAGGCCCAGGATACCGATCATGGCGTAGGCGTTGTTGCCGCTCTGGAGCCACCCGGCCACGCCGATGCCGTACTTGTCGTCGACGTAGATGGCCTTCAGCTCGTCCCACATCCAGTTCCGGACGGCCTGCGTGCTGACCGCCTGCCAGCCGAAAAAGTTGAAGACAAAGCCCTCGATGGCCTTGGCGCCGCTGAAGTCGAAGGCCTTCATGCCATTGATCCACTGCGGATTGAAGTAGCGGGCCCGCAGCTCCTTCTCCAGGAACCCTGCGAGGCTTTCCACCCGGCAGAAAGGGGTTGCGACGTACACGGGGGGTTCCTCTCCGCGGGTGCACCGGGCGGCCAGGGCCAGCCCGCCGGCGTTGGCAAAAGCCAGCTCCGTATCCAGGACTCCGTAGAGGAGGCTGGTTTCCGGGTAATAGATGGCCCCCAACCCCTTGAGGTGCTCTTTGAAAAGCTGCGCATCGGTATATCCTTCGCCGTAGGCGGAACAGAAGTTCTGCACGTAAAGGTCCGCCAGCCTGGCCGGACCGCTCCAGGTCCCGGTCTTGTGCACGGCGGCCGGCAGGCGGTTTTCGTACACTCCGCGCGGGGGGCCGAAGACCCTGGCCAGGGCCGCTTTGCCCGCCTCTTCCGCCGGCACACCCCGTGCGATAAGCTGCGCGGTCATCGCCACCCAATGCTTGGCCAGAAAGTTCCGCTCCAGAGGTTCGCCGCCGTAAACCTCCTGGCTCACACCCGCCAGCGCCGCATCGAGGGCCAAGACCAGGTCCGGGTGCCCGCCGGCGATGGTCCGGTAGCTGCGGGCCAGGACGAGCTTCACCGCCCGGTCTACCAGGGAAGCCACCTCGGGGAAACCGGCTCCGGTCATGAACAGCACGTCTACCCGTGGAGCCGCAAGGTCCGCCGCATGCACCCCTCCCACCACGCCGTTCTCGTCCCAGACCGGCTCGACCCCGAGCAGCCTCAAACCGAAGGCCAGGCTCAACCCTTCGTCCCCGCCCCTCAAGAAGACCGCCACCTTCTCCGGCGGGTTGTGGGCCAGGACCTGCTCGGCCAGAGCCGACCCCCTCCGGTAGGCCTCCCGGGTGGGAAGAAAGGCTTCGTTCGGTGAGTAGAGATTGTGACCGGTGGGCATTGAGGCGGGGCTCTGCAGGTGGTTGCCGGCCGGCCCGGGCGGCACGTAGCGGCCCTCCAGGGCCTGCAGCAGCCGCTCCTGCTCGGCCCGGAAGCTCTCCCTGACGTTCCGGAAGTGCTCCGCGAGCCGGCCCAGCACCGCGTTGAGTTCGGCGGCCAGCACATCGTCCAGGCCGGTATAAACCGCCTTATCCACCGTCAGCTCCGCCACCAGCTCCGCCGGGGCCTTCCCGTCCAGGATCTGCAAAGCCAGGGCCCGCACCAGGTCGTCGATTTCCGCCCGCAGCCCGGGGTCCGCCCGGCGATAATCCAGGTTCCGCGCCCTGGCCAGCAGTTCCGGCAGGCCCGGGATGGCCGTTAGCCCGTCCGCAACCAAACGCTCCCCTCCCCAGTCGCGGCCGTACACGTGCAGGCCGTTGGGGACGAAAAGCTCTTGCAGGGAGCGCAGGTAGCCGGTCAGCCACTGAACGTCGTCTTCCCGTTCCAGGTGGAGCCTCCGGGCCAGGTCCTTTATACCTTCCGGAGTCACCGGATTTTCTTCCAGGAGTTGTGCCAGCCGCTCGAGGTCACGGTAGAGGCCCGCCCTTTCCAGCGGCGGGATGAGGTGGCCGACCGTCACGGCCAGACCCCTTCTCCGGGCCAGCGCGCTTTCCCCGGCGTCGTCGGTTATGTACAGGTAAATGGAAGGCAGGCCGCCGATGACCAGCTGCGGATACCCGGGGCACCCGAAAAGGGGTTCCCTTCCCGGCAGCCATTCGTAGCTGCCGTGGCAACCCAGATGGATGACCGCGTCGAAGTTTTTGTCCAGCCAGGCATAAAATGCCAGGTACTGGTGGGGCGGCGGCAGAACCGGATTGTGGTAGAGCATGTCCGTGTCGTCCAGCCCGCGCAGGGGCTGCGGGGCCACGAACACGTTGCCGCACCAGAGGCCGGGTATGACCAGGTACCGTTTTCCTTGTATTACTGCCGTCATCTGGGTGCCGGGAGGTTCTCCCCAGCCGGTGAGACCCGGCAGGCCTAGCGCCAGGAAATCGGCCTTCAGGCGCGCGAACCGCTCCCACAGAGCGTAGACTTCTCCGGCCACCGTTTCGCCGGAGCCCCGGTAGACCATCTCGGCCACGGTTTCCGCCGCTTCCCTAACGAGCCCGAGGGCCTCCGGATGGTCCTCCAGCACGCTTTCCATGTGCCTCTGCCACCGAGCAACTTCTTTGATTATTTCCCGCTCGTTGCCCGCACGGGCCAGCCTGGCTACTTCTTCCAGGTAACCGAAGGGCCCCTCCACCACCTCTTTCCGGACCACGGGGGGCAATTTCTCGAACCAGTCCCGGTACTCCTCTGCCGGCACGAGCACGGCCTTCTTCGCCAGGTCCTTCAGCTTGCCGGGGGTCCAGGGGCCCACGTTGATCCCTCTCTCGTAGAGGCGGCCCAGCAGTTCGTCGGGGGTGGCGGGCAGGTCTTCCACGCCGTAGCCGTTGTCCTTCAGAATCCTGAGGATGCTCAGGATGCTGTCCGGGACCGCCAGATGGCGGGCACTGATGTTCTGTTTGCCCGGCGGCGAGTTGTAAAAGACCAGGGCGATTCTCTTTTCGTCGTTGGGCAGTTTCCTCAACCTGACCCAGCGCCAGACCCGTTCGGCCAGATGCTCCAGGCACCCGTCTGCGGGGACCATCTGGCTGTAGACGAGGCCTGTTTGCTCATCCTTTCGGGTTTCCGGCCCTCCCACCAGCAGGGGCTCGATCTGTCCCTGTTCCTCGGCCTTCAGCGTGCCCGAGGAAAACGGGGTCAGGCGGGGGTTGAACACGGGCACCCCCAGGGTTTTGAGTGCCTCTGCCGCCGCCTCGGGAAGGTCAAAGGGCAACAGGTTGATTACCGCCTCCGCACCTGTGAAAAACTCTCTCACGGCCATTTCTTTCTCGCGGACCAGAAGGCAGACGACGTTGGCCCCCTTTTCCTCCAGCAAACCGATTAGCCGGTCCAGAAGGGCCAGGTCGTCAATCTGGTAGGTCTGCGGAGCCCAGGCCAGCACGCCCACCACGGGGCGACCCGGAGCGAGCAGGGGAAGGTAGCTGGCGAGATCGGGGTAAATGCTGCCCCGGTAGTAGATGAACTGTTCGGGTACCACCTGGTACGCGGCGTAGACGACGGAAGGGACGGTCTGATGCAGCAGGTACAGGAACATGTTCTTGAGGTTTTCGAACCCGCCCGTGTCACGCAAAACATATTGCTTGGCCTGGAGGTAGGGAGCGAGCTGAGGATAACGGTAGACCAGACCGGCCACCGTGCCTGCTTCCCGCGCTCCTGCTATCTCCTCGATGGCGTTTTGCGCGCCCTCGAAATCAAAGCTCCCGATGGTGCTCAGCCTGACCAGCCAGGGCTCACTGTCGAAAACGACCACCCTTTTGCCGCCCAAAAGGCCGGCCATCCTCTCACCGAGCCGGGGGCTGACCCGGTTCAGGTAAATCAGGTCACTGGAGGCCACCAGCTCCTCCAGGCCGGGGTCCTCGAGGGCCTGAGGGTCGCTGCGGGCGACGAATCTGACCTGCGGGTACTCCCCGGCGATCTCCCGGATCGCCCGGAGCACCCTTACCGGGCTTTCTCCTTCCACGACCAGCACGCTGGCGTACACTCCGTACACCACGGAAACCACGCCTTCCGGGTAGGCCTCGCGCGCCACCGAAGACGGCTCGGGACGGTCCGGGTACACCTCCCCCACCGTGCTGCCGGCACGGTCGTAGCCGGCCTCGACCACAGAAGCGGACCGGTCCCCGCCGGCCGTTGGCGCATAGACGGCCTCCGGAATGCTTGGGGCGCTCCGCACGCCGCCGCTCCCCAGGAAGAAGACCCAGACGATGAGCAACCCGAAGGTCGCCAGCCTGAAAACGCGGCTGTTCCTTTTCGGCACCTTCCTCGCCCCCCGGCACGGACCTCCCGCTACTCCTCAATGACGATGAGCTTGCCCGTCCTGGAGTCGCGGTAGACCCTGCCTATCTCCTGGTAGCCCGTACCGCCGCCCTTCTGTATTTCCGGCAGTTCGGTCAGTTCTTTGCCCTTTTCCACGTCGATGACCCTCTGGATGCGCGTGAGCATCTCCCGGCGCTCCTCCGGGCTGATCTTCAGAATCACCTGGAGGTTCCAGGACAGAACCAGAGACACCAGCAGGCCAACCGCAAAGACCAGCATGATGTCAATGAGATTGAGCAGCCCGACCCGGGGATCGACTTCCTCTTCCGGCCAGACCCTTTTCTTCCGCTTGACCAGCACCGATTTCGCCCTCCACAATGACGTTCAGAAGCAGCTCCAGGGTGTTCAGCTGCTGCTCGTACCAGCGTCTCCTGATTCTGGATAGCAGAAAGCCCGTCCCCCCGGCGGCTATGCCCACTATGGTGGCGTCAAAGGCCACAATGATGGACTGGGCCAGGGCGCGGACGTCCCCCTGCCCGAGGGCGGCCAGTCCCGGGCCCAGGGGTATCAGGGTGAGCATCAGGCCCATGAGCGGTCCCAACCTGGCGATTAAGTCCGTCTTCTCGAGCTTCTTGTTGACCAGGATCTCTTCTTCTTCCAGGATGTCCTGGGCGATCAGCTTTCTTGCCGCGAAGGACAGGTCCGGTGACCGCAGCAGGCCGAGCAACGAGGCCCTCAGGTCCGGGCGGAGAATTCTTTCCTCTATGAGCCGTTCCAGCCTTTCGATGCGCCACGGAGGGGCTTTCCCCGCCTCTTCCAGCACCTCCGCCATTCTGATGGGTCTTGTGTGCCGGCGTTCTCTCATTTCGCCGAAAAACGAGCCCACCTGCAGGCAGGTGAGCAGCAACAGCCCCAGGAGCACCAGAATGCCGGGGATTAACAGGCTCTGCGAGATGCCGTGCAGGGTCTTGATCAGGTACTCCGATCCCGGGATGAGCATCGGCGGTCCTCCTTTTTTGCGCCTCCGATGTGGAGCCGGTAATCCACGTAGCCGACAAGGGCCACGACAGAAATGCCGGCAAGGATGAGGGCCATCATCTCGGGCGGCGCCGTTTTGAGCGCTTCGGCCGGGATTCCCACTGCCAGCTGCAGGGGAGCGGCATCTACGTCCATGTCGATGGCCAGCGGTCTTGCCGGTAGCGAAAACGCCCTGGTGGCGCCGGGAAAGAACAGGACCAGGACGAACATGATCAGGCCCAAACTGCGCAGGCTCTGGTCGAAGACGTTGACCGCGCCGGGTATTCTCCTGGCGAGCAGGCCGGCGAGTACGGTCCCCAGTACGAAAGACAAGGCTATGACAAAACGGGTGCGGCCCGCGAGAGCGGCCATTCCCATACCGGCCAGCACCAGACAGGCCGCGTAGGGGGCAAACAGCAGCACCCGCAGCAGCCGGCTTCCCCTGCCCGCCTTTAACCAGCCGAGATAGACCAGAAGCAGGGCCGCGCCCGCGCACCCCATGAGAAGGCCCCGGTCGCTTAAAGCCAGGCCCGGTCTGAAGGCCGTGGCGAGCAGCAACACGAACCCGCAGAAGAAACCGGTGGCAATTAACCTCCCGATGGTCGCACCCGCGGCCAGAAAACCCGTTTTGCAGGCCAGGATCACCAGGGCCATCCCGAGGTTGAGAAAAGCCATCTCCCTCACCACCAAAACGACCGTAACCCTCGAGGGCTACAAAGCCTCCAGCCGCCCTTCGTGCAGCCGGTAAAGGCGCCGGCAGAACAGCCGGGCCAGTTCCAGATCGTGGCTGATGAAGAGGTAGGCCACCCCTCTCCGTTCCTGGAGCTCTAGCAGCAGCCGGATGATCTGCGCCTGGGTGATGGCGTCCAGCATGCTGGTCGGCTCGTCCAGCACGACGAACTCCGGCTCCAGCACCATCACCCGGGCGATGGCGGCCCTCTGCAGTTCGCCCCCGCTCAACTGGGAGGGGTAACGGGACAGGTGCTCGGCGTAAAGACCCACGGTTTTCAGGTGCTCCAAAAGGGCTTCCGGTGCGAAGGGAATGCCGTGCAGCCGGTAGGGTTCGGCCAGGCTGCGGAGCAACTTCCATCTGGGGTTGAAGGCGGTTTCGGGGTGCTGGAAAATGATCTGCACCCGGCGCCGGAACTCCTTCCTCTCGGCGGGCGCCAGCCCGGCAATGTCCTTCCCGCGGAAGAAAACCCGTCCCTCGTCGGGCCTTAAGAGGCCCGTTAAAAGAAGCCCCAGGGTGGTTTTGCCGCTTCCGCTTTCCCCGACCAGGCCGACGGTCTCCCCCGCGTTGACGAAAAGCGAGGCTTCTCCTATCACCCTCACGGTCCTTTTCCTGATCCACCCGATGCGATAGGTTTTACCCAGCTTCGTGGCTTCAAGAAGCATGGTGCCAGCACTTCACCCAACGGCCGTTTTCTTCCAACAGAGGTGGCGCCGCCAGGCAGCGGTCCGAGGCGCGGGGACAGCGCTTTCGGAAACGACAGCCCGGCTCCTGATGAGCGGCGTGCTCCGGCGCGTAACCGGGCAGGGGCTGTAACCCGCGGGCCGGCAGGGCGGCCAGGAGGGCCCGGGCGTAAGGATGCCGCGGCTCCTTGAAGAAGGCCGTCGCCGGGGCCACCTCCACGATTTCGGCCGCGTACATGACCGCCACCCTGTGGGCGAACCTTTCGGCGAACCAGAGGTCGTGGGTGACGGTCAGGATGGTCTTCCCCTCCAGGCCGAGAAAGAGATCCAGAATTTCCTGCCGCCTTGCCCAATCCACGCCTTTGGTGGGCTCGTCTGCCAGCAGGACCGCGGGTTCGGCCGCCACCCCCATGGCCACCAGGGCCCTTTGCTTCATCCCGCCGCTGTACTGGTGGGGATATTCAAAGGCCCTCTTGTGGGCTTCCGGGATGCTCAGCCGCGCCAGGAGCGCGGTGGCCTGCCGGAAGGCGGCCTGCCTTTTCAGACCCAGGTGGATCACCAGGGGTTCCGCCACCTGGCTCCCCACGGTCAGAACGGGATTGAGGGCCCCGCCCGTTCCCTGGGGGATGTAGGCCACCTCCCGTCCGCGCACTCGGCGCAGTTCGTCGGGCGGGCAGCGGAGCAGATCCCGGCCCCGGTACCACACTTCCCCGGAGATACGGGCGCTGACCGGCAGGAGGCGTAAGATGGCCAGGAGCAGCACGCTTTTGCCGCTGCCCGTTTCCCCCACCAGGGCCACCCTTTCCCCTTCCCTTATTTCGAGGCTCACCCGGTCCACGGTCCGGACCACGCCCGCGGGGCCCGGAAATTCGACGGTCAGGTTCCTCACCGCCAGCGCCACCGGGTCCATTCGGGATACGCCCCGCTCAGCGCACGCCGAAAATGGTGAGGGTGGCGCTGTAGACGGTCCGGTCCCAGTCCCGCCCTTCCGGACCGTCCTCGCACCGCACGTAGAAGAGCCAGTGGCCTTCCGCCCTCAGCGGAACGGTGGCCCGCCCCGCGGCATCGGTCCGCACCTGAAACGGATACTGCTTCCGCTCGTAAAAGCTCCAGGTGACGTGCAGATCCGCTCCCGGCAGGGGCAGCCCCCGGTGGCGGACCTCCACGGTCACCTCCTGCCCCTTCCGGCAGAAGGCCGGCCGGGCACCGATCTCCAGCCGGTGGCCAAGGAACGGAACCTCCTCCCCGTGGTGGTCGTGGTCGTGCCCGTGCCCGGCGCAGTGACAATGCCCGTGGGCGTGGCCATGATCGTGATGGTGTTCGTGGCCCAGGTGCCCAACGGGTATGTGGGTTTTCGCGTACTGGTAGTAGTAGGCGGCCTCCCGGGCGTCCGGCGCGTCCCGCCGGGTTCCCCGTTGCCACTGCCCGTCCGGCGTCAGCACCAGCGGTCCCACGTCGTACTCCACCGCGAGGGTCCAGATTCCCTCCCGCTCCGGAGTGAATACCGCCCGGTGAAAATCCCGTTCTCCTGCTTCCAGGGATACCTCTGCCGTTTCCCCTCCCGGACCCACGGCCAGTGCCCTGAGGCGGGTGAGGTCGGCCAGTCCGTCCGGATGCATGGCGTGCCCGTAAAAAATCCGCACCGGAACCGGATGCCCGGGGTGCCCGTGGCTCCATTCCGCCAGCACCCAGATTTCGTGCCCCCGACCTGCTGCACACAGGGAATCCATTTTCCGGCGCACCTCCACGTTTTTTGTAGCAAGTCGCCCGGAAACGAAAACCACGAAAGTCCCCCTCCGCGAGGCCTGAAGGACCTTCGTGGTCCGCTTCTCAGAACCGTATGCTGCGCTCGGTGCCGGCCCGGGCGGCAACCCGGCGCACACCGAAGGTGCGGTGCCGCTTCGGCCGCCAATGTTTCGGTGGTAGGGTTTTCGACACGCAACAGAAAACTCCTGCCTGCTGACAATTACCTTTGCCCGAAAGATTCTGCAGCACAACCGGCAGGAGGACGACGTCAGAACTTTCCGCAGCCCCCTCCGTCCCCGAGCATTTCCTGCAGCCCTTCGCCCAGGAAATTCACGGCCACAACCGTGGAAATGATGGCCAGACCCTATCCCACTAGGGCGGAGTCAACCGAGCCATATTCACACTCGCCCTCCGAGATTTGTAGGCTACAGCCGGGGGTACCGTCTCCGAGTCGGCCGGGGCTCTCATCTTACTTGACGGTAGCGTTCAGCGGTAGTATGATGGTACGCGGTACGGCATTCTCCCCCAAATCGGAGGCCAAGGCTTTGAAGACCGTTAAGGTTTCCGTCACCCTCCCGGAAGAGCTCTACCGGCAAATAAAGGCCCTAACCGACAACGTGAGCGCCTTCGTTACCGAGGGCGCGCGCCAGTATCTGGTCCGGCTGCGGGCCGAGCGGGCCCTGGAAGAAAGTGCCGGAGCCTGGACCGAAGAAGGCCATCCCGACCTGGGAAACCTCGAAGAGATCGCCAACTACGTGCGTGAAATCCGCGCCGGGTGGCGAACGCAAGATGGCTAAAAACCTGGTTCTGGACACCGGGGTCCTCATCGCCCACCTGCGAAGCCTACCCGGCGTGAAGGAATATCTGAGGCGGCTCGCGAGCCAGGCTACCTTGCTGGTGTCTGCCGTCACCGTGGTGGAAATCTGGCAGGGGGCAAAGCCGGCGGAATTTAACAACACCCGTGCGCTCTTCGAAGCCCTGACGGTAATCCCTCTGGACGAAAAACTCGCCGTACGGGCCGGCCAGCTGGCCGGCGAACTTAGGAGGTCCGGCCTGACCATAGGCCTGGCCGACGTGGTGATTGCCGCCACGGCCCTTGAGGCTGAAGCCCCCGTAATAACAACCAATCCCAAACACTTCCAGCCGGTACCCGGCCTCGAGGTGCGCGACCTGCATGAGGAGCTTGCCCCTTGAACTTTCCTGGTACTCCCGCTACACCTCCCGGGCCGCGCACGGCTGGCACACGAAGCCTTCCTCTCCCTCCACCGCCCTCTCGCGGATCACCACCTCGCCGCAAGCGCGGCACCGCACGTAGTCGCGGGGCAGCGGCCGGGGCAGCCTACGGAGCTGCACCCGGGTTTTCCTGAACAGCTCCTCGTCCGGGGCCTCCAGCAGGGCCTGCACCGCCCGGTTCACGGTCTCCCGGTAGGCCCGCACCTCCTCGGGGGCCGCCTCCCCGGCCGCCATCCTGCGCGCCGTCTCCTCGTGGCAGGCCCCGCACAGGAGTTCGCCCACCAGCGCCACCCGCAGGGCAGGCCAGGGTTCCTCGCCCTCCCGCGCCTCGGCGAAGTAATACACGTGTTTCCCCTGGTCGTAGGCGCAGAAGTTCTGGTTGCCCACGGTGCAGCCCGTGAGGTACTGCACCGCGTCCACGGCCGAGGACATGTTTTCGGCCAGTACGAAGAACCGGTGCGCGTTCTGTCTCGTGAGCCCCAGCTCTTCCCTGGCGATGAGCGCGGCCCGGTACCCCACCACCAGCTCCGGGCACAGGTGGCCGTGATAGTGAGCCACGTTGGCCAGCTCCACGGGCACCACCATGGCCGTTGCCGCCAGCAGGGGCGCATCCGCGGCCGGGGGTCTCGCCCCCTCCCGGGCCGCAGCGGCCGACGGACCACGGGCCTCCGGCCGGGGCGCGTCCCCCACGCGGTACTTCAGCACCCACTTGCTCCGGCACAGGCACGCCCCTTCCCTCTCGCGCACCAGCACCAGGCTGAAAATACCGCCCGTGGTGCGCACCAGGTACCCGAGGTGGCCTTCCCGGGTCCTGCGCACCAGCAGGGGCTCCAGCACCTCGTAGTGCCTGCCCCGCCACCGGAATCCCAGGGGCGTCTGCTGGCGGTTGTCGAACTCCACCGTAACTTCTTCCTGGATAAGGGTGATGTTCTCCTCGCGCACCCGGCGCAAGATTTCCCGCAAATCCAAAGCAATCTCCCTCCTTTCGCCCTTTTCGGAAAAACAAAAAACCACGAGGCCTTTCCCTTCGGGGAAAGAGGTACCTTCGTGGTTACCTTGTGTAATTGCTATTCCACAACGCCGACGATTTTCCTGCCGGCTCACGAAACGGCTGCGGCGGCTCGGGGCGGTTTAAACCTTATTATCCACTGTGGCCCTGCGATAAAGCTTTGTTATCGGTAACATAGAAGGAATGAATAACTTCGTGGCGTAATCTAATCCGCGGAGGGAACGGAGCTGGTGCTCCCCGCGGGCTGCAAACCCGCCGGCCGGGCGGCGAGTCCCGGGGTCGGGTTCGATTCCCACTTCCCTCCTCCAAAATTCTTTTTCGGAAGGAGTTCGGCCCGGTGATTACCGAAAAGACCACCGTGCTGGAGGTCGTGCAGAAATATCCGGAGGCACGCCGCGTCTTCGGCGCCTACAACCTCCGGTACGGCACGTGCATCACCTGCAGCTCGCTCTTTTGTACCCTGGAGGAGCTGGCGACGTCCTGGGGCATACCGGCCGAAGACCTCCTGGCGGACCTGAGGAGGGCCGCCGCCCCCCGCAGCCGCGGCCGGCCCGACCGCAGGTGACGGCCTGGCGCACGGAATCCCGATCGTCAGGAGGCGAACCGGAGATGCCTGCCTTCAAGCCCGGCGCACACTGCCGGCTCGACTACGTCACGGAGGCCCAGTGGCGGACCCTACCGCCGGAGCTGCGGGCGCGGCTTTGCGGCGCGCTGGGGGAACCGCCCCTCGGTCACCGCCTGGTTAACGTGGTGAAGCAACTGCGGGCGAAGCGCGAGGGCGACCTGGCGGCGGAGCTGGTGCGATATCTCCGGCCCTCGGAAACCGGGCGGGCTCCCCGTCGGGGGGAAGTGGGCACGCTGCTCTAAAGTTGCAGATTCGCGCGCACCGTCGCGGCCCGAAACGTGAAGGATAACCATCCGCCTCACTTGTGGTGAGGCCCACCGGCCACCCTCACACCCGTTGACCGAGCAACATCACCACATCTTTGTCAAGCCCCTCACGGTATAGACAGAGCCTGCCGTTGGCTTCTATAAGGATACCCCAATCGATAAAACAACGCATGACACGCCTTGCGGCCCGGGCCACCGTTTCCCTTTCGCCCAGCTGCTCGCGCAATCGTTGCTGGACCTGCGCCTGAGAAACCACATCCTGCAGGCGCAAAAGCCTGCCCACAATTTCGGCCACGACCGCAAAAAAAGGATAAACGGCTGTGGTCATTCCCCAGTGCACTGGCAAATGCTGCTCCTTGGGAATTACCCGCAGCAACTCTAGTCCCTCATCACGAAGTTCTTTGACGTGCGCCGGTGGTGCGGCCCAGATTTTAAGGAGGATGGTAATTGCTTTTTCGCGGTTGCCGCGGCTTTCCGCGGTTCTCCCTTTTGAGAGTCGCTCCTTCAAAAGCTCCTGCAGGGCGGCCTCGATTTCCGATCTTGGGTAACCCGCCAGCACGAGATCTGCCGTGTACTCAAGCCACGCAAGCTGTATCCGCTGGCTAAAACCCACCTGCAACTGCCGCTTCATAAGGTCCTCCCTTTAATTTGCTCCACGCCAATAAAAGGAACGATTACTTCTTCTACAGAGATGCCGCCGTGACAAACGGCTTTCTCACCTTTGTGAAGAAAGGCCTGGCGGCCTCCCGCTATTAACGCCAAATAATCGTCGGGAAGTCCTATTGAAGCCCACTCGATGGCAGCGGGGAATTTTTCTTTAACCCGCTTCCTTAAAACCTCCGTGGAATAAACCCGGGCCCGGTGGCCGCGATGATCGGCAACGGCCCCCTCGGATGGCAAGCCGCACCCATGTGCCTCAATGTTGCCGTGATCCGACGCCAAATACACCATAAATCCTTCTTCCAGGAGAAGATGTAACAAGCTGTCCAGGTAGCCCGTTTTGGTCCACTGCCGTACCTGGTTGTGCATCCCCGCGGTGCCGAGTTTCATCCCGTGCATGATCTCATCGATCTTACGCACCACCAACCCAACAACGCTAACCTTAGGGTGGGAAATGCTTTCGACCACTCTATCCAGATCCCCATTTCCCACCACATTGACGTAAGCTACTTCGTCTTCCCCTAGGCTCTGATCAGACCAGAAGCGGGACCATAGCAGTGGCTCCTTGTCCGTGGCGCACAGATTACCCGGGAAAAACAGCGGTGGTTTTCCGGCAAACAACGCCTGGCGGGAAACCAGGGTCAACGTGGGAACCCAGGCGAAAACCGCGTGCTCGTGAAACCGGAACTCCGGCCACCGCTTGGAAAACACCTCCCGCATAACCAGCCACTGGTCAAAGGCAAGCCCGTCCATCACAATGAGAGCGACCTTCTTGTGCACTTCTTTCTCCCGAAGGTGCACGAGATAACGGGGAATGTGGTGAAGCATCACGGGAGGAACGGCCGGCCGATTATGGAGAGCGCCGTACCGCTGCTGCACCCACTTCAAAAAGGCGTTATCCACTCTATGACAAAGGGCCTCGTATCTTTCCCTTACTTCCACCGGGATCTCCGCAGCATTCTCCTCAAAACGCAAGACAACAAGCTCTGCCCAGCGGCGAGCAAAGGCCAGCCACTCCTGATACCGCGCGTTGTCTTGCGGCAGGGTCCTCTCAATCAGGGACACGAGATTATCGAACCGGTGCCGCCAATCCGCCACCGGGTCTTTCTTGAGGCCGACCGCGACCCAGCGGTCGCTAAGCCGGTATGCCTCGGGGTGGGAAATGGGAGCGAGGTAGCCCTCAACGAAAAGATTATCCACGTACGGCCTGACGTCGTCGTGGTCGAAGGGCAGGTATAAAGGCCCGGTATATTGGAGCCCGTAGGCTACCTCAGGTTCGCCAATACGGTTATCACCATCAGCGCGCGCAAGGCGGTCGAGGAAAATCGGCCATCTTTCCCTGCAAGAAGCCAAAAAAAGCCTCACGGCTGGGAACGATTTCCTCCAGCGGCCAGTCAGCAAACCGCCCCTCGCTCCGCAATACCTGGATAAACCGCTCGTCGAGAATCCGCGGCACGCGCTGCCCCCGGTAATGCCGCCGGAGGAGAACACGTAAAAGATCTTCCGGCTCTTTAATTAGTTCCGGTGCAATCCCGAATACGTGGCGCAGGATGAAGTCTTTCGTGGCGCCCACGTCCAGGCTCCCGGAGCAATATTTCCCGCAGGCGTCGTATAAAACGTCAAGCTCGCCGCGGTCCAATTCCGCCACCACAGGATAACTCAAGTGGGGAAAGATATCGGCCAGGCTGAAAGAAAGCTTTCTCCCCGCTTGCCAGAGGTCGTAGGGAAGGCGGCGGAGGCCCGGCGCCTGGACAACCACCACCAGCCCCGCAAGTTCTCCCCGGTCCCACCGGGGCTTGTACCTGGACTCATATACGAACCGGAAGGATACCGGATCATCGAAAAGTAGGACCTCGAAACCCCGTTCGCACAGTACCTGAAGAACCCCTTCTTCCATCAGCAATCCGTCCGGGTCGGCCACCACGGTTAACCGCGCCACGCCCGGCGTGAACTCTTTTAAGATCGTATCGCGCCAACCGCCCACTACCCCGACCCTCCCCTAACACAAACCACAAGGAGGGGTACTAATTCCGGCACCACTTCGGCTCTTTTCTCAAGCTGTTCGCGCCATTCCTTTTCTTCCTCTTCCAACTTCGTCAGCCGGTAGGCCCGTACGGCGGGCAACCCAAGCCGCATTACAGCCCGCTGCCTGGCCTCAAAGGCATACGTGCCCTTCTCCCTTTCACGGTTCAAGAATTCCCGGTGTGCCCTGACCAGCTCTTCGTAAACCGCCCGTCCCTGCTTTTCTATGGCCTCCCGGAGGCGTTCGTACGCGCCGATGGCCTCGGAACCTTTGAGGTAGCCCTGTAGCTCGCCCACCGTCCCGGAAAGCAGTTGTTCCCAGATGTATCGCGCCGTGGGCAAAAGGCATCGCCCGTCATCGTGCAGGAAAAGGGGTATCACCCGCTGCCGGTCCCAGGACCGGTCGGTGGTGTAAAGAGCTATTTTCCAGAGGGACCAGAAGCCCCGCACCTCTTCGGGCAGGTCGGCAAGCCAGAGCAAAGGGATCGGCTGCCCGGGAAGAAAAGGCGGCAACTGCGTCATAAGGGACCTGAGGCGGTGATCCTTTAAGCCCAGGTGCTTTGCGGAGGGCACGGCCGCAGCATCCTTGGTGGTAAATATAACATTTTTTTGGCTCTCCCCGTCGGGCCAGACGAGCTTCCAGGCCCGCCCGTTCCGCTCGGCCCGGTCGCCGTGCGCCCTTAAGTAAGCCGTGGTCATGGTTTCCGCCCAGTATTCAACCCGGTGGTCTACCAGCTGTTGGACCCGGGTAAGATCAAAGGCCTGCTCCCCACCGTGGAGCAAAACATTCTCCCGCGCCGCTCTGGCCTGTTCCCGAACCAAATCCAGGAGAGAAGCCACTTTATCCTCGATTTCCCCGGGGTTTAACAGAGCCTCGAGATACAGCTTGTCAAAAATTTCTTCTGCCTCTGCCGAATCGAGAACGTCCGCCGTTTTATCCACGCCGAATTCCCTTAAGATCACCACCAGCTTCTCTTCCAGGACCTCCTGCACGCGGTGCTCCACCGTACCCTCCAGGACAAAGTTTACCGCGCGGACCACCTTTTTCTGCCCTATGCGGTCTACCCGGCCAATGCGCTGCTCGAGCCGCATCGGGTTCCAGGGTATATCGTAGTTTACCACCACGTGACAGAACTGGAGGTTCACACCTTCGCCGCCGGCATCGGTGGAAATGAGGATCTGCGCATCTTGCGCAAAGGCTTCTTGTACCTTCTGGCGTTCCTCCAGGTCCATAGAGCCGTTTAGGCAAACAACGGAAAAGCCCCGCTCCCGCAGGAAATCCCGCAGCATCTCCTGGGTGGGCACAAATTCCGTGAAGACCAGCACCTTTAGCTCGGGGTCGGCTTCCTCCTGCTGCAACCGGTAGATTAACCTGAGCAGGGCTTCGGCTTTGGCATCGGGGCCGGCCGCTTCGGTGCGCTTCGCCGCTTCCAGGAGTGTCTTCACTTCTGCCCGCTCGTTCTTGAGGGCCTGCAGGCGCGATGCGAAAAGCCACTCCATCCGCTCTTCGCCGTCAAGTTCGGCCCACTCCTCCGCCGATGTTGCCGGAAAAAGGGGAAGGTGCTCCGCCGGAGCGTTTAACACTTCCAGGCGCCGCTCCAGCGCCGTGCGGATGGCCCTGGTGCTGGAGGTTACCAGGCGCTGCATCAAAATCATTAAAAAGCCCAAGTAGTTCTTCCTTTCCCTCACCGCCTGGTTGTAGCCCTGCCGGACGTACTCCGTTACCGCTTCGTAAAGCAGGCGCTGTTCCCGGTGGCGCTCCTCCCAGGACACCGGCAAGAGCCGGGTCTGCCTGGGCTTAAAAAGCGCTTTCCCTTCCAGATCAACGGCCCGGCGCTTTTCCGTCCGGATCACATACCTGCTCACGCGTTCCCGCGTTATGCTCTCCTGATCCGGAAAGGCTTCCGGGTCCAAAAGGCTCAGCAGGCGGTGAAAGGCATCGGTTTTCCCCTGGTGCGGCGTTGCCGAAAGGAGAAGAAGGTAAGGCGCTGCCGCCGCCAGGCCCTGCCCGAGCTTAAAGCGGGCCACTTGCTCCGTGCTTCCCCCCAGGCGGTGCGCTTCGTCCACAATAACGAGATCCCACCCGGCGGAAATGAGGTCCTCGAACCGCTCGCGGTTATAGGCAAAAGCTTTAGCCGCGCTCCAGCCCCGCCGCCTCTCCAGCGGCTTTACGGCGTCCATGGGCACCACGGCCTGTGTTATGTGTCGCCACGGATTGCCACCAGATATCCGCCGCAGAGCCGCAAGGTCTTCCGGCAGCACGAGCTGAAACTCCTCGTTAAAATGGAGGCGCATCTCGCTCACCCACTGCTTGACCAGCCCCTTGGGGGCCACCACCAGGGTGCGGCGCACGAGACCCCGCAGCTTCAGCTCCCGCATTATCAACCCGGCCTCAATGGTCTTGCCCAGGCCCACCTCATCGGCCAGGAGGTAGCGCACCCGCTCACCGGAAACCGCCCTGGATAGAGCATAAATCTGGTGCGGTAGCGGGATCACGGAAGCCTCCAGAGGGGCAAGCAATGCGCCTTGCGCTAGAGCCTCTTTGATGCGGGCCGCAGCCGCCACGTAAATTAGGTGATGCACGCTAAGAAATGGAGCATGGTCCTCCAGGGGCACAAGCTCTCCCGCCCGCACGCGCACAACAGTATTCTCAATGGGCAGCCAGACGCGGCAGTAAATCTCCCCCCAGAGCGTTTCCGTTTCGAGGATGCGGCAGGGCTCATCGTGGTTCGTAAGGTAGGCCCAGTCTCCTGGTCTCAAAGCCGATGCCTCCAGGCTCGCGGTAGAACGATCACGCCGGCGACCAGCTTGTAGCAGCAATCGTCCTTGCCAAATTGGTGTTAGCTCTCACTTTCGTTGACCGTAAATGATGGGGTTTTTCTCGAATTGTATGGCCTAATCGTTTTGTTCACATTCTGTGGCCTTTCTCGTTTTCTTTGGCCAGCTATAGGCAGGACTATGGTCGACCGTCCCGAAAGTTATCAAGGGGCGGCTTTTTTGCGGGCAAAATGAAAGAGTTCCCAGGTCACGGTTTCCGCAGACCCTCCTGGGAACTCACCCCGCCAGAACGGCTCCAGGCCGTCCCGAGCGTCAAGATGAGTATACTCCAGATCCGGGCCGCCGTCAAAATCCTGATTGACCTGTACAGGGCCTTTGTGGAGAACCTGCCTTTGAGCGTGCGCCCTTGCGACGAGCAATTTTGCGTTAGAAAGCCTCATCGCGTCGCGGTAAACCTACCTGCGCAAAATTGCTCGTCGTTCTTGCGGGCACCCTTTCCGGCACCGCCACGGCTTTTATGAGCGCTACGTGGTTGTTGGTGTCTGGCAGGAGAGGGTGTGCATCCTCCGCCTCAAGTGCCCCCGGTGCAAAGGCACCGAGGCCCTGGTACCGCACTTCATGCCCCGCCACTCGCCCTACCCCTGGATCCTGCGCCAGCAGGCGCTTTGCGCTTATGCCGAGGGGGAGCAGGGCTACCGCCCCACGGCCGCCGCGTGGGAAGTCGACTGGCAGACCCTCTGGCGCTGGGCGCGGGAGCTGGCCAGGCGCCTGCCCGCCATAACCGGCGCCCTGCTGCAGGGCCTGCTGGCTGCCCCCGGCCGGGCCAGCGAGCGCGCCCTGCAGGCCCTCACCACCGTGGTGACGCAGCACCCCATGCCCCGCGCCCGCGCCCCCGCCCGGGAGGTGCTGCGGCGCTACCTGCCGCCGGCCTGTGCCGCGGCCCTGGAGCTGTGGGAGGCCGGCACCCTCCGGGGCCTCTCCTGGGGCGCGCCGGACCCTCAGCACGCCCTCGCCTTTTTGATGGCGGTCGCCGCCCTATCCCGTCCCACATAGATTCTGTCTCCCCGGCCCCGGCCCGGTGCGGTAGGCTGGTAGGCGGGGGTGAGAGTTATGCGCTTGGAAGACCGCGCCACCGAGGAGGCCCTGCGACGAGCAATTTTGCCGCGGTAAGCTTCCCAGTCAGCGAAAAGCCCTGGTAGGCAAAATTGCTCGTCGTTCCGCTACGGCGTCATCAGCCCGCTGCTGGAGCCCGGCCTCGACCGGGCCGAGAAGAGCCGCCGGCGCCGGGAAATCTTAAGCCGCCCGCACGCTTTACCCGGCGGCGCCTACCGGCAGGTTTCGGGCCGCACCCTGCCCGCTGGCAGAAGGCCTACCGGGAGGGAGGCTTCGAGGCCTTAAAGCCCAAGCCGCGCCGCGACCGCGCCCGACCCCGGGCCCTCAGCCCGGAGGTGCTGGCAAAAGCCGTGGCCCTGAAGGAGGAGCTGCCCCAGCGGAGCGTGCGGCAGATCGCGGACATGCTGGCCATGGACCCCGAAACGCCCGTGGGTGCGGACCGCCTGAAGGTCTCCACCCTGGCCCGGCACTTGCGGTTCCTGGGCAAGACCCGGCGGCTGCTCGCCCAGCCCGCCAAAACTTTTCGCCGCTTCGAGCAGGAAGGGCCCAACCAGCTGTGGCAGGCCGACGTGTGCTACGGGCCCTGGCTGCCTGATCCCCACGACCCCAACAAGAAGCGCCGCACCTATCTCGTGGCCTTGCCTATCACGACTACTCGCGGCTGGTCTGCCACGCCCAGTTCTACTTTGCCGAGGACCTGGTGAGCCTGCTGCATTGCTTCAAACAGGCCATCCTGAAGCGCGGCATCCCGGCAAAAGTCTACTGCGACAACGGTGCGGTGTTCCAGTCCCGGCAGTTCGCCCTGGTGTGTGCCAATTTAGGCATCAGGCACCTTTCCGCCCGGCCCTACGCGCCCGAGGGCAAGGGCAAGGTGGAGCGCTTCTTCGGCACGGTGCAGCGGTCCTTCATTCCGGAAGTGGTGCGCCTGAAGCCCAAGACCCTGGAAGAGCTCAACGAGTTCTTCTGGGCCTGGCTGGAGCAGTTCTACCACCACGACGAGCAATTTTGCCGTGGTAAGCGTTGCGGTCCGCGAAAGGCCCTCGTGGGCAAAATTGCTCGTCGCACGTGCATGCCGAGACCGGCCAGACTCCGGCCGCGCGCTTCGCCAAGGGGCCCGGGGAGAGCCGTCTGGCCGACCCCCTGGCCCTCACGGCGGCCTTTCTGTGGCGGGAAAAGCGCAAAGTCGACAAGACCGCCTGCTTTAGCTTTCAGGGCAGCCGCTACGAAGCGCCCGCGCACCTGGCCGGGGTGACCATTGAAATCCGCTACGACCCCTTTGATTTAAGCCGCCTCCAGGTCTTCCACGAGGGGCAGGCCGCGGGCGAGGCCCGGCCTTATGCGCTAGCGCCGCAAGACCATTGATGCGGGTGGAGGTGCCGCCAGAGCACGCCACCAGCGAACCGCTGCCCAGGCTCAGCTACCTGGAGCTGCTGCGCAAGAAACATACCGCCGCCGTGAAAGACGAATTAGGGCGGATTACCTTCCACGTGCCCGGAGGGGAGGAGGAAACCCGTGTTTGAAGCTTTTTACGGGTTCACCACCACGCCCTTCAGCCGCCAGATCGCGCCGGAAAACCTGTTTCCCTCGGCGCAGGTCAAAGAGACCCTGGCGCGGTTAAACTACCTGGTGCGCACGCGCGGTTTCGGGCTTCTGACCGGCGAGGTGGGGGCGAAAAAGTCTACCGCGGTGCGGGCGCTTTCCCATCAACTGGACCCGGCCCGCTACCGGGTGCTGTACGTTTCGCAGTCGGGCCTCACGCCCCGGCACCTCTACCGGGAACTCTGCATCCAGATGGGGCTCAAGCCCGCCTTTCACGCGGCCGACGCCCGGCGCCAGCTGAGCGAAGCCCTCTGGGACGCCTACAAGAACCACGACAAGCAGCCCGTGATCATCATCGATGAGGGGCACCTGCTCAGCGCCGCCATGCTGGAGGAAATCCGGTTCTTGACCAACTTTCAAATGGACGCCGCCTCGCCCATGGCCCTGATCCTGCGACGAGCAATTTTGCCCAGGTAAGCTTTACGTATGACGATGGGCATGGCGCGGCAAAATTGCTCGTCGTGGGCCAGACCGAGCTGCGGCACCGGTTGCGGCTGCAAACCTGCGAGGCCATCGCCCAGCGGGTGAATCTACGGTTTCACTTGACCGGGCTCTCGGCCCAGGAAACCAAAGCCTATATCGAGCATCACCTCCGGGTGGCGGGTGCCAAGCACGCGCTGTTCTCCGACGAGGCCGTCGCCGTGATCTACCACTTCTCAAAGGGCATACCCCGCAAGATCAACAACATCTGCACCGCCTGCCTGCTGGACGGCTTCCTGCACGAAAAATCCATCATCGACGAGGCCACGGCCAGGCGCGCCCTCGGGGAGTTCGAAGACGATTCGTGAGCCGGCCCTCGCGGCCGGTTCTCTTTCTCGGCCAGCCAATTAGAGCAAATATCGGTCAGATAATGTGAGCATTAACAACAGGTCCTCCGTCGCGGCCTGGAGGGCATCGGCGTCCTGCAGGAACACGGTCCTGCCGCCGGAGGCCAGCCAGTTGGCCACGTTGACCAGGCTCTGGATGCGGCGCTGAGCCAGCTCCGCGTCACCGCACCGGCGGCCGTACAGTTCAGGGTTACCGTTGATCAGGGCCGCCACCACTTCCCGGCCGACTTCGCCGCCCAGACCCAGACGCCACGAGGCGGCCCTTATTTCGTTCACCAGGGCCTTCACGACCTCCAGATCTTCTATTACCTCCGCCACGGTGCGGCGGGAATAGCGCTGGCCTTTGTAGGTGCGGCAAAAAGCGCAGCGGTTCCAGGGGCAGTTGCGCGTCACGCGCAACAACAGCGAGCAATCCCGCCCCTCGTTCGGCGGCCGAATGGGGCCCATCTCGTGCCAGCCCCTGCCGATGCGCTCGGTTTTCATTCTATAGGGCACAACAGCCGCCACAGCTCCTTTCCCCTTTCGAAGCGTACCCGTACCCGCCTCTCCTCTTGGCAACGTCCGCGTACCGGAAAAGACGTGCCCGGCCACGCCGCCCCGCGCCGTACCAGGCGGTCCCCTTTTCCAGTCCGGCACCCCGCGGGGCCTGCGGCCCACCCGCCCCATGTCCGCAGCAGACCGCCACCGGGCCCATGGCCACCCCGGGGGCCTGAGCCCTTACCTGCCCGCCGCTCCCTCCACTTTGGGGCAAAACCGGCACGGCTCCGGCAGCCGACCCCCGGTCAGGGCCCGGCGGAAGGAGCGGTGGTCCCGGCCGCGCCAGACCTCCGCCAAGGTCCTCTCTCCGATATTACCAAAAATCCGGGGAGCACGGAACATCACCCTCCACCACCATCCCGGTCTCGGCTTCGAGGTGGTTGTGCGCCGCGATTATCCGGGCCACCCTTATCTAATGTCTTGCCCAGCTTGGTGGAAAAGGGTCGCTCGAGACGTTTGACATGAATTGCCCTCGGGGGGAGAATAGCCTCCAGGAAAGGCTGCTTCCGTCCCTCCGGATCGCTCTCCTGGGCCGCCTCTGCCTCAAGAAATCCGGCTTCGTGCTGGAGAATCCCTTCGACCGCCGGAGCCAGTCTCTGACGGAAGAACGAAACCAGATAGTGCCGGATTTCGGGTTCTGCCGGTGGCGGTATCGCGGCAGCCACCTCTATTACTCCTTTCTCCAAACATAGACCCGCTCGAAAAACTCGCCGCTGCGCCTTCCGGTGCGCCGGTTCACGTGCCGCTCCAGGACCGCCTCCATTGCAAAACCCAGTTCCCGCGCCATCTCGAAGTACATCTCCCCGCGGTCGTACACCACGATAACCACGTGGCCGCCGGGTTCCAGGCTGCGGGCCACGTTGGCGAAGACCGCCTTTATGCCCTCGTAGTACTCCCGGGCGGCCCGGGCGCCGTTTCCCTTTTCGGGCCGCCCGATCTCCTTGTCCCGCAGTTCCGGCAGTCTCAGGAGTTCGTAGGCGTAGCGGTGCTGCTCGTGGTAGTCTATGAGGCCCAGGTAGGGCGGTGAGGTCACCACCGTGTCGTGGGCCGGGAAGGGCACCTCCCGGGCGTCGCCCCAGAAGACCTCCACCGGCGCGCCGGTGCGTATGGCCGCGAATTCCCGCAGCCGGGCCAGGGTGTCGTGGGTGTAGCGCCTCAGGAAGGGCAGGGCCCTGGTGGTGGGCTGGCAGATGCGGTGGTGCTTGCGGCAGTAGTAGGGCTCCCGCTGCGGCTCCTTCGGGAAGTCCAGCTCGAAATGCGTGGTCAGCCGCGCCGAACGGGCCGCCCGCGACAAAACCACCTGGAGCACTTCGCGGTGCTCGTACTCGGGAATGAGTTCCCGGTAGGCCAGGAGTTCGGTCCGGGCCTCGGGGGCGTACCACTCGGCCAGGTAGCCCGTAACCTCGGGTTCTGCCCGCCGGGCGCGCGCCGCGAAGGCCTTCAGTTCGGCGCGCACCAGGATGTCCTTTAACTCGCGCTCCAGCAGGTCCAGATCGTGCTCGCCGGTTTTGACCCTGGTCAGGAGGCAGTTGAAGTAGGAGATGTCGCACCCGTAGGCCGCAAGGCCCAGGGCGTTGGCCTCCACCAGGGTGGTGCCCGAGCCCGCGAACGGGTCCAGGACCGCCCGGCGGGCGTACTTCCTGAGGAAAATCTCCACTAGCTGCGGGATGAACTTGCCCAGGTAGGGGTGCAGGCCGTGGACGTGCTTGGTGCGCTCCCGCTGCGGCAGGTCTGACTCCCGCCAGTTTAGGTTCAGGGCCTGAAGATCGGTCTGGGGCCCCACGGTGTGGAAGGCCGTGAAGGCGCGCTCGCTTCCGTACAGTTGGGCCTGCATCAGCACGCGCGATCACCCCCGGGTTCCGCCCGGAAATCGAGCCTGACGGCCCACACCGCCCGCCCGGCCTTCAGGAGGTCGGCCGCGGGGGCGAGATCATCCGCCAGCAGGATGGTGTCCCCGCCGTCCGTAACCAGCAGTTCCGGGACGGGATGGTCTTCGCGCAGGTTCTCCCGCAGGAAGGCCAGGTGCTTTCTGAGGCGCGGCACCGCGAGTCCGGCGTCCAGCAACTTTTTGGCCGTGCGCAGCTGCACCAGGTCCAGAAAGGAGTAGCACCGGGCGCTGCCCCGGCCCTGCGCCGGGGCCAGACTGGGCCGAAAGATACCCGTCCGGTCCCAGTGGTCGAGCTGTCTCTCGGTGAGTCCGGTCAGCCTGGCCGCCTCCGAGATTCTGAACCCCCGTTTGGTGGGCACTCTATTAACACCCGCCGTAAGCGGAATTACAACCGTGTTGTTATTCTACAGGCCGGATGCTTCTCCTGCGGCACGATAGAAAAAATTTCTATCTACTCCGCCACCGGACTCACCACTCCCAAACACCGCATCGGCACCGTCACGTACCGTTCCCCGATGAAGGGCAGCCTCGCGCCCAGGACCGGCACCTCCAGGTCCGCCTCGTAGCCCGGTCGCGCGGTCGCGGCGTGCCCCCCGGACCCGGACACCGGCGTCCCCGGCGGGGCGTACCGGAAGCCGGTGAGCCTGATGGGGCCGGGCCAGATGGACCCGCCCCGCGGAACAAAGCTGCTCCCGTCGAAGTCCGCCTCTATCATGCTGGCGAAGGGGTACACGAACCACTGGCGGACCAGGTCCGTCCTGGAAGCCGCGTCGCCCACGTCCCGCTTCCGGTTGGCCGCGTTGGCCGCGCAGCTCACGGCCTCGCTGGCCCACTGGTGGGTCATCACGGCGTTCTTCCTGGCCGCGAAGGCCGAGAAGAAGACGACCAGCATCACGGGCAGCAGGGTGAGCATGACGAAGCCGCGCTGGTTTCCCAAAAGACCACCCCCGAAAAGTTTGAGGCCGGGAAGGTTCCCGGCCCCGCTTCCTATCCCTCCTGTTTCCGCCTCTTCCTGCGCAACTCCTCCTCCACCTCGTCGGCGTCTCCGGGCCACACCATCCTACCGCATCCGACGGTAGATCTCCCGGTAGATCAGGGCATCCTCGGCCTGCCGGCCGTCGGACCAGGTCCAGCACGAGCCGGTCCTGCTCGGAGAGCAACCTTTCCCCGGAAGCCGCCCCGCCGGTGGGAGAGGCGCTGTTCAGAAACTCGGCCCTCTGCGCCTCCTCGTGCGGGGCCTCCAGCAGGGCCTGCACGGCCCGGTTCACGGTCTCCCGGTAGGCGCGCACCCCCTCGGGGCCCGCTTCCCCGGCCGCCATCCTGCGCGCCGTCTCCCCCTCGCGGGCGGCACCGGCCGACGGCCCACGGGCTTCCGCCCGGGGCGCGTCCCCCACCCGGTATTTCAGCACCCACCTGCTGCGACACAGGCACGCCCCTTCCCTCTCGCGCACCAGCACCAGATTGAAAATACCGCCCGTGGTGCGCACCAGGTACCCGAGGTGGCCTTCCCGGGTCCTGCGCACCAGCAGGGGCTCCAGCACCTCGTTCGGCCCGGTGATTACCGAAAAGACCACCGTCCTGGAGGTCGTGCAGAAATATCCGGAGGCACGCCGCGTCTTCGGCACCTACAACCTCCGGTACGGCACGTGCATCACCTGCGGCTCGCTTTCCCGATCGTCAGGAGGCGAAGCTGAGATTCCTGCCTTCAAGCCCGGCGCACACTGCCGGCTCGACTAGGGTCGGCGACGGCGTACCGGAATGGCCAGCTCCGCCCACGAGCCCCCTATTTCAGCAGGTTATAAAAGAAGCTCAGCAAGCCTATCATCACGGCAATTTGTCCGACCCAGAAAACGAACATCCATCTCACGACCTCGTTCTTGGTCTCCGCTAGCCTCCGCTCGAACCTCTCCACCATCGGTTCGACCGCGCCTTCTTTGGCCCCTCTGGTCACCAGTTCCCTGGTACCGTCGTCTCCCAGTTTGGAGCGCAAGGCCTGCGGGATGACAACTATTTCGGCCATGTGTGTCAACCCCCGGGACCATTATAGCCGGCCGCCGGCAAAAATACCACTCCTCCGGCGCGCGGGCCTTCCGACGGCCCCGAGGGAAGCAAGAGGAAAATGCTGCGGGTGAGTTCGGAGACCCGTCCCGGCCGGACGGAGGTTTGCCCGTACGCTTCCTGATGTCTTGACCTTAGTCTATACTGCCGATTATAACTGCTGACCCCCAAATCGCCATTTGTCCGGGGGACGTTATTTGGTGAAAGACGTGAAGAAACCGGAATTATTTCCGCCTCTCTTTTAATAATATTTTGTTATTGAAAGAATAGAAGGAAGAAATAAACCGGCGGCGTAAAAGCATCCCGTGGAGGGAACGGAGCTGGTGCTCCCCGCGGGCTGCAAACCCGCCGGCCGGGCGGTAAAGCCTGGGGTCGGGTTCGATTCCCACTTCCCTCCTCCAGTTCATAAGACGCGGGGGAGATGGGGTTGCGGAGCGAAAATAAGATTCTGCTGGCGGGGGCCGCCATCGGTCTTGCGGCCGTGGGCCTGGTCAAGGCGGGTAATCCGCCGAACATGGGGTACTGTATCGCCTGTTTCCTGCGGGACGTGACCGGAAGCCTGGGGCTGCACCGGGCGGCCCCGGTGCAGTACCTGCGTCCCGAAATAGTGGGCCTGGTGCTGGGGGCCTTTGTAATTTCGCTGGTGACCCGGGAATTCAGGTCCGTCGGCGGTGCCGCGCCCCTGGCCCGCTTCCTCATCGGGATCCTGAGCATGTGGGGCATGCTGGTCTTCCTCGGCTGCCCGCTGCGCACCCTGCTGCGCCTGGCAGGGGGCGACCTCAACGCCCTGGCCGGTCTGGCCGGATTGATTTGCGGCGTGGCACTGGGGACGTTTTACCTGCGCCAGGGCTTCTCTCTGGGCCGCTCCGTGCCGCAGGACCGCCCGTCCGGCTTTGTCTTTCCGGGCCTTTTCGCAGTCCTCCTCCCCCTGGCCCTCCTGCAACCGGCCTTCCTGTTTGCCAGCAAGCAGGGCCCCGGTAGCCTGCACGCCCCCACCTGGCTGTCCCTCGCCGCCGGCCTGCTGCTCGGAGCCCTGGCCCAGCGCACCCGCCTCTGCCTGGCCGGGGGCCTGCGCGACTTTATCCTCTTCCGTGACTCCTACCTGCTCCGCGGCTTTGGCGCCATATTCCTGGCGGCCCTGGTGGCCAACCTGGCCCTGGGCCTGTTCAAAGCGGGCTTCGCCAACCAGCCCGTGGCCCACACCCAGACCCTCTGGAACTTCTTGGGTATGGCCCTGGCCGGCCTGGGCTTTGTGCTCATGGGCGGCTGCCCCTTAAGGCAGCTGGTGGCTGCGGCTGAAGGCAACTCGGACGCAGCCGCGGCGGTACTGGGCATGGTCTTCGGCGCCGCCCTGGCCCACAACTTCGGCCTGGCCGCCGGCCCGGCGGGAGTACCGGTGGCCGGCAGGGTGGCGGTGGTGACGGGGCTGGTGGTGCTGGCGGGCTACGCCGCTGTCAATGTGGCCGCGGCCCGGGCGGAGCGGTCTGGCGCTCAGCGTGCCTGGCGGTAGGCTTTCCTCCACGGTTCCCTTTGCAGTTTCACGTAGTCCTCCAGGGCCCGCCTGAGGGTGGCGACGGCCAGTGCCGCGCAGTGGGTGCTTTCTTCGGGCAGCCCGCCCAGGGCGCGTAAGATAGTCTGCTCGTCCACCTACCCTCCGCCACACCTGGGCGCACATCAGGGCCAGCCTGGTCTGCATCAGGGCGCACAGGGGTTTGTCGGCCACCAGGGCCCGGTTGGCCTCCAGCACCGTGGGGAGTTCGGCCACCACCGGTACACCGGCCGCCCGGCAGTACTCCCGAATGGCGTCCCGGTACCCCGGGTGGAGGTCGCAGCGGTTGATGCAGACCGCCGCCGGAACCCCGAAGTGGCGGACCACCCCCCGTAGCCGGCCCACCACCACCGGGGCAGCCACGGGAAAAACCGGCACCAGGGATACGGGTTGGCCCGGCCGAAACCCGGGCCGAAGCCCCATCCCCTTCCGCGACCGGGCCGCCAGCCCCGACCGCGCCCCATTTTGGGTACCAACCACCAGAACATGGTCGCCCCCCTCCCGAACGGTATCTCGAAACACGCCGGCGACCGCGCCGACCGACCTCGCCTTCCCTAAAGGTCCCCGCGCCAGCGGCGGCACTGCCCGCGGCCGCGCCGGCACCGCACCGGCCCCACCTGGACGCTCCCGCACGCCGGACAGGCGGCTTCCCCCTCTCCCGCCTTTGCCGTTGACTCCCACTCGTGGCCGCAGTTCACGCAGAGCAACCGAAGCCCCGGCGCGCAAAAGTTGCCGCCCTCCACCCTGATGGCCTTCCCCGTCACCAGGGCATCGGCCACCTTGGCCCGCGCGCCGGCGAGGATGCGCTGGAAGGTGGGTCGCGAGACGTCCATCCGGGCCGCGCATTCCTCCTGCTCCAGGCCTTCCAGGTCCTTCAACCGCAGGGCCTCCAGCTCCTCCACGGTGAGTTGCACCTCTTCCAGGCCCGTGAGGGGCACCCCGGCCGGCTTGAAGTAGGTGATCTGGGGCAGGAATTCCACCCTGCGGCATCGTGGTGGTCTCGCCATACTACGCCTCCTTCACAGCAGGCCCCGCCCGTTATTGAGCGTATGCCCATTATTATTATGGGCGGCTAATGAACATATGTCAAGAACCGGTCCGAAAAAAAAGACCAGGCCGATGGAAGTCCGCGCCTCAGCCCGTAATCAGCTCCAGGCGCTCCACCACCACCACGCCGCTTTTTGTGCGCTTGGCCCTGGTGGAGGCCAGACTCGCGGCGTTGAACAGCTCGCTGACCGTAGCCCGAAGGTCGTCGCCTTCCCGGAGCCGCGTCCGCCGACCCCCGGCCACGCCCACGGACGCCGACACCGACAGGCCGTTGGGCCACTCGACCAGGGAGAGCCCCTCGCACAGCAGGTCGGCCAGGGTGCGGGCCTCCGCCAGGCTGCGCACACTCACCACCGCGAACTCGTCGCCGCCGTAGCGGCCCAGGAGATCCCGCTCCCGGTGGAGCAAATCCTGCAATACCACGGCCATCTTCTGCAGCACCGCGTCGCCCACCACGTGGCCGTACCTCTTGTTGAGGCGGCCGAAATCGTCGACGTCCAGGAAAAGCACCGCGATCTCCCGCCCCGCCTCCAGTAGCGCGATGGCCTTTTCCTTGAGGATCTCCCCCCGGTACAGCCCCGTGAGGGAATCCCTGTACTGGGCCAGAAACTGCCACAGCCGGGCTTTGGTCACGATCCCCAGGAGTTTCCCCTGCTGCACCACCGGCAGACGCTCGATGCCGTACGCGGCCAACAATTCCGCGGCCTCCCACAGGAACACGTCCGGTTCGGCCACGATGGGGTTTCGGGTCATGGCGTCTGCCACCAAGCGATTGAGGTGCGCCGCGCGCAGATCCCGCGACGTAACGAGACCCAACAACCTCCCATTTTCCACCACGGGCAGGCACCCGAACCCGCCCTCCTCCATGATGGCCGCGGCCCGCCGGACGCTGGTCCCCGGCTCGACCGTCACCACTTCGGTCGTCATTATGTCCCGGACGCGCATTTCACAGTTCAACCTCTCGGCTCACGTGGATGGTGATGCGCACCTGGGCCTTGATTACCGCTTCCTCACTGATAATCGGGCTGACCTCCTCGAGAAGCAGGGGGATAAACCTCTCCGGTGGCACCATGCGCAGGATGAATTTGCGCACCACAACGGCCTCCACCACCGGATGCTCCACGCGCACGATGTCGTACTGCTCGGGTGAAAGGGCGTCGATCATGCGCCGCGCCGCCTCCGGCCCGATGGCGGCCCGCCGCCCGACCAGGAGCACGTCCTGCATGGGCGGAATCTCGAATTCGGAAAAGCGGATGGCGATTTCGGCCCTCCGTACCGCGCCTGCCTCCAAAAAACCACCCTCCCGGTCTCCGTGGTAACCCACACCAGCAGTATAACCAATAGTTACCGGAACATCAATACCCGGTGTGCGGTGCCGCGCACCGGCGGCACGGCACGGATACGGCGGCCGAAAGCCTTGCCTAAGGCGAGGTATACAACGCGCAATTCTGGGGCTCCGGCAGGCCACTAGTCCAGCAGGCGCCATTCGACCCGCCGCGCCACGTCCTCCATCTCCTGGGTGCGTGTGCGGGTCATGAGGTTGGCCACCGCGGCCCGTGGCGGCAGGTCCTCGAAGAGCACCCGGTAGATCTGCTCGGTGATGGGCATGGAGACCGCGTGCCGTGCCGCCAGCCGGTAGGCGGCCACGGTTGTGCGCACCCCCTCCACCACCATGCGCACCTCGCCAAGGGCCTGCTCCAGCGTGGCACCGCGGCCGATGGCCATCCCGGCCCGGCGGTTGCGGCTGTGCATGCTGGTGCAGGTCACGATCAGGTCCCCCACACCGGTCAGGCCGGCGAAGGTGAGGGGATTGGCGCCCATGGCCACGCCCAGGCGCGTAATCTCGGCCAGACCGCGCGTCATGAGGGCCGCCCGCGTGTTGTCGCCCAGGCCCAGGCCGTCCGCAATCCCCGTACCCAGAGCAATGATATTCTTGAGGGCGCCGCCCAGCTCCACGCCCACCAGGTCCGGGTTGGTGTAGACGCGAAAGAAAGGCGTCATGAAGAGTTCCTGTACGTACTCCGCCACAGCGGGGTCCGGGCCGGCCACCACCACCGCCGTGGGCAACTGCCGGCCCACCTCCTCAGCGTGGCTGGGCCCGGAGAGCACCACGAACCTGGCCAGGCGTTCCGGGCCGGCCACCTCGGCGAACACCTGGGAGAGCCTGGCAAGGCTCCCCTCCTCCAGCCCCTTGGCCGCGTTCACCACCACGGTCCCGGTCTCCAGGAAGGGCCGGATCAGACACACCACCTCGCGAAAGGCGTGGGAGGGGACGGCGATCACCACCACGCCGGTCCGGTGCAGGGCCTCCTGCAGGTCTGCGGTTACCCGCACGGCCTCCGGTAGCCTGACCCCGGGCAGGTATCGCGAATTCTCCCGGGTTTCCTTCAGCCCCGTCACGAACTCCGGATTGCGGCCCCACAGTGCCACGTCGTAACCCTTGCCGACCAGCAGCACGGCCAGGGCCGTGCCCCAGCTCCCGGCGCCGAGAACCGTGATACGCGGCCCGGAGAATTCGCCCATGGCAGCCTCCTTTGCACTACTTCCACAGGCGCACCCGAAACTCGGTGCCCGTCCTTAACCTCCGGATGTTTTCGGCGTGGCGGTATACCGCCAGGACCGCCAGTGCCAGCCCGAACAGGAAGTACTCCCAGCCCCGGCCGGTGAGCAGCATCAAAAAAGGCACCGAGACCGCGGCCGCCATGGAGCCCAGGGACACGTAACCGGTAAGGACCACGGTGGCCACCCACACACCCAGGCCCGCCAGGGCCACCGCGGGCGCCAGGCTGAGCAGCACCCCCAGGCTGGTGGCGATGATCTTGCCACCGCGCCAGCCAAGAAATACGGACCAGCTGTGCCCCACCAGCACCGCCAGGCCGGCCGCCAGCACCGTGCCAGTGCCACCCAGGGCGCGCGCCAGATACACGGCCAGCACGCCCTTGCCCACGTCCGCCAGAAGGACCGCCGTCCCCGAAACCGGTCCCAGCACCCGCCAGACGTTGGTGGCCCCTATGTTCCCGCTGCCGTAGCCGCGTATGTCGATACCGTGCACGTACCTGGCCACCAGGTATCCGAAGGGGACGGCCCCTATGAAGTAGGCCAGGACGCACGCCGCGACGCTTCCCAGCACCTCCGCTCCCTCCTTCAGTCAGTACCGGGTAAGGCAGGCGCCTCCCCCCGCCCGGCCCGGCCCCGCTCCTGACTCCGCGGGCCGCGGGGCCTTTCCCGCAGGGCAAACCTTACCGGGGTCCCCTCCAGGCCGAAGGACTCGCGCAGGCGGTTTTCCAGGTAGCGCAGGTAACCCCCGGTGGCCAGCGCGGGGTCGTTGACGAAGAGCACGAACAGGGGCGGGCAGCGGCCCCCCTGGCTGGCGTAATACACCTTGAGGCGGCGGGTGCCAACGGAGGGTGGTGGCATCACGCGCAGGGCCTCACCTATGACGCGGTTCAGGTCGGGCGTGGGCACCCGCCGGCCGTACTGCTCGGCCACCCGGTCCACGGCGGGCAGGACCGCCTCCAGCCCGTATCCGGTGCGGGCCGAAACGGGGAGTACCGGCGCGTAGGCCATGAAGGCCAGCTCGGTCCGCACCGCGGCGGTGTAGCGCTCCTCGAGTCCCCGCCCGCCGGGCAGGAGATCCCACTTGTTGACGAGGACCACCGCGGCCCGCCCCTGCCGCTGTACGTAACCCGCAATGCGCTTGTCCTGGGCCGTGACCCCTTCCGGGGCCTCGAGCACCAGCAGCACCACGTCCGCCCGGGCCACGGCCCCTAGCGTCCGGGCCACCGCGTATCGCTCGGTGGTTTCCTCGATCCTGCTTTTGCGTCGCAGCCCCGCCGTGTCGATGAGGGTGTAGGTCCTGCCGTCGCGCATAAGCTGCGTATCCACGGCGTCCCGGGTCGTGCCCGGCACTGAGGTCACGACCACCCGCTCCTGGCCGAGCAGCGCGTTCACCAGGGAGGACTTGCCCACGTTGGGCCGCCCCACCACGGCCACGCGCGGCCCGGTGGCGTCCTCGGCCTGGGCCTGGGCGGTGGCGGGCAACCTTGCGACCACGGCCTCCAGCAGTTCTCCTATGTTCAGGCCCTGGGCCGCAGAAACCGGCACGGGCTCGCCCAGGCCCAGGTCGTAGAACCCGGCCGGGAACCAGCCGCCCGCAAAATCGTCCACCTTGTTGGCCACGACAACCACGGGCTTGTTGCTCCGGCGCACCAGTTCCGCGATCTCCAGGTCCGCGGCCGTCAGTCCCTCCCGGGCGTCCACCACCAGCAGCACCACGTCGGCCTCGCCGATGGCCACCAGGACCTGCTCGCGTACGCGGGCGGGGATCTCCCCGGCGGCCCGGGGCTCAAGACCCCCGGTGTCCACCAGGCGAAAGGTCCGCCCGGCCCATTCCACCTTCCCGTAGAGGCGGTCCCGCGTCACCCCGGGCCGGCGCTCCACGATGGCGGGTTGTCCCCCCACCAGGCGGTTGAACAGGGTGGACTTACCCACGTTGGGCCGGCCCACAATGGCCACCAGCGGCTCGGGCACGGGGCGATCCTCCCCTCAGGCACCCTGCGATTTCCGCCGGGTCGCGCACGGCCCGCACCGGCACCCCCAGCCGCGCGCCCAGGTCCGCCAGCGAGACCCCGTCCAGGAACAGGCCCGTTTGCTCCTGCACCGCGGCTCCGGGCACCAGGACCAGGTCCGGCCGGGGGAGGGACAGGAGGGCCTCCAGCACGTCGCGCCCGGTCAGCAGGCCCGCCACCGTGATGCCCCCGCCGAAGAAGCGGTTGGCCACCACAAGGGTCACCACTTCCAGGTTTTCGATGCCCGCGAGGGCCTCCACGACGGGGGCCACGGCCCAGGCCCCCAGCTTGCCCGTCACCAGGGCCACGCGAGTGCGGACCGGTAGCCCACGCGGGAGCCGGCCCCTCGCCCTGCGCCACCGCTCCAGGAACAGCCTCGTGAGCCCGACGCCGTTTTCCACCTGGGGAAAGTCCTCGTAGTGGCCCGCCGGCGGGAGCGGCGCACCGGCCAGGAAGTAGAACTCGTCGGCCGCGAAGACCAGCCGGTTGCCGTGGCGGCGGCGAAACAGCCTCTGGTACCGGTCCACCAATTCAAGGACGGCCCCGGCCTCCGGGGCATCCACGGGCCGCAGGGGGTAAAGCCCTTTCCGGAACCCGGTCAGGCCCACGGGCACGATGCCCACGGAGCGCACCGCCGGCCACAAGGCAGCCAGGTCCTCCACGGTGCGCACGAGTTCCGGGCCGTCGTTCAGCCCGGGGCACAGGACGACCTGGCAGTGCAAGGCGATGCCGCCTGCGGCCAGTTTCTTCAACGTCTCCGCGATCCGGGCGGCCCGGGGGTTACCCATCATGTGGGCCCGCAGGGCCGGGTTGGTGGTGTGCACCGAAACGTAAAGGGGGCTCAGGCGAAGCCCGACGATGCGCTCCAGATCGCCCCGCTCCAGGTTGGTGAGGGTTACGAAATTCCCCTCCCAGAAGGACAGCCGGTAATCGTCGTCCTTGACGTACAGGGAGGGCCTGAGACCCGGCGGAAGCTGATCCACAAAGCAGAAAAGGCACCGGTTCCGGCAACGCCGCACGGGGCCGAAGGCGGCGCCGCCGAAGTCCAGTCCGAGGGGCTCGTCCCAGTCCTTCTCCACGGTCAACTCCAGGGCCCGGCCGTCCCCCCTGACCAGCCGCAATACCAGCCGGGGGTCCGCGGTGAGGAACCGGTAATCCAGGAAGTCCCGCACCGGACGGCCGTTGACCGCCAGCAACCTGTCGCCCGCGGCGATGCCCGCCCGTTCCGCCGGGCTGCCGGCCGCCACCGACGCGATGGTCAAGCCCCGAGGAATCACCACGTCGTCCCGCCTTCGCTTCGCCGACCAGTGGTTTGCCGCAGCAACCTGTGGGCCCGCAGACGACCCGGCAAAGCCGGTACGTGCGGCCCGACACCATTATCCAACACTGCGGACCTCCCGTCAAGGCGGACGCGGGGCGCCGGCAATGGCGGCCGGTACCGAAGGGGGCGGGACGCCCGGTCACCCGCGGCGGTTGGGGCGCCGCGGCCACGGCGGACGGAAGAACTCGCGGAACTCGACCCGCAGCAGGTTCCTGATGCGCTCCCGGGCCTGCCGCAGGCCCCCGGCGCTGACGACCAGGAAGCTCGCGCCCGCCGCCAGCCCGACCAGGACCAGCAGGGCCAGCGCGCGCCACACCCCGGTCTGGCGGGCACCGGGGTCCGTCACCGGCCTTGACCACTCGGGCTGGCCGGGCCGCTCCGCGGGCGCGGGCCCGACGCCCAGGACGTAAGGTATGGCCGCAGCGAAGAGGGCCACCCCCCGCTCGGCCTCCTCCCGGGTGCTGGTGTGGGTGCCCACCTCCAGCAGCAGGGCCGTGGGCAGCAGGTCCTGGTTGTAGTCGCCCGAGGCCATCAGGATGCCCTTGACGATGCCGGGGTGAAGGCGGTTGGCGTAGGCCATCACGCGGCGGGCGAAGTCCAGGTTGGCGTCCCGGCGCGGATTCTGGCGGCCCACCACTATGCGCACCTGACTGACCTCCTGGCCGCCCACCCGCTGGCGGTAAAACTCCGCGTCCGGAATCCCGTCGCGGTGCACGTCCAGCATGGCCGCCGGGTTGCCCTTCAAAAGGCGCGCGGCCGTTTTGCGGGACCGCACGTAGGCGTTGTTGTCGTGGGGGTCGTGGGGTGTGCGGTCGTGGTTCACGCCGACCCCCCGGGACCGCAGCACCCCGGCCAGCACTTCCCCAACCCTGTAGATGCCGCCGTTGAAGGGAATGAAGGCGCTTCCGTCGCTGGGCACGTAGGACTCGCTGCTGTGGGTGTGGTAGACGGCCACGTCCCCGGTGCGCCCGGCGGCCTGCACGGGTATTTCCCCGGCGGCAAGTTCCTCGTCCCATGCCAGCAACCGCGTGTCCATGCCCAAAAACCGGGCCACAGCGGTATCCCCCCGGACCTCCTCCACCCGGTAGTGCCGGCCGTCGGCCGTAATCACCTCGTCGCCGGGCACCAGGACCCGAGCCATCTTATCCACGATCCGGCCGCCCGGTTCCACGACCGTAACGCACCTTCCCACCGTGTGCTCCTCGGCCTCCCCATCCGCCGGAGGGCCGAGGGTCCGCCGGGCGTCGGCACGGAACCCGTACCAGGCCGCCACTCCCGCAAGAAAAAGCAGGACCACGAGCCACACCTTACTCCGGCGTCCCATCCCGGTGCTCCTCCTCCCGAACCTCGGGCCGGCGCAAGTTCGCCAGCAGCTTCCGCGGCCGCCCGGCGAGGACCGGGCCCCCGGCCAGACGCTCCCGCACTTCGCCTACCACCTCGGCAAGCATAACGGCCAGCACCGCGGACAGCACCACTGCGTCCAGGGCGCCCGCCCCGCCGATGGCCACCACACCGGGCACGCCGCTGACTTTCAGCCACACCAGGTAGAAGACGTCGAAGAGGATTACCCCCAGGGCCGCCCCCACGCAGGCCGCGCGCCGCGAGCGTCCCACCAGGTAGGCGACCGCGCCCGCCGCCAGGGGGTAGACGTACAGGGCGTCCAGCCACTGAAAGCGGCCGCCCGGCTCCACAAGGCCCCGATTCAAGAGCGAACCCACGGCGTACCCCACCAGCGCGGCGGCGGCCCCGGCCAGAATTCCCCGCCACCGCTCCAGAGGCGTGCCGGCGCGCCACATAAGGTATCCCGCCAGCCCCAGAGGTACGAGCCCGCCACCCACATTGACGGTGGCCGTCACCCCGGCCACAGGCAGCGGCAAATCGATGAAGCTACCCAGGATCATGGCCACCAGCACCGCCAGGGCCGCCCGGTCGTTCAGGCGCAGGCGGTCCAGAACGCGGTGCAAAACGCCCAGGTACACCAAAAGCGAAAGCAGGACGAGCAATGCCAGCCCCAAGGGAAAGCGCGTCATGCTCAAACCCCCCGGGTTAGGCTGCCCGTCCCGCTCCCGAATTATGTGCCCGACCGGTATTGAGGCCCGGCTCTCGCGCCGGGCCCCGCCTACTTTTCGAAGATGTCGCCCACCACGTCCCCGATGGTCACTTCCCCTGACTCCTGGTTGCGCGGCTGGTGGCTCCGCCTGGAGCGTCCTTCCCTTTCGCGCACCGCCTCGCGTACCGAAAGGCGCATGCGCTTTTCCTCGGGGTCCACGCTGAGCACTTTGACCTCGATTTCCTCCCCTTCGGAGACCACGTCTTCCGGATGGACCACGTGCCGGTCCGAAAGGTGGGAAATGTGCACTAGCCCCTCCACACCCGGCTCCAGCTGCACGAAGGCCCCGAAGGGCGCCAGACGCACCACTTTGGCCCTCACGATACTGCCCACGGGGTACTTCTGTTTGGCCGTGGACCAGGGGTCGGGCAGCAACTGCTTCAGGCTTAAGGAAACTTTGCCGCTCTCCCGGTCGACCCGCAGCACCCTGAGGTCCAGTTCGTCCCCTACCTGGACCGCCTCCGAAGGGTGGTTGATGCGGTACCAGGCCATTTCCGAAATGTGCAGCAGGCCGTCCACCTCCCCCAGGTCCACGAAGGCCCCGAAGGGGGTCAAACGCCGCACCACACCCCGCACCACCTGGCCCTCGATCAGCGAATCCAGCAGTTCCTGGCGGCGCCGCGCCGCCTCTTCCTCGAGTACCGCTTTGCGGGAAAGGATGACCTTGCGCCGGCCCCGGTTCAGCTCAATGACGCGGGCGCTGATGGTCTGTCCCAGGTATTTGCTGAGGTCCTCGACGTAACCCCGCTCCACCAGAGAGGCCGGCAGGAAGGCCCTCACGCCCACGTCCACGAGCAGGCCTCCCTTGACGACCTCACGCACCACGCCCTGAACGGGTTCCTGCCGTTCCAGGGCCTCGCTCAGCCTCTTCCAGGCCCGCTCGGCGTCGGCCTTTTCCTTGGACAGTACCAGACGGCCCTCGTTGTCCTCTGCCTTCAGGACGCAAACCTCTATCTCATCCCCCACGCTGACCACTTCGCGGGGCGAGGAAACCTCACAGCAGGAGAGCTCCCGCAGGGGGATGACCCCTTCGGATTTCGCCCCCACGTCCACCAGAACCTCGTCCTCTCCCACGTGGACTACGACGCCGCGCACAATCTCGCCGTGGCGGAAGGTTTTGAAGGCCATGGCTTCCTGCATTTCTTTCCTCGTTTCTTCCTCTTCCCTTGTTTCTTCTTGGTGCCTTGTTTCTTCCTTTTCGATTTCTTCCATCTTCCTTTTGACCTCCTCGATCACCCGGTCAGGTGTGGACGCACCCGCCGTCAGCCCCGCCTTGCGGACGCCCCGGAACCAGGACGGATGCAGGTGTGCTGGCCCTTCTACGTGGTACGTGGGGACCCCGGTGGCCCGACACAGAGCCGCCAGCTCCCGGGTATTGGCGCTCGTGAGACCTCCCACCACGATCATGAGGTCGACCTCGCGCGCCAGTTCCAGGGCGGCCTGCTGGCGCCGTTGGGCGGCACGGCAAATGGTGTTGAACGTACGCACCTCCAGCCCTTTTCTTTCGAGGGCCTCCGCCACGGCCTGCAATTCGGCCGCGTTCTTGGTGGTCTGCGCCACGACCCCCACCCGCGGCCCCAGGTCCAGTTCCCTCACTTCTGCCGGCTCACCAACCACTACCGCCCTGCCCTCAGCCCACTCGACAATGCCGCGCACCTCAGGATGCTCTCTGTCCCCCACCACTACAACCGGTAACCCTTCCCGGGCCAACTTCTGTACCAGTTGCTGTACCTGACGCACGATGGGGCAGGTGGCGTCTACCACGTCCAGCCCCTTCTCCCGGGCGCGCGCCAGAACGTCGGGACCCACCCCGTGGGAACGGATGATCAGCGTGCCGCGCTCCACCTCGGCCAGGTCCTGGACCGGCCTTATGTTCAGGGCCGCCAGTTCCGCCACCACCTGGGGATTGTGAATGAGCGGTCCCAGCGTGTAAACGGGCCCGGTCCTACACGCGGCGGCCCGGCGGGCAAGGTCCACCGCCCGCCGCACGCCGAAGCAAAAACCGGCCCTGGCGGCTACCCGGACCTCCATTCGTCAGCTCCTCACCCTCTTCCCGTAGGATTTCGACGGCCTCCATGATGGCCTTACCAACGGCATCCGGATCCTGCTCCCGACCGGCAAAGAGCATCGGCCGACCCACCCGCACGGAAACCCTCCCGATCAGGCCCTGGCTGCCCCGAATGTACACGGGTACCACCGGCACACCCGTGCGCAACGCAAGCACCGCGGCGCCGGCCTGCGGCGGCAAAAGCCGACCGGTGTGGCTGCGCGTACCCTCGGGAAAAATGCCCACCGCCCGCCCCTGACGCAGCAATGTCAGGGCCGTACGGTAGGCCGCCCGGTCTGGCGCACCCCTGCGCACCGGAAAGGCCCCGAGCCAGCGGATGACGCGGCCCAGGCCAGGTATGCGGAACAATTCTTCCTTGGCCATGAAAAAAACCTGCCGCCGCAGCGCGCAACCCAGGATGACCGGGTCCCAGTAACTCGTGTGGTTGGCGACCACGATCAGGCCGCCGCGGTCGGGGACCGGCACGACCTCCATGACCGTCATGCGGCGTACGGTCCTCAGAAAGATACGGCAGATAAACCAGGCAAAACGATAAAACGGCGTCACCGCGCCTCTCCTACCCGCGCTACTATAGCCTCCACCACTTCCTCGGGGGTCATGGCGGTGGTGTCGAGAACGAAGGCATCAGGCGGACATACGAGGGGCCCGACTTCCCGAGAGCTGTCGAGGCGGTCCCGCTCCCGGATTTCAAAACACACCTCTTCCAGCGTGGCCGCATACCCCCGACCCCGCATTTCCCGATAACGGCGGTACGCCCGGACGTCCTCGCGGGCGGTGAGGAAAAACTTGGCCGTGGCGCTGGGCAGGACCACCGTACCGATGTCCCGCCCCTCCATCACCACCCCGCCGGCGGCGGCCAGGCTCTTCTGCCTGCGGACCAGTTCTTCCCGTACTCCCGCGGCCCTGGCGACCGCGGAAACCCGACGGGACACCTCCGGACTCCTTATGGCCACCGTAACGTCTTCTCCGTCCAGGTAAACCCGTGCCGCCCCGTCCTCGCCCGGTACCAGCTCGATGCGGAGATCCGCCGCCAGGGCGGCCAGCGCCCCTTCGTCTTCGACGTCTATCCCGGCCCGCAGGGCCGCCAGTGTCACGGCGCGGTACATGGCGCCGGTATCGACGTACAGCAATCCCAATCTCCGGGCCACCATCCGGGCCACGGTGCTCTTGCCCGCCCCCGCCGGCCCGTCGATGGCAATAACGGGTTTTCGCAGCATCTGGCTCCCCGAGGCAACCGAAACGTCATTTAGCTATTCGACACGCCACCGCGATTTCCTGCACCCGCTGGAAATATTATTCTACCCGCAGCGAATTTAATATACCGGCGAAACCGGGGAAGGAAACCCCGATAGCCCCGGCCCCCCGCACCACCGTGGTGCCCCGGGCCACCAGGCCCGCCACGGCCAGGGCCATGGCCACCCGGTGGTCCCCGTGGCCGCTGCACACCGCCCCGCTCAGGGGGCGACCCCCTGTGATTTCCAGGCCGTCGGGCAGTTCCTCCACCCGCGCCCCCAGGCGGCGCAGTTCGCGGGCCATGGCGGCCAGCCGGTCGCTTTCCTTCACCTTCAGCTCGGCCGCGTCGCGGATCACGGTTTTGCCCCGGGCCGCGGCCGCGGCCACGGCCAGGACCGGAATCTCGTCCACCGCCCGCGGCACGAGGGAGCCCTCGATCACCGTGCCGCGCAGTTCGGCGGCCCGCACGGTAATGTCGCCCACCGGCTCCCCGTTCCACTCCTCCCTGACATGGACGCGCACGTCGGCGCCCATGGCCCGCAAAACGTCAAGGACTCCGGTCCGCAAGGGATTGAGGCCCACGTCCCGCACCGTGACCTCCGAATCGGGCACGATGCTGGCGGCCACCAGGAGAAAGGCCGCCGCGGAGATGTCCCCCGGTACCCGCAATGCACGCCCCTGCAGGACGGGGGCGCCACCGGGCACCGTTACCCCATTCCCGTCCACCTCCACCGGCACACCGAAGAACCGCAGCATCCGCTCCGTATGGTCGCGGGTGGGCACGGGCTCCCGGACCACGGTGGGACCTTCGGCGAACAGCCCGGCCAGCAGCAGCGCGGACTTCACCTGGGC
>Ga0272449_1000124_pt1 | contig 102047 bp, 110 predicted proteins | sample YNPCB0241_FD_198679 | JGI IMG/M metagenome (GOLD analysis project Ga0272449, IMG submission 198679) | Hot spring sediment microbial communities from Yellowstone National Park, WY, United States - YNP-CB-024-1 | ecosystem: Environmental > Aquatic > Thermal springs > Hot (42-90C) > Sediment...
CAACTTCGGAAGGATAAACATTTTCACCACCCGTAATTATCATATTTGCCTTTCTATCTACAAGATAGAAAAATCCATCTTCATCCTTATAAGCCATATCCCCTGCACTGAAATAATCACCTCTAAAAGCTTTTTTTGTTTTTTCAGGTTCTTTCCAGTAACCAACAAACATCATGGGACCTCTTGAGTAAAGCTCTCCTACTTCTCCTATGCCAACTTCAACACCATCTTCATTTAAAAGCTTTATTCTATCAATACCAATTACCTCTCTACCTATTGAGCCCAACTTTGTCAATTGTTCATGGGGTCTTAAAATTGTTACAATACCAGCCTCTGTAGAACCATAGGCTTCGAATAGTTGAGAATTTTTGAAAAATTCAAGAATTTGAAGCTTTGTATCCCTTCTTACTGGAGCTGATGAACAAAGCAATTTCTTTATGCAATCCACATTATATTTTGTTTTTACAGCATCGGGTAAAGCAAGAATCATAATATAATGAGTCGGTACAAGGGACGTGAAAGTAATCCTCTCCTCTGAAATGGTTCTAAGTAAATCCTCAGGGTCAAAACTTCTCATCGGATAAACAAAACATGTAGCACCAATATACGTAAAGGTAAAACCATAATAAACTGAATTTATGTGACAGAGTGGCATTACAACCATACCTACATCTGTCTCATTAAACCCTTTCTCATAGGCAGTGACTAAAAATTGTGCTACTAGTGATTCATGGGTTTTCATAACACCCTTTGGTAGTCCTGTTGTCCCACCTGTATACATAATAATCCATAAGTCAATGTTTTTAACTTCTACACCAGGCTCATTAGAACTCGCTTTTTCAAGGAGCCCTTCATAAAGATAGGTGGATTCATCATCACAACTACATTCTATGCCATCAAATTTAATATAAACCTTTACGGTATTAAGATCTCTACTAATTGTAGTAACAGTATCTTCAAAATCTTGAGAGTATATTAGAGCTTTCGCTTCGGAATGGTTAATTACATATTTCATTTCAGGCGGAGCAAGCCTAAACATTACTGGAACAACTATAAAACCACCCTTTGCTGCACCTGCATATATTTCCATCCATTCAATGCAATTATAAGCAAGTACCGCAACCCTATCACCTTTTTCTATGCCAAGACCTCTTAAGGCATTAGCTATCTTGTTAGCTCTTTCATTCCACTGTTTATAAGTTAGCTTCCTTTTCGTATCAAGTGTTGCTATTTTATTTGGTGTTCTCTCTGCAAACATCTTTAGTGCTTCACCAATGGTTACCCATGCCATATTACTGCCTCCCTGATATTATCATTTGTGCGAAATCTTTCATTCTTTCGATGACGCTATTTCTGTTATACCCACTCTGGTCATTATGGTCAGATTCTATAATTAGAGTTGGTACATTGAGTTTTTCTCTTATCAGTTTTGATAATTCTGGTTGGACAAGTGAATAGGGTTTGCAACTTCTATCTGAATGGAAAACTACACCATCTACCTTATATTGCTTTATAAGTTCTTCCATTAATTTATATCTTCTTTCTATCTGAACATTGAGAAAACCTGAACCAAGATAATATCCAAAACTCCTTATCGGGTTTGACTCATCAACAATGCCCATAAAACGTGGTCCCCATGCCTGAGTATAGGTATCAATGACGAAAATAATACCATACTGTTCTAATTCATCAAACAACCTTAAATCAAACCATATAGGTAAGTTATCCCACAAAAGCCTTACCCTTTCGTCGGATACTGGGAAATCTTTATTTTGTATTCTTTCATATAGTTCATCTCTCAAAAACTTCAGGTGCTCTACATATTGTGGCGTGCCTCTTAACGCAACCATTGGGAACATGTGAGTGAAAATATCTCCCGCGTTCATAGGACAAGGGACATTTGCTCTGAGTTCTAAAATTTCTGCCCATAATCTTTTACCTTCATTGGATATCTTTACAATCTCATGAAACTTCTCTTCATCAAATTTTTTACCTGTTTTTTCTTCAACAAAATTTATCATTCTTTTTAGCTCTGATTCCATATAATCGAGATGGTAGCCTTCCGATTCAAACTTAACTAAAGGTGCATCTATAACAAAGGTTGGTATATTATAAAGCTTCTCAATTGCACGCCACCAAGTCATTATCATAATACAAGAATTTGTTGTTTCTACCTGAATTGTTGGAAGGGGTAGTTCACCTACGGGCCCCTTTTTGGCTATTAAAGAACCTATATTAGCCCTTGCATAGGAACAAATGTCATTCGTAAAGCCTTCATATTCAGCTATTTGTGAAAGCTCAGGTGTTACTTTCTGAGCACCACACATAGCACCATAATTTTCTGGATAAAAGGGGAATACTTCCATAGCATAAAAAATCTCACAGGGAACCCCTACATTAAGCCAAGCCACAGGTTTACCTGAGCGTGATGCCTGAAAAAACTCATCATAGTAGTTTTTTATTAATCTTTTTAAACTTTCAGTAGCTCTTAATCTTTTACCCATCTTATCTCCTAAATATCCCTGCTATCTGCTCATAAAATGCTTCTAACCTTGTGTATAACTGTTGGTAATTAGATAATCTATGGTCGCTTTCAATATAAATATGGGGAATTCCTTCGGCTTCTAATCGCTTCTTTATGAAAGCATATTCAACACCTTCAGAATCACAGAACCTAGTTCTATAAAAAATCACACCTTTTGCTTCAGTCGTTTTAACTTCTTTTACTAGCTCATCAATTCTTCTATCCGATGGATCTTTTACCGAGCATGGTGTCTTCATTATATACCTTAATGCAATATTTCTTATAAGTTCATCAATTGTTTTTCCATCTTCTCTAACTAAATCTTTTGTGTATCTTGTACCAAAAGCCACATCATCACTTATCACATAAAAACCTATTTCATCAAGTAACTTATAGAATTCTAAATTATCAAGCTCTGTTGCAGATACAATCACTTTTACCGCCTTAGATTTCATATAATAGTCCTCACCCTTGTCCACAACTATACAAGTAGGTACCATATCAACCTTACCATTGACTACTTGTGGATACTTACGAAATAATTTATCAAAATTATGCGTCCTTTTTAAAAATTCTGATGGCTCTAACCAAGTTGCAGACAAAACAAATTCATAAAAATTATATGCACTACTTACTTGTTTAAATTCTTTTCTTCTGTTATACGCATATTTCAAGGCCTTTCTCTTCTTATTCACCATTGTTATTGCATCCTGCAAACTATAAAAAGTATACTCACATCCAAGGCTATCACATAATCTATCAAATACACTTTTAAATTCATTTGCTAAATATTCTACTGCTTCTTTACGTACTACTTGAGAATACCTTATGAACTCAACTATGGGTGTCAATTTCTCTGATTTCCAAACCTCATAAACCCCTCTTAGAGAGTCACAATATCTCGTAAAAACAACAGCGGATAGAAAATCCAATTTATGTTTAATTGCTTGTTCAAGTAAATTTTTTGCATAGGGACAACAAAAACCTTGTAAAAACTCACTTGCCCTTATAGGTTCTTCTTCATCGCTTATCAATCTAACGGGATGTAGCCCCATTGCATAGACAAATTCTTCCGGGAAATATGTATCAAAATACCCAACTATTTTCTTAGTTTTCGATAGTTTCTCTAAATATGAATAATATTCTTTCATAACATCCTTATGTGAATGATACATAACACCCTTTCTTATTTTATTCTTTTTTCTGGATCTACAGGCTCAAAAGCAAAATAAACTCTTTTTATTTCAACCGTTTCTCTACCAAACTCAGCAGGAAATGGTTCCACCTCGAAAACATGCAACTTTACTTTATCACCTGGTTCTAAACTTCCAGGTTTGCAATTTGCTATTCGAACAATAAATGTAAAAGTACCGGGTATCTCAACGAGAGCAAGTACAAGCGGCGTTTCAAACCCTATAGGAACTCCAATTTCTTCAACAACAGACTCAACAACAATACCTTCTGTTGGCAAATCAACCCATTCTAAATCTTCTGACAAACACTCAGGACATATAACCCTTGGTGGGTAGGCAAGCTTTCCACATTTCCTGCATTTTGTTGTAGTGAAACGATTTTCTCTTAAATTATCAAAAAAAGGTTGAATTCTTGTAAACTCTTTACCCTGAGGTGGATATAAATCCATTGTAACCGCATATTTACCTTCTAATCTCGATATACCTCTCATATTTCCCTCCCATATACAATAACAGTTTGTGCAGCAATCATACCACTAAAATTCTGGGTTAATCCAAACTGAGCACCTTCTACATTTCTCGCTGCTCGCCCCTGCAGTTGTTTCATAATTTCTATTGCCTGTCTAATACCTGTCCCACCAAAGGGATGACCACAAGAAAGTAAACCACCATCAGTGTTAACTGCCACTTTCCCACCATAATCTGACTGTCCAGATTCAACAAAAGGTCCACCTTCTCCCTTTTTACAAAAACCCAACTCTTCGTATTCAATGATTTCTGATATTGTAAAACAATCATGGGTTTGAGCAACCTTTATATGTTCAGGCGCTATGCCAGCTTCTTTATAGGCTTTATTTGCAGCAATTCTTAATGCTTCCCAACTTGTCCAATCAATTTTATTAGCTGATGCATTGTAAAGGGTGCATTGCCCAGTACCCATAATATAAACAAGTGGTCTATCGGTTAACTCTTTTGCCTTCTCTTCACAGGCAAGAATTACTGCTGCAGCACCATCAGTAATAGGACAACAGTCGTATAATTTGAGAGGCTTTGCAACAACTTTTGCACACATGGCTGTATTTAAATCGATACATTCTCTAAATTGGCCCTTGGGATTATTAAGTCCATTTCTTCTGTTTTTTACAGAAACCATTGCCATTTGCTCTTCCGTCGTTCCATACTTTTTCATATGAAGTTTAGCAACCATTGCAAGAGCTGCAGGTGGTAATCCTAATCCATGTGCACCATCAAAATCATGATCCACTGAACAGAGTTGAGTATAAAAGGCTTCCCATTTTTGTGGGGTATTTAACTTTTCACCGCCTGCAACCATTACTACGTCAGCAACTCCTGACTTTATTAGCCCATAGGCCATTATTATTGCACTCGAACCACTAGCACATAAAAGCTCCACCCTTGCACAGACACTTCTTGTTTTAATACCAAGAGATTCTGCAATAAGTGGTGCTAAATGTGTTTGTGTTGCAAGCCTTTCTGTATATGCGGAAGCTACAATAAGGCCATCAATATCTTTGTTTGTTACCATGGGATTGTCTTCAAAGCAAGCTTTACCAGCTTCTTGAAACAATTCTCTTAATGTTGCCTGCCTAATCCCCCATTGTGACATTCCACCTGCAATGATACAAACTTTTCTCATCTTTTACCTCCCCTATTTTCCTTTTCTCATCGCATTTCTTGCTTCAATAGCCTTCACCATTTTAACAAGGGCAAGGTTATAAGGTGTTTCTATGCCATATTGTTTGCCCAATTCCACAATTGCACCATTTAAATTATCAATCTCCGTTTTCCTTCCAGCTTCAAGATCCTGAAGTGTAGAAACTTTATTATCTTTTACACCACTTAAGGCCTTTAAAGCAAATTCACCTGGATTATTGAAAACATCAAAGGTAAACCCCTTTGCTCGTGCTACCTTACCCATCTCTTCAGCTACAGTTTTTATAAAATCTTTTGCATCTTCACAGGCTAACGCTTCATTACCTGTCATACCTGTTACCGCCAAAAAGGCATTGCATGCAACGTTTGCAATAAGCTTTCTCCATATAGGTATTTCAATAGGTTCTTTGCTTACATCTGTTTTAAACCCATATTTTGTCAGAAATTCTGCTATTGCATTAACCTTTGCATCTTCTTTTGCATCAATTCTACCAATATATATGTAGCCCATACCGCCTACATATCTAATCTCGTTTGGTCCAAGAAGTTGAGCTGAATGAGCAGTTACACCACCAATTGTCCTTTCTGGACCTACATATTTTGCAATAATATCAAGATTACCAAGACCATTTTGAACAGAAAGTAAATATGTATCAGGTCCAATCATAGGTTTGCTCATTTGAACTGCTGATTCAGTATGATAACCCTTCACTGATATTTGAACTACATCACATATGCCAACTTCATTAGGGTCACTTGTTATTCTAACCCTAACATTGTGTCTACTCCCATCGGGCAGAATTATATTAATCCCTTCCTTTTTTATTAACTCAACCCTCGTTTTATCAACTTCTACAAGCCAGACATTCTCAGCACCATTTAGTGTCATAACAGCACCAATTGTTCCACCTAAGGCACCTGCACCAACTATTGCATATTTCATGGCTACTTCCCTCCCTTTATTTTCAAAATTTTTTTTGCATTTTCCCCCAAAATCTTTCTTTTTGTTTCTGTACTCAATGGCAATTTTTTAACACCTTCAATGTTCTTTTTTACCTGACCCGTACTTGGAAAATCGCTTCCAAAAACTATTTTATCAGGTATTTTTTCTAAATCGGGGAAATACTTTAGAAGATTTTCCGGAGGAAGACCGGAGATTTCTAAATATACATTTTTATGAAGCTTGGCAAGAAAAAAGGCTCTATCATAGAAACACCCTCTTCCACCATGTACAAGTAAAATCTTAAGTTCAGGAAAATCTACAGCAACGTCATCTAAATATATAGGATCACCATATTTAATCCTTGCTCCTTTAAATACAGAGCTTCCTGTATGAACCATCACAGGAATTCCTAACTCCTGGGCAACTTCATAAAGGGGATATAGAAAACTTTCATTTGGATAAAAATGCTGGTATGTGGGATATAACTTGAATACACGAAACCCCATTTTATAAAGTCTTTTTGCCTCTTCTTTAATACTTCTTACCATATAGGGGTTAATATTTCCACCTGGGATAAGCTTTTTATTCTTTTTGCAAATCTCTATAACCTCTTCATTATCTATAATACCAGTTGTAATGGGACTAATCTCAGCTAAACCAACTGCATAATCAACACCTTGAGAAATGAGATATTCATCTATATCACCATTAATAATATCCAAAAAACTTATACCTTCCTTTTCCCATACTTTTTCACAAAATTGGTAAATATCTCTATACAACTCATTTCTTCTAGCAAGATGAAAATGAAAATCAATTACCATTTATCTACCTTATTATTTGTTTGGTTTGGGCATTATCTGCTCCCACGTACTGTCATCTGCTAATGCTCCCTTTGCGAGAAGCTGTCTAAATTTAATGAAATCAACTAAATCATGCCCCGTCAGTTTTCTTGTTGTAAATGCTGCAAATCCTGGAAATGCTTCATAATTCATATTTGCACCTAACCAGTAACGGTTGGGTACTTTAAAGATATCCCAGAAGTATTTTTTCTTTGATCTTATACTGTCAATAGACTTCATTAAACATTGTGGGAATAAATTTGTAAACCTCCATACCACTTCATCTACTGCTTTATCTAATAACTCAAAATCTGTTACACATTCCTTCATTAAAGCCTTACCCTTTTCCAGCTCCTCACCTGTTTTATACTCACCATAAACTATCTCGCCATCTCTAATAAAATCATCTGTTATAACAAGGGGATTTCTTACCCATTTTTCGTCTTTTTTTAACACAGGAACAACCTTTGATATAAGACCTTTGAGCTTCATTTTATAAGCACTCCACAATTCACAGGAAACGCAATTCCACATAGCATCTTCCATTGAAAGGTACCATGGCAGAAAATCGGTAGCACCGCCATCAGGTGCAGAACCATGTTTGGGCCCTGCCTGACCATATACGGCTAAATCTGAAGAAATAGTTATATCACAAGCCATCCCTATCTCCTGTCCACCTGCAACTCTCATACCATTTACTCTGCAAATCACCGGTTTTCTGCAATTTAATATACTATCTACCATACCATTAAAAAGGTCCATATAATCCCCATACTCACTGGGCCTTTTCGAATAATATTGGGAATATTCTACCGTATTACCACCTGTACAAAATGCCTTGTCTCCTGTACCTGTAAATACTACAGCAACAACACTTCTGTCAGAAGATGCTTTTTGGAAACCCGCTATAACACCTTTAACCATCTCTGTAGTATATGAATTATACTGAGCAGGATTATTTAAGATAATCCATGCTACGTATAAATCTTCTACAACCTTGCCATTTGGGTCTTTAAGAGGCCTTTTCTCATAAATTGTACATGGAGCCTCCTTACCAAAATGTTCATCACCAAACAAACTATGGTTTTTAAGTTCATTATCCCTTTTCAACCAATCTAAACCCATAATGTCCCCCTTTACTAACAATGTTTTTTTTTAAAAAATACTGTGTTGTCATTGCACAGCAATCAATATGCCAACCTCTAAATAAATGAATATTACACCAAAAAGGCTTTAGATACAAATATTTTTATAACACTGTTTTTAAACAATGTTTTAATTTTGATAAAATATAACCATTATTCTGGTTAAAAATAACCACGAAATAATTTTCTACCTAATTTTTTAAAGAAGAACAAAAGCCCCGAAGGGCTTTTGTTTTAAAAGTCTGGTGTTAATATTACTCGTTTGGTTAGTTTACCGTGGTGGGCAAGTTCAAAAACCTTTTCAATTTCACTCATAGGTCTTGTTTCAATAAAAGGCTTTATTTGAATCTTACCTTCAAGGACAAGATTTAAAACATTTTTATAATGTTTGGGTGGACACCCCCATGTCCCCACAATCTCTGCATCGAAAGCCATAAGCTTTGATAACATATATTCAATCTTTTGAGGACCATAACCTACTACTACAAGTCTTCCTATAAAAGATAAAAACTCTAAAGCTAATTCTTGACCAGGCTTAGTTCCTGTACATTCGAATATTTTCCAACCATAGTTTGAAGGATAACCCCTTTCTTTACAAATGCTTTTGAAAATCTCTTTAAGTTCTTTTATGTCTTTATCTTTTGGATTAATTGCATAATCTAGCCCATAGTTTTTCATATTCTGTAGTTTCTCTTCTGCTATATCGAATCCTATAACGCATTCTGCACCAAAAGCCTTAGCAATCTGTGTCATATAAGTACCTACACCTCCAGCCGCACCTATAACTATAACTAAATCACCCTTTTCTAAATTCCCTCTTAAAGCTGCCTGATAGGGCGTTGTTACAGCATCAGCAACAACAGCAAGTGTTTCAAGTTGATAATCACCTCTATTTTCAATAAAACACAAGTCTTTGTGTGGTACTGGGATATGGCTTGAATACCCGCCATAAATGCCAAGGCTATTTCCTGGCATCTTCTGATTAAGGCATCTATTTTCCCTGCCTTTAGCACAAATAGGACAACTACTACAAGGCATAACGGCAGGAATTATTACTTCTTTACCTACCAAATCAGCTCTTCCCTCCACAATAACACCTGAGATTTCATGCCCCAAAGTAAGAGGTGGTTTAGTAACAGTTGGAACTCCAAAATAAAAATAACTTAAATCGGTATGACATACACCACAACCTTTAATTTCGACAAGGACCTCATCTTCCTTTAATGTTGGTTTTTGTATTTCTGTTTTTATAATCTTTCCAGGTTCAACCATCTGGTACGTATAAATTTTATCTACACTCATAATACAGCCTCCCTAATTTAATTATTTATGTTTCCAAACTGGTTTTCTTTTCTCCAAAAAAGAGTTTATTCCTTCATTTGCATCATTTAATTCCATTAAATCCTTTGCATACATTGCTTCGACATTACTTAATATCCTTTCAAAATCAAAATTTAAGGCTTTTTTAAATGCCTGTTTAGTTACTTTTAACGCAGCGCCACTCATAGATTCAAACTTTTTTGCATAGTTTATTAATTCTTTATCAAAATCCTGAAGTGGAAAAACCTGATTAACTAAACCCATTTGTTTTGCTTCAGAAGCTGATATGTTTTCTCCAAGAAGAATTATCTCAAACGCCCTTTTTCTACCAACTATCTGGGTTAGATATGTGATTGCTATGGGGGGGAAAACTGCTAATTTAATTTCTGGTTGGCCAAATTTTCCATTATCCGCGGAAACTATCAAATCACAACCAATAGCAAGTTCACAACCACCACCTAAAGCTACACCCTTAACCCCCGCTATTGTTATAATTTCTAACATTTCAAGCCTTCTAAATATTCCATGAAAGGAACATAGCATTTCATCCATTTTATCCTTTGTATGATCTGATACATCTACACCAGCTGAAAAGGCTTTTTCTCCTTCTGATGTAATAATGAGAACATTTAGTTCATGCTCACATTTTTTTACATCATCTAAGGCTAAATTTATCTCGTTCATTGTTTTAATATCCAACACATTATAAGGTGGTCTATTTATCCTTATCTGTGCAATTCTTCCTTCTTTTGAATAATTAATAAAGCTGTACATACTTACCTCCTCTCTAATTTAAAATTATTGTGTTCCAAAGGTTTCATAGCCATATTAGTCCCCTAACCAAAAATATTCTTCAAAAAATGATTAACCTTTGTTGCTGTTTTTTTTGTTTATAATAAATTTTCCTTCTTGATTGAACTTATCTTGTTTTTTCATAGTTTTTTAAACAGCAACTGTTTTATCCATTTAAATATACTGCCCACCATCAACCTTAATAATTTCTCCAGTTATATGCTTTGCAAGGTCAGATACAAGAAAGGCAACGAGGTTTGCAACATCTTCAGGCAATCCAGGTCTTTTAAGTGCACTTTCTTCTATGGCTATTTTTTTAAACTCATCGGGCATTGATTCTCCCATTTCAGTGAGAATGAACCCTGGTGCTACAGCATTTACATTAACACCATATTTTCCCAAATCTTTTGCAGCTGCTTTTGTAAGTCCATGAACCCCTGCCTTGGCAGCAGAATAATTTGTTTGGCCAAATTTTCCTCTAAGCCCATTTATAGAGGTTATATTTACAATCTTTCCATAATTTTGTTCTTTGAATATAGGTGCTACGGCTCTCATAAAGTTAAATGTGCCGGTTAAATCAACTGAGATGACCCTATTCCATTGCTCTGGTGTCATTTTCCAAAGCACGCCATCCCAATTAACACCAGCATTGCAAACCAAAATATGTATCCCCCCAAGGTTTGCAACAACTTCCTTTACCATCATTTCTGCATCTTCATAACTTACAACATCACATTTATATATGAATGCCCTTCTGCCCATAGCCTTAACTTCATTTTTTAAATCAATTGCTTTTTCTTCGCTTTTTACATAATTAAATGCTACATCAGCCCCACATTTTGCTAATGTTCTAACTATTTGTGCACCTATTCCTCTTGACCCACCTGTAACTATTGCAACTTTACCGGACAAATCAATCATAACCCCTCCTATATAATACTAATTTTCTCTTTTAATAATACATGCCACTGTAACTCCACCTGCACCACAAATTGCAGCAAGACCTAATTCTTTATCAAGTCTTTTTAAGGAATAATAAAGCGTTACAACAATTCTTGCACCACTACATCCTGTTGGATGCCCCAATGCAATAGCACCCCCATTAATGTTTACTTTGCTTCTATCCCATTTAAGCATTTTTTCGTTTGCAAGCATTTGGGCTGCAAAAGCTTCATTCACCTCAATCAAGTCAATATCATTAAGTGTTAGCCCTGATTTCTTTAGTACCAATGGAATTGAATAGCCAGGACCTTCACCCATATAGGCATTCTCACAAGCAGTTTGAGCAAAATTAACCACAGAAAATAGAGGTTTTAACCCCCTTGCTTTTGCTACATCCCTCCTCATAGCAACAAGCATAGCAGCACCATCGGTAAGCCCACAGGAGTTCCCTGCCGTTACACAACCACCTTTTTTAAAGGCAGGTGGAATTTTTGCCATCTTTTCCATATTTGTATCTTCTCGTATGGACTCATCTTCAGAAAATATAATTTCACCCCTATCCTTAGTTTTTACTGGTATAGGAACGATCTCTTCTTTGAAATATCCATTATTTTTTGCCCTTGCAGCCTTCATGTGGCTTTCTACAGCGAAGCTATCTAGCTCTTCTCTTGTAAAACCATACTTTTCAACAAGATTTTCTGCAGTTTGTCCCATACCCATATTCACTATAGGATCAATACTATCACCCCATCCATCCATAAGAATTTTATCTCCCATTCTAAAACCTTCCCATCTCACATTTTTCAAAAGATAGGGGATTGTACTCATACTCTCCATACCACCACAAAGCACAATATTTGCACCATCTTTTATTGCCCTAGCTGCATAATACATTGAAAGCATTCCTGAAGGACATGCCATATTCACTGTATTTGCTGGAACTTTCTTATCCACACCGCCTAAAAGGATCGCAGTTCTTGCTGGATTTGGCCCATTACCAGCTTGCCTACAATTACCAATAATTGCTTCATCTATTTCGTCAGATTGAACACCAGCCCTTTTTAATGCTTCCTTAATGACAAACCCACCTAACTCATAAACAGGCATATCTCTCAATGTACCACCAAACCTTCCCATAGGACTTCTTACTGCTGATACAAAAACAATGTCATTATAAGCTTCTACCATTTTTGACCTCTCCTTTATTCAGTTAATGTTAGTGCCCCTTGTGTACATACTTTTATACATTGAGGGTCACCACCACAAAGATCGCAGTGATAAACCCTGTTTTCATAGAGAAAACAACCATCAAAGGGGCATAGTTCTGCCCTTTTTGTAGATTCCCAAATAAACTTTTTCCTTTCCCTTTCGATATCTAAGGAAGGTTCAATAGCTAAATCTTCTTCAAGGCATTTCATTTTTTTACACTGTAGGCAAACCTTCGGAGTATGGATACTATCACCTAATTCATCCATAATAATTCTTACTGCAGACTTGTTTTTGTCAACAATACCTAAGTGGGAAAGGCTACAAATAATCTCACATAAACCACAACCTGAACATTTTTCTTTTGTAACTTTTATCTTCACAGAATGCCTCCAATACCCAATCTTGCTAATGTTTCTTTCGTTGGGGCACCATTCTTATCCCAACCATGTAACTCGTAATATTCGTCTAACATCTTATCAAACTCATTTCTATCAATATAATGTCCCTTAGATGGACCATCAGGTACAGGTACATCATAGTAATAATCGGGCAATCTATCATCCTTCCTAGTAATACCCTCTCTTACAATATACATTCGTTCTATAGTGTATATCCTTTCACCAAGCTCTTTTAAACTATTTACATCAAACTCAAAACCACAGGAAAAATTTAACAGATTAGCTATATCTTCATAATCTATGGCATTTATGCTACTAAAAACACTAGCAAACCTACATATGCCTGCTGAATCTACCATTGCATTAAAAATCTCATGCCAGTGGACCATCCTTGCTTTACCAGTATATTCTTTATAACTATGCCCTACATCGCCACCATAGAATTTGGCAAGTAACTCCCTCGGATACTGAACCACATCAACAGAGACTCTACTCCTCATATGACAACAACCTCTTGTGGCCGTTGCAAGGCCAAGAGCAAAGGCTTTGACAACCCTTTCATCTGTCATCTCAATGCTTACATTTTTTATGTGCATAAGGTATTTTTCAGCTTCTTCAGGTAGCTTTTTCACTGCAAAAACTCCATCTGCTATAACATCCCCAAATCCTTCTCTTTTAGCTATCATATGCAATAGCTTTGCTATTTCCTCAACATTTCCCCATTCCAACTTTAATCCTGTCATACTCTCGTTTATTATACCTTTTTCAACTAATGTTAGTATCCAACCTATATAGCCACCACCCGAAATTGTATCTATACCCATTTTGTTACAAATCTCAACAAGATATAATACACCTTCGAGATTCAAATTACCTATCTGGTTACCAAAAGACGAAATTGAAGCATACTCTGGTCCCTCACCCTTTAAAGGTCCAAATGTAGAATTAGCCTTATATCTATGCCTACAATGAACAGGACAGCCACTACATGCAATCATACCAGTTGCATAATTATCAAGGGCTTCGGCTTCCAAACTCTCTGCATCCCTACCAATATGGGTTTTCTGGTGGTACTTATAACTCAAAAACCCTTTTTCATTGGCATAATGCAACAAAAGTGGTGAACCAAACCTACCCAAAGCTTTAGCCCAACCTGTTTTCATTAGTTTATCAGTAACCTTTATGATAGTATCCCTAAACGATTGAGGATTATGGATTTTAAAAGGCTTTTTTCCTGTTACAGCAATCGCTTTAAGATTCTTACTGCCAAACACAGCCCCCATACCTGTTCTACCAGCCATACTTTTATATCCAGAAGCAACAGAGGCAAACCTTACTAAATTTTCCCCAGCAGGCCCAATACAAATAATCTTAACATCATTATTTCCAAGCTCTTCCCTTATTTTTACTTGAGTTTGATAGGTATCAAGTCCCCATAGATGTTTAGCACTCCTTATTTGAACATCGTCATTATTTATAAAAATATAAACAGGGTCTTCACTTTTACCTTTTATTATCATCTGTCCATAACCTGCTCTTGCAAATTCAGAAGGGAAATACCCACCAATATTAGAATCTCCAAGATAGCCACTTTCAGGAGACTTTGCAGATATATTTAGCCTGCCAAAATACAAACCATTCAAAAGCCCTGCGCCAATTATAAGAACATTATTAGGCTTAAGAGGGTCTGTATGAGGACCTGTCATTTTTATTAGTTTTGAAATGTTCAATCCCCTACCGCCTAAAAACATTTCCCTTTCTTTGATTGTAATTTCTTCTTTCTCAATCTTACCTTCCGTTAAATCAATTATTAATCTTTGTCTTGTTAATGGCATAATTATAACTCCAGTTCTAAACTTATTCTCTTCGAGGGGTAAAACCCCTGTGAACCAAAAAACTTAACTAATCTTAAATCGCTAAAGTCTACCATTACATAAATCTTTCTTATTGAAAAAGCTTTCATGTTGGATATAAACTGTTCCAACAAACGGCTACCTATCCCAAGTTTATGATATTGTGGAGCAATGCCTAATGTATCAATATACCCCGAATCTTCAGGGATACCAAACTCACCTTCAAAAACATGACCTATTAGAAACCCAATAACTTTTCCTTCTGACTCAGCGACAAGGGAACAAGACAGCTTACTCGGCAAAAAAATCTCTTCAAACTTCCTCTCATAGTAGTTTCTTCTTAATCTGCCAGTTATAGCATAATCAATTTCTAATATGGCATTAAGGTCCTCTTTTTTCAATGGTCTTATAATTACTTCCATATCACATTTTTTTTGTCAAAAGTATTTTATATCGTTCTTTTTCTTGAACCATACATTCCCTGCATATCTCTCCACTATCAGCATAAATATCTAACAAAAGCACTTCATATCCAAGCTCTTTATACATATCACATAACTCAGATAGCCTCGGTTCATCATAAATACCTCTTTTTTCCCAGCCCTCTTCTAAAAGCTTTTTTATATTCATCGCTTGTTACCAGCTATGTTTAATTGCATCATATGGGCAAGCACTTATACAGGGTAAAGTTACTATGCCAGTATTAGGCTTACACACGCTGCACTCTTCCTTTAAACGATTTCTCGCTTCATTTTTGACCGCCATAACTGACTCATCATAGTCATTGTTTATAACCTCTAAAATCTGTTTAGGACAAGCACTTATACAGGGTTTTGAACTACAATTTACACATTTACCATTATCTACGGTTATAAAATATTCCCCACTTCCGTCCATATATCCAAAACTTACAATCAAACTCCCTGCTCCTTTGACCTTTCATACAATACTTTAGCAAAAATAGCAGCACCAAGAGCTCCAATAATCTGTGCATCTACCGATGATTTCACCGCTTCTATTCCTAATATCCTTTCCACCCTTTTTACTATGCCTATATTCTTACTTATGCCGCCCGATACAAAAAAATCGGGCTCAACACCAATCCTTTTAATAAGGGAACAAACTCTCTCTGCAATAGCCCTACAGTAGGCAGCCAATACTTTGTTTTTAGACCAACCTTTTTTAAGTAAATTGTATGCCTCCGTCCTAGCAAAAACTACACAAACATTGCTAACAGGTTCAGGCTCTTCATCTATATCAAAAGATCGAGGTCCAATTTCCTCAATAGGTACTTCCAGAAGCTCAGCAAGAACTTCTAGACCTCTTCCTGTACCCGCTGCACATTTATCATTCATAAGAAAGTTTGTGACCTTCCCTTCACTGTCTATATGAATAGCTTTACAATCTTGTCCTCCCATATCAAGAATTGTTCTTACTGTAGAACCACCTGCATAGTGAGCACCTTTTCCATGACAGGCAATCTCAGTTATAGTTTTATTTGCAAAGGTAACATTTACCCTGCCATATCCTGTGCCAACTATGAAATTACAATCAGTAATCTTTAAACTTGTTATATCTTCAATAGGCATAAAGGCCTTTTTTGCACTTTCCGAACTATTTATACTAGTCCTTACAACGCTATATGCGTACAACATGCCGTCAAGCATAACTACTGCTTTAGAACTTACTGAACCCACATCTATCCCGCAAGAAATAATGTTTGCGGATCGCCAATCCCTTGTGGTGTCCACAAACACTTCTTCTGACCATCGCCAAAATTCTCTATTTTCCATAAGCATAACCTATCCTATACTTACAGCGTCCAATGCAATTAAACTCGCTCCATATGCCCCTATATATTGAGGTTCTTCAGGTATTAATAAATTATCGATCTCAAGATTGCTTTTAAGAGCAAAAACAAAGCCTGGATTATTTGCAAGGCCACCTATAAGTGCTACTTCTGGTTCAACTCTAACCCTTCTTGCCATCGCTGAAATCCTGCATGCAATAGCATCATGAATTGCTCTTGCAATATCTTTCCTGTCAACACCTGAGTGAATCAAAGAAACTACCTCTGATTCTGCAAAAACAATGCATTGAGCATTCATAGGTATTCTTGATTCAGATTGAAGAGCCATCTTACCAAACTCTTCAAGACTAATTTCAAGAGTACGTGCCATTAATTCAACAAATGTTCCCGTACCTGCAGCACATTTTTCATTTACAACTACATCAACAACCTTACCACTACTATTAACTTTTATGGCTCTACTTTCTTCGGCCCCAACTTCTATTATGGTTCTTACCTCTGGATAAAGATAATAAACTGCTTTTCCAGCACTCATAACTTCACTTGAAAAAATGCCTTCTATATCCACTGTATCTCTACCACTGCCAGTAATACCAATCTTTTTTATTTGATTAAAATCGATGCCTACCTCCCCTGACAGATCCTTAATAAGATTTTTAACGAGCGATCTATTCTCAAAGCTTGATGGAAGCTTTTTTTTTGCAATGATTTTTTTGTTATCATTTATAATCAATGCCTTAATATATCTTGAACCTACATCTATCCCCGCTACAAACATTACACCTCACAAATTAAAATAAAAAAACGTTTTAAACTTTCAAGCAATCGCTGTGCCAATAATTCTTGATGTTAACTCATTAATATTAGAAGTGTTTTACACCAAAAAAACTTTAGTAAGATAAATTTTAACCGCTGGTTGGTTAAAAATTACCATATTTAGCTAAGGTCTCTTTTGCTTTTACAAGATTAGTAATTACTTCATTTGTTGGTGTAAAAACATTATATTGTCTTCCCATGTTTACGATTGCACCATTTAGAGCATCTATTTCCGTTTTCTTTCCCGATTTTATATCATAATACATAGAAGGATAATGGTTCTTTGTGGGGGGCAATAAATTATTGTAGAAGTGGTCAAGGTACTTCTGAGGTGAATCCCAATTTAAAGGTAAATTTGACTTATTTGCCACTTTAAAAATTTCAAAAATAATTTGGTTTATAACTGCTTTTGTTACATTTAATTCCGTTAATTTACCATAATTACACTCTAATATTGCTCCAAGTGGATTTAAGGCACAGTTATATAAGATTTTATCCCACAAAAGAGAATACACTTCTTTAGAGAACCTTGTGGGTATACCTGCATTGCTAAATAAACTTGCTAATTCAATTAATTTATCATCAGGAATAGCGCTATCAGGTTGTCCAATTACTACATCATCAGCAATGACAGTAACCTCTGCAACATTTCTTTCAAGTAACTTTGCCCCAAATATAACTCTGCTTAAAACAACATGCTCATTGCCAAGCGCTTTTATAGCAATCTCGTAGTTGCCATAACCGTTTTGTGCCAAAACAACAATAGTATTTTCGCAGACAATCCTTTTAATATCTTCAATCGCTTTTGCTGTATCGAAGGATTTCACAGAAAGCACAACCAAATCAATACGTTTATCTTTAAGAGCGTCACATCCAGTAAAAATGCCATCTAAATTTGCCTCTTTATTACCAAAAATACCTTTAATTTTTAATGGTTTACCAGCAAGTTCTTTTAGATAACTTTCCTTTGTTATCCCATAAACATGATGCCCCGAAGTTTTAAGAGAGCATGCAAAAACTGTCCCGATTGCACCAAGACCAAAAACAACAATATTCATAATATACACCATAAAACATAAAACATTTTTGTGTCAAGTAGTATGATTTTTCAAAAAATGTTAAATTTAATGTGTAAACATTTCCATTAAATGCTATGATTGTAATATGAAAAGTGTTAAATTATTGTTTATATTTTTAATCTTTTACACACCACAAAATGGAAATTTACACGCATCATCACTTAGAGCATGTTATGATGTTAAGGTATTTTTTTTGAAAGTTGGTGAGTCCTGTATAACCTATAGTTATGAAACAAAAGAGATTAAAATTACAAGCTTCATGAAAACTGTAAATATTGGAAGTTTAGCGAAGCGCATATACGATCATGGTGGTGCAACTGTTTTTGTAAAAGACTTAAAACCTATTCACTTCCAGTTCCACCAAGAAGAAGGTAGTTTTAAACGTTTTCAGGAATACCTTTTTAAAGATAATAAAATTTATGTCACAGAAAGAAAATACAAAAAATTGTCTGATGAAATAGAACGCGAAGAAAAAAAGAGCTACCCTCATAAAGGTGAGTTTGATCCTTATAGTGCTGCACTTTTCCTTTTTTTAAATGTAGAGAAACAAAATAAAGGTACAATTCCTATTTTCTACGATGATAAATTTTATGAGATACCCTGGGAAAAAATTGAAAAAACAACACTTACTTACGATATAACACAGTTTAATGTTTTTAAAATAAAGATACAGCCAAACATCAAGGGAAAAGGACTTTTACAGCCAAAAGGTGAGTGGTTTCTCTGGATAGATGAAAAAACAAAACTCCCCATTGAGATGGAAGTGGGATTTATTATTGGTAGTGTTAAAGTAAAGATTTCACAAATTGAGGGTAATAGAAATCTTTTAAACGTCCTTTCCTTCTAAATGCCCTAAACTATACTGCTTGATTTTATATCTTAATGTACTTCTATCAATTTTCAACAACTTTGCAGCCTCACTTTTATTCCCTTTAGCTTTTTTTAAAGCCTCTTTTATAATCTTTATCTCCTGCTCTTTCATATAATTTTCCAGTCCCATATCATAAACTTCGTCAATATTTAACACTTTTGATATTTCCTGTCTTTTTTCATTAGTTACTTCCGAAGGTAGATGCTCTAATTTCACATATTTATCATCTTCAAGTATTATAATCTTTTCTATAATGTTTTTAAGCTCTCTTACATTACCAGGGTAAGAATAGTTGATTAAAGCTTGTTCAGCATCACTTTCAATGCCAAGAAAATGTTTGCCCAACTTTTTATTGTAAAAGTTTATAAAATATTTAGCTAAAGGTATTATGTCTTCACGTCTTTCTCTAAGTGGTGGGACATAGATTTCTATTACTTTCAACCTATAGTATAAATCCTTCCTAAATCTTCCTTCTTCAACAAGCCTTTTTAAATCTTGGTTAGTTGCTGCTATGAGTTGTATATCAATGGGGATATCAGATGTACCTCCAATTCTCCTTATTTTCCTTTCTTCAAGAGTTCTTAGTAGCTTTGTTTGTAAATCGTAAGACATATCTCCTATCTCATCAAGAAAAAGAGTTCCTTTATGAGCTTTCTCAAAGAGCCCCACTTTTTTCTCTTTAGCATCTGTAAAAGCCCCTTTCTCATATCCATAAAGTTCACTTTCCAAAAGATTAGAAGGGATGGCAGAACAGTTTATAGCTACAAAGGGCCATATAGCTCTCTTACTCTCATAATGTAGCGCCCTAGCTATTAACTCCTTTCCCGTACCACTTTCGCCTAAAATTAAGACAGAATTTGCACCAGAAAGCGCAACTTTTTTTATAATTTTGCAAATCTCCTCCATCTTTTTTGACTGACCAACAATTGAACTAATTCCATATTTTTCAGCCTGAGCTTTAACAAGAGTTTTTAATTCCTTATCAAGTTTTCTTGTTTCTAAAGCAAGTCTTATTATAAGTTCTATATCTTTCGTTCTGAAAGGTTTCTGAATAAAATCATACACGCCTTTTTTCATAGCCTTTACTGCTGTCTCAACCGTTCCATATGCGGTCATAACTATTACAATCGGTCTTTCTGATAATTTTTCTATATCATCTAACAGTTCAAGCCCCATACCATCGGGAAGTTTTATATCAAGCAAAACAAGGTCAATTTCCTTCTCGTTAAGCATCTTTCTAGCTTTAGTAAGGGTATCAACGCCTAAAACACTAAAACCTCTATCAATTAAATATTGTGTTAGTGATTGTAATATAATCTCTTCATCATCAACAATAAGCAAGGTGTTTTCAGACATACTTACTCCCTTAAAAGTGGCAATTCAATAGTAAATTTGGTCCAGCTTTCACCATCACTATTAACAAAAATCTTGCCTTTATGGTGTTGGATAATGCTTTTTGTTATATAGAGCCCCAAACCTGTACCTGTCTCTCTTGTTGTGAAAAAGGGGTCAAAAACCTTGTCAATAAGGTGTTTTTGTATTCCTGTACCAGTATCTTCAATATCAATACTGACAAAACTACCCTTCGTATTAATCTTAACAGAAAATATGCCTCCTTTAGGCATACTTTCAATGCTGTTATTGAATAAATTAATTAATGCTTGGTTAAGCCTTTTTTCATCTGCCATAACATATAACTTAGCATGTTTTGTATTAAATTTCATACTGACATTTCTTCTTTCTGCTATATCTTTATGGGTTTGTAAAAATTCTTTCACCAATTTAACAATATTAATCTTTTTTGGCTTTATATTCATTGGTTTACTTATCTCAAGCAGAGAAGCAAGCATTTCTTCGAGATTAGCAATTTCTTTTAAAACATTTTCTAGAGTTTTTTTATTTTTCTCAGATGTAGTAGGATCATCTTTGACCATCTCGAGGGCTATATTAATACCTGTAAGGGGGTTTCTAAGCTCATGGGCAACACCAGCTACAAACTGCCCCAAATAGGAAAGTCTACTAGACCTTTCCTTTTCTTCATAAGCTTTCTTAAGTTCTGTTATATCATCTAATACAAACAAAAGGTCAAAATTATCATTTTCTTCATTTTTCATCGGCACAATGCTTATATTGAGATATCTTTCCTTCCATATAATTTCAAGGTTATGCGTTGGTTTCCCTTCACTAAAGGCTTTTTTTATGCTATTTATAAACACTTCATCCTTAAACACTTTGTAAATTTCTTTATTTTTAAGTCCTTCATCACCCAAAATGCTTACCGCACTTATATTGTAAGTCTTGATTTTCCAGTCAGGATTTAATACGATAATCCCACTAGGAACATTGTATAAAATAGTATCTCTAAACTCTTTGCTCCGCCTTAACCTGTGATAATAGATGTAGTTTTCCATAACCGCACCAACTTGAGAACCAAAAAATTTGATATATTCTTTGTCTATCTCATCGAAATCTTTTTTACCCGACCTTTTACCACCTATCACACCTAAAATACCCTTCTTACCTCTAACAGGAGAGGCGATAAAGTGAACAAATTTATTTTTGGAGCTTTTTTCAGAAAATATGAGTACTTCTCCATTTTTTGCAACCCATCCGATAGCCCCATATCCAACAGGTATCTTTTCCCTTTCCCCCTCATCATTTTTTTGTGCTTCAAGGGTTAGGTATGTTCTTGATTCATCTATTGAATAGAAAAAGCTTTTTTCAAGCGAAAATATATTACATAAACCTTCTACTACAACCTGAGAAATATCCTTTCTCTCAAAAGACGCATTTAATTCACCTATTGTGGAAATTAACTGGTGGAGGATTTTGTTTTCTTTCCTTTTACTCATTCTTATTAACCACCGGCGATGGGTGGGAAAAGAGACACCGTGTCCCCCTCTTTTAAAGGCGTTTTAAAGTCGGCAAAATCACCATTTATCAACTTAATCATAGGATAATCTAGGGGAATGCCAAGCTTTTTTATTAAATCTTCAAGATTTATGCCTTCGGGCAGTTCTAGCTCCTGATATTTAGGGCCAAAATCTCTTAAATTAGCAAAAAGCTTAACAACAACCTTCATGGAAATAATTATACCAAAAAGCTTACATAAAAACTATTTCTACCCTTAAATAACAAAATTTGCCTTTCTCTTTTCAAGAAAAGCAGATATTCCTTCCTGCCCTTCCTTTGAAACCCTTACTTTAGCAATTACCTTAGGTGCTATATCTCGTCTTTGTTCTATTATATTTTCTATCTGGAAAGATATCAATTTTTTGGTTTCTTCTATTGCTTTAGGTCCAACAGAAAATAGTTGCTTTTTCAAACTTGCAAGCCTTTCTTCCATCTTTTCATCATCTTCTTCAATATAATTAACAAGTCCTATCTCCTTTGCTTTCACAGCATCAAATAAACTACCTGTTATGCAAAACTCTCTTAAGGCAGGAAAGCTAACCTTTTTTACAAGATAAGAAGATATTACTGCAGGAACAAGCCCAAGTTTTACTTCTGTAAAACCAAACTTTGTGTCTTTATGGGAAATAATAATATCTGACGCAGCAAGTATACCTGTACCGCCACCAAATACTCCACCCTGTACCATCGAAATTACTGGCTTTGGCGATGTGTAGATGGCATAAAACATACCATCTAACCCTCTTGCATCTTTTTCATTTTCTTCTTCTGTATAGTCTTTCATTTTCTTCATCCAATTTAAATCTGCACCAGCACAGAAGGATTTACCATTCCCTCTTATAACAACAACTCTTTCTTCTCTTCCTTTGATAAATTCAAAAGCATTGGTAATCTCTTCTATCATTTCTTCATTAAAAGCATTATGTAGTTCAGGCCTGTTCAATCTCAATGTGATAGTCTTTCCATCGCTTTCAAGCAGTATATATTTATACTGTGGTAAACTCATTTTTATCCCTCCCTCAATTACTTATTTTTATTGTAACCATGTCTTCAAGCACCAAAGATGCTAATGTATAGGGATCCATAGTTCTCTTTTCAAGTTTTTCTTCCCATTGACTCCATTTAACATCACTTTTTATTCTTTGCATTAACCGAGTTTCTAGTTCATTCATTAACACCTTTTCAAACATCTTTTTAGCTCTCTTGCCAAAGAATTTATGGAATAATCCATTTTCCTCAAGATATCGTTTGTGCTCATAAATTTTTTCAACTAGCTCTTCTATCCCTGTACCGTTGTGAGATTGAACTTTCAAAACAGGTGGTCGAAATCTTCCATCCCAATTTATCATATCAAGCATTGCAATTATTTCTCTGAAAGCCCTATCAGCTCCTTCTCTATCTGCCTTATTAACAACAAAAATGTTACCTATCTCCATAACTCCAGCTTTTATAGCCTGTATGTCATCACCTAACCCTGGTACAGTTACAAGAATTGAGGTGTGAGCCAAATCAACTACTTCAACTTCGTCCTGTCCTACACCTACAGTTTCAAGAATGATAATTTCTTTACCCATAGCATCCATCACAAGGGAAATCTCTTCTGTAGATGCTGTCAAACCACCCAAATGCCCCCTGCTTGCAAGGCTTCTTATAAATACTTCGGGGTCACTGCTATGTCTTTGCATTCTTATTCTATCACCAAGTATAGCTCCGCCTGTAAATGGGCTTGATGGGTCAACTGCAATTACACCAATCTTTTTACCCTCTCTTCTAAAAGCGGATATTAATTGGTCAACAAGTGTGCTTTTACCTGCTCCTGGAGGACCTGTTATACCTATGATGTAAGATTTTCCTGTATAGGGATAGAGTTTTCTTAACTCTTCTCTACCTTCCGCGATTTCATCATCTAAAAGCCTCATTAAGCGAGCTGCTGCTCTTATATCACCTTCTAAAACTTTATCTGCTAATGACATATATACTCCAGAATAACCTATTCTTTCTTTTTTTCTTCCCAGATTTTTTCAAGTTCCATATAAAGGGGTGGAAATTCAGGCTCATATCGCAAAAAGGAGGGTATAGGATATCTCGTACCTCCTTTATGTGTACCTTCTAAACCTTCAATTACAATATCAACCTTAGATTCGGGTATAGTAAAAATCATCTCCCAATCCTGTGTTTGGCCAAAGAGTCTGTCGCCATAACAGGGAAGTATGACCTGGCATTCATCTTCTTTTTTTGTTCTGATTATGATATCTGCACAATCTATTCTTCCATTTATCTGTGATGTAAGACTTCCTCCCGTTGAATAAAGCCTTCCATTTAAAAGCCTTAAAACTTGAGCGGAATTACCATAGAAAACATAAAGATCAGGCTTAAAATTTTCTCTACCAATCGGGGCCATCAAAATAGTTTTTATTTCATTATAGCTAAATTTGGGCACACAGGCTTCACACCTTTTGCCTGCTTCCTTATCTTTTGTATATAATCCTACACAAATTGTACCTTCTTCATAATACTCAACAGATGGTTCAAAACCAAAGGCTATCTTTGCAGGAGGACAGGCTATATCCTCTTTTGTAAGTGCTAATCCCCAACCATACCTTCTTGCTATTGCAAAAGCCTGACAGATGGCAATCTTTTTCCCCATATCCTTTAATGGTCTTCTCAGTTTAGGCGGTATTTCTTCAGAATCAGATACAGCAACAGCAAGAGGAAAATATGTTGGCTTAATGTATGTCTCTAATGCTTTTAAAAGTTCCTGTGAGCCCATTTATTGCTCCTTTTTTAAATTATCTTACCTAATCCTAAATGTCTTGCTATAACAATTCTCTGGATTTCAGATGTACCTTCTCCTACTTCAAGTAATCTTTGATCCCTATAAAACCTTTCTATTGGATACTCCTTCATAAGACCATAACCACCATGTATCTGTTGAACATGCCACACCACTGTTCTCATTACTTCAGAACAATAAAGTTTTGCCATAGCAGCTTCTTTACCGTAAGGCCTTCCATTATCAGCAAGCCAACAGGCTTTATAAAGAAGGTTCCTTGCAGCTTCAACTAGCATTGCACAATCAGCTAGCTTAAATGCATTTACCTGAAATTCACCAATCTTTTTACCAAATTGAACTCTCTCCTGGGCATACTTAATACCCATCTCCATAGCACCCTGCGCACCACCGAGACCCATCGCAGCAATTGAAAGCCTTCCTCCATCAAGGGTCTTTAACATTTGTTTAAACCCATCGCCTCTCTTCCCAAGAAGGTTTTCTTTAGGTACTCTACAATCATTAAAATACAGTTCTGCGGTATTACTTGCACGCCAAACCATCTTTTTATGCATAGCTCTTCTCTCAAGACCTTTCGCATCAGCCGGCACAAGTATACAAGAAAGTTCTGGCCTACCATCAGATAATGTGCCTGTCCTTGCTTGAACAACAATCACACCGGTCATATCATTCGCACCATTGGTAATAAAAATTTTACTTCCATTTATTACCCACTCATTTCCATCTAAAACAGCTGTTGTCTTTGAGTTACCAGCATCAGAACCTGCATTTGGTTCTGTGAGACCAAAAGCTGCAAGTATTTCCCCTGAACAAAGCTTAGGCAACCAATATCTTTTTTGCTCCTCATTACCAAAATAATAAATGGGCGATATTCCAAGAGAATTTCCTGCTGCAACTGTAGCAGCCTGAGAGGCATCAACTCTTGCTAATTCCTCAACTATGATAATATAAGAAAGGTAATCAAGCCCTTGACCACCATATTCTTCTGGCACTATTACTCCAAAGAACCCCATTTCAGCCATTTTTTTAGTTAATTCATAGGAAAACTCTTCTTTTTCATCAAGCTCAGCGGCAACGGGCGCTATCTCTTTTTCTGCAAAATTTCTAACAGTTTTTCTTAATTGTTCCTGTTCAGGTGTAAGGTCAAAACAAATTGCCATATTGATTCCCCCCTTTTATTATGATAACGGTTTTATATTTTCCTTTGCCCAATTAATAATTGTTTCAAGTGGCGTTCCGGGTAAAAATAATTCTTTTACACCTATTGATTTTAAGTATTTAACATCATCCTCTGGTATAATACCACCACCAAAAACAACAATCTCAGTAGCATTTTTTTCTTTTAACAATTCAAGTACTCTGCTAAAAAGGTAGTTATGAGCACCAGATAAGACACTCATACCAATTGCATCTACATCTTCTTGAAGAGCTATATTGACAATATCTTCAGGAGACTGGTGCAGACCAGTATAAATTACTTCAAAACCAGCATCCCTTAAAGCCCTTGAAACAATTTTAATTCCTCTGTCATGACCATCAAGACCTGGTTTTGCCATCAAAATCCTTACTTTACGCATATCCCTTTAACCCTCCAGTACTTTTTATCATTCTCTCATTCGACTAAAACATTGCCGGTTCTTTATATTCCCCAAAAACTTCCTTTAATGTATCCACAATCTCACCTATAGTTGCATAAGCTTTAACAGCATTATAGATATAAGGTATTAGGTTTTCTTTGCCTGTTGCAGCTTTTTTTAGTTCTCGCAATGCATTTTCCCATGCCTTTTTATCTCTCGTTCGTCTCACTTCTTGAGTTCTTGCAATCTGTTTTTTTTCTACTTCATCGTCTATTTTCAGTATGGGAATTGGAATTTCTTCTTGCATAACGTATTTATTAACTCCAACGATTGTCTTTTCACCCCTTTCCACTGCTTGCTGGTACCAATAAGCATGGTCCATTATCTCTCTTTGAGGATAGCCAAGCTCTATTGCTTTTATCATCCCACCAAGGTCATCAATCTTTTTAAAGTATTCGTAGGCACCTTTTTCCATCTCATTTGTTAATTTTTCAACAAAATAAGAACCACCAAGCGGATCGATAGTATTTATAACACCTGACTCTTCTGCTATAATCTGTTGGGTTCTTAATGCGACAGTAACAGCAAGCTCCGTTGGTAATGCAAGCGTCTCATCCATTGAATTTGTATGGAGGGATTGTGTACCACCAAGCACTGCAGCTAAAGCTTGTATGGTAACCCTAACTATATTGTTAAGTGGTTGTTGTGCTGTTAGACTGCAACCCGCTGTTTGAGTATGGAACCTAAGCATCCAGCTTCTTGGATCTTTTGCTTTATATGTTTCTCTCATCTCCCTTGCCCATATCCTTCTTGCTGCTCTATATTTTGCAATCTCTTCAAAGAAATCATTATGAGCGTTAAAGAAAAAAGATAGTCTTGGTGCGAACTCATCAACATCAAGTCCTGCTTCAATGCCAGCTTCTACATAAGTAAATCCATCTTTTAGTGTAAATGCAAGCTCTTGCAATGCAGAAGAACCTGCTTCCCTTATATGGTAACCTGATATAGAAATGGTATTCCATTTTGGAACGTGCTTTGAACAAAAAGCAAATATATCAGTAATTAGTCTTAAAGATGGTTTAGGAGGAAATAGCCATGATTTCTGAGCTATGTACTCTTTAAGTATATCATTTTGAATTGTACCACCTATTTTATCCCATGATACACCCTGTTTTTCCGCTACCGCCATATACATGCAAAGTAATATTGAAGCAGGTCCATTTATTGTCATTGAAGTAGTCACTTTATCAAGGGGAATGCCATCGAAAAGTATCTCCATATCAGCTAGCGAATCTATAGCAACACCACATTTTCCAACTTCGCCTCTTGCTCTTGGGCTATCAGAATCTACACCCATTAAAGTAGGCATGTGAAAGGCAACTGATAAACCTGTTTGCCCCTGACTCAAAAGGTACTTATATCTAGCATTTGTATCCTCTGCAGTTCCAAAACCTGCAAACTGTCTCATCGTCCATATTTTACCCCTGTACATAGTAGTCTGAACGCCTCTAGTATAGGGATATTCGCCAGGGAAACCCAAATCTCTCAAATAATCAAAATCTTCAAGGTCTAAGGGAGTGTAAAGCCTTTTTATCTCGTGGTTTGATAAAGTGGTAAACTTTTCCTTCCTTTCAGGGGCTTTCTTTAAATGTTTTTCTAAAACATTTTTTTCCCATGACTCAAGGCTATCTTTAATCCTGCCATCCATTATTATCACCTCTGCTATGATTTATTAAAATTACCAATCAATACCTTTCCTGCCCATAATTCCTTGTTCTGCAAAATAATGTTTAACTTCTTTAAACTCTGTTACCACATCAGCTTTTTCAATCAACTCTTTAGGCGCATACCTTCCTGTAAATACAACCTCTATCTCTTCTTTGTTTATCTTATCAAGAATTTGGTACAACTCATTCTTATCAATAAGGTCATAATCAAGTGCAACACAGGCTTCATCTAATATGTAAATTCTGTAATCACCTTCTTCCAATGACTTTTTAAAAAAATCAAAGGCCTTTTTCGCATACATTTTATCTTCTTCACTTGGTGCTTCTTTTGATACAAAACAGGCCCTACCAAAAGCAAAAAGTTCTATGTAAGGATACAAAAATTTTAAAGAGTTGTGTTCGCCATACCCACAATCTTCGCTCTTCATGAACTGTATAATCAAAGTTTTCATAGAATGCCCTGCTGCCCTTAACGCAAGCCCTAAAGCAGCAGTTGTCTTACCTTTACCATCACCAGTATAGACATGAATCATTTCAGTAGCTCCCTTGAAATAACCATCCTTTGAACTTCCGATGTGCCTTCATAGATTGTTGTTACTTTTATATCTCTTAAGTACCTTTCTAATGGGTATTCCTTGCTATATCCATAACCACCAAGTATCTGCACAGCTTTTATGCATACTTTATTGGCAACTTCTGAAGCATACAGTTTGGCCATCGAACCTTCTTTTGTATAGGGATAACCTTTTTCTTTTAAAAAGGCAGCTCTCAAAACAAGCATTTTAGCCGCTTCAAGCTCAGTATAACAATCCGCAAGCATAAACTGTATCGCCTGTAATTCAGAAATTGGCTTACCAAACTGGATTCTTTCTTTTGCATAGTTTTTTGCAAAGTCAATTGCTGCATACCCAACCCCGAGAGACAGAGAAGCAATACCAATTCTTCCTCCAGCAAGCTCCATTAATGCTATCTTGTATCCATCACCTTCTTCACCAAGTAAATGGTCTTCTGGAACAAAACAATCATAAAAGGCAATCTCATTGGTTGGAGATGCACATTGCCCCATTTTTTCTTCTTTCTTTCCAATAATTAATCCCTTTGTGCCTGCAGGAACTACAAATGCCGAAATACCCTTTTTCCCTTTGGTTTTATCTGTAACAGCCCATACAACAAAAACACCAGCCACTTCACCACTTGTAATAAAAATTTTCGAACCATTAAGAACGTATCCACCATTCACTTTTTCTGCTTTTGTCTGAATACTTCCAGCATCGGAACCTGCATTTGGTTCGGTTAGACAAAATGCCCCTGCTAAATATTCACCAGAGCACAGCGGTGGCAAATACTTCTTTTTAATCTCTTCCCTTGCAAACTCTTGTATAACCTCTGCTACCATATTTGTGACTGACATAGTTACTGCCACAGAAGCACTTGCTTTTGCAATTTCTGTAACTGCAAGAGAGTACGCAACAGTCCCCACATAAAAGCCTGCATATTCTTCCTTTATATTCATGCCCATAAAACCAAGTTCTGCCATTTTTTTGATAATATCAGCTGGGAACTTATGATTTTCCTCAAATTCATTTATCACAGGTGCAATCTCATTTTCTGCAAACTTCTGTGCAGTAGAACGTATCATTTCCTGTTCTTTAGTTAAAAGAAAATCCATATCATCAAACCCCAAATGTACTTATTTAACAAGCCTTTTCTTAATCTCTGAAGTTAAAACTGGTACAACTTTAAAAAGGTCATCTACAATACCATACGTTGCTACCTTAAAAATTGGTGCCTCAGGGTCTTTATTAATAGCCACAATAATATCAGATGTACGCATACCTGCTAAATGTTGAATTGCCCCTGATATGCCACAAGCAATATAAATTTTTGGTTTTACTGTTTTCCCTGTCTGGCCTACCTGATGGTCATAGGATATCCATCCTGAATCAACAACAGCTCTGCTTGCTCCAACTGCACCACCCAAAGTATCTGCTAGCTCTTGAATTATTTTTAGATTGTCAGGACCACCAATACCTCTACCAGCACTAACTATAAAATCTGCATCTTGAAGGTTAATCTTGCCTGTTTCCTTCATAACTTCTAATACCCTAACAGGGATCTCTTCTTCTTTTACATCAACAGACAATTCTATATATTCACCAGTTTTTTCTGATTTTTCAGGAACAGGGAATGCTTTAGGCCTTACTGAAAGTATCTTAACACCATCACCAACAAATTTACCCCAATATAAGAGATTTCCAGCAAAGCAGGGTCTTATAAAATGAAGACCACCATCTGCTTTTTCAACATCGATAACATCAGCTATTACCCCTGCTTTTAATTTAGCTCCTAAATATGGAGCAAAATCTCTACCATTACCCGTTCCAGGAACAAGTACATAATTAATCTCAGGATTTGAATTTATAAGATTCGCAACTGTTTTAACAAATGGTTGTGTTCTATAATATTTAAAAGCCGATGATTTTCCGCCATAAACCTTATCAGCTCCATGTGCAAATAATTCAGCAGAGTAGTTTTGTGGTTCTTCTGCTAATACTACAGTAGATATAAGCCCATCACCTTCAAGTTCTTTTATTTTTTTAGCAGCACTTAAAACTTCTAAAGAACTCTTTTTTATCTTATTCTCATCTATTTCTATAATGCAAAGTATTTCTTTAGCCATAACTGCCTCCTTAGAATATTTTCTGAGCAAACAAGCGTTCTAAAAGCTGGTTAACCACTTCTTCAGTTGTACCCTGCAATATTTCCCCGCCAGCTCTTGGTGGTGGTGGAGATACTTTTACCATAGACTCTTTTGGAATTATACTATCATCGAGAGCCAAATCAGCTTTAGTTAACACAGGAATTGGTACCTTTGCTGCCTTTCTTAATCCCATTAAAGATGGGTAACGAGGTTTATTAATATCTTTTACAACGGTAATTAATGCTGGTAGTGTAGATGAAACAACTTCTTTCCCACCTTCAAGAAGCCTTTCTACAATAATTCTTTTCTCACTATCAGATACTTCTCTAACTTTTGAAACATAAGTTAATACTGGAATATCCAAAAATGCCGCTACTTGTGGTCCAACATGAGCTGTATCACCACCCAAAGCTAACTTGCCTGCTATGATTAAATCAGCTCCACCAATTTTTTCTATTGCTTTTGTAAGTACATAGCTTGTCAAAAGTGTATCAGCTCCTTTAAAAGCAGGGTCCATAACGTGATAAACTTGATCAACACCCATAGCAAGAGCAGTTCTTAATACTTCTGTCGCCTGCTCATCACCCATAGTGATTATAACTACTTCTCCTCCAAGCTTTTCTTTCCATTGTAAACATTCCTCGATTACAAATTCATCAAAGGGATTTAATATCCTTGGAACACCTTCTAGTTTCAATTCTGGGCCTTGGTTCTGTGGTTTAATTTCAGCAGGGTCATAAACTTGTTTAATCAATCCAACAAAGCGCATAATATCCTCCTATCTTAAAATTTGGTTTGCTATTACTAATCTTTGAATCTCTGATGTACCTTCATAAATCTCTGTAATTTTTGCATCTCTAAAAAATCTTTCTACTGGATACTCCTTACTATAACCATAACCACCATGTATCTGGATAGCCTTAGTTGTTGCTCTCATTGCAACTTCGGAAGAGTAAACTTTTGCCATTGAAGATTCTTTTGTGAAGGGTAAATTTGAATCCTTCAAAAAAGCAGCCCTTCTTGTCAAAAGTCTTGCCGCATCAATTTCAGTAGCCATATCAGCAAGCATCCACTGTATAGCCTGAAACTCAGATATTGGCTTTCCAAACTGTACCCTTTCTTTTGCAAATTTAAGTGCCTCTTCAAATGCACCTCTTGCTATACCAACTGCCTGAGCAGCTATACCTATTCTTCCACAGTCTAATGTATACATAGCAATTTTAAACCCTTCACCTTCGTTACCTAAACGCTGGCTTGCTGGAATTCTAACATCTTGTAAAACAAGTTCTGCTGTACCAGAGGCATTAATACCAAGCTTATGTTCAATTTTCCCCACTGAAAAACCTGGTGTACCCTTTTCTACAATAAAACAGCTAATGCCCTTATGTTTTAAACTTTTATCTGTAGAAGCAAAGATAAGCGCTATGTCAGCATGTGTTGCATTTGTTATAAATATCTTACTCCCATTTAAAATATAGTAATCACCATCTTTTACAGCGGTAGTCTGTATGCTTCCAGCATCAGAACCAGCATTTGGCTCAGTAAGGCCAAAACAACCTAATTTTTTACCTGAGGCAAGAGGGATTAAAAATTGCTTTTTCTGATCTTCCGTACCAAACTTAAGTAGGGGTGCACAAACAAGTGAGTTATTAACTGACATTATAACTGATGTGCTTCCACAATACCTTGCTATTTCTTCAATTGCAATTGCATAGCATACATAACTCAAACCTGCTCCACCATACTCTTCGGGAATATTTACACCCATAAGGCCTAGCTCACCCATTTTTTTAACTAAATCTACGGGGAACTCACCTGTTTGATCAAGTTTTGCAGCAACAGGTTTTACTTCTTTTTCAGCAAAGTTTCTGGCCATTTCCTGCATCATTCTTTCTTCTTCATTTAGCAAAAAATCCATAGAGCCTCCTTTTTATTTGCCTTTAAATTCAGCTTTTCTTTTTTCTAAAAATGCTTTCATACCCTCTTTTTGGTCTTCTGTAGCAAAACAAAGAGAAAAACAATCTGCTTCCATTTTCAACCCTCTTTTCAAATCAATATTAGTTGCAACATCTATTAGTTCTTTTGCTAACCTAATAGCAAAAGGTGCTTTAGATGCAATCTTTTTTGCAACTGCTATTGTCTCTTCCATTAGTTTATCTGCCTCAACAACTTTATTCACAATACCAAACTCATAAGCTTTACAAGCATCAATCATCTCACCGCTTAATATTAGTTCTTTTGCTTTAGCAGGACCAACCCTTTTGGTCAATCTCTGAGTACCTCCAAATCCAGGGAATACCCCCAAACCTACTTCTGGAAGCCCAAATTTAGCTTTATCAGAAGCATAGATAAAATCACAAGCAAGAGCAATTTCCGTTCCACCACCAAGGGCATAACCATTAACTGCAGCAATTACAGGAACGGGCATATTTTCAATTGTATTCATGAGTCTATGACCACGATTTGCAAACTCCTTAGCATCCAATACTGACATGTTTGCCATTTCTGAAATATCTGCACCTGCTACAAAAGCTTTATTACCTGCACCGGTTAAAATTATACACTTTACATCATTTTGATTCGCTAATCCTTCAAAAAGGCATGTTAACTCTAAAATTGTTTCAGTATTAAGGGCATTTAGTTTAGCTTCCCTATTTATTGTAACTACTGCTACATTTTCTTTAACTTCAACAAGAACGTTTTTAAAATCCATATCTCCTCCTTTTTAACGAACTAATTTTTTATTTATTTCCGTAGTCATAAAAGCCTCTACCAACCTTTCTACCAAGTAATCCTGCATCTACATATTTTTTAAGAAGCGGACAGGGCCTATATTTTGGATCACCTAATCCCTCATAAAGAACATTTAAAATTGCAAGACACGTATCAAGTCCAATTAAGTCAGCTAACTCTAGCGGACCCATAGGATGGTTCATTCCTAGCTTCATAACAGCATCAATACTTTCTTTAGTCCCCACACCTTCATAAAGCGCATATATTGCTTCATTTATCATTGGCAACAATATCCTATTTGATATAAAACCAGGAAAATCATTTGCCTCAGCAGGCGTCTTTCCCATCTTAATGGATAGGTCCCAGACTGTCTTAAAGGTTTCTTCTGAAGTGAGTAATCCTCTAATTACTTCAACAAGTTTCATTACGGGCACAGGGTTCATAAAATGCATCCCAATAACCTTGTCTGGCCTTTTAGTTACTGCTGCTATTTTTGTGATGGATATAGAGGAAGTATTAGATGAAAGAATCACATCTTTTCTTGTAATTTCATCAAGTCTTTTAAATAAATCAAGTTTAAGCTGTACATTTTCAGTTGCTGCTTCTACTACAAAATCAACATCCTTAAAGTCATCAAGATTATCCGTACCTTTTATCCTTTCAAGTATCGCTGCTTTCTCATCAGCTGTCATTTTTCCCTTTTCTATTGCCCTTGAAAGATTCTTTTCTACGTTTCCAATGCCTCTTTTAACAAAATCCATATTGATATCATTAAGAATCACTGTAAACCCCGTTTGAGCTGCAACCTGAGCAATACCTGACCCCATCTGACCTGCTCCAACTACACCAAATTTTTTAATTTCCATAACCCCCTCCTGAACTAATTTTTTATTTTATTTTTCAACTATCATTGCAATACCCATGCCACCACCAATACAAAGTGTGGCAAGACCATATTTAGCCCCTCTTCTCTCCATCTCATAAAGTAATGTAGTTAGTATTCTTGCACCAGAAGCGCCAATGGGATGACCAAGTGCAATTGCACCGCCATTTACATTTGTTATATCTCTATTTAAGCTAAGCTCTTTTATAACGGTCAAAGCTTGAACTGCAAAGGCTTCATTTGCCTCAATTAAGTCAATATCGGAAAGCTTAAGACCTGCTTTGCTGAGAGCATTTTTTACTGCTCCAACAGGTCCACATCCCATAATTTTTGGATCAACTCCAGCTTCACCATAAGCTCTAACATAGGCAAGTGGCTTTTTTCCTAACTTTTTTGCAAAACTTTCACTTGTTACCACAAGTGCTGATGCTGCGTCATTAATACCTGAAGCATTCCCTGCTGTAACTGTGCCATCCTTTTTAAAAGCAGGCTTTAAACTTGACAATGCTTCTAATGTTGTGCCAAACCTTGGGTGTTCATCGGTATCAAAAAGCTTTTCTTCCTTTTTAGTTTTCACTAACACAGGTACAATCTCATCCTTAAACTTACCTTCCTTAATTGCTTTTTCAGCCCTTCTTTGGCTTTCCAAGGCGTATTCATCTTGTTCCTGTCTTGAGATATTATATTTCTCAGCTAAATTTTCTGCTGTAATGCCCATATGGTACAAATTAAATGCATCAAGAAGCCCATCATTAATCATTGAATCCACAGCTTCAACATTACCCATTCTTGCACCAAATCTTGCAGATTGAATTAAATAAGGAGCTCTGCTCATATTTTCCATACCACCACAAACAACAACCTTTCTATCTCCTGTAATAATTGCCTGTGCAGCTAATGCAACGCTTTTTAAGCCAGAACCACATACTTTGTTTACTGTAAAGGCAGGTACCTTTTCACTGAGGCCTGCATAAATACTTGCTTGTCTCGCAGGATTTTGACCAAGACCCGCTTGTAGTACACACCCCATTATCACTTCTTCTACGTCATTATAGTCAATACCTGCTCTACTAATAGCCTCTTTTATAACAATGCTTCCCAATTTTTGGGCTTCAATATCCTTTAATGATCCACCAAAAGTCCCTATTGGTGTTCTTACTGCACTTAATATAACTGCTCTTTCCATACAAAACCCCTTTTTTACATTAAATTTTCTACTATCATAGACACTGCTTCACCACCACCAAGGCATAATGTGGCCATACCATATTTACCACCTCTATCACGCAAAGTATAAAGTAAAGTAGTTAAAATCCTTGCCCCAGATGCACCTATTGGATGGCCAAGGGAAATAGCGCTCCCACGCACATTTACTTTTTCTGGATTGATTTTAAGCTCTCTTAACACAGCAACTGATGATGCTGCAAAGGCATCATTTATTTCATGAAAAGCAATATCCTTTTCTTCAAGACCTGCTTTTTTCAAACATTTGGGGATACTTACAATTGGTGCTACAAGTACCCATAAAGGTTCCCATGCTCCAGCACATTGGGCTACAATTTTAGCCATTGGTTTTAACCCTAATTCTTTTGCTTTTTCCATCGACATTACTACAACAGCAGATGCTCCATCACTTATCTTTGAAGCATTTCCAGCTGTTACCGTACCATCCTTACTAAAAGCAGGTTTCAACGATTTTAGGTTTTCTAAAGTTGTATTCCTGTAAATTTCGTCTATTACAAACTTCTTAGGATCACTTTTTTTCTGAGGAACAATAACTTCACAAATCTCATCTTTAAAATATCCCTTCTCAATGCTTTCTTTTGCTCTCTGGTAACTTAAATAGGCATAATTATCTTGGTCTTCTCTTGTGACATTATATTTTTTCGCAACTTCATCGGCAGTATTACCCATATGCATATTGTGGTAGGCTTCCCAAAGTCCATCAATTATCATAGCATCAAGTACAGGAGTATTTCCCATCCTTGCACCCTGTCTTAACTTATCCATAAGATAGGGTGCTCTTGTCATGTTTTCCATACCACCAGCAACTATTATGTCTGCATCGCCACACTGTATTGCCTGTGCTGCTAACATTACTGCTTTTAAACCTGATCCACATACTTTATTAACAGTAAAGCATTCTACTTTATTTGGAAGTCCTGATTTTAAAGCAGCCTGCCTTGCAGGGTTTTGTCCTAATCCTGCTTGAATAACACATCCCATTATCACTTCATCAACCAGTTCAGGTGGTATTTTTGCTCTTTCTACAGCATTTTTTATCGCGATAGCACCAAGTTCAGGAGCAGAAAAAGATGAAAGGCTACCTTCAAAGGCACCTATAGCTGTTCTTACCGCACTTACTATAACTGCTTCTCTCATAATTACTCCTTAAGTTCTTGAAGTCTTTTGTTTATATGTTTCTTATAATCGTTTATCTCTACACTTAATCTCTGAAGAGAGTTTATACGATTTTCTATTTCCTGAAGATGCTTATCGAGGATATCAAGAAGTTTTAGTAAAGCTGCTTTATTACTTTTACTTACACTATAAACATTTTCTAACTCTTTCATATCGTTTAATGTTAAACCAAGTACTTTTAGCCTGTTAATAAACTTAAGCCTTCTTATATCATCATCGGTATAAATCCTTTTACCACCTTCCAATCTTTTTACAGAATTAAGCAGCCCTATCTCTTCATAATACCTAATTGTTCTCGTTGTCATTCCAACAATTTGAGCAATCTCACCAATACTATAAATTTTCTTTCCATTCTGCTTATTTTCTGCCACTTATATCTCCGTTAACGTAAACTGTAAACTTACTTTTTTTAAAAAAGGGGATGCCCCCCTTCATTATATTTTTGTTTCGTGCTTACCTGTTAGATAAGATACAATTTTATATCCTTTATCCATTGCATCTTTAACAAAACCATTTATCTCAGCCGCTTCTACTCTCACTACAACATGAGTAATCGTATCATTTTGATCCATTCTCACTAAACTTCTTATACATAAGTTATGTTTATCAAGTAATTCTATCAATCCAGCTAATTTAGAACAGACTTCTGATTTTAAAAACTCAATGGTAATTCTTGAAACAGGTCTATCAAGGCCCAGCATTACAACAACAATTTTGAAAAGGTCATTACTACTTACATAACCCACAAGTTCACCTTTATCATCAAGTACGGGCATACCACCAATTTGTCTTGTGTGCATTATCATCGCAACTTCTTCAACGGGGTCATCGGGATGACAGGTAATAACATCTGTATGCATTATATCCTTCACTGTCATTTTTGAGATTAGATAATGGAGTTCATGCACAGAAAGTGTGGTTGCACCAGATGGTGATGCTTCTCTTATTTTATTCAATGATGTTATTCCAACAAGTTTGCCATTGTCAACAATAGGTAACCTTTTAATCTTATTCTCAATCATTATTTTTCTTGCATCATAAAGGCTTGTATTGCTCGGAACTGATATAACTTTTGTTCTCATAAAATCTTTAACTCTCATATTGCCTCCTAATCCCATTTTCTTTTATCTTCAATTTTTTTGCTACCTTCAGGTATAGCTGTAACAAAAACAACATTTCCTCTTAGCTTTGTAATATCTCTTACCCTTTCTTCTATCAAACTTTTTAAAGTATCGGTCCCTTGCACGCCTACTTTAAGAACCACTTCTACTGTCATAATATCAGTGACTCCTTCTCTAGTAACTACAATCCTAATCTTTTCTATCTCGTTTGGAAATCTTGCAGCAACTTCATCTATCTGTCTAGGATGAACAAACATACCTTTTATTTTAGTAACCTCATCCGCTCTACCAAATATTCCCTTAATTTTACGAGAGGTTCTCCCACATGGACATTCTTCCTCAACAATAGCAGATAAATCCCCTGTTCCATACCTTACTAATGGATAAACATCATTCGTAAACATGGTAACCACAACTTCCCCAACTTCACCTACTGGTAAAGGTTCACCACTTTTAGGATCACATATTTCAAGATAAATGTTATCATCAATATGCATACCATTTTCAAAAGGGCATTCATATGCTATATTACCAACATCAGCAGTTATATATGCTTGTCTTATTGTAATTCCATAGTCATTGATAGATTTTCTTAAGGAAGGTGATAAAATTTCACCAGCAACTAAAGCAATATCCATATAAAGGTCTTTTTTTACATCATATCCCAATTCTGGCATTTTATTAATTAATGCCATTAGAAATGATGGAACCCCAATATAACCATTTATTTTTAATTCAACCATAGTTCTTAGTTGTATCTCTGTATTTCCAACACCAGTGGGTACAGTAACACATCCCAAACCATTACATGCTTCATCAAGAAATATGCCAGCTGGAGTTAGATGGTATGAAAAAGTATTCATTACAATATCACCCTTACGAAAACCAATATTATAAAGACACTTTTTAAGCCCCCAGTAGTCATCCTTTCTCCCCTCAGGATCGTATATAGGTCCTGGAGAAACGTAAATCCTTTTCAAAGACTCAACAGGAACTGCTAAAAAGCCACCAAAAGGAAGTTCATTATGATGAAGTTCCGGCATTCTATTTTTTTTAAGAACAGGAACCTTAGCAAAATCATCAATTGTTTTAATTGAATCGGGACTTATTCCAGCACTATCAATGAACTTTTTATATCCCTTTGCATTTTCGTAAGCGTATTTGAATATTTTTAATACACCTTCTATTTTCCTTTTTTTCCTCTCTTCTTTATTCATTGTTTCAAGGTCTTTATCATAAAAACCAGTATTTCTATCAACATCAACTCTTTTTGGCATTATACCCCCCCTAAACATTTATATAAAACCTCCATTAAGAGAGCCATCTTTTTCTTCTTTTGTAATGTTTCGCATCTTTAAAAGACTTTTTCTTGCCTACTTCGGATAAGCCAAGATAAAACTCTTTAACGTCTTCATTCTCTTTTAGTTTTGAGCATTCTCCATCTAAAACAACTTTACCCATTTCCATGACATAACCATAGTTACCAATGGATAAAGCCATATTCGCATTTTGTTCCACAAGCAAAATGGTTGTTTTTTCTTCTCTATTTATTGTTTGAACTATATCAAATATTTCTTTAACTAAAAGTGGTGCAAGTCCAAGTGATGGTTCATCTAAAAGCATTAACTTCGGTCTCGCCATTAAAGCTCTACCTATTGCTAACATCTGCTGTTCTCCACCACTCATATAACCCGCTATTTGGTTTCTCCTATCCCTTAAATTAGGAAAATAATCGAAAACAAGGTCCATATCTCTTTTAATATTATGTCTATCTTTTCTTGTATAGGCACCAGCAATCAAATTTTCAGTAACAGTTAAATCTTTAAAAATTCTTCTTCCTTCCATTACTTGGAAAATTCCCATCCGAACTATATCTTCTGGATCTTTATTATTTATTTTTTCACCCATAAACTCTATAGTACCATCAGTTACTTCGCCTTCTTCTGCTTTTAAAAGTCCCGATATTGCTTTTAATGTTGTAGTCTTACCTGCACCATTTGCCCCCAAAAGTACAGTTATCTCTCCTTCTTTTACTTCCATTGACATGCCTTTTAAAACAAGTATTACATCATCATAAATAACTTCAACATTGTTTAGCTTTAACATATCCACCTCTGCAACATAAATTTAAAAAGCAGAAGGGTTTCCCCTTCTACTTTTATATTAATACTTTAAGAAACCTGTGATAGGTTTAATCTTTCCTTTTTCAACTGTGTATATTTTTGCTGATATATTTGGTTTCCTAAGTTCAGGTTTATAAGATATTGGAGCACAAAGATCCATCATATCAAAGGTATTGTGCTCTAATACATATTTGATATTCTCACCGGTAAGATCATTGCCCGCTTTCTTTAATGCTTCAACAAGTAAATATGCAGCTATGAAACCTTGGGTATAATTAACTGGCTGTGGAGTTTCATTACCTTTTATCTCTTTTCTTACTTTACGCATGAATTGTACACCCTTTATATCTGTTTCATGCCAGAAAGCAAAAGGCATAACAGCATAAAAACCTTCTACAGCATCCTTAGCTTGTTCGAGTAATTTTTCTGAAAAAGTCCAGTTAAGACCTATAAATTTTGTTTTTATACCAAGTTTTTTAGCATCTTTAAGGATTGTGCTTGTTGCCATTGTTGTCTGTTGTATAATTGCAAAATCAGGTGCCTTTTTCTGCATATTAAGTAGCTGAGTAGTTGCATCAAGGTCTTTTAAGCCTACAATTTGTTTGTCAACAATCTCAACACCTATCTTCTTTGCAAACTCTTCTGCATCCTGAATTGGTGAGCGTCCAAATCCTGTGTCATTATAAATTAATGCCACTTTAGGTGCTCTACTTTTATCTTTCCAGTTATCCATAATCCATTTAAGGGCGAGTCTTGCCTGGTCAGAATAAGTAGTACCACCAACGAAATTATAAGGTGTCTTTTCAAAGACAAGATGTTCAGAGTATGAAGCAGAAATGTATGGAATCTTATCTTTTGCAATCATTGGAGCCATAGCTTCAGTATCGCCTGTTCCCCAACCTAAAATAGCAACAACACCTTTCGAAACCATCTCTTTGTAAGCTGATACTGCTTGAGGAATTTTGTACTGATAATCGACGTCAATCAACTCAATCATCTTACCATTAACACCACCATGTTTGTTGACATAAGCAATATAATCTCTTACTGCCTCTGCATAGGGAGCACCAACATCACCAGTAGCACCGGTCACATCAAAAATCCCACCAATTTTGATTGTTTGTTGGGCATAACCAAAACTTACCAGCATTAGAAACATTGTTACAACAGCTAAAATTCTCTTCATAACTACCTCCTTTTAAGTTTTATTGCATTAAAATAAAACACTTTTTTATAAAAATCAACATTTATTTTAGTAGCTAAAGGGCCATAGTTTCCAATAATTTTTAATGGTTCTCCATCTCGCTGCAAGACCATCTGGCTCGAATATTAGAAATAAAACTATTACAAGTCCAAAAACACCTTCCCTTATCGCACCAAATAAATCAACTAACATAGGTAATTTATCAGCAAATAGATTGTTAATAGCTCTTAATACTTCAGGAAGAAGCGTCATAAATGTAGCTCCCATTATGCTTCCATAAATACTTCCCAAACCACCAATGATTATCATCGACAAATACTGCACAGATACCATGATATTAAAATGCTCTGGTGTAATAATACCTATATAATGGGCCCATAAACTTCCTGCAACACCAGCAAAAAAAGAACTGATTCCAAAGGAGAGTAGTTTGTATCTAAAAAGCGGTACCCCAATTATCTCTGCAGAGATATACCTATCTCTTATAGCCATAAAAGCTCTACCTGGTTTTGTTCTTACTATATTTTTTGCACAAAGTGTTGCAAGAATCGCAAAGATAAGAGCCAAAAAGTAGAATTTAAAATCACTATCAAAGGTTAACTTGTGAATAGAAGCTGGTGCTACTAAAAGCCCCTGGTTTCCACCAGTAACACTTCTCCATCTTATAAAAACAAATTCCAAAATTACCTGTGCTGCAAGTGTTGCTATTGCTAGATAAAGTCCTTTAAGCCTTAATGAAGGTATTCCAAATATCATGCCTACAATAGCAGTGGTAAACCCTGCTATTAATAAACACAAAAGAAAGGGTAAATTAGGATAAGTATTCAATAAATAACCTGAGGTATATGCTCCAACACCAATAAATGCACCATGTCCAAGCGATATCTGACCAGTAAAACCTGTAAGTATATTTAACCCTAAAGTAGCAATAACTGCTATAAGTACTGTATTTACTATATAAAGTAAATATTTTGAATTTTGAAAAATAAAAGGGAACACAAACAAGGCTACAATAAATAACCATAACCAGAACTTTGCAGCCTTAGTCTGCCATATAGCCATGTCATCTTCATAAGTAGTTTTGAAAACACCACATTTTATAGCCATTTTTCTCCTCCTAAACCTTCTCTATCTCTTCTGTACCAAATAGTCCATAGGGTTTAATCATTAATACGATAACAAGAATTATGAATGGTACCACTTCTTTTGTACCACCTTCAAATAATGGATCGAGGTAAATACCACTAATAGCCTCTAAAATACCTATTATGAGACCACCTAAGATTGCGCCTGGTATACTATCAAGTCCGCCCAATATAACTGCAGGGAAAACTTTAAGTCCAAATGCACTTAAAGATGAATTTACACCATTAATGTTACCAATTAAAATTCCACCTATACTTGCAACAATAGAAGCAATAGCCCAAGCTATACCAAATATCTTTTTAATGCTTATTCCCATTGACTGAGCTGCTTGTTGGTCATTTGCTACAGCCCTCATTGCTATACCAGCACTTGAATATCTAAAAAATAAGTTGAAGAGTATTAAACATATAATCGCAAATACAACGCTATAAATATATACTTGAGATACTAACACAGGTCCTAACTGTATTGGTGTTGTCGGAAAAACTTCAGGATATACCTTTGTTTCTGAGCCCCAAATAATGTGTATTATGCTTTTTAAAACACTGGCAAGTCCGATAGTGAGCATAATGATAGAAATTATTGGTTCTCCAATCATCGGCCTTAAAAATAACCTCTCTAACAACAAACCAAGCAATGCTGCAGCAATTAAGGTAGCAAAAAAAGCTATCCAAAAGGGTATTTTAAGAGTAGTTACAAGGGTAAGACATAAAAATGCACCAAATAAGAGCAACTCACCTTGCGCAAAGTTTATTACTGCTGTAGATTTATAAATTAAAACAAAACCAAGTGCAACAAGAGCATAAATGCTACCAATAACTATTCCGCTTACTAGCGACTGTAATATTGTCTCCATAGCAACTCCTTTTTTCTAGTTTACATCTGTTATTTTCATAACTGTTCTAATTGTTGAAGTTTTACCGTCTTGGAATTTTATTACTGCTTCTAACTTGATTTCTGATTTTCCTTCATACATAGCTTCTATTATTTCTTTATACTTTTCTTCAACAAAATGTCTTCTTACTTTTCTAGTTCTTGTTAGTTCATCATCGTCGGGATCAAGTTCTTTGTATAAAAGAACAAATCTTTTAATTCTCGCATTTTCAGGTAAGCCTTTATTAACTTTTTCAACTTCTTTTTGTATTAATTTAATGACCTCTGGTTTCGATGAAAGGTCTGTATAGGTCGTATAATTAATCTTATTTTTTTCAGCCCAGTTACCTACAATACCATAATCAATACAAATCATAGCAACAATGAAGTCTCTATTATTACCAACAGTCACTGCTTCTTTTATATAGGGGCTGAACTTAAGTTTGTTTTCAATAAATTGTGGTGAAAATTTAGTACCATCTTTCAAACTCATGACATCTTTTAATCTATCTATAACAACAATATGTCCATCTTCAGTTAGGTAGCCTGCATCACCAGAATGTAACCAACCTTCGATAACAGTCTTTGCTGTTTCTTCAGGTTGTTTATAATAACCAACAAAAACTGCTGGACTTCTGGAAAGAATTTCACCCTGTGGTGATATCTTGACTTCAGTTTCTGGGATAGGTTTACCCATAGTATCAGGATTAATATCATCATCGGGATGGATACAAGAGATACCACTGATTTCTGTCTGGCCATAAATCTGTTTTAATGAAATACCTAAAGCATGGAAAAACTTGAAGGTATCGGGACCTAAAGCAGCACCACCTGTCATGGCTGATCTTATATTCGAAAACCCCAATCTGTCTTTTAAAGGCCTAAACATTGTAAGATAGGCAAGATAGTATAGTATTTTGAAATAAAAAGGTGGGTTTTTCTTAGCAAACTTATACTCAGACCATTTATATCCTATAGGCAAACATAAATTAAACATAAACCTTTTGAACCACGTTGCATCCATAACCTTTACCTGAACAGAAGCACACAAGTTTTCCCAAACACGAGGTGGTGAAAACATTATATGAGGTCCTATTTCGCGCAAATCTTCTTGTGCTGATTCTGTACTCTCTGGAAAGTTAACAGTAAAGCCAAAAAGAAGTGCACTTGCTATAGACATCATCTGCTCACCAACCCATGGTAAAGGCAAAAAAGATACAAACTCATCGGTTTCATATTTAGGATCTACTTTACCAAGATTAGTAGCCATTGAGATTAAATTTCTATGAGAAAGCATTGCTAATTTAGGGAATCCTGTTGTACCAGAAGTTGTGCAAATCCAAGCTATATGTTCTGGTTTTGTATTTTCAACATTTTTTTCAAAAGTACCAGGGTGCTTTTTTTCATACTCTTTACCAAGTTCGATAACATCAGGGAAATATATAAGCTTTTCATGTTTATATTTACTCATCCCTTTGGGATCATAGTATATTATCTTTTTTACGTTAGGCAGTTCCTCTTCCATATCAAGAACTTTATCAACCTGCTCCTGGTCCTCTGCTACAACAAATTTAGAATCAGAGTGATTTATAACATAGGCTACCTCTTTAAGTATTGAATCCTGGTAAATACCAACTCCATATCCAAGAGCACACTGAGCAGCTAATTCTGCAATGACCCATTCGGGCTTATTATCACCAATAATCGATATCTTATCTTCTGGTTCAAAGCCCATGCTAATAAGTCCTAAGGAAAAATATTTAACCTTTTCCAAATATTCTTCCCAGCTTATTGATTGCCATATACCATAATCTTTTTCTCTTAAAGCGGTTTTTTTTGTACCAAACTTTTTTGCTTTTTCTACAAGAAGTTTTGGAAATGTATCAGCAGACATTAATTTACCTTCCTTCCTATCTACCTAAAAATGCACCTTCTGTATCACCTAAATAAGCTTTAATTACAGCAGGATTTTTCTGAACCTCTTCGGGGGTACCCTCAGCAATTTTTTCTCCAAAGTCTAAAACCATCACTCTATCTGATAAATCCATGACAACTCCCATATCATGCTCGATGAGAAGAACTGTCACACCCCATTCACGATTAACATCAATAATAAAACGAGCCATATCTTCCGTTTCTTCCAAATTCATACCTGCCATAGGTTCATCAAGAAGCAAAATTTCAGGGTCTAAGCATAATGCTCTTGCCATTTCAACTCTTTTCTGAAGTCCGTAAGGTAAAGTCCCAACAGGTTTTTTTCTAATGTGTTCTATTTCTAAAAAATCAATAATTTCTTCAACTCTTTTTCTATGTTGAACCTCTTCTCTTCTGGCAGGTCCAAAATAAAAAATAGAAGCTAATAGTCCATATTTAATATGATTATGTCGGCCAAGCATTAAGTTTTCCAAAACAGTCATATGTTTAAACAACTCAATGTTCTGGAAACTTCTAGCTATTCCCAACTTAGCTATTTCATAGGGTTTCAAGTGAGTTATTTCTTTATCCTTAAAGAATATCCTACCTTTTTGGGGTTTATAGAAACCATTTATAACGTTGTAAAGACTACTCTTACCTGCTCCATTGGGTCCTATAATAGAAAATATTTCTCCTCTCTTTACTTGAAAAGATACACCTAACAACGCATTTATCCCACCAAAACTAAGTGTAATATCCTCTCCTCTAAGGATTATTTCATCTTTAATTCTTTCACTACTCACTGCTCCTCCCCTAATAACATTGTTTTAAAAATGACTTTTGAATCATTTTACGTAAACTGGCAATATAATGTTTTAAGATAGTATTACATCGAAAATTCTTTGTCAATATTTTTTTTTAAAATGGCATAAAATAATGGAATCCCCTTGTTTTCAAAGCGTTTTTCATATTTTGTTTTAAATAATCTTTCAGGATAAGGTGAATTTCCAAAATATGATTTTACAAAACCATTTAGTTCCAAAATTGAAACAATGTTTAAAAAATATTCATAAAAATCTGAAGCTATATAAATAACACCTTTTGGCTTGAGAACACGGTATAAATCTTTTGCAAACTCCTTATCTACAAGCCTTCGTCTTAAATGTCTTTTTTTAGGCCATGGATCTGGAAAGTTTATATGAATAAAATCAAAAACATTATCTGGCACAATTAAGTTCAAAAATGTCTTTGCCTCAGAACATATAAGAAAAACATTGTTAACATTGGCTTTCTGAGCTCTTAAAAGTCCTTTTCTATAATATTTTGGGTTGTATTCAATACCATAAAAAATCTCTTTTGATTTAACTTTTGCATTATTGACCAGATATTCACCATTCCCAATTCCTATTTCTAAATGTTTGATATAACCAAAGAATGGTTCAAAAATATTCCAGTTTAGATATCTAGATAGAGGTGCATCTACTTCTTTAATTGAATCTAATACCATAATTATTCAATTTTGGAACTTTTCCCCTATAATTTACAGAGCATTTTATATCATCTATCGATTCTTCAGGTTCTCTATTAAGAGAGATTAGCATTTTTAGTTTTTCTTCATCAAACTCACCCTTTTCAACTGACATACATAAAACATCGATTGCACCTCTCACATCATAAGGTTCATTCCTATAGGGCCTTTTCGAAATTAATGCATCAAAGATATCTACAATAGATATAAACATAACATTTTCATCCCTTAAGTTTATACCCACAGGATAACCAGTACCATTTTTTTTCTCATGATGTTGAAAAGCAGCAATAGTAGAAGGTGAGAAAAAATCACCAAAATAATGACAGCAAAGGATAGCGCCAAATACTGTATGTTCTTTTATAATATCAAATTCTTCATTTGAAAGGGGCATAGAAGAATGCAAAATACTGCTTGGTATCCTTGATTTTCCAATGTCATGACAAAAAGATGCTGTGGCTAATTGTAGAACTTTTTGATAATCATCGTAAAACAAAAGTGAGAGACAAATAACAAGTAGAGTTGTATTTATACTGTGAAAGTAGGTATATTCATCTTTAACTCTCATAAAACTAAACTCATCAAGTATAGCAATCGGAACTGAAATATCGCCGAAAATCTTTAAAACATCTTTAACATTAACTTTTTGGCAATAAGAATTGTAAGGTGCTTTATGGCAGCAAATATAGGCATCATTATAAATGAAACTCTCTTTTAGTTTTACATTCATACGCGTACAATACAGACTTTCACTAGCAATCTTTTCAAATATTTCATAGTTAACAATGCTTTTTTTCTGAACAAGCAACTTCCCATGAATTGAATGTATATTAGCATTTAACATTAGCTCAATTTTTTTCACTACTTAAACCACCTCAACTGGGGATTGAAAATAACAAAATCTATGTGTGTCGATGCTTTATTATTTCCGCCAAAGGTACTATTATCACCAATTGCAATATGCACTGTACCATCAATTTTTTCAGCTTCAAGTACATTAACAGGATTTTTTGCCATTTCATTTGTACCAACCCCTAACTCAGCAATAACTCTATTTCTTTCATCTTCAAAAATTCTATCAAGAGAATCAACAAAAGTATTATCTCCTTCTACTTTGGTTACTATACCATCTTCAAAGTATATAAATGAAGGCTTTGAAAGCCTTTCACCTTTATAAAATTCAACATTAATTCTACCTGTCGTTTTTTCTAACCGTGGAGGTAAAAAAACTTCCCCTGCTGGTAGATTCCCAAAACTACCAGCTTTTCTTAAATTGCCTGTATCTGCACTAATTGGTGCATTTTTAAAATTCACGATGATATCGGTACCTTTTTCATTTCCAATATGAACCATATTATATAACACGATTTTATTTTTAAATTCCAGAGTTTTTTTCTCTAATAGTTTATAATCAACATTTAATGCAGTCTTGAACATTGATTTTTCTATCATCGGCATACTAGCATATCTACAACCAAGCATGTTTGAAAATTTCCTAAAAAGAGTATGGCTAGTAGAAAAAAAGGAAAGAGCAATAATTACATCTGGAACTTTTGTTTTATCATGAATATAACTTGATAAATTATTTAAAAACTCTATTCCAACTTTTTTATCTTTTATATCTTTAAAGGGTAATTTTTGGCAAAACTTTTCACCGAAACACTCACACCAAAGATCTATGGGGGGCTCTTGTCCATGCCCTTTAGTGTGTTCATAGATATAGGATTTTATCTTTGCATCAAGTGAAGATCCAATGTTTTCAAATGCTTTCAGCAAATCTTTTCTATCATTTATATTTTCTGGATAGTCATCAGCAATAAGGAGAATGTACTCTCCTCTTTGTATGCCTAAAGAATCTTTATAAATTCTTTCTATAACTTCATCTATCAAGGGCTTGACCTTTTTAGTTTCTCTTCATATAATGTATTCATAGTCGCCGAAGTGGTGGAATTGGCAGACACGCTAGGTTCAGGGTCTAGTGGGGTCAAACCCGTGCGAGTTCGAATCTCGCCTTCGGCACTAGTAAGATAAGGTATTTTGATAATAAATTCCGTACCTTTATTTTTTTCACTAACTACATCAATAGTACCTTCCATACCTTCCACAAGCTTCTTTACTATTGAAAGCCCAACTCCGCTACCTTCTCTCTCAAGCGTTTTAATTTTATTGAAAGGTTTAAAAATATATTGGATTTCTTTAGATGTTAAGCCTATCCCATTATCTTTAACCTTTAACAACAGCTGATTCCCTTCTTTTTCAATATTGACTAAAACATGTGGTTTTCTATCATCGGGAGTATACTTTATAGCATTTGCAATAAGGTTTGTAAATATATGAAAAAGTGCACGCCAGTTACTTTTTATTTTTAAATTATCACCATTGATTATGATTTTTGGTTTTCTATTTCTAACAAGATGACTAATATTTCTTATCGATGATTTAATAACATCTTTAAGATATACTTCTTCTATGGCATTTAACATCTTTTCAACGTTACTCAAATTCAACAAATCCTTTACTAACTCTTCTGCCCTTTTTATACTGCTTTCTATGCATTTTAGATACCATAGAACTTGTTTATCCAGTTTCTTACTATATTTATCTTTCATAATCTGTAAAAAACCTTTTGCTGAAATTATTGGCGTTTTAAGGTCATGGCTAATTGCTGAAACTATTGTTTCTAAATCACTATTTTTCTTTGTTAATTCCTTACTTTGTTCTTCAAGCTTTCCACAGTACAGATAGTTAGCATAGGCAGAGGAATATATTTTAGCAATGAACTCTATTAACGTAGCAGGTATAGTCTTTTCCTTCGAAAAGGCAATATTTAATACTCCAATGTATTCTTTTTTTGTTTTTAAAGGAATTGCATAATGAAAATGTAACCCAACATGTTTTTTATATTCATCGGGGATATAAATACATTCTTCAAGATAAAAAATGCCATAAGCTTTTGACTCTTTAGAGAGCATCCTGCATTGACAGTTTTTATGATAAATTTTTTCCATAACTTCAAATTCTTTTAGTAACCCATTTGATATAAGCAATCCATAGGCATTATTGTTTATATTGCTTAACCATACTGCATCTGCACCAAGTTCATTTGAAAGAAGTTTTAAAGACTCTTCTAAATTGTTGAGATCATTTTCCCCACTGAACAGTGTATCCACAAGCTTTTTAACAAAATCCTTACTTACTTGAAGTTTCATAAGATTACCCATTTTATGATAATATATCCTTACATTGCATGACAAGAAAATTAACGATAAAATTATGTAAAATTAAAACTAATGAAAGAAAAGATAAGCATTTTATACACACTAATTGAGAAGATTATTGAAAAAGAAAATATTTCAAAACAAAAGATTGCCCAACATGTAAAACTACTTTCCGATAAATTCAATAATTTTAATGCTTCTAAAAACACATACATGGAAAACCAACTTTCAAGAATTGCCTATCTTGCTTACTTTTACCCAATTAATGTTTACAAATTTTTACATATCATAAGTTTTTATGAGAACTATTTTTCAGGAAACAACAACTATTATTTTGATTTTGGAGCAGGACCACTTACCTTTTATACAGCCCTATGCTTGCTAAAGAAAGATGGCAAAGTTTTTTATACATTCGACACAAATTATGAAATTATGGAACTCGGTAAAAAAATCATAACGATGCTAAACAAAACCTTTTCAGACAAAATTATACTCAAGGAACCACAAAAACCAATTAATGTCCTTATACTCTCAAATGTAATAACAGAGATAACACAAAATGAAAGAGTTGAGCTTATTAAAAACCTCATCAATAGATTAGATAAAAAAAATTGTATTATTGTTGTTTTAGAACCTGGAACAAAAAAAGGTTTTGAAAACATTAAGCTTTTAAAAGAGTTTTTATTAAACTTTAATTTTTCAGATTTAACCTTTTGCCCTTATAGTAAATGCCCTTTAATAAACAACGAATGGTGTCATGAAAACCTTTATTTTCCTCGTTCAACGTTGATACAATACATCGAAGATAAGACAGGGTTGAACAATAGATTTATCAATTTTACCTACGCAATATTAAGCATTGACAAAAAACCATTGTTAGTGTTCCAAGATAATACATTTAGAGTTGTTAGCAACCTTCTTGAAAGAAAAGGTGACTATGCTCTTTATCTCTGCGGTAAAAATGGTATTAACCAATACACTATACTAAAAAGACATATAAACGAGAAAAACAGTATTATTAAGAGTTTAAGGAGAGGTGATATAATTGAAGTCTCTAATTATACAAAAATATCAACGGGGTATAGATTAGACATAAATAGCACAATCAGAATTTTAAAAAAATTCAGTTAAAATTATTTACACAACAAAATTCTTAAAATTTGCATAAAAAAGTTTTTTAAAAAATTTTTTAATTTTGCCTAAAATTTAATCAATAAAATTGTTAAATGTTCAGCAAATTTGCTTTTATACAATATATTTAAAAAGTAGGGCAAATATGATTCAATGGCCATAAACAAACGACGTATTAGGGACAACAAACCGTGGTCGAGCAGAGTCAGGCTTATGTACCCTTTGCAGGGCTGACTGTCAGGGAAAATGTGAAACTTGGTTATCCAGTATGTTTGGAAGAAAGCTCCTCTATCCTCGTGACTTTGGATATGTTACAGCTGGAAGCTCAAACACTACAGCAATTGGTGTTATTTACAACGCCCTAAGAATCCAAGGTTACAATTATGGTGCAAAAGGGTACCAAAAGGTCTTTCTACCTCACCAGACGACTGCATTTTTCCAAATGTAAGTATCGAAACAAGCTTTGGTAAGAAAGTTAAAACTAAATCAAGAGTATCAATAATGACAGGTGCATTAGGTTCAACATTTGTTGCCGCAAGATACTGGGAGTCTTTTGCAACAGGTGTAGAACTTGTTAGTTTTCCTATCGTTATAGGAGAAAATGTTGTAGGTGTCGATAAAAAGGCTGAGTTAAATCACCTGAATTAGACAGAAAAATTGATACATTCCTTCGTTATTTTGATGGCTATGGTGCAATAATAGTTCAGATGAAAGTATAAGATACAAGAAATGGTGTTGCTGAATATGTTATTGACAAATATGGCGATAAAGTAATAATTAAGCTCAAATGGGGACAAGGTGCAAAGGATATTGGTGGTGAAATTCAGGTAACTGATCTTGATTATGCAATATTTTTAAAGAAAAGAGGTTATGTAGTTGATCCCGATCCATCTATACCAGAAGTTCAAGAAGCTTTTAATCACGGCTCTATAAAATCTTTTCTCAAGACATAGCAGATTAGGTTATACAGATTTATCATCAGTAGATGAAGTACAGGAAGCTTTTTATAAAGAAGTTAAAAGACTTCGCAAGTTAGGATTTAAAAGAATTACTTTAAAAACTGGTTACTATGGTATGGAAGCCCTCGCAATGGCAATAAAATTTGCATCAGAAGCTGGCTTAGATCTATTGACCATAGATGGTTCTTTTGGTGGTACAGGAATGAGCCCATGGAATATGATGGAAAGTTGTGGTTTTCCTTTAATCTTACTGCACGCAAAAGATTATAAATATGCTTTAATACTAGCCTTGCAGGGCAAAGAAGTTGTTGATATGGCTTTTGCTGGTGGTTTGGCAAGAGAAGATCATATCTTCAAAGCATTAGCACTTGGTGCACCCTTCACAAAACTTGTCTGTATGGGAAGAGCAACAATGATACCAGGCTTCTTAGGTGCAAATATTGGAGTACTAAAACCAGAGAAAAAAGTAGAAATAAATGGTAATTGGGATAAACTTCCACCTTCAGTTACTGCAATTGTTATTAAACCAGAAGAGATTTTTGCATGTTACTACAACGTTGAAAAGAAAGTGGGTAAAAAGTAAACGAAAAATATACCATTTGGTGCTATAGCAGTTTGGACTCTTATGGATAAATTGGCTGGAGGACTTCAACAATTGCTTGCAGGAGCAAGAAAGTTTTCTCTAAAAGAAATATCAAGAGATGATCTAGTTGGAGCGAACCGTGAAAAAGCAACAGAAACTGGCATACCTTTTATAACTGACGCATTAGACGAAATCGCAAAAAAGATTCTTAAAAGCTAATTATTTATAAAGGGGGCTTTTGCCCCCTTTATTATCAAACTTAGTCAAAAAATAAAATAATTTTTACTTGCATTTTTTCCATAAAAATAGTACTTTTAAAAATTGCAACTCTTTCGGAGTTTTTAAAATGAAGCATTTTTTCAAAAAAAACACATGTAGTTTTTTGAGTTTACTTAAGACTTTTATGCTTTTAAATTTTGAAAATCCATAGCTAAGGAGTGAAAAAGTGCCCAAAAAAAAGAAAGTTCAACAATTAATTTCAGGTTTAAACCTAATTCCAAAAAAGGTTTTTTTTACGAGAGGTGTAGGTTATCATTCAGAAGAGCTCGCATCGTTTGAGCTTGCATTAAGAGATGCTGGAATAGAAAAGTTTAATCTTGTTACAGTATCAAGCATTTTTCCACCTCATTGCGAAATCATATCTAAGAAAGAAGGTCTAAAACTGCTTCAGCCTGGACAAATTACCTTTTGTGTAATGAGCAAACTTACCTCAAATGAACCCCATAGACTAATTGTTGCCTCAGTGGGATGTGCAATCCCTAAAGAGAAAAATGTTTATGGTTATCTTTCTGAACATCATCGTTTCGGTCAAAACGAACAAGAAGCGGGTGATTATGCAGAAGATTTAGCAACAATGATGCTTGCTACAACGCTTGGAATAGAATTTGATGAAGACGCAAATTGGGATGAAAAAAGGCAAGTATGGAAAATTAGTGATAAAATTGTTATAACCTCTTCAATAGCCCAAGAAGCAATAGTACCAAAGAACAAATACGCCACAGTATTAGCAGCAGCAGTATTTACTTTCTAATACATGGAGAGAGGAATCATTCTTCTTCCTCCTCCAACTGTTCTTTCTCTTCTTCTTCAAAGATTTCTACTTCTTCTTCTTCAAAGGGTATAAAGATTCCTTCTTTAGCTTCTTTTTTAGCTTTACAACTTACACATAGTGTTGCAAATGGAACTGCCTTTAATCTTTGTTTTGATATCTTTTCTCCACATTCTTCACAATAACCATATGTTCCTTCTTCAATTCTTCTTAAAGCATCCTCTATTGCCATAAGCTTATTCTTATCTTGTGCAGACATAATGATACCAAGCTCTCTTTCCCTTTCTTGAGAAGCAAGATCATATTCATCACCAACTTCATTATGTTCTTTATGTTCATTTTCTCTTATAGCATTCATATCTCTTATAATTTCTTCCCTCATCTTCAATAACAACTGTTTGATTTCTTTCATAAAACCCCCTTACCTAGTTCTAGAATGAACATTTAATATACATAAAGACACACAAAAATGCAATTAAAAATCAACACCAAAAACTTTACACATCAATAAATCTCTTCCCGTTCTTTTACCCGCTCTATATCTACAACCACCTCTACAATCTTTAATATAATCACACTCCTTACATTCATCAATTTCATCAAGTTTGACAAACTCCCTTTTACTTATCACATTAATTAATCCTTCTTCAATTTTACCAAAAATCTTATCTCTATAAAAACTGCAGGGTAAAAAATTTCCATCAAAGCATAACGTCATAAGATGAGTACCACAACCAAAATTATTTTCATCACCCATAGAATGGTAACTTGCACCAAAACGATATTTTAAATACCTGATAGCTTGTTCGATATCAGGTAATAAATCTATATTTTCCTCAAGATTTCCAGCTACAACTGGATAGTCAATTCCCCATTCCTTTGCCCCATAAGACTTTACTAGTTTCTTCAATGATTTAAAATCTTTCAAATTCCTTTTATGTATCATAGTAGCAAAGGAAATATCAATCTCACTTTCCTTTTTAATTTTTTCTATTCCTTCAATTAATTTCTTAAAACTTCCTTTACCTCTTATAAAATCATGGGCTTCTTCCATACCATCAATACTTATTTGAACCTCATCAATATTCCACTTTCTAGGATTAAATTTTTTTATTAAAGTTCCGTTTGTTAGTAACACAACCCTCGCAGGATAACCCTTGAGAAAATCGTTTAATTCTAAAAACTTAGAATAAAGCAAAGGTTCCCCACCTGATAAAATAACCCTTATTCCCTGTACTTTGACAAAGTCTTCTAACACCTTTTTTAAAGGTTCTATTGGAAGCTCTAAATCTTTTTTTTCTTTTTGATAACAATGCTTACAATTTAAATTACACTTACTTGTAAGCTGTACTTCAAGATATCTTAAAGAAGGCACCGGTGCATCTTGAATAGTAAATTCTCTTTTTTCTGGCTTGTCTAGTATCTCAACAATTGAGTTTTTAAGCAGGATATTTAAAAACCTCTTTGGCGGAGAAAGTTCTGACAACAATCTAGTGCCATCGCATTTTAAAATAAATTCAAAAGCTTCGTCATTTAACTCATAAATTTCATCATGTCTTTTATTAAGAAGACAAAGATTTTCAAGTTTTTTTGGGAAGAAATTATTTGAAAGTTTCACATAGCCGTCTAACTTCATCTATTGTCAAAAAACCTTTCGATATTAAATCTTCAAAATAGACATAACCACCACAGGGTGGACCTGGACATTCTTTATTATGGAAATCACAATCCCCATGATAGTAGTCACATCTTTCACAAAAAATTTGTTTTAATTGTTCATAACAATTTTTAAAAACATAAGCACCCGTAGCCAATACAAGAAGACCTCGCACATTAGCAACCTGTAGTGGTAAACAACCTTTTTCACCTTTTTTGTCTTCTTTATAATAAAAACAATACTTTTTACAAATTGTTTTCATAAAAAAAGAAGGGGATTAACCCCTTCTTGCCTCTCTAGTTAGCGCACAAAGTAACTTTAGCATTAGCAGGAGCTTTTGCACTTACAAAGTCCCTTTACTACTTTTTTAACTTTTCTAATCTTCATAAAAGCCTCCTTTTATGAAATCTATATTTGTAATATTAGCATTAAAAAATTCTTTGTCAAGATACTCATATTACTTTTTTCTAATACCAAAAAGTGCTGTTCCAATTCTTAAGTATGTAGCCCCTTCTTCTACAGCAACCATATAGTCAGAGGACATACCCATAGAAAGCTCTGTTAAAGGCTTTTTATAAAGTCTTTTTTTATTTATAAAATCAAGTAATTCTCGAATTTCTCTAAAATAGGGTCTGCTTTTCTCAGGCTCATCAAAATAAGGTGGAAATGCCATTAAGCCTACTAAATTTACAAAAGAAAATCTGTTAATTCCTTCAACAAAACGAGGTAATTCTTCTTTTTTTATACCACCCTTTGTTTCTTCCCCATGGTTAACCTGAAGCATTATATTTTGAACAACACCTTTTGCCATAGCCCTTTTATCAATCTCTTCAGCTAATTTAATAGAATCAACACCGTGAATTATCTCCACTTTTCCAACAATATACTTTACTTTATTTCTTTGTAGATGGCCAATAAAATGCCACCTAAAATTTTCATTTCCTTCCATTTTTTTTATCATCTCTTGCACATAGTTCTCCCCAACATCTCTAATACCTAGCATCTTTACAATTTGAAGAAGCTCCGGTCCATGAGTTTTCGTTACAGCAATGATTGTAGGAGGGATTGTTCTCCCTACTTTTTTCATTGACTTTTCAATATTTTCTTTGATTTTAATAAACCGTGCGTGTATTTCTTGAAAATCGTATCCCATAAAAATCTTTTTACTTAAGTTAATAAAAAATTACTTTCCAAAAACAAAAAGCCCACCTACATGTCCCAAAACTACAAGCAGAATCATATTGAGAATCATAAGCGCATAATAAATGATAGAAAGAAGAATACCCATGCTATTTAATACAATAAATCCCTGACTGTCAAAAACCAAACCACTCCTTTGAAGAAGAAAAGCCACTATCCCAAATAAAATAAACGCCCAAGAAAAGTAAATCTTCAATGTAATTGCTCTGTACTTTCTTTTTTCGTACCGGTAATACCAATCATAATAACCTGAAGCAAAAGCCAACAAAGAAAAAACAAGTGAACCCAACATAAAGAAATCGGACATTTTCTTCAAGGATGATAAATATTGAAGAATTGATTCATCTATATAAAAACCATAAGAACCAAAGAAATTTTGAAACAATGTCACAAATAAAATAAACAAACCAATAATTAATGCAAAAGGAAAAAGCCCTATCGGAATATGTGTTGAAAGAGGATGTATCCTCATTTTTGGCTGGTATCTTTTAATTTCCACATCATGAACTACAGGCAAGGCATGACCAAATACATCAACAAGTTCAATTACTATACCACACAAAGGACAAACAAGCAAACCATCTTTATCTACATCATGATAGGATAGTTCAAGATGGCACACTGGACAATAAAAGGTTTTACCATAAACCTTTCTTTTAACTTTCTCTATGAGTTTATTTGTGGGTTTAAATATTACATCAAACACCTTCTAGACCTCTTTCATTCTCATCATCTTTGCGACAATAATCATTTTCTGAATTTCTGTTGCACCTTCATAAATCTGGTAAATCTTTGCATCTCTTATAAGTTTCTCTACAGGCATTTCATTTGTATAACCATAACCACCAAGAATTTGAGCCGCTTTTATAGCTGCTTCCATTGCTACATCAGCCGCAAACCATTTTGCTTGAGCTGCCTCTTTAGAATTATCCATACCCTTATCAATCAACCAAGCAGCCCTTAGCGTCAACATTCTTGATGCATCAAGTTTTGTTAAAAGTTCTGCCAATGGGAAGGATATACCCTGATTAGAAATTAGTTTTTTATCAAAGGTTCTTCTTCTTTTAGCATACTCAAGGGCGATATTTATAGCTGCTCTTGCAACGCCATTAGCACCTGCTGCAACACCTGGCCTTGTATGGTCAAAAGTTTTCATAGCAATATTAAAACCATCACCTTCATTTCCTACTCTATATGATGCAGGAATTTTAACATCTTCAAAGGTAATTCTTACCGTATTTGAAGCATGTTGTCCTAAATTAATCTCCTTTGGACCTCTTATTATACCAGGAAGGTCGGCTGGCACGATAAAACCTGTTAATTTATCTTCAACTTTAGCAAGAACAAAATACCAGCTTGCAACTGAACCGTTAGTAATCCACCATTTAACACCATTTATTACATACTCATCACCATAACGTTTTGCAGTAGTTGTAATTCTATTAACATCAGAACCAGCACCAGGTTCTGTAACTGCATAAGCTGAAAACATTAGCTCACATGTCATTGGCATAAGAAACTTTTTCTTCTGTTCTTCTGTACCGAAAAGTATAAGAGGATATTGAGAAAGTCCGTTTGAATTAATTGCAGTGGCAATCCCACTACAACCCGTTGCCATCTCTTCCTCTATAAGTACACAATCAACAGCAGAGAGACCAGGCCCACCATACTCTTTGGGAACATGTAAATTCATTAACCCCTGTCTAAATGCTTCTTCACAAATATCTTTAGGAAACTCTCCTGTCCTATCATATTCCATAGCTTTGGGAGATATAAATGTTTTTGTAAACTCCCTTGCCTTTTCAACTAATTTTTTTTGTTCCTCTGTTAAACTAAAGTCAATCATTCTAACCCCTCACCTATATCAACAATACCTTTAATTTTAGGTTTTTCTTTTATTTCTTCTCTTACTACATCAAGAATATCAACAGGTTTTTCTTTATTAAAAAAATCTGGTACATATGAAGTTTTTTCCAAAGACTGTCTTCCAAGAGTTATTTTTAAACCATAATAAGAAAGAAGCCATACACAAAAATTATTCACTACAATTATAAAAAGACTGTGAACTCCAAAACCTCCACTACACTTAGCACATAAAGAAGGTTCACAAGTTAAAGCATCCCAGAGAATATAACCGGTACTAAAAAGCAAAATAATCGAAAGAATAAGCTTTGCCTTATGAACAAAGTGCCAGTTTACATACATTTTATTAATCTCTGAAACACCACTTAATGTTGCTGGAATCGTTAAAATAAAGACAAAAAATATCATAAAACCTGTCATGAAACGCCAATCACTACTATAAATCCCCATTAAATAAATCTTTTTGACTTCAAAAATATGTGTGATAGCTGACAAAAATATAAAAGCTACAACAACATGAACAATAATTGAATGAAAGTGAAACTTTTTATGATCCATATCAACTCCATCAAAAAGCTATCCCATGAAGTCAATTATATTAAACAAAAATTGAATTTTTTACCAGTAGATTTTTTTCACATATTAGTTATACATTTCTCATTTTTACTAGTGGCTTTCATAATAAAATCCCTAGCTTTAATAATTTTTTCAAGAGAGATGTCAGTAACTACACCCATTTTCTCGAAAAAATTACACAAAACCTCAGTTGCAATATTACCAGTTGCACCTGGTGCATTAGGGCATCCTCCAAGACCACCAGCAGATGCTTCAAATTTCCTTATACCAATCTCAAAAGCTTTGTAAATACAAGCAATGGCAAAACCATAGGTATTATGCATATGTAAACTAAAATTATTCAAACCAAACTTATCATTTATCATAAAAAGCAGTTTCTCAACATCTTTTGGTGTTGCAGTACCTGTAGTATCGCACAAAACAAACTCACTAAGCCCCATATTCTTCAAAATCTTTAATAACTTTAAAACCCTTACGGGTTCTACATAACCTGTAAAGGGACAATAGAAACAATTTGAAATACTAACCTTAATTTCTATGCCCCTTTCATTACAAACATCTTTCATTACCACAAATTGCTTAAGCGTATCAGAAATAGAAGCATTTAGATTTTTCCTATTAAATTCATCAGAAACGGATATAAAAAATACAACTTTACTAACCGATGCATTAATAGCCCTTTCAAGCCCCTTCAAAGTAGGTACAAGACCACTGTAAACAACACCTTTTTTTTTCTCAAGCATACAAAAAAGTTTTTCTGCATCAGCAAGCTGAGGAATAGATTTGGTACTGACAAAGGACGAAACTTCAAGTTCCTTAACACCCGCATCAACTAAAAGCCTTACAAATTCAGCTTTTATTTCTGTAGGTATGAATGTCTTGATATTCTGTAAACCATCCCTTGGCCCAACTTCAATTATATAAACCTTTTCATCCATAATATTTTCAAGATTATAATACTTGTCAGAAAATCCAAAGTCAATGAACTATATCAAATGTAGAGATAGTAAATATGCCCTATTTAATTTACCTATATTTAAGAACTTGCTTTACAGAAGTCAATAGTGCTTCAAAAATTGAAATCCTTTGCTGATATAATGGTATTAGTGTATTTTCAGAGCTCACATTTTCATTTTTTACAAGTTTTTGTTGTAGAGTTAGTTCCATTTTACTTATATTTTCGTTTAATCTAAGCATTTCTTTCTCTAACTGAGTTTGAAGTTGGACAAGATAACGTTTATCCTGATAGGGTAGCTCTTCAGCAAAGGTAGTATTTTTTGCCTCTATAAGCATATCATTGCTCCATCTTACTTCCTCTGGATCGTAATAATTTGAAAGATAAGTGAAATATTCTACTTTAGGTTTTACATTTTCTCTAATTTCTATATCTAAAGGTTTGTTACCTTCAATCTTTACAGAAACCATAGTAAGAGACTTCAAACCAAGTTTCCTTGGGATTGACATTACTGGTTGCCAGTTACCATTTTCATAAACTGCTGCAACAACACTTTCAATGGGGTTTTCAAGCAGATCAGGATAATTTTTCCAGAAAAAAATTTTTACTAAGTCATATTTCATATTACTTTCTTTCTTCGCCTTACTTGAACGATCAAATCCTATAAATGTCCAGTAAGATTGCCCATAAATATTAACTTTTTTAAGTCTGTTTTTTCTAAATTCATACATCTCAGTCAACTTGTTCTTATCGATTTCCTTTAAACTTTTTACCGCATACTCTATAATTGTATTGGTATCATCAAATTCTTCACTGTTATGAACCAATGGTGCAACAAAAAACCATATCCAGGGTGACCATACGGTCTTTTCGAAACTATAATAAATACTCTTATCTACGATTGGTCCATCAACTGAATCGATAAGTAATCTACCATTACATTTATTATTTCTTTCCACCAATGGGGTAGGTACTGTAAACAACGTAAATGCTGCCAATAAACCAAAAGCAGGATCTGATTCTTTAGACTCATATCGACAATCTAAATTTACCCAAATCGGTAATGAAGTATAATCATTCAAAAAAATATTTGGATAATTCTTACTCGCTACATCTGTTATATTTTTTTTTGTTCTATCTTTATCTACGATTAAAGCAAATTTTGCTCTATCCACAGCAAAATCCTTATTAGATACATTATACTCAAGCATTCCTGTTTTTGATACTGTTGCACAGCTAGAAGCAAATAACACTAAAATTAACAGTAACAGTATATTTTTTATTCTTAGTGTTTTCATAATAATCCCTCCTAAAAATTTTTTTTCACATCTATAATTTTACCAATCCTAAAATTATATTTTTTTAAATCATCTATATGTGTTAATTCTATTAAACCAAATGTTTTTGTGAAAAAAACAAAAAGACTTGTGCCCTTTAAAAACACTTTGGGATCCTCAGTCTGCAAAAATTCTATTGCATGACCATCCTTAATGTATCCTATGCCATGGGCTGTCTTGTAAAAAAGGCTTTTTTTTTGAGAAAAAATAAGTTCTTCTATATCTTCTCTTGGATGTTCAAAATAAAACAGCAATTTGCCGTCTGAATATTGCCAAATCTTTCTTCCTGACGCTATAAAAACTGTCCTTTTATCCCCTGCTAATGCACTTATCTTTTCACTAAAAGTCGCAATCTTTTGGAAAGACTTACTTTTAATATTCAATAAAAGAACTTCATAGCTTTTATCAGATTCATTATATGCTAAGCCGAAGAGAGCTTTATCACCTATATAAATATCTGTAAATTTATTAGGAAACTCATAAATAGTTTTAAGAGATGCCTCAGGTAGAGCACCCTTTGATGATACATCGACCTCTGCATAATATAAATTAACATTATCGAAAAAAAGAATAGCACCATCTTCACTACAGACCATTTTTTTGAAGGGCTTTTTAATTGTTATTAAGGAACCTGTAATTGGATTCATTAGAATTTTACCATCGTAGGCAATTATGGGTTGGTTTCTTGAATCTATGCAAAACTGCATATTATTATGCAATTTTTCATTAGTAAATTTTTCATTCGATGGGATAATTATCCATTTTAATCTCACTTCACTATCTTCAGGAAGAATAAGAAACGATTTTGATACAATTTCTATTTTTTGTGCTTGAGCAGAAACCGTTAAAAACAAGATAATTATATACAAAATTAAAACTTTTATTCTTTTAACCATTTATAAATAATCCTCTGAGATTGCGTCAAACTATTTTCAAAATCTTCCATAAATTTATCTTTACTAAAATTAAAGCCAAGGTAGTTACCTGCTTTTTCTGTTTCTCCAAGAAAATTATCAAAGGCACCAAAAGAAATTTTTGCGTAAATCTTTCTTCCAATATCTGCAACTCCCGCTTGTAGAGAGGACATAGGTTTACTTAGAAGCGATACAGCATAGTTAATTGTTTCTACTCCCGCTGCTTCTTTACCTTCAACAGTACCAGCTACTGCTATCTTTAAAATTGGTAGTCCCTTCTCATATAGCTTGGTTCCCCATTCTTTCTTATATTTTTCCCCCAGTTTATCGATTACATCTTTCCCAATATCCTCTATTTTTTCTATTGATTCATCCATTATGAGATTACCAAACACACCTGCTACATCATTAAAAAAAGGTGTCCCCTGAGGTAAATTTTTTGAACTTTCTTCTGGAAGCGGATTTACATCAACGACAAGAAGAGAGGATAAATTTTTATTTCGGTTATTCACACTTGTTGTAGATTGTTTACGCAATGACTGCCATTTGCTAAATAGTTCTAACCTTTCTTGAGCTTCTTTTCTTAATTTTTCTTCCTCCATTCTTCTTTGTTCTTCAGGTGTAGGACCTTGAGAATGACTAGGAATGGTTGGATTAAAAAGTGAGTTAAATAGAGGTTGAAGAATCCCTTGTATCATCATTATTTGCATCTGTTCAGAAGGGCTAAACCCTCCACCCACTCCACTAGAAGAACGAGGAGTTGTTGGAGATGGTGAAGTTACTTGTGGACTTAAACTTTTGTCTATACTTGGAGTTGGTGTTGGCGGTTCTGGTGGACATATTAAATTACCTGTAAAGGGGTCTCTCATACAAAATGAAAAGGCATTATTTGTATTTAGAAAAAGTAAAACAGTCAACAAAAATAAAAGTTTTTTCATATACAGGTTTATGAAATCATTTTACTCCTCTAAATTTTTTCTTGTCAATCTTTTCTATTATCTTAATTTTAGAGTTTTTTTGTAAATAACATTTATTCTAACCCTTCTACTGTTAAATCGGCGGGATATTCTATATTAAATTTTAAAGGAAGCTTCTTAATTTCATTGCCTTTAAGATTAACCTTCCAGGTTATTATACCATCGTCTGCAATCTCTGCTTCACCCTTTGCAGGTGATATCTGGTTCACTTTTATTTGTTCATTTCTTGAGACTGGGAAAGCATCTTTTACTATGATTAACAAATCCTTTGACTTGCCATTTACCAATTCTATTTCATACTCATAGCTTACTTTTGTTGTTTTTGTAATTAGTCCAGCATATTCAGTATATTTATTTTTCAGTTTTCTTGTTACCTTTACATTTTCATCTACACCAAGGGTTAAAGTAATATCTTCCTTTGGAGTTATCATTTTTTTAATATCAACTGTGTTAATGAAACTGCCATCAATGTAAACACTCATCTTTCCTGGAATAATTGGAAAATTAAAAGGATTTTTAAACTTTGCTGTTAGAAAAACAAAAGGGCTATATCTTGGTATAGTCTGGTAGATGAGTTCAGCATGTTCGCCTTCATTAATTGAAACTTTTGCTTCTGATAGAAAAGTCCTGTGAGGTTGTTTGTTTGAAATTATGACTTTTTTTTCAGGCATAATGAAATTAAAAGCAGTTACACCCTCTTTAACTTGTGGGACTGGCATAATTTCTTCTTCTATAGATAAGCTTTCTTTCCCAAATTTACTTCTTTCCGGCATTGCCATTGTTTTGTATATAATAGGCGCTTTTTGTCTGTAAATATCTACATACCATGGGGTTATCATTGGAAGTGCACCAGTATGAGGCTTTGCTGTTGATACCTCCATATAGACATCTTTCCAATCTTCGCCTGTATCCTGTGTTATAACTGCATAAGTTTCTACAGTTATCTTTCCACCTACACTATCTACCCTTAAATCATAACCTGGAACCCACTTAACGTTATGAACAAGATAAGTGAATTCAAGATTTACATCCCCTTCTATTTTTGAAAAAACTGTAAGAAATATATTTTTTGTTTCTTCTTTACCTGTTTGTAACTTCAAAAGTTCTTTTTCTAGATTATTTTTTTCTTCTTTTAGCCTCTCTAGATTTACCTCTATTTCTGCAATCCTTTTATAACCCGCTTTTAGAGCATTATTTATAAACCCTGCATAACCCTCAAATTCCTGTTGAGTTAGCTTCTGGTTTGTATTGAAAGGAGAGAGTTTTTTCAAAAATTCAACATAGTTATTTATCGCCGACTCTTCTCCACGAAGGTTTTTCATATCTTCTTCAATTTTTCCAATTTTATGTTTTAATTCTTTTTCCTTTTCTCTTTCCCTCTTTTCAACATAACTTTTCTCAACCCTTATATCGAGTATCTTTGCCATATCTTTTTGTATCTTTGCCTGGACTGTATTATCCTCAGCAAATGAAGTGATACCTGTAAGTTTAATTACATTTTCCCCTTTCTTTAATGTTACCCTTGCCTCTCTTTTAATTATAGCACTATCGGGATAAACAATAACTGACCTAATTATAGAACTAACTTCATTCTGTGAATAAACACTTAAAGGATAAAAAATAATAATCATAATTCCTAGTAAAAACCTTTTCATATAAACGCTCCTTTTAAAAACTTAAATATAGAACTGTATTATGTTATCATTATGCTTTGTTTGTCCTCAACTTTAATTTCAATTTTGTACTTTTTAGGATTATCTTTGAAGCTCATAATCATTCCCTTAACTATAGTATCCGCATCACTGTTCATTTAAAAGCCCTGCTTTATAAAGCTTTTCTTAAACTCATCTGTAATATTTTTACTAATATCGCTTTCTTTGCTTTTTAAATTTGTAAATGGAATTAGATTTAAGGTTTTGATATGCCTGTTGTTTAATTCTAGAGAAAGTAACTTCACAATATTTTCGATTTTATATACATGCCTTTTTGTAAGTTTTAGAGATGTTTTATTTTGATTTGTAACGTAGTAAAACTGGGGAAAAGGGATTTCCTGGTATATAAAACCAGTTTATAATAACTTCACCAGTTTGTCTTAAAACTATCCAGTAATTGCATTCTGTTAACTCAACATTCTCAGGAAATACAAAAATTTACCCAGTAATAACCTGGTCTGTTTTTTTATATTTCCTACAAATACTGGTTTAGACCTATAACTTATTAAGCCAGGTTTTCCATTATCATCTTTAACGAGATCAATATAAATAGTACCATCGCCTCCAAACTTGTGCATCGCAAGTGTTACTTTCTCTATTATTGCCCTCCTCTCAAGCATAAAAACTTGAAAATAAATATATTTTGATGTTACATACTCTGCAGTTTCTTTGTCCATTATCTTTACACCCTTGTCACCTTCAATTCTAAAAAGTTCAACAAGATTTGGAAACTCCATATTACCAAATTCAACCCGTTCTCATTTTTTAGGTTTAGGAGTTTCAAATTGAGGTTCTGCTGGTTTTGTTACTGCAGGTGGAATTACTGGAACAACCGGTTCTATAGGTTTTGCAGATAGTATTTCTACAGCCTCAGTTTTAAACTCATTTGCAAAAAGATATGACCTAGGACTATTTTCTACCTTTTTCATAGCTAGTTTAATATATTTATATACTTTGCCTCAATATACTCGCTGTAAGAAGGCACATAGGGACTTGACAACAAAGAATCATTAATACCGTTTGAATCAAGCCCATGCGTTTGTTTAATATGCCTCGATGAGGTAAACTGCTTTGATTGCTGAGGGTCATAGGACAACCACCCCACGTCAGGGGAAAAAATCTCAACCCAAGCATGTCCACCTTGTCCTAATGACTGTACAACATACTCATTACGACCAACAGGTATCTTCATTGGTTCCTTAAGACTAATACCACCAACAATTCTTGCAGGAATCAGCAGCACGTAGCAAAGCTATAGCTATGTGGGCAAAATTCTGACAATTTCCTGATTAACTTTTTAATGTATAAACTGCATCATATTGTGGGTGATTATAAGTGTAATTTACATTATCCACTACAAAATTTAATATCCTAGAGACCGCTTCATATTCAGTATTTACGTACTCAACAAGCTGTTTTGTCAAGTTTTTATAATGTCTGATTCACTCTGAACTTGGGAAGTTGGTTTTAAAAATATCTTTTCTTTTTCAGGAATATCTTTTAAAGGATAAGAAGCTTTACTTTTAAGCACTTGAAGGCTACTTTTTACGTTAGACGTAAAATTAACTGTTACATTAATATCAACATCAATACCCTCCCATGTAACTATTTTGAATCTATTTCCAAACTCATCCTTTGAATCTTCAATTAAAGCAGGTTGAGGATTAACTTTAATAGCTAAATTCTCTATTACCTGAGTTACTGTTGCTGATGTAATTTCTTGAGAATGTTTCTTTGCTGTTTCTAAAGGAGTATTGGGTTCTGCTTTTTATCAGGTCTGTTGGAGAATATCCTCTCATATTTTGAACCATAGTATCTAAAGTAAGCGGTTTTCCGTATCCCACTTCACCAAAAATCTCAGCAACACCCTTATTAAAAAAATACATTAGCCTGACCTTGAGTCATTAACATAAATTCTTTACCTTTTCAATTTTACCTATGGCAAAGGAAGTATTTGCAAATAATATTAGCAGCAATGCTATAATATAAAAGGGCTTCTTCATACATACCTGTTTTTTAAACTATTATTACCATACACAACTTAATAAATAAAGGTAATATTCACATTTGAATACTCTATCTTGGTTTTATTATCCCATACTTTAGCATATCATTTATAACCTCTGTTAGCGGAAGCCCTATGACGTTAGTAAAAGAACCTTCTATCCTTTCTACCATAAAAAGACCATAACCTTGTAACGCATAAGCCCCTGCTTTATCGAGAGGTTCCTTCGTTGCAACATAGTTTAAAATTTCTCTTTCCTTCATAACTTTAAATTTTACCTGTGTTCTTAAACTTTTAAGTACCTGTATATTTTTTTCAGGTATGGTAAGGCAATATGCAGTAAATACGGTATGCCACTTTCCCTCTAATGACTTCAGTGTTTTTATCGCTGCCTCTTCATCCGCTGGTTTCTCATAAATCTTTTTTTTTCTTACAACTATCGTATCTGCAGTAAGAAAGGCACCTTCTTTTAGTCCCAAACGGGATAATGTTTCGGTCATTTTATTTAATGCCTTCCTTTCCACATAGTATCTTGGCGATTTAAACTTAAATTCGATATCCTCCCCATAAGGCTTTATCACATAAAAATCTATACCCACACTTTTTAAAAGTTCTATTCTGCGGGGTGATGAAGAAAGTAAATAAAAAGGTATGTGACTATTCTTATAAATCATAGAAACTCTTTTAACATAGAAACTATTTTCTCTTTTCCTTGAGAGGTATCTATTTTCATTATTCTAAAAGATGGGATTTCAATTGGAGCTTCAAACTCTCGTAACTGTCTTAAAAGAATCTCTTCATGCGCATCAGAAATATCATCGCCCTTTGTTTGTCTCTCTTTTATTCTTTTTTTAAGAATCTCCTCATTTGTTACACAATAAACAAAAAAGGGGTTAAGCCCTTTTTTGTAGCAAGTTTCTACAACTTTATGCCTTTGCCACCTTTTTATAAAGGTTGCATCTAAAATTACTCTTTTATTACTACCAACATATTCTAACATTCTATTTATCATTGTTTCGTATGTCTTCATAGTAAAATCGCTTGTATATATGCCTTCTCCATAACCTGCATATACATGTTCTGTCTTTTTTATTCCTGAGATCTCTTTTCTTATTTCATCTGAGCGAATGATTACAAACTTATCTGAGAACTCTTTGGCTAAACTGCTCTTTCCTGTACCGGGAACACCAAAAAAAATTACAGGATTAAAATCTGCTTCTTTTGATATATAGTAATCTGCTAAATGAAAGTAATCCCTCGCTTTCTTCATAATCCTATCCTTTTGTTCTCCAGAAAGATTATCAGAAATAAACCCCTCTACTTTTCCCCTTACAACAGCCCTATAAACCTTATAAAACTTTAAGAATGCTTGGTCTATTACATCTTTATAGCTCTCTTCATAACCCTTTCTAACTGCTCTAGATAAATCATGTCTGCCGTTATATTCCAAATCCATTAGGAGAAAGGCGATATCATTTAAAACATCATCAATTCTAAACCTGTTATTAAATTCAATACAGTCAAAAATAATTGGTGGGTCAGTTAAGCATATATGTTGTGAATGTAAATCTCCATGTATTTCTTTAACATAACCTCTTTTTCTTCTTTCATAAAAGCCTTTTTTATTTTCCTTTAGAAACTGTCTAGTGTATTGTAATAGCCTATCAAAACATGCTTTATCAATAGTTCTACCAATATAGGGTTCAATCTGTATGAAATTTTCTTCACAGCTAAAAACTGTATTCTTGTAGATGCTTTCCTTAGTTTTTTTCGGAGAAAGTGTTTTATGAAAATGCGCAATATATGCCCCAATCTGCATAAGCTGTGAGTATAGAATGTCTCCATTTTGTATTTTCTCGTAGAGTATTAAATCTTGGGGTATGTAATTCATTAGTACTGCATACTCAGCTACTGAATAACCCTTCTTTTTATCAAAAGAAAAATGCCCCTCCTTAGTAAGATATATGGTTACAACACCCAAATATAACCCCTTAATCAATCTTGAATTTAATTCTACCTCTCTTTTGCAATAAAACCTTCTCTTAGCAAGTGTTGTAAAATCAAGAAAACCAAAATTTACTGGTTTTTTTATTTTATAAACTTTATCATCCGCAATAAAAACTTGAGAAATATGCGTCTCTATATGCTTGATGTAATTGGGTTTATTAGGATAATTTTTGGGATCAAGCATAAAATCTATAAGCTTATCTCTATCGATCATTTTTAATCCTTATTACTCTTTTTTCTGTCACTATTATATCTACCCGCTGGTCAAAATAACCCATAGGAACCTTATCAATGATCTGAAGCTCATAAGCAAGTGCTATTCTAAAGGTTTCTTGCTTTAACAAAGGGATAATCCTATCATAAAAACCACCACCATAACCCATTCTTCCTCCCTTCAAATCAAAAGCAGAACCAGGTATTATAGCACAATCAATATCTTGAGGTCTGGCCATAACATTTTTCTCTGGATCGGGCTCAAGAATCCCATATGCCCCTTCCTTCAAATGACTCAGATCATTTATAAAATAGGGTACCAACCTTCTATTTTGAACATCTGTCAAAGGAAGAATAACTTTTTTATGTTCTTCCAAACACTTTTCAATAATTGGTATTGTTCTAACCTCACTTCTAAAATTTACAAACAAAAAAATCTTCTCTGAATTAACAAATTCAGCTACTGTCCAAAGATTTTTTTTGATTTCTTCACTTTTTAAATTTATTTCTTGAAGGGATAGTTTATCTCTTTCTGCAAGAACCTTCCTTCTAATCTCCTGTTTGTAAGTTTTAAGATTCATTACATGCCTCTTCAATGAATTTTCTTAGAATATTAATTGATTCTTTACTTAAACCTAAAAACTCTAGCCCTGCACCATTAGGATATTGGGGCTTTTTTTTATTTTTATCTTCATTAATCCATATAATCTTTGCCCACGTTTTAAACAGCCTATTTGTATCAGGTAATAAAAACTTTAGTTCTAAAACAGCTCCTTCCCTTAAATTAATATCTCCCGCTAAAAAGGCGCCTCCTTCACTTAAATCAAGTATTAAACCTTTATCCATTTTGTCTTCAAAGCCGTAAAAAGCGGGGATTGAAACTTTTTTTCTTTCTTTTTTCCTTTTCTCAATTTTCAAAAAAGCATCTATTGCTGAAAGTAAATCTTCTTGAGTAAAAGGTTTTTTCAAAATTTTATTGGCACCTGCTGATTTCACCATCTCTTCTAATTCATTATCGATAAAAGCAGAAACCAAAATTACAGGTATATGTTTAAATGCCTGATTAATCCTTATTGACTTTAAAAATTCTATGCCATTCATAACAGGCATCTCATAGTCGATGATTACTAAATCGGGAACTATTTTTTGTAAAACATCTAATGCTTCCTTACCATTACTTGCGGTGTAAATTTCACAGTCAACAGTAGAAAGATAACTTTTTTCTAGTTCAATAAAAAAATTCACATCATCCACAATAAGCAACTTAGGTTGCATGGCAAACTATTATATTTTATTTTTTCTGAATTTTTCAATCACAAAGGGTTTCTTACAAACCAGTAAAATTTAGCTTTTTCAATAGAAATGAAATTAAAAATATACACAGATTAATCAAAACTATAACTGCACCTGTTGGTAAATTTAAACTAAATGAGATAATTATGCCAGTAAAAACTGAAAAGAGGCTAAATATACAAGAAAGAAATAAAGCCTCCTTAAAGCTTCTTGCAAACTGTAGTGAAGAAACACTCGGCAATATTAAAAAGGAAGAGACAAGCATAATACCTATAATTTTCATTGATAACACAACAGTTAGTGATATTAAAAGTATTAAAATTACATTGATTCTTTTAGTTTTTATGCCTGAGACTTTTGCTAAATCCTCATCAAACGTAGTCGATACCAATTGGTGATAAAAACATATAATAACAATGATTACAGCAACAGAAAGTAATACAGAAATAAGCACTTCTTCATTGCTTACAGCCAATATATTACCAAAAAGATAACTAAAAAGGTCTATGTTAAAACCACCTGCAATACTTGAAATTAAAATACCCAGTGAAACACCTGCAGAAGATACAATACCAATGGCAGCATCACCATAAAGTTTAGCTTTCTCAACTATAAGCAGTATTCCATAACCACTTAACAACGTTAACGGTATTGCAACATACATGGGATAAAGATTAAGTAGTAAACCAACAGCAACACTTCCAAAGGTTACATGGGCTAAACCATCACCAATTAAAGATAGTTTTCTTAACACAAGGAAGTTTCCCAATATAGAACAAAGTATGGCTATAAAACAACCTGCAACAATAGCTCTCTGAATAAAACCAAAGCTTAAAAGTTCAAAAAAATTCATACCTAAACCACCTAATGTCTATGGCATATAATATGTTGTGAACCATAACCAAAATAATGAGACATACTTTCTGATTTGCAGAAATCATCAAAAGTACCGAAAAAAACAATCTTTCTATCAAAATACATAAGTTTATTAGCATACTTACCCACTGTTCCAGTATCATGTGTAATTAAAATTATTGTTACATGCCTTTCTTTATTGATACTTGAAAGGATATCAAAGAATTTTTCTCTCGTTTCTGGATCTAACGCAGTTGTAGGCTCATCAAGTATTAAAATATCTGGCTCTGATACAAGTGCTCTGGCTATAATAACTCTTTGAAATTGTCCACCAGAAATTTTATTTATATTTTTGTTTTTGATATCTAAAATACCCATCATTTCAAGGACATCTAAAACCTTCTTTTTATCATATTTTTTAAATTTTAAGGATAATTTATACCTTGAAAGTAATCCCATACTTACTACTTCTTCCACAGATGCAGGGAAAAAAGGGTTTATGTTAAGTTTTTGAGGTACATAACCAATTTTATACCATTCATCAAAATCTTTTATTTGTTTATCAAAAATCCAGATATTGCCATCTTCCCTTTCAATAAGACCAAGCATTGCTTTAACAAGCGTACTTTTACCCGAACCATTAGGGCCTGACAATGCTATATAATCACCTTCCTCAACAGTAAAACTAATTCCTCTAAAAATTTCAAATCCTTCATATTTAACAGAAAGGTTTGACACCTTTATTGCTGGCATTGTAAACCTACTTTTAATTGTTTAAGATTCTCTTCCATAATATCAAAAAAACTTATACCTCTTTCTAACTGCTCCTTTGATACGTTATGACCTGCATTTATTTTTAGCATCGTAACGCCAGCTTCTTTAGATATAATCTCAGCAATTCGTGGTGACAAAAACTCTTCATAGTATATATATTTTAGCTTTTTATTTTTAATGTCTCTTATAATCTGGGCAACTCTTTTTGGTTGAGGCTCTTCATCGGGTGATATTCCTGTATATACAGAAACATAATGTAAATTATACCTATTAGCAAGATAATTAAAGGCAAAATGTCCACCATGATAAAAGTCTCTTGTTTTACAATCAGACAAACCTTTTTTATACTTTTCATCAAGATTATTAAGTTCTTTTTTTATCATTTTTGCATTATTTTTATAAAATTCGCTATTTTCTTTATCTGCCTTAATAAAACCTTGCAACATATTATCTACCATCGTTTTAGCATTTAAAAAATCAAGCCATATATGCGGGTCTATTTTACCCACGTTTTTATGATGGTGATCTCTATCATCCTCTTCTTTTTTTTCAAGAAATTCTATTCCCCTGCTTGAATCTACAATTACGAGGTTTTTATTATCAATACTTTTCAAAACCTTTTCCACCCATGGTTCCATATACAAACCAGTATAGACAAACACTTTTGCTTTGTTAATTTTTAAAACATCCTCTGGTGTTGGTTCATAACTATGTGCTTCAACGCCTGGTGGTAGAAGTAATGTTACTGAAACTTTATCTTTGCCTATCCTTTTTGCAAAATCATAAAGAGGGAAAAGAGTAGTAACAACAAGTAATTTTTTTTGTGAACTTTCCTCTTGTTTTACACATGAGCCAATAAAAAGAAAGATAGCAAAAAAAGTTATTGCTTTCAAAAACCTTATTTTCATAGGTAAATTATACCAGAAAATTAATTGAATTCATCAAATTTAAGAATCTGTGTATAATACAAAAAATGCAATTGCTGTTAAAATTGCTTATTTCTCTATTGATTATTACTATTGCATCTGAAATAGGAAAGAAATTTCCTACTTTGAGCGGCTTGATTGCAACTATGCCTTTAACTACACTAATTGTAATGTTTTGGATATATTATGAAAACAATGGAAATTGTACTTTACTTACAAAATATATAACGGGCGTAATTTTCGGAATAATTCCAAGTATGATATTTTTTATAGTTTTCTACATATCTTTAACAAAGGGATTTACTTTTTACTTATCACTTTTACTTTCTTTTTTCACATGGTTAACTTTTTCTTTTATTCATCAGTTTTTTCTAAAATAGACTTTCTTTTCAAATGAAAGATATAGGGTAAAACCATAATAAGAGAAATAATCACGATTGAAAGTAACAAAGACTTAATCTCACCTTTTATCAACAAATCTATTAATGAGCTACCAAAGTAAACATATGCAATACAGGCAGGCAACATAAAAACAAAGGATGTTACTACATAGTGAATAAATGGCACAGGGGTTATCCCAAAAAGGTAGTTTAATGCAGGAAAAGGAAAGATAGGAACAATTCTTGTAAATGCAACAACCTTCCATCCATTTTTTTCAACAAGCTTCTTTAACTTTCGCCATCTCTTATAACCAAAAATTTCTTTTACAACATCACTAAATAGATATCTAGAAATTAAAAAAGGTATTGAACAGCCAATAGTTGCACCTATAATTGCAAAAAAAATGCCATAGACAGGTCCCCATAAAGCACCTGCTAATATTGTTAAGATAAGGCTTGGAAAAAAAACTGCTGGACCTATTGAGTAAACAATTATATATATTATTGGTGCAAAGTATTTATATGATTTTGCTAAGGCAATTAAATTTTGCAATGTTAAAACACCAACTTTCTGTAAGTTATAAACATATAAACTCAACAATAATAAAATGCTAAACAAAAGTATTTTTAATAAGTTTACCTTAGATAAAAAGGCAACTAATAGTCTATTAACCCATTTTTTCCAATCTTCTATGGGTTTATCAATTATACTTTTTGTTAGATATTCATAAACATGGAAGGCTTTTAATCCGTTTTTCATAAAACGGTTTTTACAGCCCATACACGTGGTTAATAAAACTTTTTCTCCAACCTTTTTAGAGATTCTTTTTAAGAACTTGATTGATACATCTTTATCAAGTTTGCTTGCACTGCCACCTAATCCACAACAGTTAGGTTTATCAAATACATAATAAGCTTTTTCGTGAAAAACCCTACCAATACTTTTTTTTATCTCCATAATTTTAAAATTTGGACAGGGATGGTGGAAGATAAAACCATTTTCTTCAAAGTTTATCATTTCAGTTATTTCTAATACATGCACTACCTCCATATCGGGCATAAACTCTTTAAAAACCTTTTTACAATTACCACAGGCAACTATTAATTTATTTACACCTCCATTCTCAAGTAACTCTTTTAAGTTTTGAACAAAATACATAACAAACTGTACATCTCCATTTTGATAGGCAGGATCAGAACAGCAATGTATAACTAATCCAATTTTTTCTCCTAACATCTTTTCAATGAGTTTTTTTAAACTAAAAACTATCTTACTCCCCATTGAAACGAGAGCACATCCTGGAAAAAATACAGTTTTGCCAAAATTTAATGTAGTAAAGGGAAATCTACTCAACCTTTTTACAAAATTTCTTGATTGGTTTATTGCATTTCTAGCCTCTTTAGAAAGCTCATTTTCAGATATCAACATCTTTTTTAGTTCATAAAGTGCATTAGCAGGCTCAACGTTAAAAGGGCATAAAAAATTACAGAGACCACAGTTTGTACAAATAAAAACAGAGTTATCTCTTTTTAGGTATATTTCTTTGGGATAGCCATACTTTTCAAGATAAGGACATTCAAAACATTTACCACAAAGCGTACAGTCTTGTATTTTTAACAACATAAACTTCCAAAACAAGAAGAGCCTTTTTGTGCAGTACAGGCATAACAATGCTCTTTTGTTACTATTTTTTTGTTTACTAGTTGTTTTAAAGATTTCAATTTGTTAACATGAGCTATTTTAAGACGAAGAGCATTGTTAAAATCACAATCATAAATGTTTCCATCATAATCAACGTTGATTAAGTTCCTACACATAAGTTTTTCAAGATTTTTTTCATTAAAACTCACTTTGAGCAACGACATATAATCTTCATAATTCCCCGATTCCTTCAAAAACTTTTCATATTTTCCTATGGGTGTATTTGTAATCATTATAAGGTTGTTATACTGAATGTTAAATTCATTCTTTAACGTTTTTTCAAATACACTTAACATTGACTGATCAGGAAGTTGAGGAAGCACAGGATTATATACAATATTTAGCTCATATTCCTTACCAAACCCAAACTCATTTAATCTTTTTAACATTTTTATTGATTTTTCATATACTCCATAGCCTCTTTGTAAATCCAGTTCTTCTTTATTTATGGAAGGTAGCGAAGCAAAAAGAGAAATCCGTTTATCTCTTAATAACGTTATTAGCCAATCATTATTAAATAAGGCGGTTAAATTTGTCCTGAATATGATTTTTGGGACAATCCTCTTTGATAATTCTATTAAAAAAACTATATATGGGTTAAGCTCTGGAGCACCACCTGTTATATCAATTGTATTTACCGTTGACTCTTTAATTAGTGAAAGGATTTTTTCCATAACTTCTTTATTCATAATTCTATTATCATCGGGACCTGCTGAAATATGACAATGTGTGCATGATTGGTTACAAAGTCCACCAACATTAATCTGCACCGTTTTTATCTCATCTTTTTTCAATACATATCCCATTGATTTGACTTTTTCCTGAAAACTTAGATCTATAAAGCTTTTACCGCAGCAGGATTTATACTTTAACTTTTCAGAACTTTTAAATGCAGAAACTGTAATGGAGTAAAAATTAATGCCATCGATAGTACGCCAAGGTTGACTATCTTTCTTCAATATCCTTACAGTTTTAAATCCAGCTTCTTTAAAGGCTTTTATAAAATGCTCTTCTTTCATAGCACCAGAAATGCAACCAGACCATAATTCTGGATCATTTTTCATGTAATCAGGCACTTCTTTATCACTAACTATATCGCTGATTACTGCCCTCCCATCATCCTTCAAAACTCTAAATATCTCTCTAAACAGTTGTTTTTTATCTTCATCTCTAATCAAATTAAGCACACAATTTGATACAACCACATCTACCGTTTTATCTTTTATAAGAGGTTCTTCTTCCTCTAATTCCTTAATTTTAAACTCTAATTCTAGATAATCATCCAACGTGTTGATGGGATGTAGTCTTATATACGCATCAAGTTTTTCTAAATCAAGCTTTAAGTTTTGTATCCGTCCTCTTTTAAATTCAAAATTTTTATACCCTAATTTTTTAGCTACTTCATTTTCATATTTCCTTGCCAGTGATAGCATATCACTATTCATATCCACACCTATCACCCAACCATTCTTCCCAACTACCTGTGCTAAAATGAAACATAATTTACCTCCACCAGACCCTAAATCAAGCACCGTCTCTCCTTCTATAACATACTGAGATGGGTCACCACAGCCATAATCCTTTTCAATTATCTCCTGAGGTATGATTTTTAAGTATTTATCTGAATAAGTAACAGGACAACAAAGAGATTTTTCTACTTGCTTAGATGCTCTTTTATACCTTTCATATACAACTCTTTCTTTATCCATTATTAATACCCCTATTTATAATATTTGATGAGTCTTTCCGGAGAAACTCCCATCAAAAAAAATATTACAATAACAAAATTTTTAAAACTATGAAAGAAAGGATGAAAAAAACATCCTTTTAGTAGTTTTCTCGGTGACACAAAAATAGGCTTATTTACAAATTTTATCTTACCTTCTTTACGCAGTCTTAAAACAAGATCTACATCTTCAAGAAAAGGAAAGGCTTTAACATTCCCAATGCGTTCTAATATCTCTTTCTTGACAAATATTGCTTGATCCCCATAGGGCAAATAATGCAGCAGCGATCGAATATTAGCAAATAGTTCAACAATTTTAGTCGCAAAGTTCCCACCAATATACTTTAACTTAAAAAAACCAGCCACATATTGTTCATCGAGCATAAAATCTTCATTTCTTACAGATGTCGAAAGCCGCGTATCTGCATGGAGAATCAAAATTATCTCTCCCCGAGCGATTTTTATGCCTTCTCTAATTTGTTTTCCCCGACCTTTATCTGTTATAACAATCTTTGCACCTTTAGATTTTGCAATAGTTATAGTATTATCAATGCTTCCGCCATCAACAACAATTATTTCAAAGGGATTAATATAAGAGAGTGAATCTAATACTTCCTTGATGTTATATTCCTCATTATAAACAGGTATAACAACAGAAATTTTTATTTTATTTGACATATTTCTCCGTAAGGTAAATCTTTTATACCGCCTTCTAAAATGTAGAGCCTTTCTTCAGCAACACCTTTACTTAAAAAATAATCATAGGCATTTTTTGCTGCATTTCCATCTCTAGGACATATAATAATATCCAAATTATCTTTTTTCACCTTTTCAACTACGGGAACTAACTTACTTTTATCTGCATCACTTTTGACGGGATAGGCAAAAGTTCCAATCGAACCTTTAATATGCCTTTTTGTAAAATCCTTTTCTTTTTGCAAATCAATTAAATGAACGTGTTTGCTCGAACCAATTAGTTTTTTAAAATTTGCAGGGTTAATAAATTTTATAATCTTTGCCATGAGCATAGGTGCTTACAAAAATAAGTAATAACAAAAGTACAATTTTTTCATGTCTTATCTTTTTTTTTCAATTATTTTATTAGATTAGCTTTTTTACTGTCAAATTGGTAAAACCTATATATAAAAAGCTTTTCATAGTTTTAATAAATAATTCCTAAAATTTTGACGCAACTTTTTAAATCCTATACATAACTTTTAAGTTTTCATTGTATAATGAAACTATGAAAATAAAGGTTTTTTTTATAAGAAACAACAGCAATTTTTATAGTCTAGCAACATTACTTGCATCAATTGAAGATATGGATGGTATTTATGCGGAAATTGTTAATTATAACCAACTAAACTTCCTTAATGTAAAAAACTACCCCTTTGACAAAATCCTTTTTTGTTTTTCACTCAATACAATTTCTTACTATACTGATTACGATACAATTGCAGAACTAATAAAAAAATATAAAACTGATAACACTCTTTTTATCGCAGGTGGACCCCATCCATCAGCACAACCCGATGACATGTTTAGGTTGGGTATTGATATTATCGTAAGTGGACCTGGCGAAAAGTCACTTAGAGAAATTTTACTTCATATAAAAGAAAATGAACAACTGCCAAAAGTATTTAGGAAAAACTATGAAAATTTAGACGAATATCCATCATTCCCTCTAAAATCAAACATCTACAAACCTATAGAGATTACAAGAGGATGTCCCTATTCTTGCTACTTTTGCCAAACAAGTTATCTATTCTCAAAGGTACCAATACACAGAAGCATTGAAGATATATGCAAACATATAAAAATAGCATTTGAAAGAGGAATTAAAGATTTTAGGTTTATCACTCCTAATGCACTTGGTTATATGTGTAACAATGGTCAACCAAATATCCAAGCCTTAGATACACTTCTTAGCAGTATTAGAAATATCATAAAAGAAAAGGGGAGAATTTTTTTTGGAACCTTCCCATCGGAGATAAGACCTGAGTATGTTAATAACGAAGTTTTAAATGTGCTAAAAAACTATATTGACAACAAAAGAATTCACATAGGACTTCAATCAGGAAGTGAATCTATGTTGAAAAAGGCCCATCGAGGCCATACTGTTTTAGATGTCATTAAGGCAATTGAACATGCCCTTAAAGCAAATTTTGATGTTGATGTTGATGTTATATTTGGTATGCCCTATGAGACTGCTCATGAAATGGAAGAAACACTAACATTCATAAAAAAATACTCTTCTCAAAATGTTAATTTCAGGGTCCATTATTTTATACCCCTACCTGGTAGCCCTTGGGCAAAGCTTGCTCCAACCCCACTTCCGAAGGAAATCAAAAAAGAACTTGAAATTCTTGTTGGTAAAGGTAAATTGTGGGGGGCATGGAAACGCCAAATGGAGTTTTTTAAAATGTATGAGACAAAAAGTCTTTAAATAATAAAAAATTAGATTTAAAATTAAAACATGTTAAAAAAGATTAAAGTAAAAAAGCCTATCCTTCAAATGTCCCTGTATATACTTTTTATTGCTATGTTTGGTCAGTTTTTTCTATCTCTCGTTATGAATGTGACTGGATACTACCTTGATATGAAAGAAACGATAAGAAAACAAGCAGAAGCAAAGATTGATAAAATAAATTATACCATCGAACGAATAGTCTCTCTTGGTATCCCACTTACAGAAATCCCCCAATTAAACGAAGAATTAGAAAAAGAGTCAAAAGATGATATTTTCATTTTTTTTACAATTATTGATGAAAACAACAATATTCTTTACCATAGTGATCCAATAGCTGTCGGAACAAAGTTTCCCATTGAACAAAAAAAAATTGAGCAACAAAAAGAAATAAAAGCTAATGTCTTCCCCTATAACCAGATTTTTCTAATATCAAAACCAGTTTATGATTATAAAAAAACAAAGATTGGTTTTATAGTTACAGGCTACTCACCTAACAAACTATACAGTAAGGTTTTCTGGGTATTTCTACGTGCATCCTTTGCTTCATTTATTGCAGGTATATTTGGTATTGGCATGATTATTTATTTTTACAGAAAACAGATTCAAAAACCATTGGATACCCTACTTGAATCATTAGAATCTTTCAAAGAGGGTAAATTTACCCCCATTAAAATAGATGATAGTGAAACTGAAATCAGCACCATTATAGAAGCGATAAACAGTATAGTAGAAACTTTGAATACAACTTTCGCAGAGAAGGAATTACTTCTAAATAAGCTAAAAAATGAGGAAGAAAAACTAAGAAAAATTATAGAAAAAACCGAAATGGGCATAGCAGTTATCAAAAATGACAAGTTTATCTTTGTAAACCCCGGTTTTTTAAAAATATTAAAAATTGATTATACTTACCATCTAATAGGTAAAAGTATATTTGACTTTTTTGCTCCATCAGAACAACCAATTTACAGAGAAGCTTTCTATGAAGTTTTAGAAACTGGTGCAAAAAAAACCTTTGATACAGTAAAAATGTATGATGCCCATAATAATGAGATTTTTTGTACTATTGAAGTTGCTTTATTGGAAACATCTGAATGGGGTAAAAGATTGCTTAACATCACCTTTCAAGATATTACTGAAAAAGTTCATTTTATGGAACAGCTAAAGGCTAAAAATGCAGAATTAGAACAGCTTATAGAAAAATACAAATCAACCCAGCTTGCTTTACAAGTAGCAAATGAAAAGCTAGAAAATGCTTTAACCGCAGTCGAAAAAGCCAACGAGGAGCTTAAAAAAATTGACAATATGAAGGATGTATTTTTTTCAACAATTACTCATGAACTCAAAACTCCTTTATCACTTATACATGGATACATTAGCATCTTAAAATCTGATAACAATATTAAAGCTTCAGCTATGACAATTGATATTATAAATGCTATTGAAAGAGGAACAAAAAGATTAACAAACCTTGTTGAAGAAATTCTTGAGCTTATGAAGATCCGCTCAGGAAAGCTAATATTAAACCTGAATTTAACATATTTAAAATTTATTTTAACACCTTTGATTATGGAACTTGAACCTCTTCTTAAAGCCAAAAATATTTCAGTAGAATTAATAAATATCGATAATTTACCCATGTTAAATATCGATTCTAAGAAGTTTGAAACAGCGTTAAGAAATATACTTGTGAATAGTATAAAATATTGCAAAAAAAATGGAAAAATTACCATAAGCGGAGATATTGAGAAAGAAAACAATAAAACATTTATCAAGCTTGCTATTAAAGATGAAGGATGTGGTATTTCACCCTTCAATATTGATAAAATTTTTACTGAATTTTTCACCCTCCCACCACCCCAAAACGGCAAAGAACTTCCTATTAGAGGAACAGGACTTGGTTTAACCATAACAAAGGGTATTATTGAAGCACACGGTGGTAAAATTTGGGCAGTAAGCCCTGGATATGACCCTGAAACATATCCAGGTACAACTTTCTATATTACAATACCTATTAGTGATTAAATAGCTTAATCAGTACATCTGCTAGTATGGGGATTTCTTCCATACCAACAGTTCTAAAATCTATGATACAGGCATTTTCCTTTCTTCTTACAACTACTGGTGGGTTACTTTTAAGCAATGATTTTGACAAATCCTCTTCAGAAAGCTTGGGATGTTTTATTTTTAAAACAACTGTCTCTAATGTTAACTCAGGAAGGCTGCCACCTCCTGGTGTTGAAAAATCTATATCAAGTTTAAAATAATGCTTATGTATCTTGCCAGTAATTAATTTAACAAATTTTTTAGCCCTACTTTTTATGCTTTCCTTCGGTTCTATTAGCATTTTAATCACTGGTGAAGCATCATAATTTCCCCTTTTAAGGTAAAAAAATAACCTCTCAAGGTAGTAAATAGTAAATTTATCTGGCCTTAATGCTCTGTATAATGGATTTTTTTTCATTTCATCAATATAGACTTTTTTACCAACTATCAAACCTGCTTGAGTACCACCAAGAAGCTTATCACCACTAAAAGAGACAATATCAACTCCCTTTTTAATCTCTTCTTCAATAACTGGCTCATCCATACTAATCTGTCTAATAATCCCACATGCACCACTACCTGCATCAAAATAAAAGGGTATTTTATATTTCAAAGACAGCTTTATTAATTCTTCAGTGTTAACTTCTTTCACAAAACCTTTCTGCACAAAATTACTTCTATGTACTTTTAAAATTAAACCCGTATTATCATTTATGGCTCTTTCATAATCATAAATATGTGTTTTGTTTGTCGTTCCCACTTCCTTTAAAATAGCACCAGAACATTTCATAATCTCTGGAACTCTAAAGGACCCGCCAATTTCAACAAGCTCACCTCTTGAAACAATAACCTCTTTGCCACAGGCTATGGTATTTAAAACAAGCAAACAAGCAGAAGCATTATTATTCACTACAAGTATGTCTTCACTTCCAAAAAGAGAGGGTTTTATATGTTTCAATCTTGAGCCTCGAAGCCCTGTATCTAGATTGAATTCAAGATCTGAATAGTTACAAATCAAAGGTTTAATCTCATCAACTATCTTTTCAGAAAGTGGTGCTCTACCAAGATTTGTATGTATAACAGTACCTGTTGCATTAATAATTCTTTTGACTGGCAGTTGTAATACTTTATCAATATAAATTTTCAATTCCTTTTCAAAATTTCTTTCACTAAACTTGTCCTGTTCCTTTTGGAAATGATTGGATTTTATTGATTTTCTTTGATCATCTAGCATAAGGTTTATCGCTTCTTTGATGACATATCTCGGCTGAGATACAATTTTTTCAGCTCTTTCTATTAAAACATCAACTTTAGGCAAAAACTTGTTAAATTCATTCATATCTCTATTTTTTCCAGCTGTTTTAGTACATACTCTCTTATCAATTTATCATCTGGCAGTTCCTCTACAACTTCACCATCTTTTATGTAAAGCTTTAAAAGATTCGTCATATCCGAACCACACCTACATTGTATCCTTTTGTTTATTGGAACTACTACTTCATAACCACATTGGAAACATTTCAATACATCCTTCCTACCAGAATGTTTACCTCTTTTCGCACAAAACTTATCTTCTATTTCTACAATGTCCATAGAATAATCAATCGTCGAGGCAGAACTAATAGATGTGCCAACCCCATAGCCATCACAATACTCATTTAAATTCTTTATTTTTTCCTCATTTATTCCACCAGAAACCATTATTTTGACATTTTCAAAGCCTCGTATGTTTAATTCCCATCTTACCTCTTCAAGAAGTCTCTTAAAATCACCTCTTCTTGAACCAGGTGTATCTAATCTTATACCATACAACTTATCTTTAAGAGCCTGTGCAACCCTGATTGCTTCAAACTTCTCATCAAGAAAGGTATCAATTAAAACAATGCGCGGTACCTCTGCTGGAATTATTTTATCAAAAGCAATTGCTGCTTCTACTGTATCTCCGAATATGAGAATAAGAGCATGGGGCATAGTCCCTGTGGGTTTTATACCAAGTAATTCTGCAGACAAAATTGTAGAAACACCATCACATCCACCAATATATGCACTTCTTTCAATCATTGGAGCAATTGCAGGATGCATCCTTCTCGCACCAAAACTTATAACTACTCTGCCATCAGCAGCTTTCTTACATCGCGCTGCTTTCGTTGCTATTCCTGAAGATTGACATATAAAACCAAGCATAGCAGTTTCATAGACACCAAACTCTAAATAATCACCCGTTATTTCCATAACAGGTGTCCATGTTTTAAAAAATGTGCCTTCTGGTAATGCCCTCAAGGTTACTTTTTTACCTTTAAGTAGATGTACAACTTCCTTAAGTCCTGTGAAAACTCCGAAATTTATACCTTCTGGAAAACCTTTTACAATGAACTCTGCAGAAACTTTTTTGTGAATGTTGTATGCCTTCAATATCTCTTTAGTTCTTTCAAAATAAATATCTGTAACAAAACCCTTTTTAATCTCTTCTTCCGTCGCAATAAAAAAATCTCTATTATAACTCATACAAAATCAACCCCAAGAACATTTTTCATATCTTTGAAAACATAATCTTTATCTTTTTCATCTATAGCAGAAACTGCATCTTTCACAACAAAAACTTTAAATCCCCTAAGCACTGCTTCCATTGCAGCATAATAAACACAAATATTTACAACACAACCTGTTAAATAGAGTTCGTAAACATTTAATTTTTTAAGAAGTTCCTCTAATTCAGTTTTATAAAAACTTGAATATGTTGTTTTTTTTACGATAAATTCTTTTCCTGTACCTAGCTTAGGTTTTAGTTCTTCAACAATTTCTGATCCCCATGTACCAGCAATTGCATGGGGCGGCCATTTAGAAAACTCCTTGTCATCAACACTATGATTATCGGAAACAAAGATGATATAATCACCTTTTTCACGGAATTTATTTATCCATTTTGAAATTATAGGTATTATCCTTTCATTTTCAGGCACAAAAAGAGTCCCTTCTTTTTTCGAAAAGTCATTTAGCATATCAATCACAAGCAATGCTTTATTCATATTTAATTATTTAAAACACCCTAACTGGCATTCTATTATTTTAATGCCTAACTCATTAGCCATGTTACCAATCTCTTTTAGTCCAACATTATATTCTTCAGAAATCTTGAAAGCCAGCTTACAAGGTAGTTTTTTATCCTTAGATTTTTCAAGAAGTATCTCTTTTAGTTTTTCCTTTTCCATTCTTTACCTCCTGCCATATTTTATACAACTCATTTCTTTTAAAACCTTCAAACTCTTTTGACCTCATAAGGTTCTTGAAACTAGATCCCTCTTTGATTTTACTCTTTAAAATTTCAACTATATTCTCTTTTTGTCCTTTTTCAATGTCTTTTGTATTTGCTCCTTCTACTACAACAGTAAATTCTCCCTTAAGTTCATTTTCGCTACTTAATATATCTTCTATATTACCAATTTTTATCTCTTCATAATATTTTGTCAACTCCCTCGCTATACAAACCTTTCGATTACCCAAAATATTGAGCATAAAAGTTAGATGTTTTTCAAAATCTCTTCCTGGGATAAAAAACACAAGTGTATGTGGTAAATGTTTCAACTCTTTCAACCTTTTTTCTATCTCTCCCTTTTTTTTTGGTAAAAAACCTTCAAAGATAAATCTGTCAGCACTAAAACCAGATATTGACAAAGCAGTAGTTACAGAAGATGCCCCAGGAACAGCAACAATCTTTATCCCTTTTTTGTGAAGTTCACTTATTAGAATTGCTCCTGGATCAGAAATTAATGGAGTCCCAGCATCAGTTATAAGTGCTAATTTTTTACCTTTTTCAAGCATCTCTATTATTTTTTCTGCTTTTTCTTTTTCTTTTGGCTTGTAATAAGAAAAAAGTGGCTTATTGATGCCGTACTTTTCTAGTAATATTTTTGATTTTTTAGTATCTTCACAGATTATTACATCAACGTCTTTTAAAGTTCTAATTGCTCGCAGAGTAATATCTTCAAGATTACCAATTGGAGTGCCAACTACATATAAAATACCTTCTTCAGTCATTTAGATCTCTTATACCAACAACCCTTTTCAGGACATTTATAGATTGGAACTTTTTTTTCTGTTGTTTCAATCAGATAAGAGTTTCCACACTGTGGACACCGCTCATTTACAGGTTTAGAATTACTTATAAATTTACAAGCTGGATAGGCACTACATCCATAAAACGTTTTACCCTTTTTATTTTTTCTTTCAATTATACTTTCGCCACACAAAGGACATTTGATATCAAGCTTAATTGACTCTGTATACTTACAATCAGGATACCTCTCACAGGCAAGAAAATTATTGTATTTACCTTTTTTAATCAGCAATTCAGCTCCACATTCAGGGCATGTTTTTCCTGATTTTTCATTCTGATTTATGATAACAATTTTGCCTTCTTTATCCTTTTCAAAGTTTTTTATATTTTTACAATCGGGATAACCACTACAGGCTAAAAATTCTCTACTATTTTTATATTTAATAACCATAGGTTTACCACATACATTGCAAACTATATCAGTAGCAATGCCTGTTTTTTTAAGATTTGCCATTGTTTTATAAGCATTTTCAAGGGCAACTACAAATCTTTTGTAAAAATCTTCTACAATTTTATTCCACTTAACCTTACCTTCTTCAACCTCATCAAGCTGTTGCTCCATTTGTGCAGTAAAATCCACATTGATTACATCAGGAAATCCCTGTACAAGAAGTTCTGAAACAGTGCATCCAAGCTCTGTAGGATGAAACTTACCATCTATTAGTTTGACATAATCCTTTTCAAGTAATGTTGAGATAATTGTAGCATAAGTACTTGGCCTTCCTATGCCATCTTCTTCTAATTCCTTAACAAGTGTAGCTTCAGTAAAACGTGGTGGAGGTGAAGTAAAGTTTTGCTCTGCATTAACATCTTTTAAACCCAACTGGCTATTTTCAACCAGTAAAGGTAATTTTTTCTCTTTTTCATCTTCTTCATTGCCTTCATCTTTTATATCAAGTTCCATATAAACTATAAGAAAACCAGGAAACTTTAAAGTCAAACCCTTTACCCTAAAAAGGTATTTCTCTTTTTCTTTATCAGTGATTTCATAAATTGTCTGATTATACTCAGCGTCTTTCATCTGACAGGCTACAAACCTATCAAAAATCATCTTGTATAGAGCATATTGATCTTTAGTGAGATATTCTTTAACCTTTTCAGGCTCTAGATCCATCGATGTGGGCCTTATACATTCATGAGCTTCTTGAGCCGTTTTTTTACCCTCAAACTGTCTCGGCTTTTCCGAAAGATACTCTTCACCAAACTTTGTCTTTATATAACTTCTTACATGTTCTATAGCCTCATTTGAGATTCTTGGAGAATCAGTTCTCATATATGTTATTAATCCCTGCCTGCCAAGATTACCTAAATCAACACCTTCATACAACATCTGTGCTATGGTCATCGTTTTTTTTGTGGAAAAGTTTAATCTTCTAACTGCTTCTTGTTGCAATGTACTTGTTATGAAAGGAGCAGGAGCACTTCTTTTTTTCGGTTTCTCAATTACCTTTTTTAAGTAAAAACTGCTTTTCTTTATTTCCTCAAGAATAGCATCTGCTAAAGCTTTATTTTCTATATTTGCCTTTTTCCCTTCAATTTCTTCTAATTTAGCAGTTACTGTCTGATCCTTCTCGTCTTCAAATACTCCTTTAATAACCCAATATTCTTTGGGCACAAAATTTTTTATTTCCTTTTCCCTTTCACATATTATCCTCAATGCCACTGACTGAACTCTACCTGCAGAAAGACCAGTTTTTACTTTTTTCCACAAAATAGGGCTAATTTTATATCCCACCAATCTATCGAGTACTCTTCTTGATTTTTGAGCGTCGTACTTGTTTTTATCTAATTCTGTTGGATTCTGAAAAGCTTTCCTAATTGCATCTTTAGTAACTTCATAAAAAAGTATACGTTTTATGTCTTTATTTAATTTTTTTAACTCTTCTGCTACATGAAAAGCTATAGCTTCTCCCTCTCTATCTGGGTCTGAAGCAATATAAATATTGTCTGCATTTTTAGCATATTTTTTTAACTCTGCAATTACCTTATTGGCTTTAGGTAGATTAACATATGTGGGAGTAAAACCATTTTCAATATCAACACCAAGTGTTCTTTCAGGTAAATCTTTTATATGACCATAGGTAGCAACTACCTTACAATCACTTCCAAGATATTTTTCAATAGTTTTTGCCTTTGCTGGCGATTCAACGACAACAAGGCTTTTGGGCATTCCTAACAATCCTTTTTTAGATTAAATGCTTTGAAATTAGCAAAAGCCTCTTCGGCCCATCCTTTTCTACAAAACCTAAGTAACCTATCATTTGCTATTATATCATCTAAGGTCAAAACATCTTTATCATGTGATAACAGCGTATACTTTAAAAGATCTTCGATATAATCTTCTGTAAAATAACCTATTATAAACATACTTTCAATATAATCTAAAACTCCCTCTTCACAATGCATTTCTTTAAAAATGTTTTTAATTTCAATTTCACCTTCGATTATAAAGTTTTTCTGGTAAGAATCTATCCATGTGATTGCTTCTTCAATCTCATCTTGATTATAACCTTCTACAATTAATTCATCCACTATATCTTCTGTAAAAACATTGCTTTCTTCCAAAACCTTCTTAGAGATTAATTTTATAATTTCAAAAACTCTGTAATTCACTTTGTTCTCCTACTATTTTTATATAATTTTTCCCAGGTAAAGCTTTTATAACTCCTTTTAACTCTAATTGAAGCAAAAAGTTTGCCAGTGTTGCGGGCCCTTTGTCAAGCAAAAAACACAAACTATCGAAATTTACAGGTTCTTCGCCAATATGTGATATTATTTCCCTTTCTTCCTGTGAAAGTGCTATCTCTTTCATTTCCCTTTTCTCAATTTTTAAGTTTGGGAAAATTTCCTCTATTATATCTTTCGCTTCTGTTGCTATTTTTGCCCCATTTTTGATTAACATATTGTTTCCCCATGCATTTTTTTCAAGTGGTGTTCGTGGAACCGCAAAAAGCTCTTTGCCTTGTTCAATTGCAAACCTTGCAGTAATTAAAGAACCACTCTTCTTACCTGCCTCTATAATTACAACTGCTTTTGATAAACCACTTATAATCCTATTTCTTCTTGGAAAATGATAGGGCATTGGTGGGGTTTGAGGCGGAAATTCTGAAAAAATGCACCCTTTCTCACAAATCTCATAATATAATCTTCTGTTTGATGCAGGATATACAATATCTATACCGTTACCCAAAACTGCTACTGTTCTTAGCCCATATTGAATGGCCTTTTCATGAGCACATGTATCAATACCTCTTGCAAGACCACTAATGATAGTGACTGGTAACCCTTTCATATCGCTAATAAATCTCTCTACTATCTCAATACCTTTAATAGATGCATCTCTTGAACCAACAAAGGCAATACCATTCATATCATTTTCAAGATATTCTCCCTTATAAAACAGAATAGGTGGTGGATAATCTATAAATTTCAATATTTGTGGATAGTTTTTCTCAAAAATTGCTGTTATTTTAACATTGTTTTCAAATAACTTTTTTAAAAGTTCTTTCGATTCATTAATATCACTTTTTGTAAAACGACTAGAAACATTCCTTTCAACATCTTCAGCAGAAGAGCAAGCCCTAAATATCTCGTACAATTCCCTTTCCTTCAATGTTTTCGAACACAACAAGTAAAGTAACTCTTTGCTCATAAGTTCTAATTTGTTATCATTAAAGAGCAAATGATGTCAAGATATTATAAAAAAGTTTTTATTGTACATAATTTTCATATTTTCTTCACAACAATACATTATAATGAATAACAAAGGAGGTTTTGGAAATGAATAAACATGTACCCATTATTTTACTTCTTATCTTAGCAACAACATCATTAACTGTTAAATTAAACTATGACCCTAAAAAAGGCTATACTTACTCCATAACTGGTCCTAGTGCCGAAGATGTTATAGATGCAGAAGTAAAAATTAAAAACTATATCCGTAAAGGAAAGATTCCACCAAAACCACAAAATGAAGAGATTAAAAAATAATTTACAAAATAACAACTTAAAAATAAAATTAAAGGTGATTTATGAGTCATTTTAAAAAGAGTTTCTTCATATTTCTTTTCCTTTATTTTCTACCTTGCCAACTTAAGGCTTATACTTTAAAAGAACTAATAGAACTTGCTAACAAAAAACACCCATTATTACAACAACTAAGATTTAATGTTAGTTCTCAGAAGGAAAAATTTAAAGCTTCATACGACCCTTATTACCCATCTCTCGATTTTTCTTTAGGCTATACCAACTATATCCAATCTAGATTAAATCCCCAACTAAATGATAAAAACTACTATAGTGGCTCAATAACTCTTAGCTATACTCTATTTGACCAAAAACGATCATCTACAAAAGAGATCAAACGGTATACTTTTTTGATTGAAGAAAATACATACAAAAGCTATGAAAAAGATATTACAAAGCTCATAAAGGATCTTTACTATAAAATTCTTGTAGAAAAGAAAAAACTTTCCGAAAGAAAGGAAGCCCTTAATGCTGCAAAGCGTTCTCTTGACCTCGCAATTGCAAAAAAAGACGTAGGTATAGCAAAGCTTTCTGAAGTTTATCAGGCAAATGTTAGATATGAAAATGCAAAATTAGCTGTTATTGAAAGTCAAAATAACTTAAAAAAAGTATTATATGAACTTGAAAGCATTATTGATATACCATTGAGTGAAAATGATATAGAAGGCACAATTGAACCTGCATACATACCTTTTTCAGAGCAAGATATTGTAAATATTGCAATAGAAAGGCGTGAAGAACTACAAAGGGAAAAGCTCGTTCTTAAAAGTATCGAAGAAGAGAAAACAATAACAAAAGCTCAATTTTACCCAACTGCACAAGCTTTTGTTAGTTATCATAGAAATGATTCAAGTTTTGTTCCCCCACCTTCAAAGGAAGAAACAAGGCTAGAATTGACCATTAACTGGAATCTTTTTTCTGGCATGGGAAAATATCACAATATTAGAGCAACAGAATATAGTAGTGAAGCACAAAAGAAAAAGATTGAGGAACTTATAAGGACAATCAAATTAGAAGTAAAAAAAACCTATGCAGATTTCCAAACAGCTACTGAACAGATTAAAGTTTCAGAAGCCCTTGTAAAATCTGCAAAGCAGAATTATGAACAAGCCTTTGAGGAATACAGGATTGGTAAAGGTGACATCTTATCACTTATACAATCAGAGATTGATTATGCTAATGCTAAAGATAACTACATTAATTCCATACTCAACCAGAATTTATCAAAAAACTTACTTGAAAGAGTAATAGGTATAACAAATTTTGAGGATTTAAAATGAGTAAAAAAAACAAAATTATATTCACAACGCTAATAGCAATTTTAATATTCATTGTGGTTTACTTTTTGTTTATTAAAGAAAAAAAGCCTGAAATTACTTACATACAAGCAAAAGTTACAAAAGGTGATATTACAAGGGTCATAGAAGTAACAGGTATAATAAAACCACAGGTTGGTGCTCAAGTTAAAGTCGGCACTAGAGCGACAGGAACCCTTGTAAAATTGCGTTATCATGTAGGCGACTATGTTAAGAAAGGAGAACTAATTGCTCTTATTGACGATAGGCAGATAATCTCCGAATTAGAAAATGCAAAGGCATCTCTGAAATATGCTGAAGATAACTACAATATGATTAAAGAGACCTATCCTTTAAAAATATCTGAACAAGAAGCTGTACTAAAAAGTATGGCTTCACAAAAAGATTATGCAACAACTAATTTAAAAAGACAGGAAGAGCTTTTTAAAAGAGGTTTTGCTACACAGGATGAGGTTGAAAGAGCTAAAAAGGAAGCTGAAGTTGCAATAGCAAACTTCGAACAAGCTAAAGCAAGTTTAAAAAGGTTACAACAGGAGTATTCAAAACAGTTAGAATTAGCAAAATCAAACATTGACCAAGCAAAGGCAAGGATTAAAAACTTAGAAGTAAACTTATCATATACACGGATTTACTCACCTATTAATGGCATTGTATCCCAAGTTTCTACACAAGAAGGAGAAACTGTTGTTGCAGGCTTATCTGCTCCCAACCTAATTACTTTATTAGACCCCAACTTGTTAGAAATCTGGATTTATGTTGATGAAACAGATATTGGTAAGATAAAAGTGGGACTTCCTATAGAATACACAGTAGATGCTTATAAAGATAAGATTTTTAAAGGCACAATTTCTGCAATTTACCCCCAACCTGAAATAAAAGACAACATAGTTTACTATTTAGCTACAGTAAAGATAAATCCAGAAGATGCTAAATTACTAAGACCGGAAATGACAACACATGTAAAAGTTTTTTCAGAGACGAAGAAAAATGTACTTTTAGTACCAAATGCCGCTGTTAAATTCGAAAAAGGAGAATACGTTGTCATAGTACCAAAAGAAAAATCAAAGGTATCAATACCTGTAAAGATTGGCATACGCGATGAAAATAATACTGAAATAATCTCTGGTTTAAAGGAAAATGATATTGTATTAATAGAAAAAAAACCCGTTCCACAAATGCCTGTTAATAATCCACCTCAGGGCAGACGGTAATGTTAGAAAACCCACTAATAAAGTTAATTAACATTAAAAAAAGTTTTTTTATTGGCAACAAAGAGATAGAGGTTTTGAAAGGTATTAACCTTGACATATATCCTAATGACTCTATAGCTATAATAGGTCAATCTGGTTCAGGAAAAACTACACTTATGAATATTATTGGGTGTATGGATAGAGCAACGTCTGGCACTTACCTTTTTAAAGGCAAAGATATTACTACTTTTTCTGATGATGAACTTTCTTCTATACGTAATGAAAGTATAGGTTTTGTGTTCCAGCAGTTTCATTTAATACCTTATATAACATCCATTGATAATGTAATTCTCCCTACAATTTATTCAAAAAAAAACATAACTGATGTAAAAAATAAAGCTAGAAAACTTCTTACAGAACTTGGAATGGGAGATAGGATTTACAATAAACCTACCCAGTTATCAGGTGGACAACAACAAAGAGTTGCAATAGCCCGTGCACTCATTAATGACCCTGAAATTATTCTCGCTGATGAGCCAACCGGTGCACTTGATACAAAAACATCTGAAGAAATAATGGATATACTTACAGATTTAAACAAAAAAGGAAAAACTTTGATTATAATAACTCATGAACCTTATATAGCTAAACGATGCAAAAAAATTATTAGAATATCCGATGGAAAAATTGTATAGCCTATACCAATTGAAACTTTTTAAACAAGCTTTTAAAGCGATTATTTCTTATCCTTTAAGGAGTTTTTTCTGTATTTTAGGCATTGCCCTCGGGATTGTATCTATAACACTTATAATAGCATCCATAGAAGGTGCGAATAAAAAAGCTAATCAGCTTTTTAGCGATTTTGGTCCTGATGCAATCCTTATATTTAGTGGCTCTGAGCATACAAGAACTGCAAGGATAAGAATGAATACACTTACTCTCGATGATATGGAAGCAATAAAAGAATTTGTTATTGGTTGCTACGAAACTATACCTATGGTACCAGTTAGAAACATGACTGTTGTTTATGGAGATAAAAAATGGAGAACCCTTGGAATAGGTAGCACAACAGAATACTTTACCTCGTGGGGATGGAAAATAAGCGAAGGTAGTAGTTTTTCCGAAGAAGATATTATAGAACACAATAATGTTGCAGTTATTGGGCAAGAAATTGTTAAAAATTTATTTAATGGGAACTCCCAAAACGCTATAGGAAAGACTATTCTTATTAACAATAAACCTTTTTATATAGCAGGTGTATTAAAGGCAAGAGGCATATCTTTTGGAAGCATGGTTTTAGATGATAGAATTATTATGCCTATAACAACGGTAATGAAAAAAATGCTTAATGAGAGAAAATATGTTGGAGCAATTAGAGCAAGATTTACAGGAGATTTAAACTCTCGAATTAAAGATGTTATTACTTTACTTAGAGAAAGACATAATCTAAAAGGCGAAATGCCAAATGACTTTATAATCAGAACTGCAGAAGATGCCAAACAATTTTTACTTGTTTTGCAAGGTACTCTCATACTTTTTTTGGGTATAACGGGTAGCATTTCACTTTTAGTTGGTGGATTTGTAATGACAAACCTTTTTATGATATCAGTACAAGAAAGAAAGTCCGAGATTGGGATTAGAAGAGCATTTGGGGCAAAAAAATATCATATAATTATGCAATTTTTACTCGAATGCATTATTATTTCATTTATAGGTAGCATATTGGGGCTTGTCCTTGCATTTATATCTAGTAAAATTATACTTGCCTATACAACAATTCCTATATCTTTCTCATATAAAATATTTTGGATTACTGCTTTAGTTGCAACAATCGTTGGACTTGTATCAGGGCTCTATCCTGCAAGAAAGGCTTCAGAACTAAATCCTGTGGAGGCTTTAATTGCTTAGAAGTATTACTATAAACCTAATCCTTACAATAAAGAATTTGCACACCCATAAAATCCGTACACTTTTATCTATCTTAGGAATAGCCTTTGGTACCCTATCTTTAGTTGTAGTCTCAAATATTACTGAGATGATGAAGAAAAAAGTAGAAATGGAAGCAGATAGGTATGGTAAAAATCTCATTATAGTTAATGCAGGAACATCACTTACTCCTGGTAGGGGTAGAACTGTTTTTCTACCAGCAAAGACACTTAAAATTTCAGATGCTATAGAAGTAAAAAATTCCTTACCAAATGTTTTGACCGTATCCCCTTCTTTTTCAAAAACATTCCCTATGAGATATAAAGAAAAAACTGTTACAGCAAATACAGTTGGCATAACTCCAAATTTTTTCGAATTAAGGAATTTAAAAATTTTTATAGGAAGATTTCTTTCATCAAATGAATTTGAAAATAATGAAAAAAAAGCAATTCTTGGGTATAAGATATATGAAAATCTCTTTGGTAATGAAGATCCTCTTGGTAAACATGTACTTCTATTTAGAGCACCTTTTGAAGTGGTTGGCGTGCTTGAACCTATGGGCGTAGATTTAACAGGTAATGACCAAGACAACATGGTTCTTATACCCTTCAATACCATGATAAGAAGAGTACTAAACGTTGATTACATATCTTCTTTTTACGTGCAAGTAACAACTTTAGACTCTCTAAATCCTACAAAAGAAGAGATAAAAAAACTTTTAAGGATGCGCCACAAAATTCTTCCTGGACAGAGGGATGATTTTACAGTTCAAGCGATAACTGACTTAGTATCGATTAAAAATGAAACAACTGAGCTTGTTAGCGATTTAGGTAATACTGCATCAATACTATCCTACTCAATTGGTGGATTAGGTATTCTTGCTATAATGATGATGACTGTTGCAGAGAGGAAAAGAGAAATTGGCATAAGAAGAGCCTGTGGTGCTACCAAAAAAGATATCATATTACAATTCCTATTTGAAGCATTGTTTCTAACAGTTAGTGGTTCTTTACTTGGTATTTTAATATCAATGGTTATTACATTATTAGTCAGCCATTATGCTTTTTATCCTTTTGCAATATCTATCATTTCAATATTTATATCTATTTTTCTTTCCTTTTTTCTAGGATTATTTGCAGGGCTTTATCCTGCTAAAAAGGCCTCTGATATTGATCCCATAAGAGCATTACAAGAGATCTAGACTTTTGAAAAATTTCACAAGTACATCTTCTAAAAGAGGTTCATACTTATTTTTCTCTAACTTCTTCTCAATGGAGTACATAAACAAGCCTCTTAAGATACCACCAAGCAAATAACCATACAACTCTGCTTTTTCTTCATTTTTCAATATTTCCTTAAGAATAAGCTTTCTTGATTCTGTCATTTCATGGTGTATTTTTGTAAGTCTTTCAACAAACTTAACTTCGCCATAACCTTCCCTAAAAATAAGTAATGTTGTTTTAACATTATTCATAAAATAGTTAAATAAGCCTTTTTCTTTTGCAATGAGTAAACTTATCCTATTATCAGAAGGATAATTATCTTCAAATAATATCCTATGTATGTCTCTATGAAATTCATCAATTATTGCTGAAAGTAAATCTTTCTTGCTTTCAAAATGAAGATAGTAAGTACCTTGACACACACCTGCTTTTTTGACAATATCAGAAACTTTAGAAAGGAAATAACCTCTTTCGGAAAATACTTCCTTCCCAATATTTATAAGCTCTTCCCGAGTTACAACTCTTTTCTTCTTCATTAAAGGATATAATAACTCACTTGAATATTAAAGTGTAGGATTTTTTTCGAGCTGGCATGGAACACCAGCTCGAGAAAAGTATATTTAACAACCTGCAGTACGAAGGAGGGATTTACTTATGTTTTTACCATCTTTTACTTCATATTTACAACGAACTTCATCACCTTCCCTGATTTTGTAACTTTTAAACTTACTCAAGGTCTCCTCATCTAAAACAATTACTTCAATGACCTTTTCTGTTTTTTTATCTTTTATTTCCACAATAGCTTGTTTACCATCAGCAGATAGCTCAATTTTTGTCACTTCACCCACAATTTTTATTAACTCCTCCGCCATCGTTTTCACAGGGGTTATAACAAACAACACAAAAAAGATTGAAATTAAAATTAAACTTATTTTCTTCATAAATTACTCCCTTTTCATATTTTACTTTTATTTTAAAAAAGCAATTAATTATTTGTAAACCATTTTAATTAACTATTTCTAACTTAACAGTATCAAGTTTTTTTGCTTAACATAAAATTAATTTTTCTTTTTTTCAACCTTTTTAGTTTCATTTAACAAATCAAATCTTGTACCATATTTCATAGGATCACCTTTATAGCCAAGAGCTTTCCAATTCAGTCTTTTCCCACCCATATGGCACTCATCACATCTTAATGCTTTTTCTTTTGGTTCAACTTCATGGTTTATACTCCCATACATTGCCATTTCAACAAATTCATATTTACCACTAAAAGGAAGTTTTGAGCCTAATGCACCTTCTACAAGGGCTTTATCCCAATCATAATGACTCCATAATCCCTTATAAAGTTTAGGAATCAAGAGATATTTATAGACACTATCCATTGGCTGTTTACCTCTGTGAACCTTAAAAGGATAAATCTTGGAGTTTAAATCTTTTATATCTCCGACAGGTTTAGATATATAGACAATGCCTTTTGGATCTTCAATTTTATCTCCTTTTAAATATCTCTTAATTTTACCATTATACCACTCATAGGTTGGTATAACATTCATACCCCATTCAAAAGTACCTTTATGTTTTGCATAAGTTTCTCTCCCATACTGTTCTTCTGGTTCAATATCTTTACCTACTGTAGACCAATCCCATCTCATTTTTGTTGGTTTTGCCTTTGCAAAATATGGTATATGACAGGTTTGGCAAGCAACGGTCTTTAAATGTTTATTTAAAATCTTTTCAGATTTACTTTCTGCATGGCGTTTCCTATGACAATCTTCACAACTTATTCTTCCCTCATTAGTTGCAAGGAATGTAGAAGCTCCTGAAATTTTATGTTCTTGAGTAACATGGCATTCCTGGCATGTCATGTCTGCAACGCCACCCATATGTAAATCATGATCTCTTGAAGGTTTTATTAAAGCACTATCAAGATCACCATTTTTAACCCCCTCACCACCACCTCCATAAAAATGACAGACGCCACAGTTCTCTCTTTTTGGCTTACCAACGCTCTTAACTGCTTTAGTAAGTGACATAATACCCCTTTCCATCAATGTTCTATCTGGCTCACCTGACAAACCCTTTTGATAATTACCTTCCCTTGCATGACAAATTAGACAATCTATTTTCTCTTTATTATTGAAATCAAAAGTATTGTCTTTCCATCCATAACCTGGATGACATTTTGTACAGAATTCAGAATTGCTACATTTATCGCCACCTTCAATGGAAATACAAAAATTGTTTAATAAATTGCTCTTCCCATACTCTTCTTTGAAATTTTCCTTACTAGCAATTGTTCTTGGAACACCTTTCCATCTCCAGTGTGAAGTTTTGATAAAATCATTTGCTTCTTTTTCATGGCATTCTAAACAAGCCTTTGTAATTTCTTCTCCTGTTTTGAATGGACCTTTTAGAAATTTAGAATGGTCTTGACTACCCCAAACTGGCTTAAAGAACAACAAACAGACAAGAAATATCAATAATTCTTTTTTATATTTAACCTCCAATATATATTTTTATTATTATTAATTTATATGATATTATTAAAATTTCATCATGTCAACCAAAAAAATTTGAAAATTTTAATGTTATTCATTAAGTATGCAGTGGTTTTAGAAAATAACTTTACAAAAAAATTTAAACAATTCCCCCTTCACTTTTGACTTTATGTACTTTTATAAGTATACTTTTTTTATAAAGAATAGTTGGAGGAGGTTTTTATGGCATTTTTTGTACTTTTATCTAAACTTACCGATGAAGGTAGAAGAACAATAAAATCAAAACCTGAGAGAATAAAAGAGGTAAATAAAGAAATGGAAGCTATGGGTGGTAAAGTGATTGCTCAATATGCGGTTCTTGGAGAATATGATTTTGTAACCATTCTCGAAGCTTTGGATAATGAAACTGTAGCTAAAATATCAATAGAAATGGGTGCAAGAGGTACTGTTCAAATTACATCCCTTCCTGCTATCCCCGTTGATGATTTTATAAAAAAAATAAAATAGCCTAAATTATATGAAACCGCGCTCGTAGCTCAGGGGATAGAGCACTGGCCTCCGGAGCCAGTTGTCGCAGGTTCGAATCCTGCCGAGCGCGTCATGTAACTGTGTGGAGTAAATCTCCAAAAAAGGTTATCTTATCATTAAAGTAGACCTTAACTATGCCTGTTGGACCATTTCTCTGCTTAGCGACAATAATTTCTGCCACATTTTTTATATCTTCTGGTATTTCTTTCCCTTTTTGCTTTAAATAGTACTCTTCTCTATAAACAAAAATTATCACATCAGCATCCTGCTCAATTGCGCCAGATTCTCTTAAATTTGCCATCTGAGGCCTTTTATCTTCACCTTTTGTTTCTACAGCTCTGTTTAACTGTGATAAAGCAACTATAGGAATATTTAACTCTTTAGCTAGGGCCTTTAAGGATCTTGAAATCTCTGCGATTTCCTGCTCTCTACTTTCTTTACTTTTATGTGCACGCATCAGCTGCAAATAATCAATAATTAATAATTTAATGTCATGCTCTGCCTTTAACTTCCTTGCCCTAGAGCGTAATTCCATTATATTTAAACCCGCTGTATCATCTATGAAAATCTTCGTTTCAGAAAGCTTAGCTGCGGCATTAGCCAAAGGAGTCCAATCCTTATCAGAAATAAAGCCTCTTCTTAACTTTTGCAGTTCCACTTTTGCCTCTGCACAAAGAAGCCTCATCCCTATCTGTTCCTTTGACATCTCTAAAGAAAAGAATGCACACGGATTGCCATCTAAAGCAGCTGATTTCAGAATTGATAAAGCCAATGCTGTTTTACCCATTCCTGGTCTTCCAGCTATTATTATTAGATCAGATGGCTGAAAACCAGCAGTTAAGTTATCAAGTTCTTTAAAGCCTGTTGTCACTCCTGTTATATATTCTTTCTTGTGATATAGTTCATCTATGATATGCAAACTGCTTTTCATTAAACTTTTTATATCACAGACATTAGTTCTACTTCTCTCTCTCTGAGTTATGGCAAAGATTTTTTCCTCTGTCATATCGAGAAACTCTTCTAAATCTTCCACAGGTTCAAAACAACTGTTATAAATTTCACCAGTGACACTAAGCAATTTTCTTAAGACCGATTTTTCTTTCACTATATTTGCATGGTGTACGATATTATCAGTAGAAGCAACATTATCAAGTAATCTTGAAAGATAGGCTGCTCCACCAACTAACTCTAACTCTTTTTTTTTCAAAAAATAATCTGTAAGGGTAATTATATCAAGAGGTAAGTTTTCTTCACATATTGAAAGAATAGCCTTATATATACGCTGATGGGCATCAAGATAAAAATCTTCGGGCTTCAATATTTCAGATACTTTATTTAAAGCGTCCTTTTCAATCAAGATCCCCCCTAAAATTGATTGCTCTGCTTCTATATTATTAGGGAGAACCTTGGTTTTATTCTTCATTCTTCTTTTACCAGAGAAATTTTTATTTTCGCTGTAATATCACTTTCTAATTTAACTAATGCTTCGTAATCACCAAGCACTTTAATAGGTTTCTCAAGAATAATTTTCTTTCTATCTAGCTCAATCCCTTTACTCTTTAATGCTTCTGCAATCTGTATATTTGTAACTGACCCAAAAAGTTTCCCTTCTTCTCCAACTTTGCAAGGGATTGTGAGAGTTAGACTTTCAATCTTTTCTTTAAGTGCTTCAGCAGCTTTTCTCTGCTTTCTAATTCTATCCTCTGTCTGCCTTTTTAAGTGTTGAAAAACCCTAACATTTTTTTCATCAGCAACAACAGCTAATTTTCTTGGAATGAGATAGTTTCTTGCGAAACCATCCTTTACATTTACAATCTCACCCGCTTTTCCAACAGATTCTACATCACTTTGTAATAAAACTTTCATAGAACTGCCTCCTTAAAGTGCTTTTTAAAGTTAAAATATGTATCAAGAATACCAATTATGCTAACAAAAAGCCATATAACCTGGTTCAATAGTAAAACAAAAACAAAGAATATCGCAATGAATGTCGGTATTTTATTAATTTTAAAAAAAAGAGTTGATAATGAAAGTCCTTGAAAAAAATATATCGCTAAGAAAAAAAGTACCATATTCATGCCATAATTAGAAAGCGGATATTCAAAAAAGAGATACAAAACCAATCCTACATTAATACCCCAAATGCCCCATATTGGAACGTGCATACTACCAAATCTCTCACAAAAAGGTGGTTGAAGATTCTCAAAAAACATGGAGAGTAGATATAGATTTAAAATATTATACAATATAAACTGAAAAGTAATTAGAAAGGGCGCATAGTTTGTAATAATATTTTTTACAATATTGTAGTAAGATTGAAGCTCTTCATTTTTACCTTCACTCCTTAAACTTGAGCTTAATTGAATTATATCATTTTTGAAACCTTTTATTATTTGAGAATAAAGCCCAATATGGTTATCCATAAAAATAAGATAAGCTAAAAATATCAAAGTAATTAAAATTGATAACCATAAAAAAAGGCTACCTTTATTTGAAAAACCATACTCTTTAATAAATAATGAAATAGCTACAAATAAGAAGGGATAATAAATAGAAAAACTTAATGCTAATTCATTATCAACAAAAACAGGTATTAAAGACAACAACATAAGAAAACCTGCATATTTATAGTCTTTGCGCAACATAAACCCAAGAAATAAGAATCCTAATAACGGATAAAAAGTTACAAAAGTTTCTTCTGATACAAAATATAACCCTAAAACTATTAAGACAAAAACCCAAGCTTTTCGTAATTTATACAGGAAAAACATGTTTTACAGTTGTATAAGGTAATAATGCAAGCTGCCTTGCTCTTTTTATTGCTGTACTAAGTTGTCTTTGATGTTTTGCACATGTACCTGAAAGCCTTCTTGGTATAATTTTACCTCTTTCTGTTACATATTGCTTTAACCAAGCTGGTTTTTTGTAATCAATAACAAGTTTTGGATCTGCACAAAATTTACAAAACTTTTTTCTTGGTATAAATTTTCTTTTATCATTATTTACATTAGTCATTTTTAAATCCTCCTTTATTTTTTAAAAAGGTACGTCATCATCAATAATATTTATATCGTTTATAATTTCATCAACATTTTCTTCACTAGGAACATTCTGGTCGATATCCGTGGTAGTTTTAGGACTCAAAAACTGAACTCTACTCGCAACAACATTAATTTTTCTTTTTTTCTGTCCTGTTTGATCTTCCCAAACATTCATAGAAAGCCTACCTTCAACAAAAACTACTCTTCCCCTACTTAAGTAATTTTTACAGTTTTCGGCCTGTTTACCAAAAACTACTATATCAAAAAAACCAACCTCATCTTTAATGCCCTGATCCCTTGTTTGAATCCTGCTATTAACAGCAAGAGTAAATGTAGCCACTGCAAGCCCATTTTGGCTATATTTCAATTGAGGATCAGCAGTAAGATTCCCAATTAATAGTACTTTGTTATAGGAAATCATAGATTAACTCTCTGCTGCTGTTTCAGATGCAACTTCTTCTTTAGAAATAAAGGGCTCAATATTTTCCAGTCTAACCGAAAGAAAACGCAGAACATCACTTTGCAAATTCATTTCCTGTTCAAGCTTATGCACTGTGTCTTGACACGCATGGTAGACAATGTAAATATAGTT